>Ga0116181_1004253_pt1 | contig 10824 bp, 6 predicted proteins | sample AD_UKC075_MetaG_FD_89752 | JGI IMG/M metagenome (GOLD analysis project Ga0116181, IMG submission 89752) | Active sludge microbial communities of municipal wastewater-treating anaerobic digesters from USA - AD_UKC075_MetaG | ecosystem: Engineered > Bioreactor > Anaerobic > Digestate | place: USA...
AGAGATCGATCTTGTGATGAAAACGAGCCGCGACGGCGGCCGTTCTTGGTCGGATTTGGTCGTTTTAGAGCACGTTGGTGAACTTTGGTCATCAGCGAACCCGGCCGTCGTGTGCGACCGAACCAACGGCCGGATTTGGCTCTTTTACCTCCAGTGCGCCCCCGGAAGGAGTAGTCATACGGCGCGTCCTGGAACTCTCGACGTCAAAAACCTAGTGCGTTTTAGTGAGGACAACGGCCGCACTTGGTCAGAGGCCATTGACTTAACAACTGTGGCACGGGATTTGAGTGACAAGGAATGGGGAATTAGTGTGCCAGGGCCAGGCGGTGCAATCCAGGATCGCCAGGGGCGACTAATTATCCCCATGTGGCGATATCGGCCCTTTCGAGACTTTGTCCTTTTCAGTGAAGACCACGGTAAGACATGGCATCGCGGTGATTTTGTGCCGACCGAAGAGGGGCTCGATGAATCCCAGCTCGTGGAGTTAGCCGACGGCACCCTCGCTTTGGACATGCGTCAACAGCGTGGTCCCCACCGCTGGCTAAGCTTTAGCCGTGATGGCGGGCGAACTTGGTCCGAACCACGACCGGGTCAAGAGGTAACACCCGTTTGCTGCGCTGTCGAGCGGTGGACCCTCAAGAGCCAAGGGGACGATCGGGACCGCATTGTCTGGACCGGTCCCCGTGGCCCTGGACGCAACAATCTCACACTTTGGATCAGTTACGATGAGTTGGCCTCTTTTCAGAACCCCCGTTTGATCGCCGAGGGACCTGGGGCGTACTCCGATCTGACGGTGCTTCCCGATAAGAGTTTGGGAATCCTGTGGGAGCAGGGTAACTACAAGACAATTACCTTTACCCGTGTGAGCCTTTCCTGGGTCGAACCGCGTTAAGGAAGTCTCTCCAGGGTCAGGAAGACGACACTACGGGCGGGAATTGTCCCGGTCACTATGGTACTTTTGCTTTGCCTATCGACTTCCACGTTCATTTGGATATCACGTACGAAACCATCTTTTGTATTTAGCAAAGGGTTACGATCCAAGTCGTCATCGGAGAGAAGGACTTTTGAGACCAGTCTTCCCGGATAGTTCTTGAGAAGGAAACGACACGGCACATCATTCGACCATGATCCATTGGCGATAATGCAAAATACGCATTGCTGCCGTGTATCAGTTGTCAGCAAGACGGGCGTAACAGGACCTGTCGCTGCGTCTTCGGTCTTGTGGTCAATCGCCGGGTAAAAAGGGGCAGTTCCCACAAAATCAACAAGATTGTCTCCAACATGTCGCAGGAAGTAATAGTAGAGCCAATATAACATCGTCCGCGAATCTGGTCGGTCCGTCGCCAACACCGTGAAACCTAACCCCCGTGAATGGCCAAGCATTTGCCACGAGGACGCACCGGCAAGCGGCTGTTCGCGGACGTAGTAAATCATGCGGACTGCACGGTGGACTACCCCGATGATATTCGCATTGCGGAGGGCATAGTCCGCGCGTTCACCTTCCGGGCCGGATGAGTGCATACCCCATTCGGTATCGAGCTGGCACACGTGCCGCCCTGGATTGTACGCATCTATCAGGGCCTGACAACGAGCGATTCGCTCGAGAATACGGTAGTTTTGGCCCAGGACAAGCTCTTCGAACGAGCTACGGTAGGCATTTTCAAAACCGTAGTAATGGGCCACGACAAAATCGTAATATTCTGCTGCATGTTTTAGCACGTAATTACCCCACAACGGTCGCGATATCGCAATAGCAACACCGACTTGGGCTTGGGGATCTATCATTCGGATGGCCGTTGCCACGGACTTCACATGGGCGATGTAATCGTCAGACGTAGCGAACGCCCTACCCATGGGCTGCTGCGAACCGAACGTTTGCGAATACGGCTCGTTGGCCACCTCCCAATATCGAAAGCGGTAGCCTTTGCTTCGAGCATGTTGAACCGCTTTAGCCCAAACTTCAGCGTCCAGTTTCCGATTGGCACTCTGCTCCTCCAGCTCAATGACCATCGCCTCTTGAGGTATCTGCAGACGATCACAAAGTTCTGCAAGGCGATCGATCGCCACCTCCACCGGCCAGGGCGGCAGATCGCTCCTCGCCGGTTCGTGGCCAACCCCGTAGAAGCGGCTCATCGGCAGGCGTAGTTCTCGGATCGCCTTCTCCAAGGGATTAGGTAAAACGTATTGCCCGGTCGCATCGTATGGGTACCCCGTAAAGCCGTTCAATCGGTGGAACGATATTCCGCAGGCCGCCTTCAGTGCCGGTCGAGATGGACACCCCAAATCGGCTACGACCTCAAGGCTGGGGCCGGGCGTTAGCCGATGGACCAGCGGCGAAACCTTTAGAGAAAGTGGATTGATCAAGCGCGTGCCTGGCTCCATCGGCTTTCGCGTAGCGACCACGTCATCGAGCCACATAATGCACTCAACTTTTGGATCAACCGACGCCTGAAAGCCGAGGATCAAGTAACGAGCCGAATCGTAGAAGAAATCGATACTTTCCCGAATTTGAAAATGATATTGTTGCCAGTCTGTGCCAAGGGAAATCTCTGTGCTCAATGGGGATTCGGCATCGACAAAGGGGCGAATCGAGTGGTATCCCAGTACCATGAATCGCCCTCGACATGGCCTATCGGCGCGGGCGAAGAAACTGATCTCGTAGATCATTCCCATTTCCGGGCGAATCGCCATTTGCGGGTCCGTAACAATGTACCCTGCCGTGTCTTGGGGATGAAAAACCCTCAAGCTTGCTCGGCCACTGTGGCAGATCTCGAGATCAGGTCGATAGTTCTCGGCGATTTTGAACCGTTGCGCGCCCCACATTACCCAGCCGACGGGCGGGCTGGTCATCGGCTCCATCTCAAAGTCACCATTGACGATCAGGTTCTCACCGACCGGCGACTTACTTATTTCACCGAGTGCCGCGAGTTCGGTCATCATGGAACAGGGCGCGGCAAGAATCGCACTCAGCAAGACCACGCCGACCAAGCCGCGAAAAGACTCTTGCATGAATATCCTTAGATTTGCCATTTACCTCTCCTCCAGAGCTCCAACCTCTTCGGTAATAAAACCAGATTACTTTCATCCGATAGGCCGCTACGAGCCTATCCCATAATCTCCCCTCGCCCGTTCGGCGGGAGAGGGGTCGGGGGTGAGGGTGGCTCGATTCGCTGGCGGTTTTCTCGATCAACTCCGACGGTGGCTTGCCCTTACCCTAACCCTCTCCCGGAGGGAGAGGGGAAGCTTTTTGGGGTAGACGCTAAGTAACCTCAAAGGAGCATGGTAAGGTACTCGGGCCAGATTTGTATGCTTGGGGCCTTGTCATCAGGAAAAACAGCTTACCAGGGAAGGTAATCGCACGCTATTCTGCGGATTGGCTCGTTTCGGGAATCATTAAGATTGCTTGGTCCGACAAAGACAGCCAATTACGGAAGGTGGCCGCACATCTTCATGCTTCGTGCGATTTAACCAACGCCTCTTGACTGGCGGTGTAACATCGCGCAACCAAGAATTCCGTTGTAGCCAACAACACACGAGAGCTTGCCACTAGTCGTCTCTGCTGCCTCCGAAGGATATGGTGATGATCCCGCCTCATCACCGAGTGCTAGCACTTTGACAATACCCATTCATTTCCCTATCCTAACACTTGCTAGTCGCGCATGCCCTATGAGAAATTCGAAGGAGGTATCCATGATGCACAAGCGAGTCGGTTGCATCTTGCTCGCGATAACTACTGCCCTGGTGGTGTTATTCCTTAACGCCAACCAAAACGGGTTCGCCTTGTCTGAAGAGACTACACCGCTTTCGCAACAGTATGTGATTTTGTCGGAAGAAGAGCTTCTCGACCGCATTTACGGCGGATGGGTAGGTATGCTTATCGGAGGCCTAGAAGGCCTTCCTCACGAGTTCAAGTATGTAGAAAAACCCAGCCCGACGCTTCCCGAGTTCACTTTTCTCGCCAATGGGGCTCGCTCGGATGATGACAACGATATCGAATGGCTCCACCTCTGGTTCATGCACCAAAAAGGGACTCTAAAGATTCCCTATGACGAACTCCCGGCAATTTGGAAGGCCAATATGAACCAGGGAGTTTGGGTGGCTAACAAAAGGGCGCGGGAGCTTATGGACGTAGGAATCGTCCCACCCTTGACCGGGTCGATCGAGCATAACCCGCATGCATGGTATAACTTGGCGGGTCAGTTCTGTGTGGAATCATACGGCTTGATCGCTCCCGGAATGCCCCAGACGGCCGCTGACATTGGGTTACACTATGCCCGGATTTCCGTGTCACAAGAGCCACTTCAGGCCACCCAATTTTGGACGACACTAATAAGTCGCGCATTCGTCTTGTCGTTATCCACCAGGGAATTGCTGGAGGACGCCTTATCGGCCGTCGATCAGCGGAGCGACATGGCCCACGCGATTCGGGATGCCATTGCCGCCCATCAAAAGTACCCTACCGATTGGAAAGCAGCACGCAACGAGATCCATCAGCGGTGGTATAAAGCGCGTGGTTGGAATGCCAATTCTGTCATTGTGAACGGCGCAGCCGTATGCCTTGCACTTCTCTATGGAGATGGTGACTTCTATCAAACCCTGCGTTACGCCATGGCTATCGGGTACGATGCAGATTGCAATGCAGCTACCGCGGGAACCGTCGTGGGGGTCCGCTGGGGATTCCGCCGTATTTCAGAGCATCCTCAGTTCCGCATGCCCGATCGGTATCAGAACCGAACCCGGCCTCAGCTCCCGCAAGAAATGCGCGTCAGCGAACAGGCAAACATCCTCTTGCAACTTGCCAGGAAGGTAATCGTTGAGCAAGGTGGTGAAGTGATGCAAAAAGACGGCCAAATTTACTATCGCATCCGTCAGCAAGAGCCCAAGCTTCTTGAGCCGCTTCCAGAAGTTGTTAAAAGGCCGACCCCCAAGGATAAGGCGCCGTCATAGGATACAGGCACTCAATGAACTTTGTGAGCAACCGGAAAAGACAGGCCCAAGACCTTCGGCGGGTGAATTAGGGCTTTTCGTCCGGCAAAAGAATTCGCATCCAAAAGACACGGCGTTCCAAGCGATCAAAGGCCTGCACTTCCGTGATGCCTAAGCTCCGTCGTGCTGTGACACGAAACCGCACAAACTGGGCGGTGACGGGTGATTGAAGCGGTAGAATATAATTCCAAGCCCGGAGAGTTTCATCGTCGGGCAGCATGTAGTTGATCGGGATATCCCGACGAAGCAGATTCAATTGGAAGGTCCCCTGCGATTCGAAAGTCTGACCATCGCGCGAGGTAAAAGCCTCGATTTCATCGCGGACCTCCCCCTTGAGTGCATCCCACCACGGCCAGCCAGCCGTGAGGTGAATCCCCAACGCGGTAATTGTTTTTAATTCTCCCATGTCAACCGTAATGTCAACGGGCGAAGACTTCTCGTCGAAACCCGCCGCATACTTCATGGCCGTGCCGCCTGCATAGTTTGAGCCAACAACGCCATCGGTTAGTTTCTGCCGCCGGGGATCATCGGCACCCCAAGCACCCGTTGGTTCCGCACTTAACGTGTACGGCTTGCCTTGTAGTAAATTGCGACCACATTCTTGCCACACGTCAAGTACGCGGTTTACCAAACCGGGGCTCTCATCCGAGTAACCGTATGTTGCCCCAGGAGAATCCTCCACTAAGGCAATACGAAGGCTCTCCATCACGGGATGATCCACACCACCGACATTGATCGTGTAGCGCGTGGGTACGCTGTCTATCCGCTGACGATGAGTTCGCCGCACACGCGTTCGATCGGCTTGTATTTCGTCCCAAGCGAATGTCACATCGAGTGGTCGAAAACGTGGTCCGTTGTTTTGATGCTGAACTTCCATGCGAACGCTATAAATCCCACACGCCGTGGGGCCGACTTGGGGGCTTTGCATTGAGTATTTTAGCAACACATCCCGTGTGCCCGGTGGAATGTTAGTCAAGGTTACATAGTGAACGACGTCCCAAGGTTGCGATGTGTCCGTCAGTTGCCAATCCAACTCCCAGGTGGTTCCTCCGTCCCAAGAGTGCGAAAGACTGATGCTGCCTTTGGGAACGCGATTATAAAACCGGCCGCCATAAATCACGCGGGTTAATGGGCGAGGAGCGGCAATGCGGTAAATTGTAAAGGCTTCCTCATTCGGCTTCTGCGCAAACATCACAGCATGCCACCCCTTGTGGGTCGGCTCGGTGGAGATGTTGCTTTCGGCGACGACGTACGGACGATAATTCTCACCCTGCAAATCAGGCCATACGACGATCGTATCTGTCGGCTCCCCCAATTTAACAAATACGGTATTCTGCCCCAACCGTAATAGGGGCTGGGTCTTGCTGTTGAGCATGGTTCGGGTCTCGATCTGGATGTCGGAGATGCCAACATGCTCGACGTTTTCCGCGGCCAACAAGGAAAACTTGACCAACACCTCGTAACTGCCAGATACCTCATCCACGAGATGACAATCAATCTGAAATTCACCGACCGACTGAATTTCACACACTTTTTGCCAAGTTCGCCCTACTGTGGTACTGATAGAAACTTCGATTCTGTCCGCTGAGCTCTTTGTGAAGCCCTTTGCCCGGATGATCTGAGAAGTAATGATGTTGGCCCCTTGGACCTTGAAGATCACGTGACCAACCTGGCCAGCCTCAAGCGGACGAATAATCTTTTCGGGCGTAGCAATCACGTTGATGGATTCATGAACCGCGTCCGAAAAGCCTGCGGGTGCCAGGTCTGGTCGAAATTCCCAGATGCCGTTTCCACGAATTCGATAGCGCGGGTTAACAGATTCGGGGTCCTTTCCTTGATTAGGAACATAGTACTCCCGCGTGGTCCCGAGGCTCCGATAGTACCGCGTATAGCTAGCACCAGGATACAGGTTGAGGACATACCGGTGTCCCCATTCCCAGTTATTGTAATAGGTGCGGAGCTTAAGCCCCGCGGGATTAAAACAGCGGGCCTCCTGATCCAAATCTCGGGCACAGTCTGCCCCTGTTAAAAAGCCATTAGGACTGGTTGCGGTGAGGCAATGGTACTTGACAATATGGCCGGTTTCATAACGACCCTCCGAAGCCTCGCAGGCCCCTTCCCTGCCCAGATCCTCGACCCCTGCCACGGTCTTTCCATCGCAGAGCGTGTAGATGGCCGACATGGAATTGTCGTACATGTGCCAACGCTCGTTGTAGAAGCATTCGGAAACAGTGTGGAGCGTGACATCCCAAAATCGCACGGGAAATCCCATGTGGTGCCACAATCCACAATTGATGCCCGCCACCGTACTACACATGGTGTAGCCAAAGTCATTGAACTGACGAATGGGATCGGTAACTTCCACGCCGTGAAAGATCATGGGTGACGTCTGACGGCGCGAAATATGCACCCAGTAAAACAATGCCCAGCATTTCTCCTCCGGCGTTTTCCAAGCGCCGGTGGCACTGTGGATCAGACTGTCGAGGTCGTAGTAGTCTGGATTAGCATCGGTTACCACCTTGATGTTACAGACCTGAGAGAACGAAGTATCGGCAAAAACCCCAAGAATCACACAAACGAGGATCAAGGCATACTTTGGCATAGCGACTCTCCTCAATACGACTGAATACGACGTCGCAGACGAGAGCCATTGTCAGCATCGCCTGCAACACCGTCAAGTTTTTGTTCACAGTTTGAACCGGTTTATACTGTTTCCGTCTGGCATAAACCGCTGCGTCCCAAAACACAACCGCAACCGACGGGACGACGCGTTGGTCCAGATACCTGACGGACCGCCAGATTCGACAAAGGGTAACGGCAAGGGTTGCCCCTACTGGGAAGGTCGTCCGCAAACGGCAGAGATAGGCCTTGGGCCTGCCCGCGGTGATGAGAAGCCCGGGCCGTCATGGCCGCCATAACACGGTGGCACGCAGATCTGTCGCATCTCTGACTCGACCACTCCTTGGGCATCAGCACATTGGGATACTCCTCAACTCCTTGAATGGCAACAACCCATCTCAATCTGGGAAAAGGTCCTTCGAAAATACAAACATTGAGTATCGGCGCCGGTGGTTACGGCGTTTGCGGTAAAATGCGCTCGCTCTGATGGACTTTAGAACACACGTGATATGAGCTATGATTGTCGAGAAGATAGACTTTGCCGGTCATATTCAGGCATTTGAAGGGGCGTCCAATGGACAGGCGACCGCGGTCCAGCACGCTTCGCGTCTTTTTTGCCAGGACTTGATGTAAGGGATTTTGGTAATGGTTCAAGTTACCGTCGATCAGGTTTTCGAAGCCGGGGTGGTCGGTGCGGGTGGTGCCGGCTTTCCGACGTATGTCAAATTATCAGGTCGCGCCGATACTGTTTTGATTAACGCGGCAGAGTGTGAACCACTTTTACATAAGGACAAGGAGATCCTGCGTCATTTTGACGACGATGTCTTGGCTGGTTTGCGAATCGCCATGGAGTTAGTGGGGGCATCGCGAGGCGTCATTGGGATTAAGGGCAAGTACGCCGATGTCATCGAGCAGCTCCGGCCGAAGCTGTCCCCGGATATGGAAATCGTGCCCCTACCTGATGCATATCCTTCCGGCGATGAGTTTATCTTGGTCTATGAGGCCCTAGGTCGGGTGATTCCCCCGGGTGGTATCCCCCTTCACGTCGGGGCCGTGGTTATCAATGTGGAGACGGCTCGGAACGTGGCAATGGCTAGTCGTCAGCCTGTGGTGGAAAAATTCCTGACGATCGCTGGGGCCGTCCAAGAACCTGTGACGGTCCGTGTACCTATTGGCGTGACCTTGGCGGAGTGCGTTGAGCTTGCCGGAGGTCCGACCGTCTCCAACCCACAGTATATGGTGGGCGGCGTGATGATGGGTTACCTAGAACAAAATCACCACGCGTTGGTAGATAAAACCACCGGCGGCGTGATCGTGCTGCCGGAAGATCACGTGGTGATACGGCGAAGGCAACAGGATTGGAAACAGATTTCGCGGATTGGCCGGGCCGCCTGTGATCAGTGCAGTTTCTGTACGGAATTATGTCCGCGATGGCTCTTGGGTCATCCCATTGAGCCACATCGTGCGATGAGAAGCCTCGGATTTAATCTGGTTGGCGAAGCCAATGTGCAAGGGACGGTGTTCTGCTGTGAGTGCAATCTTTGTAGCCTATATTCTTGTCCGGAAGACCTTGATCCCAAGAATGTTTGTGTCCAAAACAAGCGCCGCATCCTCGCCGAAAAACGCCGCTGGGAGAATCCTCCCTTTCTTCCAGAGCGCGCTGAACGCCTCCTAAAAAATCGCAGGGCCCCGACCAAGCGATTGATGAAAAAGCTCGGGCTTACGTTGTTCCCAAATGTGGGTTACCTGGTAGAAAGGACCGTTACCCCGAAGATGGTCGGCATCAAGCTTAAACAACACGTGGGCGTGCCGTGCGAGCCGGTTGTAAGGGTGGGAGACAAGGTCGTTCGCGGTCAGGTGGTGGGAATGCCCCCAGAGACCGACGGTAAACGGGCGCTTGGTGCACCCGTCCATGCATCGATTGATGGTGTGGTGACACGAATTCAGGATGGTGTGGTGTGGATCGAGCGACAGGCCTCGTGAGTGAGCGTTAACTAGCGGATTCTGGTTTCGCAGGAAGTCATTAACTCAATCTAGGTGGTGCTTATGGTTAATGTGGTTTCCAACAATCGAGCGATCGCGGCAGTTGAGCTGTCCAGTGTAGGCGTCGGCTACGAGGTGGAAGATGCCATGCTCAAATCGGCGTCCGTTCAGCTCCTCATTGCGCGAACGATCTGCTCGGGAAAATACCTCATCATCGTTGGTGGGTTAGTAAGCGACGTTCAGGCGGCTTTACAGGCGGGCTTGGAAGCAGCTAGGGATTCGGTCATTGACCAACTGCTCATCCCGAATGTCCATGAGTCCGTGTTCCCGGCCCTTGGGCAGTCTGTGGTGCTTGATCAAGGCCATACGGGGGCACTCGGTGTGATTGAAACATTTAGTGGAACTGCGGCCCTGGCGGCGGCCGATGCGGCGGCAAAAGCTGCACGGGTAACCCTCTTCCGAATCCATGTGGCAATGGCCTTGGGCGGCAAAGGGTTGGTGCTCATGACAGGGTCGGTCGCCGACGTTCGGGCGGGTGTCAATGCCGGGGCGGCCGAGGCGCGAGAGCGAGGGCTACTTGTTTCTGAAGTGGTTATCCCACGACCGGCACCCGAACTTTTTGCAGATTACCTATAGGGTTTATTCCTGTACCAAAAGCGGTCGGATTCCGTGGCTTACTCTGGCATAACGAACGGAGGCTATGGGCGATCGGTTGTTAACACTCAGATTGAACCCGCGGGACCTATCGCCTTTGGCGCAAGCTGGTTACGACAAGTGAAAAGCAGCTCGCGTAGAATATGCTTGGATGCCCTGTGCGCGCTGGTAGGATGCGTTGTGCGTTATGTCAAACAATTTTGAAACTCAACATGTCCCCGTGCTGCCCAACGAGGTCCTCCAGTGGCTGTCTCCTCAGCCGGGGCAGATTATCGTCGATGGCACGCTGGGCGGAGGTGGACACACCCGGCTGTTAGCCGAGCGGATTCGCCCCGGTGGTTTGGTCATTGCACTTGACCGAGACCCCACTGCGGTGGAGCGATGTCGGCAAACCTTGGCCGGCTTGCCCGTTCGCATAATCCACGCGGATTTTCGCGACCTGCCCGAGGTCCTGCAGGAGTTGGGTATCGAATATGTGGATGGTATTCTCCTCGACCTTGGCATGTCCAGTGACCAACTGATGGATGCCTCTCGCGGCTTCAGTTTCCATGCCGATGGCCCGCTCGATTTGCGATTTGATCC
>Ga0116181_1004254_pt1 | contig 10824 bp, 9 predicted proteins | sample AD_UKC075_MetaG_FD_89752 | JGI IMG/M metagenome (GOLD analysis project Ga0116181, IMG submission 89752) | Active sludge microbial communities of municipal wastewater-treating anaerobic digesters from USA - AD_UKC075_MetaG | ecosystem: Engineered > Bioreactor > Anaerobic > Digestate | place: USA...
GCCCACCTGATGGAGCACTGCGCCTGGTGCGGCGGGCATGCCGGCACCCTGGCGCCACCGCCGGTGGCCGGTGCGGTGCTGCAGCACCCGGCGCTGCGGCATGCGGTGCCGGCGCTGTTCCTGCACGCGCCGCGGCCGCTGCCGGCCTGGGCGGCGGCGCAGGCGCGCGCGCCCCCCGCGCTGGCGGGATGACCCACGCCGGCCCCGCTGCCGGCCTCCGTTGACGGACCACCCGCCGCGCCCTGGTGCGCTGCCGGGCGGCCGTCCCGTCATTCCGCCGCCCGCCACCTGACTGGCGCCGCCAAGCCGCGCGCGCCACCGGCCCGGTCCGGTGCCGCCCTGGCCCGTTGCCACTTAGGCCCGTTGCCACTCAGGCCCGTTGCGGGCGCATGCCCTGCCCTGCCCCATGAAGTTCAAGCCCCATCCCCTGGCCGCCGCCGTGCTGGCCACCCTTGTGGCCCTGCCCGCTCACGCCGCCGGGCCTGCCGCCGACCCTGCCGACGCGGACGCCGCCGCACCATCGCGCAGCGCCGGCGTCGTCGTCGTCACGGCCACGCAGCCCACCTCGCTGCCCACCCGCATCCCGACGACCGTCGAGGGCATCAGCGCCGCCGAGATCGCCCGCGGCATCAACGCCACCGACAGCGAGGACGCGCTGAAGTACCTGCCCAGCCTGCTGGTGCGCAAGCGCTACATCGGCGACTACAACCACGCCGTGCTGTCCACCCGCGCCTCGGGCACCGGCAACAGCGCCCGCTCGCTGGTCTATGCCGACGGCGTGCTGCTGTCCAACCTGCTGGGCAACGGCGCCACCTTCACACCGCGCTGGGGCCAGGTCACACCCGAGGAGATCGCCCGCGTCGACGTGCTCTATGGGCCGTTCTCGGCCGCCTACCCCGGCAACGCGGTGGGCGCGGTGGTCGACTTCGTCACCCGCATGCCGCAGGCTTTCGAGGCCCACATCAAGCTGGGCGCCAGCCACCAGCCGAACACCCTGTACGGCCAGCGCGACAGCTTCAACGCCTGGCAGGCCAGCGCATCACTGGGCGACAAGGCCGGCGCCTTGAGCTGGTGGATCAACGTGAACCGCCTGGACAGCCACGGCCAGCCGCTGACCTTCGGCACCAAGCTGCTGAGCGCCGGCGCTGCGCCGGGCACGGGCGCCGTGCCGGTCACCGGCGCGGTGGCGGGGCTCAACCGCAGCAACCTCCCCTGGTGGCTGATCGGCGGCGCGACGCAGCCCGCTGCCTGATCAGCCACCCGTCGCGCAGCGCCGACCACCTGTCGCCCAAGGCCGCGCTGTCGCACCAGCTGACCGACGCCCTGGTGCTGAAGGCCAGCACCGGCAAGGCCGTGCGCTTCCCGACCGTCAGCGAGCTGTACCAGGGCGGCGTCAATGCCCTGGGCCAGGCAGTCAACAACAACCCCGACCTGCGGCCCGAGCGAAGCTGGACGACCGAAGTCAGCGCCGAATGGAACACCCCCGGCCTGAGCGCCCGCGCCACGCTGTTCCACGAGGACACACGCGATGCGCTGTCCAGCCTGCTGAACACGGCGACCAATGCCAACACCGTGCAGAACGTCGACCGCATCCGCACCACCGGGCTGGAACTGGCCAGCCGCGCCAGCGGCGAGGCGACGGCCTGGCTGCTGCGCGGCCTGAGCCTGCAGGGCAGCCTGACCCATGCCGACTCGCGCATCGTCGCCAACAGCGGCTTTGCGGCGGTGGCAGGCGACACCCTCGGCAAGTGGCAGCCGCGCGTGCCGCGCTGGCGGGCCAGCGCGCTGGCCAGCTGGCAGGCCACGCCGACGCTGTCGGCCAGCCTGGGTGCCCGCTACAGCGGCCGCCAGTTCAGCACGCTGGACAACAGCGACCCCAACGGCTTCGCCTACCAGGCTGCCAGCAAGTACTTCACCACCGATGCCCGGGTGCGCTGGCAGCCGACGCGCCAATGGGCGGTGGCGGTGGGCGTCGACAACCTGAACAACGTCCAGTTCTGGAACTTCCACCCCTATCCGCAGCGCACCTGGACTGCCGAATTGCAATTCGACCTGTGAGGCACCCGATGACCCGAACCTTCACCACGCTGGCGCTGGCCTGCATGCCCGCCCTGGCCGCCGCCCATGCAGGCCTGGCCCAGCCACAGGCCCCGGCCGGCAGCGCCTACACCGCCACCCTGCGCATCGGCCATGGCTGCGAGGGCACGCCCACGCACACCGTGGTCGTGCCGAGCGCGGCAGCTGGGACTGGGCCGAGATCCCCGCCAGCGGCACCAGCACCCAGGGCCTGAAGGCGCCGGCCGTGCTGCTGCAGGTCATGCCCGCCGCGCCCGCCGGCCACCAGCATTGATGACTCGCGGCACACTGCGGCCGCTTCCCTTCCACCTCCCGATGCACGGATCCAAGATGAAACACACCCTCACCACCACCGCCCTGCTGCTGGCCTTGGCCAGCGGCGCCAGCTTTGCCCAGACCACGGTGAAAGACGCCTGGGTGCGCGGCACCGTGCCGCAGCAGAAGGCCACCGGCGCCTTCTTCCAGATCAGCAGCGCCGCCGGCGGCAAGCTGCTGTCGGCCAGCTCACCCGCAGCGGGCGTGGTCGAGATCCACGAGATGGCGATGGACGGCAGCACGATGAAGATGCGCGCCCTGCCCAACGGCCTGGACCTGCCGGCCGGCAAGGCGGTCGAGCTCAAGCCCGGCGGCTTGCACGTGATGCTGATGGACCTGAAGGCGCCGCTGAAGGCCGGCGAGTCGGTCGACCTGAGCCTGGTGGTCGAGGGCAAGGACGGCAAGAAGGAGACCATCGCCGTGAAGGCGCCGGTCAAGGCCCTGGGCGCCGATGCAGGCGGCCACGGCGCCCACAAGCACTGACGCTCAGGCCGCGGGCGGGTCGGCCCTCAGCTGCATCTGCAGCACGAAGCGCTGGCCGCTGCCGTCCTCCAGCGAGAAGTTGCCGTTGCTGCCCGGCGCCACGTCCAGCGTCAGCTGCAGGTTGGCCAGGTACTCGCGCTGGTTCTGGCTGAGCCAGAAGGCCGCACCGCCCACCGCGCCCAGCTGCACGTCGTTCGGCCCGAGCGGCAGCTCGCCCGGCGCCAGGCACATCGGCGCCGAGCCGTCGCAGCAGCCGTGGCTCAGGTAGAAGTAGATCGCGCCATGCCGGGCCTGCAGCTGGCCGATCAGGGCCAGCGCGGCATCGGTGGCGCAGAGTTGATCCGTCATCACGGGCTCCTTTCCATCGGCTGATGAAAAAGGGGCGGCTCGCGCCGCCCCTCGTCACCGACCTGGGTTGCAGGATCAGAAGAACCCCAGCTTGTTCGGGCTGTAGGACACCAGCAGGTTCTTGGTCTGCTGGTAGTGGTCGAGCATGGCCTTGTGGGTCTCGCGGCCGATGCCCGATTCCTTGTAGCCGCCGAAGGCGGCATGCGCCGGGTAGGCGTGGTAGCAGTTGGTCCAAACCCGGCCGGCCTGGATGGCGCGGCCCAGGCGGTAGGCGCGGTTGCCGTCGCGCGTCCACACGCCGGCGCCCAGGCCATAGACGGTGTCGTTGGCGATCGCCAGCGCGTCGGCCTCGTCCTTGAAGGTGGTCACGGCCAGCACCGGGCCGAAGATCTCCTCCTGGAAGATGCGCATCTTGTTGTGGCCCTTGAACAGCGTGGGCTGCACGTAGTAGCCGCCAGCCAGGTCGGGGCCGAGCTGGGCCGCGCCGCCGCCGATCAGCACCTGCGCGCCTTCCTGCTTGCCCACCTCCAGGTAGCTCAGGATCTTGTCCTGCTGCATCGCGCTGGCCTGGGCGCCGATCATCGTCTCGGTGTCCAGCGGGTTGCCCTGCTTGATCGCGGCCACGCGCTTGAGCGCCCGCTCGATGAAGCGGTCGTAGATCGACTCCTGGATCACCGCGCGGCTCGGGCAGGTGCAGACCTCGCCCTGGTTGAACGCGAACAGCACCAGGCCCTCGATCGCCTTGTCGAGGAAGGCGTCGTCGACGGCCATCACGTCGTCGAAGAACAGGTTCGGGCTCTTGCCGCCCAGTTCCAGCGTGGCGGGGATCAGGTTCGTCGCGGCGGCCTGGGCGATGACGCGGCCGGTGGCGGTGCTGCCGGTGAAGGCGATCTTGGCGATGCGCTTGCTGGTGGCCAGCGGCATGCCGGCCTCGCGGCCGTAGCCGTTGACGATGTTCAGCACGCCCGGGGGCAGCAGGTCGGCGATCAGCTCGGTCAGCACCAGGATGCTGATCGGGGTCGATTCAGCGGGCTTGAGCACGACCACGTTGCCGGCGCCAAGCGCAGGCGCCAGCTTCCAGGCGGCCATCAGGATCGGGAAGTTCCACGGGATGATCTGGCCGACCACGCCCAGCGGCTCGTGGAAGTGGTAGGCGATGGTGTTGCCGTCGATCTCGCTGATGGCGCCTTCCTGCGCCCGCAGGCAGCCGGCGAAGTAGCGGAAGTGGTCCACCGCCAGCGGGATGTCGGCATTCAGCGTCTCGCGGATCGGCTTGCCGTTGTCCACCGTCTCGGCGTAGGCCAGCACCTCCAGGTTCTGCTCGATGCGGTCGGCGATCTTCAGCAGCACGTTGGCGCGGTCGGCCGGGGCCACGGCGGCCCAGGCGTCCTTGGCGGCGTGGGCGGCATCCAGCGCACGCTCCACGTCGGCGGCGGTCGAGCGGGCGGCCTGGGTGTAGACCTTGCCGTTGATCGGCGAGATCACGTCGAAGTACTGGCCGTCGGCCGGCGGCACGAACCTGCCACCGATGAAGTTGTCGTAGCGGGTCTTGTAGGTGATCTTGGCACCGGGGGTGCCGGGGGCGGCGTAGATGGCCATGCTTGTCTCCTGACGGGGTTGCTGCGGTGGTGGAACCTTGGGTTGTGCGGCCGGCGGAACCGTGGTGCCCGCCTTCGCAGGGCAGCCGCCATCGCACAGGGCGTGCCAGCGCTTGATCCAGCGCAAAACCGCGCTTTCCCGCGCAAACCGGGGCCGCCACTGGCCCGGTTCCTGCGCAACGTGGTGCAAAGCGCCTGTGCACGGCACAGGCTGTTCAAAAGCAGCACAAGCGAGGCACGACATGCCGTCGAACTGTTCCACCCGCCCGGACACGACCCGGGGCAACCCCTTGGCACAACCGTGCATAGGTCCGCGGCTGCGCGAGGCGCGCCGGCAACTGGCGGCCCTGGCCTCCCGTGACGCCGCTGCCGATGGCCTGGCACCGGCACTGACGCCGCTGCTGGGCGAGGTGCTGGCGCGCAGCTGGCAGCGCAGCGCCGCCGCCGGCCTGGCGCCGCAGGGTCGGCGCCACGGCGCGCCGCATGCATCGGCCGCCCAGCTGGCGCGGGCCATGCAGCGCCAGTACGAGCTGCTGTCGCATGCCGAGCCGGTGCTGGACTACATGGCCCGGCAGGTGGCCGGCACGCCCAGCCTGCTGATCCTGGCCGATGCCCAGGGCATGCTGCTGCGCACCCTGGGCGATGCCGACGTGGCCGGCCGCGCCGAGCGGGTGGCGCTGCGCCCGGGTGCGCAGTGGGCCGAGACCTGGCGCGGCACCAATGCCATCGGCACCGCACTGGCTGAAGCAGCGCCGGTGGTGGTGCACGGCGGCCAGCACTACCTGGAGCGCAACGGCTTCCTGACCTGCGCCGCCGCGCCCATCTTCGACCCCGCAGGCCGGCTGATGGGCGCCTTCGACATCAGCGGCGAGCAGCGGGCGCACCACCCGTCCAGCCTGGGCCACACCCTGGGGCTGGCACGTTCGGCGGCCGGCATGGTCGAGCACCGGCTGTTCGACACCTGGCATGCGGCCAGCCTGCGCCTGCACGTGCACGCGCAGGCCGGCGGCCTGGGCATGCTGGGCGAGGGCCTGCTGGCCTGGTCGGGCGAGGGCCTGCTGATCGGCGCCAACGCCGCCGGCCTGGCCATGCTGGGCCTGGGCCGCGACGCCATCGGCCACGCCCGCCTGGCCGACTGCCTGCAGGCCGGCCTGGACGACCTGCTGGACGCTGCGCTGCAGGCCGCGCGGGCGCCGGGCACACCACCGCTGGCACTGCGCCTGGCCGACGGCAGGCCGCTGTGGGCGCGGGTGCAGGGCGGCAGCCAGGTCGGCGTGCAGCGGGGCGCCGTCACGCTGGCCGGCATCCGCACCCCCGAGCCGGCACCGGCCCGCCCGCCCGGGCGCAGCGACGCCCTGGCCGCACTCGACACCGGCGACCCGGCGATGGCCGCCGCGGTGCAGCGGGCCCGGCGCGTGGTCGACAAGCCGATCGCGCTGCTGCTGCAGGGTGAATCGGGCGTGGGCAAGGAGGTGTTCGCCCGCGCCACCCATGCCAGCGGGCCGCGCCGCGACGGCCCCTTCGTCGCGGTGAACTGGGCCGCCCTGCCCGAGACCCTGATCGAGGCCGAGCTGTTCGGCTACCAGGGCGGCGCCTTCACCGGCGCGCGGCGCGAAGGCGCGCCCGGCCGCATCCGCGAAGCCCACGGCGGCACCTTGTTCCTCGACGAGATCGGCGACATGCCGCTGGCGATGCAGGCGCGGCTGCTGCGCGTGCTGCAGGAGCGCGCTGTGGTGCCGCTGGGTGGCGGCAAGCCGGTGCCGGTGGACTTTGCGCTGATGTGCGCGACCCACCGCACGCTCAAGAGCGAGCTGGACGCCGGGCGCTTCCGCGCCGACCTGTACTACCGCCTCAACGGCCTGACCCTGCACCTGCCGGCGCTGCGCGAGCGTGGCGACTTCAACAGCCTGGTGGCGCAGATGCTCACCGACATCGCGCCCGACCGGCCGCTGCAGTTCGACCCGCCATTGGCCCTGGCCCTGGCCGCCCATGGCTGGCCGGGCAACCTGCGACAGCTGCACAACGCGCTGCGCACCGCCGCGGCCCTGCTGGGCGATGGCGAGCTGCAGATCGGCTGGGCGCACCTGCCCGACGACCTGGCGGCCGACCTGCAGGCCGAGCGTGCTCGCCGCCCGCCCGCCCAGCAGGCCCACGAGGCCGATGCCGAGGCCGACCTGCGGCTGCAGGCGGCGCACAGCGTGGCGCGCATGGTCGAGGTCTGCCACGGCAACCTGTCCGAGGCGGCGCGCCGCCTGGGCATCAGCCGCAACACGCTCTACCGCAAGCTGGGCCGGTAGGCGCGCGGGCCGCTCAGGCGGGTGCGTGCAGCGCCGCCAGGCCATCGGCCAGGCGCTGCAGCTCGGCCTGCAGGGCCCGGGCCTGCGGCAGCAGGCTGGCGCCCGGCATGCCCTGGCGCAGGCCCAGCTCCACGGCCTGCGCCAGCGCGGCCAGGCGACTGGCGCCCAGGGTGGCGGCCGTGCCCTTGATCTCATGCGCCAGCGGCTGCGCGCCGCGGGCATGCGGCGCCTGCAGCAGCGTGGTCAGGCGCTGCGGGTCGGCCAGCTGCTGCTGCACGAACTGCTGCAGCAGGCGCAGCAGGCGCCCGCCATCACCCCGCAACCGGCCCAGGGCCGCCGGCGCCTGCTCGCCCAGCAGGTCGGCCAGGGCCTGCGGCACGGCGGCTGGGGCCCTGGCAGCACCCGGCATCTGGCCGACGGCGTGACGATCCAGCGACATCGGAGACGGGGACATCGGCATCGGGAACTGCAGGGGCTCGCAGGTTGAGAGGGGCGCCGGAACCGCGCGCGGCCGCGCCGCAGCGCCGTCCAGCGCGCGCAGCAGCGCGGCATACAGCGCCACCGGCTGCACCGGCTTGGCGGCAAAGTCGTCCATGCCGGCGGCCAGGCAGGCCTGGCGGTCCTCGGCAAAAGCGTTGGCGGTCATCGCCACGATCGGCAGGTGTGCCAGCGCCGGGTTGCGGCGGATGCGGCGGGTCGCCTCCAGGCCGTCCATGCCGGGCAGCTGCACATCCATCAGCACCAGGTCGCAGGGCTGGTCGCGCAGGTGCTGCAGTGCGTCCAGCCCGGTCTCGGCGCTGTGCGCCTGCAGGCCGGCGGCCTGCAGCAGGGCCTCGGCCACCTCGCGGTTGATCGGGTTGTCCTCGACCACCAGCACCCGCGCTCCGCCATGGCGGCGGCGCAGCAGCAGGGCCGGGTCGTCGTCGGCGTGCGCGGCCGGCAGCGGCGCCTCCTGGCTGCGGGCAGGTGCCAGGCGGGCGGTGAGCCAGAAGATGCTGCCCTGCCCCGGCTGGCTGCTGGCGCCGATCGCGCCACCCATCAGCTGCGCCAGGCGGCGGTTGATCGCCAGCCCCAGACCGGTGCCGCCGAAGCGGCGCGAGGTCGACGCATCGACCTGGGCGAAGGGCTCGAACAGGCGCGGCAGCTCGTCCGGGCCGATGCCGATGCCGGTGTCCTGCACCTCGAAGCGCAGGAGCAGGCCGCGAGCGTCCTGCCCCAGCAGGCGCACCCGCAGCACCACCTCGCCGGCGGCGGTGAACTTCACCGCATTGGCCGCGAAGTTCAGCAGCGCCTGGCGCAGCCGCGTGGCGTCGCCGCGCAGCAGCGGCAGCGGCTCGGCGTCCACGCGCAGGGCCAGCCCCTTGGCCGCGGCGCCGGGCGCCACCATGGCGCGCACGCCCTCCAGCAGCGGCGCCAGCGCGAAGTCCAGGTCCTCCAGCGGCATCTGGCCGGCCTCGATCTTCGACAGGTCCAGGATGTCGCTGATGATCGACAGCAGGTGCTGCGCGGCGGCGTCGATCTTGTCCAGCCGCGCGAGCTGGGTGTCGGTCAGCGGCTCCAGCCGCTGCAGGTGGGCCAGGCCGATCACCGCGTTGAGCGGCGTGCGGATCTCGTGGCTCATGTTGGCCAGGAACACGCTCTTGGCCAGGTTGGCCGCCTCGGACGCCGCCCGCGCGGCCTCCAGCTCGGCGGTGCGGCTGGCCACCAGCTCCTCCAGATGGTGGCGATGGCGCGCCAGCTCCTCGCCCTGGCGGCGCCGTTCGGTCACGTCCTCCATCATCAGCATGTAGCGGGTGACGGCACCGCCCTCGCGGTCGCGCAGCGGCGTGATCACGGCGGCGTCCACCGCCAGGCGGTCGTCGCGGCGGCGGGTGTTGAACTCGCCGCGCCAGGTCTCGCCGCGCTCGATCATCGCCCGCAGCGCCAGGTACTCGCCCGGCCCCATCGGCCCGGCGCCCAGCATCTGCACCGGCTGGCCGATGGCCTCCTCGCGGCTGTAGCCGGTCTGGGCGCTGAAGGCGCGGTTGACGTACTCGATGCGCTCGTCGCGGTCGGTGATCACCACCACCTGGGCGCTCTGCTCGATGGCCTGCGACAGGTCCTGCAGCGCGGCATTGGCGGCCTCCAGCCGGTGGCGCGCGGCCAGCGCGTCCTCGATCAGGTTCAGCGACGCCAGCCGGGCCCGGCGCTGCTCCTCGGCGGCGGTGGCGCGGGCGGCGGCCTCGCGCACCGCGGCGGCCCGCTGGGCAGTCACGTCGGTCCAGCTGGTGAGCATCTGCTCGCCCAGCATCACCAGCTGCACCGACACCAGGCGCCGGCTGCCGTCGCGGCAGCAGATGGTGTAGTCGCCGCAGTCCACCGGCACGCCGGTCGCGGCCTGCTGGCGGGCACCGGCGCGGCGCGCCAGCACCGCGGCCCGGTAAGCCGGGTCGGGAAAGGCCAGCCGCGTCCAGGCATCCAGCGTGGGCAGGTCGGCCAGCGTGTAGCCGAAGGTGGCGCAGAACTGGCGGCTGATGTCGAGCACCCGGCCGTCGCGGTCGACCAGGGCCTGGGCCAGCGGCGAGTGGTGGAACAGCTGCCGGAAGCGGGCCTCACCGGCGTCGTCGCCACCGGCGGCGGCCGGCCGGACGGCCGCCCGCGCCAGGCCACCCGGCGCCGGCCCGGCCAGGCGCGCCAGGCGCGCCAGGCGTTGCAGCCAGTCTGCCACCCTGCCTGCCGGCCGCGGCCAGCGCGGCAGCCAGCGGCGCGGCGCGGCGGCGGGGGCGTGCAGGCGCGCGTCCATCGCCGGCGTTCAGGCGGGCATGGCCGCCGCGCGGGGCGTGGCAGCGCTGCCCGCCAGGTCCGCGAAGTCCACCGGGTAGCGCGGTGGCTGCTTCTGCGCCCGCGCCAGGCCGTTGATCTCGCGCTTCAGGGCGATCATGTCCAGCTCGCGGTCGACCGCGGCGCGGTTGAAGCGGGCCAGCTCGGCATAGCGGTCGGCCAGCTCCTGGGCATTGCGGCGCAGCATGTCCTGGTCGACCCGGCGCTCGGTGATGTCCTCGGCGATGCCGGCAATCATCACCACCCGGCCCTGCGCGTCGTGCACCAGCTTCTTGCGGTCGGACAGCCAGCGCACCGCGCCATCGGGGCGGCGGATGCGGTACTGGCAATCGACGCTGCCCTGGGTGCGCAGCGCCGCGCTGGACGCCTGCGCGGCGGCCCGGTCGTCGGGATGCACCAGACGCAGCCACAGCGACGGATCGGCCAGGAAGTCGGCGACCGGCACGCCGTACACCGCCTCGAAGGCCGGGCTCACGTAGCGCACGTGGCGGCCGTCGGGGCTGACCATCCACAGCACCTCGGCCAGGCTCTGGTGCAACTCGCGGAACTGCTGCGTCTGGCGCTGCTCGGCCTGCAGCATGCGCTGGCTGCCGCGGTGCACCAGGGCCAGCAGCAGCAGCGCCGTCAGCGTGACGAAGGCCAGGCCCTTGCCACGCTGCACCGCCGCCAGCCAGGCCGGGTCCTGCGACAGGGCCTGTGCCGCCGCGTCCGACAGCAGGATCCAGGCCGCACCGAACGCGAGGTAGGCGCCGGCCACGGACAGGGCCAGCCTCAGGGCATGGCGGGGATGGGCAGCGGCGGGCGGCATGGCGGCGTCGATTCTGTCGACGCCCCGCCCAGGCCCATCGCCCGATCAGCACCGGCGCCCGCCGCCAGTTCGGGCGGGC
>Ga0116181_1004258_pt1 | contig 10816 bp, 3 predicted proteins | sample AD_UKC075_MetaG_FD_89752 | JGI IMG/M metagenome (GOLD analysis project Ga0116181, IMG submission 89752) | Active sludge microbial communities of municipal wastewater-treating anaerobic digesters from USA - AD_UKC075_MetaG | ecosystem: Engineered > Bioreactor > Anaerobic > Digestate | place: USA...
CTACTAATTCAGCCATCATCGGAGCTTCGTGGTATCTCTCCTGGGCAAAAGAGACAAAACCACAACTTGCCCACATACCAAATATCAAACTCAATGCCAATACCTTTACTAAACACTTTTTCATAAGCTTAAACCCTCCTTCCTGCCTTTAAGATTTAGAGAAACCCCTCATCCCATTTAGAACTACTTTTTTGAATAGCCCGAAGAAAATACTCTGCCATGTTCTGCATCTCTTTCCCCTTATCACCCCCTTTTTCTACCTCCAGTCAGAAATTGTAGCACAATTCTATAAAATCGCTGAGCTTGATTCCTTATTGTTAGGTTTATTCTATATAGAACCAGATAACCTTCGAGAAACAATAGAACCCACAATCAAAAAGAGAGTGCCCTCTCAACCGCTGCTTGCAATAACCAAAAGTAAAATCCCTCACAAGAGAGGAGAATGCATCATAATCTACCACTATTGTGAGCTTTGCGATTTTCTCCCGCAATCTCCAAAGTCGTAAGGGCACTATCTCCTACCACAGCTTTATGAGGTTAACTATAAAAACGAACTGGCAAATTTTATAAAAAGAGCAACCCCAAAAGCTAGTCATCCCATCGATGATGGAACCAATTCCACTGCTCGGGGTAACAAAGAATGAAGTTTCCCAGAACCTGATTACAGCAGGCTGTTCCTCGAGCGATGTTCTCTTTGGGAGAGGAAGAAGGAGACCACTCCACAGGAGGAAGGAAAACAATTCGATGTTTCATCTCTTCTCCCTTGCGAATAATGAAAGCGGGGATAATCGGGCTTCCCAATCGAAGGTGTAAAGTAGCTGGAGTAGCAGAAGAGGGTGCCTCTCGACCTAAAAAGTCGCAAACCACCCCTCCTGGGACCCGTTGATCAGCCAATATTCCTAATATTTTTCCTTGCCGCAAGAGCGACCGAGCCAGAAGCAAATTGGTATACTCCACCAACTCGATTTTCATGGCCGATCTTAGCTCTTCCATAAATCGCCGAATAGCCGGAACCGAAGGAGAATTAACTAAAGCAGCAACGGGATAACCCCGGCTGCCCAACCAGGCTCCCAAAATCTCCCAGTTTCCCAGGTGAGCAGTTAGCAAAATCACCCCTTGACTCCGGGATAGGGCTTCTTTTAAAAATTCTTCTCCCTCCACCTCTTCTACTAAATACTCTAACACTCTCTCCCCTTTCCTCTTTAAAAGCATTAACTCCATAACCGATAAGGCCAGGTGGTGAAATACCAGTTGGAGATGGCGGTTGACCACTTTTTCTTCTTTCTCCCCCATAACTTCTATCCACTGAGTTTTAGCTAGCTGAAGGTCAGAAAAGCGATAAAATAAGTTCCCGGAAATAAAAGCAAGTCTTTTGATAGCTGGTGAAGGAAGGATGAAGGTCAAATTCTCTAACACTCCAAGAAGAAAAGGAGTGATCACTCTCTCCCCCAATTTTTCTCTCAGACAAGACAATTTAGATTTCTCTTTTCGGTCAGGAGCCTTTTCCAATTCCCGGTTGTTTCCTCTACCGCTCATCTTTTATCCCCCAATCGAAAAGGAATCAACGGTCTTATTCTGATATTCTCCCATCATAAATAGAAGAGCCCAGGAGGTACCTTCTTGAAGAAAATTCCCTTACTAAACTCTTACAGAATACTGAAGACTCCCTGCAGGGGAAAGAGTTTAACTTTCCCCTGCGTCATCAAGATAGCCTTGGTCTGGCTCATAGTCCATTTCTTCTTCGTCTCCAAACGCCTCCCCTGCTCCCATCAATTCCCATACGTCCAAGCTTTCCTCTCCTGCTTTTGCTTTTCCTCTTTCTTTTTCTTCTGCCACTTCAGTAGACAGACGAATACGCCGATATTTGCTAAAGCCAGTACCAGCAGGAATAACTTTCCCAATGATCACGTTCTCTTTAAGGCCAATCAGTTCATCAACTTTACCCTTAATGGCTGCATCAGCTAAAACATGGGTAGTTTGCTGAAAAGAAGCAGCGGAAAGAAAACTATCCACCGCCAAAGATGCTTTGGTAATTCCCAAAACCACCGGTCTCCCGGTAGCCACTTGTTTCAGTCCTGGTAAATACAATACCTCCTCTACCAGACTCTTGATTTCTTTACTCTCATCTGGCTCTCTAATAAGGAGAAATCCTACATTGTCCCCAGCAATTTTTACCACATCATCTCGATCAACAACTTCCCCTGCCTCCACCATCACCAATCCACCACCAGCAGACACAACACTCTGAGCGGCCACTTTTCCTACTACCTCTTTTTCTAAGAGTTCGATTAATCTTCCTTCTATAGAGAAAAATCGACCATCAGAAAAAGGAATTTCCTTTACTCCTTCACTAACTAATCGACGAACTATCCCTCTGCTTATTGTCTGTCCCGCCTGGACAATAACCTCGCCATTTTGAGGGCTGACTACATCCTCAGCTACTTCTTTTCCCAGAATCTCTTCCCGCAAAGCTCTGATCAAGTTTTCTTTGACCGGAAAAATTTTGACATTTTTCCATACTACTACTTTCTCAACCCCGTGCTCATCAAGTAGTTCAATGGTTTCGTCATCCAATCGAGTGTTAACTGGAAGAAGCACTTCTCCACTTTGAGGATCCACTGCCTCTTCGGCCAGAATTACTCCGCGGAGCTTCTCCCAAATAGATTTATCTCTTACTCTCAATTTAATCGGTCCCGCTTCCGATATACGGCCTAGAACTTCTGGTTTTAGTACTTCGCCAGCCTTTAGTAAGACTTTGCCTTCTGAATCTTTGACTTCCTCTACACTGATTTTATCTACTAATTCCGCCTCCAGGCTACGATAGCCCCTGATCACCCGGAGCAGGCCGTCTTTTCTCTCTATCCAAAAAGGCTTACAATCTAAAGAAAGAATGGTGCGAACATCGTCCTCACTGAGTACTCTATCTCGAGGAAGAACAATCTCTCCTCCTGCATCCACTACTTCTTCTACTACAACAGCACCGGTTAAAAGTTCTTGTGCCTTTTCTATTAAAAGTTTGTTCTCTTCTCCGATTTTCCTATTTTCTTCTTCAAAGTCTTCCAGAAATACCAGTTCTCCAGATAGAAGGGCAGTATCACCAGCATTTTCTATCATAACCTTATTAAGGCGAGCAATTTGACGAACAATAACTTCAATATGTTTATCATTAATGCTTACTCCTTGTGAAACATAGACCGACTGAATTTCATTGAGGAGATAGTCTTGTACCGCCCTAATACCCTTGATCCTCAATATATCTTGAGGATCAAGGGGCCCTAAAGTAAGGCGATCTCCAGCTTGCACCTTCTCCCCCTCAGTTAAAATGATCTTTACATCCTGAGGGACAAGATAAGTGCGTATTGACTGGTCCTCCTCTTCCTCATCGGGAGAAATATAAATCTTTCTTTTCATTCCCACTGTTTCTATTTTCTCTACTACTCCATCTACGTCAGAAAGAACAGCTGCATTTTTAGGCCTTCTGGCTTCAAAAAGTTGCTCAACCCGGGGTAAACCTTGAGTAATATCCTCACCAGTAACCCGGATACCACCGGTATGGAAAGTGCGCAGGGTAAGTTGAGTCCCTGGCTCTCCAATGGATTGAGCAGCCACTATTCCCACTGCCTCCCCTATGTCCACTAATCGACCGGTGGCTAAATTTCTACCATAACATTTCTGGCATACTCCATAACGGGATAGACAGGTAAGAGGAGATCTTACCAGAGCTTCTTCTATTCCTCTTTCTTTAAATAGAGAAATTGTTTCTTCATCAATTTCTTCCCCTTTGCGAACCAATATTTCTCCACTATTTTCATCTACTACGTCTTTTAAGGCTATTCTTCCCAAAACTCTCTCTTCGAACGGTTCTATGAGGTGATCATTTTCATCCCGTAAGTCAGAAAGCAAAATCCCCTCTTCCGTTCCACAATCTTCTTCCCGAACAATAACATCCTGAGCTACGTCTACCAGACGACGGGTAAGATAACCAGATTTAGAGGTCCGCAACGCAGTATCAGCGAGACCCTTCCTCGCTCCGTGAGTAGAAATAAAATACTCCAATACGCTCAACCCTTCGCGGAAATTAGCTTTGATAGGATATTCTATAATTCTTCCTGAAGGATCAGCCATCAAACCTCGCATACCGGCTAGCTGGCTGATCTGACGAATGCTTCCCCGAGCTCCTGATCTGGCCATCATATTAACCGGGTTAAATTCATCCAGCTCCTTTAAAATGGCATCAGCCACCTGATTAGAAGCATCAGTCCAGATGTCTATAACTTTCTGTTCTCTTTCCTCTTCAGTAATCAGCCCCTCTATATAATGCTGATTAATTTCCTCTACCCGCCGGTTTGCTTCTTCAATAATACTCCACTTCTCGGGAGGAATTTCCAGATCCTGTACGCTAACGGTCGTTCCCGAACGAGTGGCAAAGCTAAAACCGGCCTCTTTGATCCCGTCTAACATAGATACTGTAACTTCATTACCAAACTTCCGATAGCAAAGGTCGATAATTTCGGACAGCTTCTTTTTAGTTATTGGTTCATTGTAATAGGGCATACCATCAGGCAAAAGTCCATTAAATATGGCTCTGCCTAAGGTGGTTATCTCTATTCCGGGATGCTTTTCGCTGATTTCTCGAATTATGATTGGTTCGTGCAAATCCAGGTTACCAAAGTCATAAGCAAGAAGAGCTTCATCTGCGTCTACAAAATACTTTCTACCTTCTCCACTCTGCGCTAAAGTTAAGTAGTAGCAACCCAACACCATATCCTGAGTGGGGACAGCCACAGGTCTACCGTTAGCCGGGGAGAGAACATTGTAAGAAGAAAGCATGATAATTTGCGACTCAGCTTGTGCTTCGGCAGAAAGAGGAACATGAACTGCCATCTGGTCTCCATCGAAATCAGCATTAAAAGCTGGACAAACCAGAGGATGTAATTGAATCGCGTTACCCTCTACCAAAACAGGTTGAAAAGCCTGAATACTCAGCCGATGAAGGGTGGGAGCCCGATTAAGTAAAACCGGATGTTCAGCGGTCACCTCTTCCAACGCTTCCCATACTACCTCTTCCCGTGCCTTCTCTACCATTCTTTTGGCACTTTTAATGTTTTGAGCAAAGCCCTTATCCACCAATTTCCTCATGACAAAAGGCTTGAACAGCTCAAGGGCCATTTTCTTAGGAATACCACACTGGTCGAAAGCCAAACGAGGTCCGGAAACGATAACCGATCTCCCCGAATAATCCACTCTTTTACCTAAAAGATTCTGTCTGAACCTCCCTTTCTTCCCTTTTAACATATCACTAAGGGACTTCAAAGGGCGATTCCCGGGGCCAAGAACTGGTCTACCTCTTCTACCATTATCAAAAAGAGCATCGACTGCTTCCTGTAGCATCCTTTTCTCATTTTTTACGATAATTTCTGGAGCGCCCAATTGAAGAAGTCTTTTTAGGCGATTATTGCGGTTTATCACCCGCCGATAAAGGTCGTTTAAATCTGAGGTGGCAAACCTTCCCCCATCTAACTGAACCATAGGACGCAGATCAGGAGGCAGGACAGGAATAGTTTCAAGAATCATCCATTCCGGACGATTACCAGATTTAGCAAAGGCTTCCACCACCTGCAATCTCTTAATAAGTTTTTTAGCCTTTTGACCAGAAGCTTCTTTAAGCTCTTTACGTAACTCCCGAGCCAGTTGATTTACATCTATGTTACTTAAGATCTCCCTTATTGCCTCTGCTCCCATTCCTGCTTTGAACGTAGAATCATAATGAGTTAACAATCGAACCTCGGTTTCCAGTATTATCTGTGCCACTTTTAACCCTGTTTGGCCAGGATCAATTACTATATAACAAGGTTCTTCCACTGTTTCAGATAAAATAGCCTCTTCAAATATTGCTCCAAACACCTCTTGCAGCTCCTTCACCTCAGACTCGGAAAGCTCGTCTTCTCGTTGATAAGGAAATACTCTGATATCTATCACTTCAAATTGACCTTCTTCTACCTCTTCTGCAGTAAAGCTTTCTTTATATTTGGAACGATAACGAGTATATTCTTTAAGACTCAGTCTATCTCCAATGGTGAAGGGAAGATCATGAACTTCTATTACCCGATAAGCAGGCTCAGCTTTAAAATTAGGATCATAATTAGAATAAATTTTATATTCTATATCTCGGATGGTAGAGCCTACCTCTAAATCGGTAGAACCTGGATCCACTACTTTATAACAGTCCTCTCTTTTTCTTCCCGAAGCAAAGTACAGTATTTTCTCCAGGTCTTTGGGAGGAATTCCTAGAATAAGAGCCATTTTGCTAGGAATACTCTTAAAATACCAAATATGAGAAACAGGAGCGGCCAGCTCAATATGTCCTAATCGCTCTCTTCTCACTGAAGAACGGGTGATTTCTACCCCGCAGCGATCACAGACCACTCCCCTATCTCTTACTCGTCTATATTTTCCACAATAACACTCCCAATCTCGAGTAGGTCCAAATATCTTCTCACAGAAGAGCCCATCCCTTTCTGGCTTTAGAGTTCGATAATTTATAGTCTCGGGTTTTTTAACCTCTCCATGAGACCACTTACGAATTTCTTCTGGAGAGGCCAACCTAATCTGGATAGCACCTAAATCATTGACGTCTATCAAGGATTATCCTTCCTCCTTTTGTCTTATTTTTCTCTTCTCTGGAGGTCAATATTTAAAATTGGAGCATCCTCTTCTTCGACTTCCTCCAGAGAAATTTCCTTCTTTTTAGAATCAAATACTCTCACATCAAGGCACAGGCTCTGTAGCTCCTTCACCAACACCTTGAAGGATTCAGGAAGAGAGGGTTTGAGAATATTCTTGCCTTTGACAATAGCTTCATAAGCTTGTACCCTTCCTGTAATATCATCGGACTTCACTGTGAGCATTTCCTGCAGGGTATGGGCTGCGCCGTACCCTTCTAAAGCCCACACCTCCATTTCACCAAACCTCTGACCTCCAAACTGGGCTTTACCCCCCAGCGGCTGTTGAGTTACCAGAGAATAAGGACCAGTAGAACGAGCATGAATTTTGGTTTCTACAAGGTGGGCTAGCTTAAGCATATATATATAACCTACAGTAACTTCGTTATCAAAAGGAGTTCCCGTTCTTCCATCATAGAGAACAGTTTTACCCTGAGGCAAAAGATTAAAATCAGGATAGACCCGCAAATCAAAAAAGCGATCCAAAGGAGTCTCTTCTTTGGGATTTTTAGCCTCTCTCATGAGTTTGACAATCTCCCCTTCTCGTGCCCCATCAAAGGGAGGGCTGGATAAAAACCGTCTCTCTTTATTAGCCACCCATCCCAGGTGGGTCTCCATAATCTGGCCTACATTCATTCGGGAAGGAACCCCCAGGGGATTGAGCACAATATCCACTGGAGTGCCATCAGGAAGGTAAGGCATATCTTCTTCCCGTACTATTCGGGCTACTACTCCTTTATTCCCATGTCTGCCGGCCATTTTGTCTCCTACTGAGATTTTTCTCTTTTGGGCTACAAAAACTCTTACCAGCTTGTTCACTCCCGGAGCCAATTCATCACCATTTTCTCGAGAGAAAACTTTAACGTCAATTACTTTACCATACTCCCCATGAGGAATGCGTAGTGAGGTATCTCTAACTTCTCGAGCTTTCTCCCCAAAAATAGCCCGCAACAGCTTTTCCTCCGGGGTAAGCTCAGTTTCTCCCTTAGGTGTAACTTTGCCCACTAAAATATCACCTGGCTTTACATCTGAGCCGACTGTTACTATCCCTTCTTCATCTAAGTCCCGTAACACATCTTCCCCCAGATTAGGGATATCCCGGGTAATTTCTTCCGGCCCCAATTTTGTGTCTCGAGCTTCTACCTCATATTCATCAATATGAATAGAGGTAAAAACATCTTCTTTAACCAACCTTTCACTAATCATAATGGCATCTTCAAAGTTCTCTCCTTCCCAAGGCATGAAAGCTACCAGAACGTTCCTACCTAAGGAGAGCTCTCCCATAGATGTGCAAGGGCCATCAGCAATGATTTGTCCTTTCTTCACTTCATCTCCTTTTCTAACCACTGGTTTATGGCTAATGCAGGTACTCTGATTAGATCTTTGAAACTTATCTAATTCATACACTTCCACTGTTCCATCTTCTGCCTCGACTACAATCTGCAAAGCATCTGCTTTCTTCACTACTCCACTTCTTTTAGCTATAATTGTAGCTCCTGAATCTTGTGCCACTTTATATTCTATTCCTGTCCCAATGTAAGGAGGATGAGGAACTAAAAGAGGGACAGCTTGCCTTTGCATGTTAGTGCCCATCAACGCCCGGTTAGCATCGTTATGCTCCAGAAAAGGAATCAAGGCAGCAGAAGCGCTAATAATCTGCTGAGGAGAAACATCAATAAAGTCAATTCTATCACGAGGCACTTCCACTATTTTTTCTCTAAACCTGGCTATTACATTTTCCATCTGAATATAACCTTCTTCATCTAAAGGAACATCAGAAGGAGCAGTATGATAAAGATCTTCTTCATCGGCAGATAGATAAACTACCTCGTCGGTAACTCTTCCATCTACCACTCTTCGATAAGGAGTTTCTATAAATCCATAATCATTAATTCTAGCAAACATACAGAGGGAAGTAATAAGACCAATATTAGGACCTTCAGGGGTTTCTATAGGACATATTCTTCCGTAATGAGTATAGTGAACGTCCCTAACTTCAAAACCAGCCCTATCCCGACTTAAACCCCCCGGACCAAGAGCACTAAGTCTTCGTTTATGGGTAATCTCAGAAAGAGGATTAACTTGATCCATAAACTGAGAGAGCGGACTACCACCCAAAAACTCCCGCATAGCAGCAACAATAGGCCTTACGTTAATAAGGCTTTGGGGAGTGGCTGATTCCACATCGGGCTGAATAGTCATCCGTTCCCGAATCACTTTCTCCACTCGTAAAAGACCAATGCGGAACTGATTCTGCAAAAGTTCTCCCACCATCCGCGCTCTTCGATTACCAAGGTGGTCGATATCGTCTTCATAACCAATACCATCAACAAGGTTGAGAAGATAGCGAATACTACCCACCACATCTTCAGGAGTAAGAGTTCGGTCTTTTTTCACCCTTACTTTCTCTATGCCTAACCCCCGTAAATCACGTATAAGACTTAAAGTTAAAAGTTGCCCTTTATCTGCTAAAACTTCTCCAGTATTCTCATCCCATACTGCTTCACTTAAAATTCTTCCTTCCAGATCCTCAGAAAGAAGTTCCCAGGTATCGTCTCGTTCTATATAAACTTTTATGGGTAAGTCTTCCTCACTAAATATCTTTATATATTCAATTGGATATTCTTTATTCAGTTCTTCCAACTCCTGAGCCAGGCGACGATTGATTTTCTTCCCTCTGCTGCCTACTACCCGATAACGAGAGAAGTCAATTTCATCACCCAATAAACTGATATCTCGCAGGCATTTTTTATCCTGCAGATCGATCACGATATCTTCGGCCAATACTGGTTCTTCTATCCGAATAACTCTTTCTTCTAATTTTAGCTTACTATTTATTTTATAGCGTCCCACTTCCCCCAAGTCGTAACGACGAGGATTAAAAAAGAGGTACTTCATAAAGTCTCTGGTATTCTCCTCAGTAGGAGGCTCACTGGGACGAAGTTTGCGAAAGATTTCCACTACTGCTTCTTTGCTATTACTGGAAGGATCTTTCTCCAAGGTTCTGCGAATAATGGGATGATAATCAAATAGGGATAAAATTTCTTCATTGTCTTCATAACCCAAAGCTCTAACTAAAGTTACGGCGTTAATTTTTCTCCTTCTGTCTACTCGTACATAAATAATATCCCCCGGGTCAATTCCAAATTCCAACCATGCTCCCCGGCTGGGAATGATCTTAAAACCGTAATCTATTTTCCCAACAGGAGTAATTTCCCGGGAAAAAAACACCCCGGGAGAGCGAACTAACTGAGTAACTACAACTCGCTCAGCCCCATTAACTATAAATGTACCCCACTCGGTCATGAGGGGAATATCCCCCATATACACATCCTGTTCCTTTATTTCATTAGTCTGTCGATCGATTAATCTTATTCGAGCATGAAGAGGAACAGAATAAGTCCTTCCTTTTTCTTTAGATTCCTTGACAGTAAAGGCTGGCTCTTCCAATCGATAATCGACAAATTCTAAAACCAACCTTCCAGTAAAATCTTGAACTGGAAATATTTCCAGGAAAACTTCCTGTAATCCTTGTTTTTTGCGGCTTTCAGGTGGAACATCACTCTGTAAAAACCACTCAAAGGATTTTTTCTGCACTTCTATGAAATCAGGAAGTTCCAAAAAAGAAGGAATTTTGGCAAAACTTTGCCTATCAATATAACCCACGCTCACTAACTACACCACCCTTTGAGGAAAATCAAGTAGTAATTTTTATTAGGTAACACTTTTTGAAGAGAAAATAACTTTTCGTCCTCCCATCTTGAATACACCCGAAAAGACAAATAGTTATTATATAAGTTTTTTAGTCAAGTGTCAACTGAGAAAAATAGCCCTAATGGAACACGGAAGGAAGATGGTATCCCCCTGGTAGATATTAAAGTTCTTAGAGAAAGAGAAAAAAGATTATTATTAGATTTTATAAGAGATAATCTTAAACAACTGAAAAAAGAAGAAAGGAGTGAAAAATACATGCATCTCGTATTATTATGGCATTCTCATTCAAAATACCATAACGAAAGGTGGTAACCAGATGCCATGTGGGATTATTATACTATAATGAGAATATCTAAGGATAAACAGTATCTGAGATGGCA
>Ga0116181_1004264_pt1 | contig 10810 bp, 10 predicted proteins | sample AD_UKC075_MetaG_FD_89752 | JGI IMG/M metagenome (GOLD analysis project Ga0116181, IMG submission 89752) | Active sludge microbial communities of municipal wastewater-treating anaerobic digesters from USA - AD_UKC075_MetaG | ecosystem: Engineered > Bioreactor > Anaerobic > Digestate | place: USA...
ACGAAGACGGATGGCTGGCCGCGACGTGGACGCACCTTCGGTCCTCGCCGGTGCCGTTCGGCGAGACACTGTGGCGCCACGCCCGCTCCGTAGCCGACCGCAGAGGGGCCCAGAAGACCCAGGAAGCGGAGATTGCGGCCATCGCGGAGGACTTGCTGGACCGCGCCGCCGCTGGGCCGCAGCAGCAGACGAAAGCCGAGCGCCGAGTGACTGGACGGACCAGCGCCGCGAGCGCCGGCCGGGACTGGCCGGACCCGACGGAATCATCCGAACATCATGGCCCGTCACCGTCGGAACGGGCCGCCGACAACGAGACTTTCGACGATGACGGCGAGATGGCGGAGGTCATACCCCTGCCGGTGTTTGATGCACGCAAGGAGGCCCAAACGTGGCGACTGTGACCGAGATTGCGGCGGTGGGTCAGTTAGAGGATCGCCGCCAGCCGACCACGACGCTGGAGGGCTGGCGGCGTTTTGTTGATGCCGATCCGCCGGAGTTCACGTTGCTCGCCGACGACGAGTGGGCCAGCCTCGGTGAGGACGAGCGGACGGCCTACAACGAGGCCCGGGTTGCGCATCATTCGGAGCTGGTGGTGGTCACCACGTCGGCGATCGAAGCGATCACCCATCAGGGCCGGCTGTTGACATTGCTCAACCAGCGCGAGATCGGGGCCCGGCGCGGGCTGATCATCTCCGGCGGGGCAGCGACGGGGAAAACTACGGCGATCAAGCAACTGGGTCGGTTTCACGAATTGCGCACCCGTGCACGGTTTCCCGGCGATGAGAGCCGGATTCCGGTGGTGTATGTGACGGCCCCGCCGAAAGGGTCGCCCCGCAAGTTGGCGATGGAGTTCGCACGGTTTCTGGGGCTTCCCACGCTCAATCAGCGGATGAACGTGACCGATATTTCCGATGCCGTGTGCCAGGTGCTCATCGATGCCCGTACCGACATCGTGGTGGTCGATGAAATCCACAACCTCAACCTCGACACCCGCGCCGGCGAAGAACTGTCCGACCACCTCAAATACTTCACCGAGCATCTGCCTGCGACATTCGTTTACGCCGGGATCGAAGTGGAACGCTCGGGGCTGTTCACCGGCACGCGGGGACGGCAGTTGGCCGGCCGTTGCGGGGTGATCCACACCAGCGCATTCCCCGACGCCAAGGAGTGGCGACAACTCGTCGCCGCCATGGAAGGTACCTTGCGTCTGCATCGACACGAACCGGGAAGCCTTGTCGCCCAGGCCCGTTACCTGCACCGCCGCACCGGCGGGATGATCGGCAGCCTGGCCCACTTGATCCGGGCTTCAGCAATCCAAGCGATGCTCGACGGCACCGAGCACATCACCCGCGAGGCCATGGACGATATTTTGATCGACTACGCCGCCCACACGGCCGCGGCCCGCACGGCCAGCTGACGTGGCAACTGTCAGGCCGTGGCCGCGCGGACCACGCCAGCGGCTCCCGCGAACGATCGCACCGTTCCGTTGGGAAGCCGTATCGTCCTACATCGACAGGCTGGCCCGCGCCAACCATATCGGCGTCTCCACACTGCGCGGCCATGTCGCCGAATCATGCGCAGCCCGGCCGCGACCGGACTGGTTGGCCGTCGTCAGCGGCCAACCTGAGCAGGTAATCCGGTCCCGTCTCTGCGGGCTTGCTGGCGACCCCACCGCGCTCAAGCAATATCTCCGCCGCCCTTTGTGTCAAAGATGTATGGCACGCAAGGGAATACACGAACCCGTCTACTGCTACCTGCCTGCACATGTCTCCGTATGCCACCGTCACCGACGCTGGATCGGTTCACCAACGCGCGTTCTTGACGACCAGGTGGATCTTCGTGACCGGCCCACGGTGCTCAGTGCCGGGCGCACGCATCGGCGCTTGGCCCGTCAGTATTCAGAGGTCGACCTTCATGACGCCTTGGGCGACGCCCGCCACATCCTGGTCTTCTGGGCTCACGCAGAGCGTCACGTGGCGGCGGGGATTCTGCAGAATGGCCTAGAAGCGCACGTGGTGGCCTACCCCGATGTGATCGCCGTAGCCGCAACATTGCTCACAGCTCGCCCTCGGGTTGAACAGCCCAGGACGCCAACGGAACCCGCCTGGCCGACGCTACTGCTCGACCGCATCAACGAACGCACCGGCGCCCACCATGCCGACGCCACCCCCGTCGAGCAATGGGCGCAGTACCGACGCCTATTCGCCACTGCCGTATTGACGACACGCTCAGACGGCGCAGAACTGGCGTGTCGCGCTTAGGGGTCGGCAGTCTTGAATGTGCCTTATCAGTAAGGCACTTGTGGTGTGCATCTGACTGTGTCCGACGGTTGTATCTATCGGCTTTCTAATCGTTAGGGACAGTGGTATCTGGCTGGGTGTATCGGCCGGTGAATCATCACCGGCGGCGCTGCTTGCCGGTGATTGGCCGGCGGTGGGTGGTCCAGTACGCGGCCACCGCGCTGACCACCACAGCGAAGGCGGCAATGACGCTGGCCGGGAGGGCGTGGTCCTGCAGCCATCCGGTCGCGGTGGCCGACCAGCCGGTGAGCAGGTTGCCGCCGCTGGCGGTGTGCCCGGTGGCCGCGGGCAGCCAGTACCACGCGAGGTAGGCGCCGGTGGCGATGAGGACAACGGCGGTGACGCGGGTCCCGTGGCGGGCGAGGATACCCAGATGCCGGGTCAGGGCCGTGCCGGCGATGGCGGTGCCGACGCTGACCAGCATCAAGATGGTGGCGGCACCGGCTGTGTATGCGGTGAACACTGCCAGCAGACCGCCCCATCCGCTGGTGGCCTGGGCCTGGGCGATCACCGCGAGCAGTACCCCGAAGGTGCAGGACAGTGACGCCAGGGCGTAGCCGATTCCGGCCGCGAGCACACCACCGGCTGTTGGGGAGTCCGGCCGATGACGCGTCCGGGCAGGCATACGCAGACCGATGGTGCGGCCGGTGAGCATGAAGCCGCCCAAGATGGCCAGGGTGAGCCCGATCGTGATCCCGAGCCAGGGAGCAGCCGTCACCAGGGTCCGGGCACCGGCACTGATCGCGATACCGGCGAGGGTGAGGGTGCCGGTGAACCCGATGGTCAGGACGGCCCCGGTGCGCAGTGCCCGGGCCAGCCGCACGAGCACCGCATCGGTGCCGCCGGTGGCGATGGTGCCGGTGATCCACGCCGGTAGCAGCGCGAACCCGCAGGGGTTGACCGGGGCGAGCATGCCAGCGGTAAACGCGAGCGCGAGCAGGTTCACCGTGCGGCGCTGCTGCCGAGGGCGGCCAGGATCTGATCCTGGGACGGGGCGTGGCCGCGGTAGCTGATCTGCCCGGACGGGTCGATGACGAGGGCGGTGGTCGGCGCGGTCACCTGGTAGCGGCTGGTCAGGGCCCCGTTAGTATCGACGACCGCGGGCAGGCTGGTGCCGCCGATCTGGTCCAGGAAGTGGCGAACATCGGCGGGTTTCTCGGTGGGGACGATGTCGACGGCTAGGAACTTGGCGCTGCCTCCGGCTTTCTCCACGGCCGCCCGAGCAGCGGCCAGGGATTTACCGCCGCCGACGCATTCGCCGCACCCGTAGGAGAAGAACAGGATCGCGGTCGGGGCGGCAGCGGGCAGTTCGACGGTTTTGCCGTCCACCGTGGTCAGTGTCGCCGCCGTCGCCTGGGTTGTGGCGTTGGCGTGTGGCGGTGAGGTCGGATTGCTGGTTGTGGCCGATTGGCCGCACGCGGTCAGCGCGCCCGCTGCCAGCATCACAGCCGTAACGCCCGCCCACCTGTGGGGTGTAAACGAACGCGTTTCAGACATTGTCGATGCTTCCTTTCGTCAGGTCGTCGAGCGTGTGCGTCGCGGGTGAATGGCTGTCGGCGGGACAGCAGTGATCGCCGCGTTGACCGCGGCGGGCGAAGGCGACCACAGCCGCCAGCAGCAGCGCGACGGCTGCCCCGATGACCCATGGATTCTCGAGCAGTCCACACACGGCGGCGAGCGCGCCGCCGGCGATCAGGACTGGCGCGGCGCAACACAGGGCCGTCACCAGCACCGCTGCCGCACCCAGCAGCACGGGATTTCTTCGTGGACGTTGATTCATTGATTTCTCCTCATCAGGTTGGGTGCGGCTGGTCAGCTGCAGCAGCCGGGGTGGGCAGTTGGCGGGGTATGGAGCTGGGTAAGGATTTGTGTGGTCAGGGCTGCGCCGAGTTGGTGGGCCTCAGCGACGCTGACGATCTGACCTTCGGGGTGCTCGGCGAGCCACGGCGCGGCGTCCTGCGCGCAGGTGAAGTAGTGCACCTGGTTGCAGAATGAGGACCGGATCGAGGTGAGGTCGTCGGGGTTGACCAGCGAGACCACCGCGGTCTCGGGCTGCACGCTGGTGACACCGTTTTCGCCGACCGAGACCCTGATCGGGTGCCCGCTGACGGGTGATTCGGATTCGATGCTGGCGGGCCGGTCCAGGATGGTGGGAAAGATGAGGGTGTCCAGGGCGCACCAGGTGTAGAGCTCTTGGCCGGCCACGGTGAATCGGTGGCGGGTCGGGCGCAGGGTCAGGCCCTGGCCGACGATGCGGCCCTGCTCGTCGTATTCGGTGTCGGGTACCGCGGCCAGACGCCGGGTCACCTCGTCAACCGGGAGGCCGACGGCCGCGGCGAGCGCCTCCACGGTGACCGGCTCGCCGGCGGCGAGCAGCCGCAGCAACGGCACCAGCATCGTCGGGTCGAGCCCGGACTCTTCCGGAATGGTCAGGCGGTCAAGGAAATTGGGCATCAGGAACCTTTCGAGTGAGCCATGCGTCAGGATGCGCAGCAGGACAGTCGGGACATATCGGCGCTGAAGGACTGGGCGGCGATTTTGATGCCTTCGGCCATGGTCAGATACGGGGCCCAGGACCCGGCGACCTGGTCGACGGTCATCGCGGCGTCGAGGATGTAGACCGCGGCGGCGGCGATCTCGCCAGCATCCTTGGCGACGGCGGTGATGCCGTGGATGCGGCCGGTGCCGGCGTCGGCGACGAGTTTGATGAAACCGCGGGTGTCTCGGTTGACCACCGCACGCGGCACATGTTTTAGCGGCAGCACCCGGCAGTCGCACCGTGTCCCGGCGGCGAGGAGCTCGGCCTCGGTCGTCCCGGCCGCACCGACCGCGGGGCTGGTGAACGTCACGCGGGGCAGATGGCGGTAGTCGACCCTGCGGCCGGCGTCGGTGAAGATGTTGTCGGCGACCATCGCGCCGTGATGGGCGGCGACGTAGACGAACTCGCGGTGCCCGGTCACGTCGCCGGCCGCCCAGATCCGTGGGTTCGACGACTGCAGCCCGTCGCTCACCACGACCTCGTTGTTCTCGCCGGTTTTGACCTGCACCGCTTCGAGATTCAGGCCGTCGGTGTTCGGACGGCGGCCGGTGGCGACGAGGACTTTCGCGGCACGGAACTGCTGCGTTCCGCCGGTGATGGTCGCGGTGACCGTGACCTGATCGTCGGCCTGCTCGACCTCGCTCACCGTGGCGCGGCGCACCACCCGGATGCCGTCGTCGGCGAACACCTCCAGCAGCGCCATGCCGACTTCCGGCTCTTCCTTCGATGCCAGCGTGGAGCGGACCAGCACCGTCACCGTTGACCCGAGCCGGGCGAACAGTTGCGCCTGCTCCAACGCGACGTAGCCGCCGCCGATCACCAGCAGCGACTCCGGGACCTCGGTGACTTCCATCGCGGTGGTCGAGGTCAGGTAGGCGACGCCCTCGAATGCGGGCGGGATGACTGGGTTCGCGCCGGTGGCGATCAGGTAGTGCTCGGCCTCGATGGTGGCATCGCCGACCTCGATGACGGGCGCGTCCGGGGTTCCGGCGAACCGCGCTTGGCCCTGAATGCGCTGCCAGCCATACGATTCGGCCACGTTGAGGTACTTCTCTGAGCGCAGCGACTCCACCAGATCGTGCGTGCCGGCGATCAGGGCCGCCATGTCCACCGGGCCGGCCGTGGTGGCGATCCCCGGGAACCGGGCAGTGTCGGCTGCGGTATGCCGGGCCTCGGCCGCTGCGATCAGGGCCTTTGACGGCACGCAGCCGGTGTTGACACACGTGCCACCGAAGATGCCGCGCTCGATCATGACGACGGACTTGCCGAGCGCGGTAGCGCGGATCGCCGCGGCCATCGCCGCGCCGCCGGAACCGATGACCGCGAGGTCCAATCCCTGACTCATGCACCCATCCTTGACCTTCAAGTAGGCTTGAAGGTCAAGTGTTCTGAGGAGACATCGTGAGAATCGGGAAGCTCGCCGAGGCGACCGGGGCCACCACCGCGACGCTGCGCTACTACGAAGACGAAGGCCTGCTCCCGCCCGCCGAACGTTCCCCGGCGGGGTATCGCGACTATGCCGCCGACACGATCGCCCGGGTCGGCTTCATCCGACGGGGACAGGCCGCCGGGTTCAGCCTCGCCCAGATTCGGCAGATCCTCGACATCCGTGACAGCGGCCACGCGCCGTGCACGCACGTGCGCGACCTGCTCGACATCCGACTGACCGACCTCGACGAGCAGATCAGCGCACTGGTGGCACTGCGCGAGACCATCGCCCGGCTGCGGCAGGGCGCCGAAAGCGTCGACCCGGAATCATGCAGCGCCGATGACGTATGTCGATACCTCTAGGAGCCACCTCCGTGGCACCGGAGGCATGTATTTCGTCAAGTCCGTTGACCCCGGCAGTCGTCATGAATTTCCGCCCCACTGGAGGTCGTTGGTGCGCGGGAGCGCGGGGCCTGCTGAGCAGTAGGCTCACCCGATGCGGTGGGATTTCACTCGAAGCTGGTCGCATTGGCCGTGCTGAGCCCAGCCACACTCGTTCAGGCGATCGCCACCTTCGCCATCACCAATATCGACGACATCGTGGTCCTCGCGGTGATGTTCGGCCAGGCGCCCGGTCATCGTGGCGCAGCCATCCGAGTGACCGCCGGTCAGTACCTCGGCTTCACCGCCATCTTGGCAGTTTCGGTCGGCGGCGCACTCCTGGGTGCCACGCTGCTTCCTCCAGCCGCACTGCCGTACTTCGGGCTGCTGCCCATCGTGTTGGGGCTGCGGGCGGCATGGCTGGCCTGGCGGGATCGCCGCACCCAACCGGCGCCGACCGATGATCCCGCAACACTGTTGACGCCTGGCACCTGGCAGGTCGCAGTCATCACCTTCGCCAACGGCGGCGACAACATCGGCGTGTACGTTCCGATCTTCGCCGTCTCAACGATCGCCACCATCGGTGTTTACATCATCGTGTTCCTCATCGGTGTGGCCATCTGGTGCGCGGCCGGCCGATATTTCGCCTCCCACCCGATCATCGCCAAAGCACTCTCACGCTGGGGCCACATCGTTCTGCCCGTTGCACTGATCACAATCGGGGCCCTCATCCTCATCAAAGGCGGAGCGTTCGCCCTCTAGCTCGGAGCAACTTCACCACTCAGGGCCAGGAGGCGCTCCTGCATCGGCATGTGTTGGCGTTCAACCACTTTGGTGATGTCCCGGCCCGTATCCGCTATGACAATCTAAAACGGGCGGTGGCCAAGGTGCTCAAAGGCCGCAGCCGGCACCCGAACTACCAACACGAGCGAGCGCACCACAGAATCATGATCGTGTGTCACGAGAGACACGATCACAGTAGTTATACCGAAGACGTACCCGAGCCAACGGAATCGACAGGAGACCATTCCGGCTACCCTGCTGCGCTCGCAGCCGGGCGCGGAAGCAGGGTAGCCCCAGATTCAATGAGAAACGTCGCGATCGAAATTCTCATCCAATCTGGGGCAATGCAGGTCAGACTAGTAAATGTGCCCCAGATTCAATGAGAACGGACAACTGCGGTCTAATCGGCATCAATGTCGGCACCCGGCCCATCAGCTTAGCTCGGACAGATAAGCGGATGCCGTTGTGGCATAGGCTTACGTCGGGGGCCAGAGTCACCACCGAACAGTTCCCGGCTTGGTGGGCGCGATTTAGGTTGCCCCACAGGCTGATGCGCTGTTGCTCAGGTCGCTGAATTCACCGAAGTAAGCCGGTCGCCGCCAGTCAGGCAGCTCCCATGTTCGGCGATCAGATCGGGCTCGCTGCGAGCGTGAGCCGACCCAACTCGCTCGGGACCCCTGCGTGAATCAGGCTATGGGACGAAACGTGCGGATGCCCCTCCCCCACCACATGCGCCAGGACATCACTGGAGCGTGATCGCTTCGGACAACACAACTTCAGAAGGCGCGGACGACGAGCGGTTTTGCGAGTCGACAACCCCGCAGCGCGCAGTGGCGCCGCACATTGGGTTTCGCGAAGCAGGTGAGCACGTACGCATTACCTTCCCAACCGCAACCGCACACGGCGCGTTTGTAATCCGGCCAGATCGCATATACTTGGCAGACGGTGTCGCGGCTGCGCCGCCGGATTCCACGTGTCGAACTTCGCTTCGATGCGCACATGGCATTAATACGGATTCCCCAGTTGAAGACCGGTTCCGCATTGGCCTTTGGCCGAAAGGACGCCAAAGGCGAGTCGGTATCAGACTGTGGGCGTGAATGATTCAGCATTTGCCTTGCCCCACGCAACGTTGACGGCCAGTTAGGGGCAGTCGTCACCCCGCTGGGCGGCTTCGCATGGGAAGTCTCGGAGTGCGGCCTCAAACTCCCTGAACAGTGCCAATGTTGCGCCGAGACATTGGTTGATCATGCCATCGACGAAGTCACGGGTTACCTGGCGTCCGGTCGGTGCCGCGACCTCGGCGACGATCCCGTACTGACAGGAGGCGTCGTCATCCTTCAAGTAAGCCTTGGGGATCCACTTGCGACGGTTCCAGTTTTCTGTGAAGGCGGCCATCTCTGCTCGGCGCTCGGCGGGAATGCGCAGCAACGGGGCAAAGCCGGTAAAGACGAACATCGAGGCGACCCCGCGATCGATGAGGCGGATGGTCATCACAACCTCGGGTCCGGACGTGCTTTCACCAAACACTAGCGTTACGCGGCCTTCGGGCTCAGCCTGGTAGGGCATTTCGCGTGCCGCCAAATGATGAGTGATGAGGTCCATTGATACGGGCGTGGTCTCGCTGAAATGGCGTTGGCCGCGGGCTGCCGATGGATCCGTTTTCAGGACCTCGGCAACGACTTCGGCGATCAGCCCTGTGCACTCGGTCAACACTGTGGCGCGGAAGTTGGGCTTGGCGGCGGCCAGCCAGGCCGTGCACGCCCCGTCCTCACCACGGTCCGTCAACTGCTCGAATTCTTCGAGTTGCGCGTCGGTCAACCCATCTGACAACACGCTGCCAACGCGGAGTTCCAGCTCCGACATCACCTGCTGACCAAGGGATTCCAGCTCTTCGTCGGTGAGACCCGGCAGACTGGCCCCGAGGAACGGCTGCAGGATTGTGCTCATATCGTCATTACTGTCCTCGCGGCCGGTCGTCGTCATCGTTCGTCCCTTCGATCGTTGTCTCCCTGGAAGCACCGATTCCCCGAACGGATTCGGTCCCTGCCTCGCCGAGAACCGAAGAGCCTGTGTGCACGGCAGCGCGGCACAGGTGTGCGATAGCGAGGCGCCGGCGCGTCCTCCACCTCCGCTAGCCACGCACTGGTATCAACCGTCCGTGACAAAGTCCCCACCGGGACAGACGGCATCCGCGGTGCCGAACTCCGCTTGGTCGGCAACACATACTGGCGCAGACCGGTCCACGGCCACCTTCCGGATCCGAGCCGGAGGCTGGCATACCCCACACCATTGCCTGGATAGCCGCCCCGGCGTGACGTCCCTGTTGGCTGGCCACGTAGAACGCCGCAGTGTGCTGAGGCCGCGTCAATGACGCAAGATCGCCGCGTCGGGATTCCCGGCGGCCGTTGCCGCGTGCAGCGGATCCGTCATGGTGCCACTCCTGTTTGCGGAATGGCGTAGGCCGGCTTCATCAGTTCACCGCTCCCCCTGCCGAGCCAGATCTCAGCCGGCCGAGGACTGCGTCGGCCGCCAGCCGACCAGCCGACGCCGGGCTGGCCAGCAGCCCCGATCGCGCCGGAAAGGTGAAATCGCCCGCTGCGCAGTGGGCCTCAGCGGTTACCGCCACAACGCTGATCGCCGGCGGTGCGCTCACACTGCGCCCAGGCTCCCGTGTCAACAAGGCATGCGCTCGTTGCCACCCGTCGTCGCGTGCGGGCGCAGTGTTCAGGACCAGAACGATGGCGGGACGTCCAGCGCGCACTCCGGACTCCTCCAGCCGGTATCGGTCGTAGTCGAGCAACTCGGTCAGACCGGTGAAGAGATTGGCGAAGCTGAGACCATCGAACCCCGAGAGCTTGATTGCCGCGAGGGTTTCGGCCGACGTGCCGATCGGTGCGAGTTCGTGCGAGAAATCAGCGTATTCGACAACCCCCAACAGCATCGCTTCGGCCGTGGCAGGACACATCGCCACGGTGTCGGCGAACCCACTGATGACCACCGAGGCGTCCCGAGCGCCGTGCTCCCATCCCGACGACGGCAACACCAGGTAGACCGGACGCAGCGGCGGACTCACAGTAGACCGCCATCGGGCAGCGCCGCGGCGCGCAGGTACGCGTTCGCCGCGTTGTGAGTGGAGTGACCGTTGCGGGATGGGTGCTCGTAGGGCGAAATCGGATTGCCTTCGGCGGGCCTCGGGCCGGTCGCCGGATCGGTGTGGAGGTGCACCGCAGACCCGCCGGGACCCTCTGCGGCCAGCTGTCGCTCGTACTCGGCGAGTTGCTCGGCGGCCTGAAACTCGGCGTGGCGCGCCCAAATCGCGAGGGCGGCCTCTACCACCTTGGTCTGCTGCATGATGACTTTCTCGTTGATGGCGAGCCCC
>Ga0116181_1004268_pt1 | contig 10805 bp, 7 predicted proteins | sample AD_UKC075_MetaG_FD_89752 | JGI IMG/M metagenome (GOLD analysis project Ga0116181, IMG submission 89752) | Active sludge microbial communities of municipal wastewater-treating anaerobic digesters from USA - AD_UKC075_MetaG | ecosystem: Engineered > Bioreactor > Anaerobic > Digestate | place: USA...
ATGATGCTTTGAAATATGGAAATTACGAACTCGTTTATGAGCTTCATGTTTCTGCAATTTTACACAGTTTGGACGGTATTATTACACGCTCCGCACTTTCGCGAGTTACAGGCATAAATCAGAAGCAGTTGGGACATTATATTTCTGGGTATAGAAATCCGCGGCCCCAAATGAGAAAAAAAATTGTCGAAGGATTACACAAAATAGGGAGGGAATTTATTTCGGTTGAATAGAAAAGAATCCGTCTCACAACTGTAGACTGCACCCAAAAGTTTAGACAAAATTAAACAATATTATTAAAGGAAAGAGTTCGGTACTGTACCGGGCTCTTTCCTTTTAAATTAAGCCTTATTCTGTCGTTGTTGTAATAATCAATGTATTCTTTTATTTCTTTCCTGAGTTCGTCGATAGAACCAAACTTTTTGGTATAAAACATTTCAGACTTCAATGTTCCGAAGAAATTTTCGATTATGGCATTGTCCAGACAGTTCCCTTTTCGGGACATACTTTGAACAATTCCTTTTTCTTTTAATATATTTTGATAAGCTTTCATTTGATATTGCCAACCTTGATCTGAATGTAAAATGATGTTTTCTGTTTTTTTAATTTTCTTTAAACCCTTTTTCAGCATATCTGTAATCTGTGCAAAGACAGGCCTTTCTGAGAGATTATAGCTGATGATTTCACCGTTGAATAAATCGATTATCGGAGATAAATAGAGCTTATTTCCCGAGACATTAAATTCCGTTACATCGGTTGCCCACTTCGTGTTCGGCTGGTCGGCTTTGAAATTTCTTTTCAAAATATTGGGTGCTATTTTTCCTTGTTCTCCACGGTAAGATTTGTATTTCTTTACCCGTATAATGCTTTTCAGTCCTAGCGATTTCATTAATCTCAATACTGTTTTATGATTGATAATAATTCCTTTATCTCTCATTGTCAAAGTAATACGCCGGTATCCAAACCTTCCTTTGTGTTGATGATAAATCTGTTTTATCATTGTTTTTACGTCCGAATATTTGTCGGTTTGAGCCTTGTTTTGATGATAATAGAAACTGCTTCTCGCCATCCCGGTACAATCCAATAATACGGACAGATTGTATTTAGGCCTTAACTCTTCGATGGCTTTTGCTTGTTCTTTTTGAGAGTTAAGGCGTCTAACTTTTTTAGAAAATCGATTTCGGCTCGCAGTCTTTCATTTTCCAGTAACAATTCTTCTTCTCTGGTCAATGGTTTGCCAGACTTTTTCTTTTTACGTTGGTAATCGCTCATAATTGCTGGTCTTCCTTTGGGTTTATTCTGTAACCCTAAAATACCACTTTTTTCGTAAGCGCTCCGCCAATTGGTGATGCTGGATTCTGCAGCGATATTAAACCGTGCAGCAGCTTGCTTTAGAGATAAGTCTTGTGCCTTGATCGTTTCCAAAACTCTTAACTTAAATTTTACGTCATAACGGCGATTGCTTCTGCGTTGCAGTCCTTCAATTCCGTACAAATCATAAAACCTTTTCCATTTGCGAACAACCGTCGCATCCAAACCTACTTCCTGTGCCAAAGAGTGGATCGACAGATCATTTTTCTTAATCTTCTCCACACAACTCACCTTAAATTCTAAACTATACTTTGATTCTCCCATAATAAAAATGCCCCTAAAAAGTGTCTAACTTTTTGGGGGCAGTCCACTGAGGCGGATTTTTTTTGGTTATTATTTAGGATTTTTGTATATTTATCATTGATAATCAGATAGTTGTTTATGAATTTCAAGCATTATAACCAAAATCAGCTGGTGCTGTTTCCTTATAGTTTTGAGGAATTGATTCCCGAAAATCACCCTGTTCGGATTGTCAATGATATTTTGGAGAGAATTAATATAGATCCGCTTCTAAAAGCCTACAGCAGAGAAGGAAATCCCAGTTATCATCCCGGGATGATGCTCAAAGTGATGGTTTTTGCGTACATGAATAATATTTATTCCTCCCGGAAGATAGAAAAAGCGCTTCGGGAAAATATCAATTTTATGTGGCTTTCCAACATGAGCATTGTGGATCACAATACCGTGAACCGCTTCCGGAGCAATAAGCTGGAAGCGGCTTTCAAGGATATTTTCTCGCAAGTAGTTTTGCTTTTGGCAGATGAAGGCTTGGTGAGTTTGAAACAGGTTTTTGTGGATGGAACGAAAATCGAAGCACAGGCAAACCGCTACACTTTTGTTTGGGCAAATGCCATTAAAACCAATAAAGAAAAAATGCTCCGCCAATTGGAAGATCTTTGGAAATACGCTCAAAACGTGGCAAGAGAGGAAGACAAAGACCCTGAACCGCCTGAGTTTAAAGAAATCAGCAAAGAAAAGATCCAGCAAACCGTAGAAAATATCAATGCCAAATTGAAAGGCAGCGACCGCAAGACCGATTCCGACAAAAAAGCTAAAGCCAAGCTGAATTACATTAAAAATAATTTTGAGAAAAACCTCGATAAATACGAAGCTCAGGAAGCGATTTTAAAAGAAAGAAACTCTTACAGCAAGACGGATGAAGACGCCACTTTTATGAGAATGAAGGATGATCACATGCAGAACGGACAACTTAAACCCGCCTACAATGCACAAATTTCTACGGAGAATCAAATCATCGTCAATTATACCATTCATCAGCAGACCAATGACTTCAATACCCTAGAGCATCATCTTAAAAATTTTGAGAAACTCTATGGGGAAAAAAGATTGGCGGAATTAGAAGAACTCACTGCCGATGCAGGTTATGGGAGCGAGCAGAACTATGAATTGCTGGAACAGAACAATATTACACCTTATGTAAAATACAACACCTTCGACAAAGAGCAGGATGCCCATTATCAGGCGAAACACAAAACATTCAGCAAAGAAAATCTGCACTACAATCAGGAAAAAGATTATTACGTCTGTGCGATGGGTCAAAAGATGGAAAAAACACACGAAAGCACTCGGAAAACCAAGACCGGTTACCCTCAAAAACTCTCGCATTATCAGGCTAAAAACTGTGATGGATGCCCAATCAGAGGCGTTTGTCACAGTTCCAAAGAAAATCGCAGTGTAGAGCGAAACCATCATCTGGAACAGTACAAAGAGAAAATCAGGGAACTATTAAACAGCCAAGAAGGCATTAAAAAACGCAGACAACGCTCGGTTGAAGTAGAACCTGTGTTTGCACATCTGAAACATTGCAACAATTTTAAGCGGTTTACCCTGAAAGGTCTGAAAAAAGTAGAATTGGAGTTCGGATTGCACGCATTAGCACACAATTTAAGAAAGAAAGTTGCCTAAAGAAGACAACTTTTTCTTTTTCCAAAACATTGAAGATTGGAACTGCAATAAAAAATCCGCCTCAATTTTTATTGTGAGACAGATTCATCTTGTTTTCTTTTTTCTAATTCGTCAAATACTTGATTGATAGTATTTTCAATTTCTAAATCGTTTTCAACGATTTCAATATTTGAAAACTTATCGGTTAATACATTGAATTTGCCATAGAGTTCATTATCAACATTCATTTTATCACAAATATAAAACTTACTTTCAGCAGAACTTTGAGGAACAATTTGAGATAACGAATGATAAATAATAGATACTGCGGAAGCAGTATCTTGTCCAATTATCAAAACATTAGATTCATTTTGTTTTCTCAAAGTAAAATTGGTGTGTTCTTCAACTAAAGCAGCAGGTTCGCCAAGATAAACAACACATTTTTTGTCATTAACTTCAAAAGGATTGTCTTTTAAATTCTCATTGTTTTCTATACTTGCAGAAACACTAACATCATAAATAAATCTTTTAAAAGGTTCTTTTGTTCCGTATTTTTTTACAACTTCATCTGTAATATTATTTATAAAATAACTCAATTTAGAATCGCTTAAATATGCAGTTTGAAAACGAACATTTCCCTCTGTTAAACCACCTCTTGAATTATAAATTGCTTCCCCTTTCTTAGTTAGTGCTGTAAAAGGTGCGTGGTTCATTGCTCCTAAAAGTTGGTCGCAGTCTTTGGTTGTGTTGAGTTTTAAAGAAATACGCAAACCTAAATGGCTTAATGCTTGATTAATATTAACACCACTTAAAGATTGTGTAGATAAAATAAGATTAATTCCGAAAGAACGCCCTCGTCTTCCGATATCATCTAAAGCACTTGAAATAAATTGAGTTGTTCGGGCATCGCCATCTAAAAGTTTTTGAAATTCATCTATGACAACTAAAATTCTTGGCAATTTCTCACCACTTTTATCGTTGTATTTTGCTAAATTAGAAACATTATGGTCTTTGAATAAATCGCCTCTTCGCTCAATTTCACGATTTAGAAAATCAAAAACACTAACTCCATATTCTCTCTCACTTCGTACAGATAAAACTTTTGCGTGTGGAAGATTTTCATATAGTTTAAATTCAGTTCCCTCTTTATAATCTAATAAAATGAACTGTAAATCTTCAGGCGAATATAACCAAGAAGCATTACAAATAATATTATGAAGTAAAACGGTTTTTCCTGAACCTGTTGCTCCACCTATTAAACAATGGTGTGGATTATCAGAAGTTCCATCTTCAATTGACAAAACAAAGTTTTGTAAATCTGTTACATTAATTTTTCCAATTGGAACATCAACCCCAAAACTTCCGTTACTTTTCCAAAGATTATTTTGAGTTAATTTTGAAGTAATATCAACTTCTACTTTTTTAACTTCTTTGAGTGCGTTATTTACTTCATCTTGTATTTGTTCTATCGTTTCAAAATCTGGAAAATCATTATCCAAATGGATTTTAAATTTTGAATTTAAAAACTCGGCTTGTGGTAGATTCTTTATGTAATAACTTTTATTTGATTGGTATACCGTGGTAATTGTGTCTAAAATTGATTGCGGATAGTAATCATAATTATTTTTGGTTTGATACGAAGTATCTAAACTTAAAATAACAAAGACACCTGCTTGTTTTCCGCTTCTAATTATTTTTTCTATGCTTTCTCCGTGTTCTTTTGATAAAGAAGTAGGGAAGTCCGTAATAAAAAGAAAATGATAAGGTTTTGCTAATTCTCCTGCTTCTAAATTGTAATCAATTAAAGATTTTCCAAGATATTTATGTCCTAAAACCTTTTGGATAACATTCGGAATATCTGATTTTGCTGTATTCAAAGCTCTTTTTAATTCGTCAGGGTCTGTTAAAATATTTTCGCCTTTAATTTTTGAACTAATGTTTGAAAGTGCTATTAAGTTTGTGCCTAAACCTGTTCCATCATATAAAGTAAACTTACACAAACCTGTTGGTAATGCTAACAAAAGTCTTAATGCAATTGCCTGCATTGTTTTGTGAATGAGTTCTCTGTTTTCGTTTGTAGTCAAAAAGCAAAGTCCATTGGTTTGTTCAAATGGAATAAGAAAAGGTGCTTTATGTCCTGTCAAACTTTCAAGTTCTCCAATATACAAACCCTCGGGAAAATAGGTTTTGTCCTCAAGACTTAAATCAAAATCTTTTGAGTTTGCTATTGTCGGTTTATTTTTTTTGTAATAGTCTGCTGTTACTATCATTTATTATCGTTTTCTTTAATCTGAAATTAATCAAATATCTCCAAAAAAAACTTAACAAAAAAAACCAAAAACACGAAATGTCGGTTTTCTGCACGAACTGTATCAATTTGTGCATGAACCGTAATTTCGGGTGTGAAAAAATTACCACATAATCTGTATTTTTGATAGATGAAATTCTCAAAATGGTTTTTTCTGGTGTTTTTTTTGCCTGCGATGGTTCTTGGGCAAGAACTTCCTATTTGGGAAAACAATGTGTATTTGTACAACCGATTTACCATTGGCAAAGATTTTCAGAATGTAAACAATTTACTGATACAAAAAGACGGCAGTATCGTAGTAAAACCCTATGCAAAACCTCTTTACAGAATAGGAAACAATGGATTTTCGGAAATCTTCTCAAAAATATCAGGAAAAGAAGAGCTACATCACATCTATTATTTCGATAATAGTGAGCTTTTTATTTTTCAAAAAGATGTTATCATAAAAAAAGGCAACAACGAAATTCGGTTGTTACCTATTAAAGAAAAGATTAGTGTAGATATTCCTGATCTAATTAATAATGTAGTCTATTTTTCCGTAGATATTGATGAAAAAAAAGACCGCATTTTTTATTCGTACGATGGTGCAACACTCAAACAAATCCTAAAAACACAAGACAAAAATTTGCGCTTTATATCTAACCAAAAAGAAATATACCTTGCTGAAATAAATCTAAAAAAAAATCAAACCATTTTATATGATTTCAAAACGGGAGAATTAATCCCAACAAAAGTTTATCCGTTTTCTACAGATGTATTTCTTCATTTTATGTCTAAAGAAAGTGTGTTTTATGAGCACCAAAAAAAATTATATCACTATTTTAATGGTAAATCAAGTATAATTTCTAACAAAACAGACTTTCAATACCATATCTCAAGTTTTTATCATTACAATAACAAAAAATACAGCACTTTTTTCAATTTTAATGCACAGTTTTCCCCAGCGTTTTATACCTCTATGGCAGAAAGTGTCTTCAGAAACAGGTATTCCCCAGAAACTGCAAGTTTGTATTTTGGTACCGGAAATCATTTGATGCGGGCTTTTAAGTTTATAAGAAAATATCCGCGATTGTACAACAACTCCAATTCTGGACAAATTTTTAGCTTAAGCCAAACTTCCGATGGCAAAATCTGGGCGGGTTCTTATAATGGTAATATTTCAGTGATAGAAAACGAAAAAGTAACAGAAAGCAACATCCACAAACACCGAATTTTGAACGGTGGACTTGCTTTTGGAAATAAAATGATTTTGAATGCTGAAGGAGGAAATGGAATTTTATTATTTGAAAATCCCAATCAATACAAGAAAATATCAGATACGATTTACTCTTTTTACAATTTTATTAGCAGCAAAAATACTTTATACTCTGGAACTCGTGCTTATGGACTTATGTATAAATCCACAAAATACCTAGAAAACGCAAAAATACACTGGAAATTCGCAGGTAAAAAGGAAGGAATATTGTTGCAGAATTGCTTAACCATTGCGGAAGACCGCTTCGGAAATATTTGGACTGGGAGAAGTGGTGAAGGAATCGCAGTGTATCAACCCACAAAAAATAAAGGAAAAACCTGGCTTACCACCAACAAAGAAATTCCTTTCGGAAGTATGGCAATGCTGAAAGATACCCGAAATACTTTGTGGATGGGAACTTCTACAGGAAATTTGGCCTATTGGGACGGCAAACATCAAGATGATTTTTCTGTAAAAAATTTCAAGAAAATCAATCACCCGTTACTTTCGGATTCCGAATTGCGCATTACGTTTATCCATCAATGGAAAAATTGGTTGGTTTTAGGAGGTGAAGACAAAGTTTTGTTGTTTGATTTGAATTCTTGGTACCAATCGGGAAAAGCAATTGTAAAATACCTTAATCCTGTGGAAGCTTCGTTTAGCAATGTTACTGAGCAAAACACTGTTTTTACTGATTTTCGGGATCAATCTTTGTGGTTCAGCACTTCGGATATGCTCTATCAATGGGATATAGATAATTGGTTGAAACTCCCAAATTACAAAGTAATTCCTCAACTAAGGATAAAAAACGGCGAAGATTTTTTCACTAAAAAAATAAATCAAGTTTTAGAATTAAAACCTACTCAAAACTCTTTTGATATAGAATTGCTTTACCAAACCAAAGACAATATGCCTCGTTTTATAAGTGGAGCTTTGGTAAAAAAAGGCGACCCATTTCTCCCAGAAAAACCGTCTATTACTAATGCTTTTCATTTTCAAAATCTTTCTTCTGGAGACTATATTTTCTATGCGTTGGTTTGCCAACAAGACGGGACTTTCAACACCTATGAATTTCCTATTGAAATTGAAAAATTTCTTTGGCAAAAATGGTGGTTTTGGTTGTTGATGTCTTTATTCCCGCTCGGTTTTATGTTTTATTATTTTCAAAACAAAAAAGAAATTGAAAAGCGAAAAAAGGAAATTATGCAACTGAATGTGAATACACTGAGCAACCAATTTCGTCCCCATTTTATGCTGAATGCACTCAACAGTTTGGGAACCGAAATGGACGATAAACCGCATGCGGAAAAGGTAATCAGTAGAATTGGGGAAAACATTAATTTAATGTACGATTATTCTCAAAACAAAAAATTCTACACCAGCTTCCAAAACGAATGGAAATTGGTAGAAAACACCATCGAAATTCAGAAAATTATTTTCATTAAAGAACTGGAAGTACAAATTAATCATCAAGAACTCATTCCGATTGACTACAAAATACCGATGGGAATTGTGCAGGTTTGTGTAGAAAATGCACTTTTGCACGGAATTCGGCATCGCAAAAAAGCACCTTATCTTCTTACCATTAATTTCAGCAGTTCCGAAACGCACTATTGTATTGATATTATCGATAATGGAGTAGGAAGAAAAAAATCAGCAGAAATTTATAATTTTAAAAGCAAAGGAACCGGACTTAAAAATATTTTGGCATTGATTGACATTATTAATTCTGAAATTCCTAACGCAATTACGCTTACGATAAAAGATGATGTTTTCGAAGATGAAAATTATCCCGGAACACAAGTAAAAATACAAATGATGAAAAAAATGAACTATGAAAAATTTAAAATTTAATTATTTGGTGATTGAAGACGATACCAATGTTTGGGCAAATATTCAAAGAAGAATGTCCAAATATATAGATTGGGAATCGGTGGGTTTTTCATCAGAAATTGATCACGCTTTAGGAATCATTAAAAAAGAAAAACCTAAACTTATTTTTTCGGATTGGAGTATTGTAGGCGGAAATGCTTTTCAAATATTGAATGAAATTAAATTGATACAAAACTACGAACCGTATATTATTTTTTTTACAGGATATCAATCCGAACATCCCGGAATTCCACAGGAAATCATGAATAATTACCCAATGGTAAAGAAATACATCGTAAAACCTATTTTTGAAAACCTGACCGAAAATTTATATCATTATGTAGAAGAAGCCAAAAATCAACATCTTACAAATCTCCGAAACACCCCGGTTTTCATAGAAAATGAAACGCGGCAAAAAATAAAAATTGTGCCTGCTGAATCTCTTGCCATCATACAATGCGAAGAAAATCCGCGCCGAAAAATATTGTTCTTAAAAAATAAAGAAGAGGTTTTTCTGAAACAAACGTGGGAAAACATCATCCAATTTCTCAATTTTTATAAAATTGATTATTTCGTTTGCCACAACCGAAAATCCATCATCAACAAAGCATATATTACTAAAATAAGCAAGCCATTTGTATGGTTAGAAAATAACACCAAAATCAAAGTTTCTCGTGAACGATGGGAGGAATTGGATGAAATATAATTAAATACACCCTTGTTTTTACTAAATTTTTGTTTTCTTGAAACGCAAAATAATATTGAAGATTTGATTATCTTTTAGCTAGGATTTTGTTTTCAATTTCTTGTGATTGTTTATTTTTTCTTCCACCGCCCAACAAATTTAAAAGATAAGCCGTTTTAATCGAATTCTTAAAAATCTCCTTAAAAGCTGAAACAGGAATTTGATTTCCCTTTGAAGTTTTTTCCAATATCTCAATCATTTTATCTTTTCGTTCAGCATCGTTTAAACTGTGAAGATTCGGGATTTTTATGCTTTCTTGTAGAATCGCTTTTTTAAGTGTATTCTCTACTGAATCCAAATATTTTTTCTTTTCAACAGCAAAAAAAGTTTCATTGGTTAAGAGCGCAGACTTTTTGCTTTTGAAAAGGAAAACTTCTTTTTTTAGACTTTCAATTTTGGTATTGAGTTCTGCAATTTGTTTCTCTTTGGATTCCAGAGATTCTTTTTTTTTCAAATATTTCATTGAATTTTTCGACTGAAAAAGGAATATCATTACCCTTTAAAAAAAGAAATAACTTGTTTACTTTTTCTTCAATTAGTTGTAACTCATTATTTGTTATTTCATAATTGTTGTTAGGTTCTTTTTTAAGGTTAGGTTTAACTCTATGTCCATTCCAATGACTTTCTAGTACAGAAAGACCTGTGTTTTTTCTTATTCTTTTTCCGTTGTGCCTTACAACAAGTTGAATTGGAATTAAACCATTTTGAGCTATTTTTTCTTTTCTTAATTCAAAAACTATCTTCATTGTGAAATTTAATTTAATAAAAAATAATAAAGGGTGGCTAAAAGGGTGGCTAAAAGGGTGGCTAAATTTGAAATTAAATCAAGAAAACTCAAATAAAGCACACAACATTTTTTCCTTTATAAATAAAAGGTACTGAATATAAACGGATTAAAAACAAGAAAAATTGAGAAAAGTATTATGGTAGTCCCGTCCGAGGTACACAAAACCCTCTGAATCGTTTGATTTCAGAGGGTTTTTGTTTACTACTGCGTTAAAATATCCAAAATTAACCGATTCTATTTTCAAAAATTTCACTTTTGGAATTATTCTTGAAGTTTTTCAGTAACTTTAAAATCCATTAAATCACAATATTATGACAGCACATAACTTAAAAACATTATCAGAAGTTCTAAACGTTTTGCGCGACAGAGGAATTACCAAAGAAATCCGCATGAACGAACAAAAACAAATGGTTTTGCAAGACAGCGAAAAAATTTATCAACCTCAAGATTTGTGCATTGTGAAATCATACCGTTTTGAAGGAAACAGCAGTCCAGATGATAACGCAGTGCTTTATGTTTTGGAAGACAAAGACGGTGAAAAAGCAACTATCTTAGATTCCTACGGTTCTGAAAGCAATTATAC
>Ga0116181_1004269_pt1 | contig 10805 bp, 10 predicted proteins | sample AD_UKC075_MetaG_FD_89752 | JGI IMG/M metagenome (GOLD analysis project Ga0116181, IMG submission 89752) | Active sludge microbial communities of municipal wastewater-treating anaerobic digesters from USA - AD_UKC075_MetaG | ecosystem: Engineered > Bioreactor > Anaerobic > Digestate | place: USA...
CGACAGGCCGTGATAGTGGACGCGCGAGCCCGGCGTCCACTCGAGCGAGAAGTCGGCCACCGACGCGCGCAGCTCGGCGTGATCCAGCCAGCCGCCTTTCGAGATCTGTGCGTTCGGGAACCCGCCCTGATGCGTGATGACCTGCAGCACGGTGATGTCGCGCTTACCGTTGCGGGCGAACTCGGGCACGTGGTCGGACACGCGGTCGGTGAACCGGAACGCGCCCTGCTCGCACAGTTTCCACAGCGCGGTGGCGGTGATCACCTTGGTGTTCGAGTACAGCAGCCACAGCGTGTCGTCTGCGGCCGCCTGTGCGCGTGCGCCGACTTCGGCCTGGCCGAACGAGCGCTCGATCAGCAGCCGGCCGTGGCGCGCCAGAGCCACCTGGCAGCCCGGGTAGCGGCCCTCGGTGATGTGCCGCTGGATCAGCGCGAACAGGCGTTCGATCTGTTCGGTCCGGATCCCGTTTGCGGCCGGGTCGGCCTTCTGCAGGGGAAAGGAAGTCATCGGCGCGGGTCTCCAAGTGTCGTTTTCGTGTGTCGGGCAAGCATACGACACTAGACTGGCGACTTCACCCTGCACATGAGGCCACACGATGCACTGCACGATTCCGGAGCCGGTCTGATGGCGGGCGGCTCGCGTCCGGTCTACTCGACGGAGCATGGACGCCTGTGTCCGGAATGCGGCGCGCCGGTGGCGGCCTGCACCTGCCGCACGGCCGCGCCGGTACGCAAAGGCGATGGCACCGTGCGTGTCGCGCTGGACACCAAGGGCCGCAAGGGCAAGGGCGTGACCCTGGTGACCGGCGCCGACCTCGAGCCGGCGGCGCTGGTGCAGCTGGCCACGCGCCTGAAGCAGCGCTGCGGCGCCGGCGGCACGGTGAAGGACGGTGCCATCGAGATCCAGGGCGACCATCGCGACGTGGTGGTGGACGAGCTCGGCCGGCAGGGATTCAAGGTCCGCCGCATCGGCGGCTGACCCCGATCGGCCCGCCCGAGTCCTCGTTCGGCCCGCCCGAGTCCCCGATCGGCTCGCCCGAGTCCTCGTTCGGCCCGTCCGAGTCCCCGATCGGCCCGTCCGATCGACGGATGGCGCGCGCGGCCGGACCGGCGGCCTCCTGCGGCGGACGGCCGTGCCGATCTATGGGAGGCAATGACCACGCTTTCCCGCCCAGGCATCACCGCGCTTCCCTTCGAACGCTCCCGCCGGCCCGCATCCGGGGCATGGTGCCGCTGGTGGTCGCTCGCCGCCGCCCTGCTGTGGGGGATGGCGCTGAGCCTGGCGGCGATGCCCGCCGCGGCGAACGACGAGCCGCGCACCGACGCGGCGGTCGTCGCGCAGTCGAGCGGCGAGACGCGTCTGATGCGGCCTTCGGCGCTGCTGATGCCGCTGCGCCCGGACGAGATCGTGCGCAGCGGCGACCGTGTGCTCACCGGCGCGGACGGCCGTGTCGAGCTGCGGTTCCTGGACGGCGGCGTGATGGTCGTGCAGCCGAACTCCGACTTCAAGGTCGAGGCCTTCCGGTACGACGCCAACGGCGAGAAGGGCTTCTTTGCACTCGCCAAGGGGGCGCTGCGCGCGGTCAGCGGTGCGATCGGCAAGCGCAACCAGGCCGACTACCGGCTGACCACGCCGACGGCGACGATCGGCATCCGCGGAACGGAATACGAGGCCTCGGAGACGCCGTGCGGCAATGCCGGCTGCGCGGCGGGCGAGCGCCCCGGTCTGACCGTCAAGGTGATCCGCGGCCGGGTCGCGGTCACCAACGCGGCCGGCACCACCGAGGTGCCCGAGGGGGCGACGCTGTACGTGCGCACCGCCTCGACGCCGGCCACCTTCGGCAACGGCGCGGAGCCGCCCGCACCCCGTCCGCAGACGCCGCGCCCGCAGGGGGCGGGGCGTCCGTCCGGCAACGGCAATGGCGGCGGCAATGGCGGTGCCGGCGGTGGCGGGGGCGGCGGGGGCGGCGGCAGCGCCACCGGCGGCGCCATCCGCGAGTACTTCGGCGGCCCGGACCGGCTGCTCGAGCGCGCGCCGACGCTGTACTGACGCCGCGCGCGGCCGGCCTCTCCGGCCCGACCGGATAGACTGCGCGCATGCTCGACACCGCGTTCGTCTGCTGGGGCGTGTCCGTCACCTGGCTCGAGGTGATGGCCTTCGTGCTCGCGCTGGGCTGCGTCCTCTTCAACGTCTACGAGATCCACTGGGGCTGGCCGCTGGCGATCGGCAGCAGCGTGCTGTACGCGTGGCTGTTCGCTTCCGCGCGCGTCTACGGTGACGCCGGTCTGCAGGTGTTCTTCGCGGCCACGGCCGCGTGGGGCTGGTGGCAATGGCTGTTCGGGCGCCGCCGCGTGGCGGGCTCCGCCGCGCCGCCGCAGCCGTTGCGCATCGTGGCGCTGGACGCGCGCGGCCGGCTGCGGGTGCTGGTGCTGTGGCTGGCGGGCTGGATCGCGCTGGGGCTGCTGCTGTCGCGGCTCACCGACAGCGACGTGCCGTGGCTCGACGCGTTCCCGACTGCGGGCAGCGTGATCGCCCAGATCCTGCTGGCGCGCAAGTACGTGGACAACTGGTGGGTGTGGGTCGGGGTCAACGTCGGCAGCGTTGCGCTGTTCGGCTACAAGGACCTGTGGCTGACGGCGCTGCTGTACGTGATCTTCGTCGGCCTCGCGGTGCAGGGGCTGGTGCGCTGGCGTCGCCTGCTGGCGCAGCAGGCCGCCGCGGCGGGCGGCTCGGCCGCGATGCCGACGTGACCGTCCTCGACACCGCGGTGCTGCGCATCGCCGTCGTCGGCGCCGAGTGCACCGGCAAGTCGACCCTGTGCGCGGCGCTGGCCGCCGACCTGCCCGGCATCGCGGTGCCCGAGGCGCTGCGGCTGTTCGGCGAACGGTGCGGCCGCACGCCGCAGGCACACGAGCAGGCCTCGGTGGTCGCGCAGCAGATCGCGCTCGAGCAGGAAGGCGTGCGGCGCGCGCGTGCCGCCGGGCATCGCTGGGTGATCTGCGACTCGACCCCGCTGGCGACGGCGCTCTACAGCATCGACCTGTTCGGCGACACGGCGCTGCTCGAGGACGCGATCGCGCATCAGCGCGGATACGCGCTGACCCTGTTCGCCGCGCCCGACCTGCCCTGGGAGGCGGACGGCATCCAGCGTGACGGACCCGACGCGCGCACGCGCTTCGATGCGCTGCTGCGGGCCACGCTGTCCCGTCACGCGGTCGGACACGTGCCGGTCGAGGGGCCGCACGCCGCACGGATCGAGCGCGCGCTGTCAGCCTGCCGTTCTGCCTATAATCGCGGCTCACGCTAGGGGTCCCGCACAAATCCGCGGTGCTCGCGAGAGCACCTCGGTCCGGTTCGCCGGACGGGTGAGAAAGACCCTTGGAACCTGAACGAGTTAAGACTTGCGCAGGGAAGCGTAGAGGACTTCCGCGGGCCCCGCCCGCGGACGGGCGCGCCCGGGGCATCCGTGCGCACCCGTGCAGTCCGCCCGGTCGGGCGCCTGCGGGTCCTTCGCCGACCTGCCATCGTTGCCGAGGAAGAGCGATGGCCCGAACCCACCCCATGATTCCCCTGTGCGCGCTGCTTGCGGCGCTGCCCGTGGCGCCGCTGCGCGCCCAGACCTCCGCCCCGACGGCCGATGCGCCCGGGCTGCCCGAAGTGCGCGTCGAAGGCCGTGCCGCCACGCCGGACCGCGAACGTGCATCGGTGGGCGGCCTGTCCGATGCGCCGGTCGCCGAGACGCCCCAGTCGATCACGATCCTGCGCGCGGCCACCGCCCGCGAGCTCGGCGTCAGCAGCCTGTCGAGCCTGATCCGGTCCGAGACCTCCGTGGGGGATTCGTACAACACGGTGGGTTACGTGGAGTCGCTGCAGATCCGGGGCTTCCTGCTCGACAACGCGCTGAACTACCGGCGCGACGGCTTCGCCATTTCGAACCATGCGCCGCTGGCGCTCGAGAACAAGGAGTCGATCGAGATCCTGAAGGGGGTGTCGGGCATCCAGAGCGGCACGAGCGCGCCCGGCGGGCTGGTCAACTACGTGCTGAAGCGTCCGACCTCCGATCCGCTGCGCGAGGTGTTCTTCGGCCTGTCCGAGCGCGGCAGCATGCTGGCGCACGGCGACTTCGGCGGGCGCTTCGGCGAAGCGAAGCGCTTCGGGTACCGGATCAACGTCGCGGCCGGGGAGCGCTCTCCGCAGGCCCGCAACGCCCCCGGCGACCGTCGGTTCGTCAGCGGCTTCTTCGACATGCGCCTGCCCGGCAACGCGCTGCTCGAGGCGGAGTTCGAGCACCAGGACCTGCGGCAGCGCTCGGTGCCCGGGTTCGGTCTGCTCGACCGTGACGGCGACGGCCGGGCCGAGACCTTGCCCGCGCCGGTGAATCCGCGCATCAACCTGAATGCGCAGCCGTGGTCGCTGCCGTTCGAGAGCCGCAGCACGGTCGCGTCGCTGCGGTTTCAGCAGGCGCTGTCGGCGCAGTGGCTGTACGGCGTGCGCTACAGCCATCAGCGCATCCGCACCAACGACCGGCTGGCGTTTCCCGACGGCTGCAGCGCGGCGGCCAACTACCTGTACCCGGGCTTCTGCGGCGACTACAGCTTCGACGTGTACGACTTCCGCAGCGAGAACGAAATCCGTTCGACGAACGCGGCCGAGGCCTACCTGCGCGGCGAGTTCCGCACCGGGCCGATCCGCCACGAGCTGGGCGCGGGGGTCAAGTCGACCCGGTACTCGGAGCGCTACGAGCCGATGCAGGCCTACAACTGGGTGGGCATCGGCAACGTGTTCTCGCCGGTCGTGCTGCCCGAGGACCCCGTGCCGCGGGACCTGAACACCCAGCGCGATGCGCGCACGCGCGAGCTGTATCTGACCGACACGATGCGCTTCGGTGCCGACTGGTCGCTGTGGCTGGGGGTGCGGCACACGCGGCTCGAGCGCAGCAGCGCGCGCACCGACGGCAGCCGCGCCACGCAGTACGACCAGAGCTTCACCACGCCGTTCGGCGCGCTCGGCTACCGGCCGTGGCAGGGGGCGCTGGCCTACGTGTCGGCGGGCAGCGGCGTCGAGAGCGAAGTGGTGCCCAACCGCCCGACGCTGTTCACCAATGCGGGCATGGCGCTGCCCGCACTGCGCAGCCGTCAGGCGGAGATCGGCTTCAAGCAGCAGATGCCCGGCGCCGGCCTGCTGAGCGCGGCCCTGTTCCGCGTGACCAAGCCGTGGAGCGACGACCTCCCCGAGCTGGACGCCAGCGGCACGCCCACCGGCCGCAGCACGCGGGTGGCCGACGGACGCGAGGCCCGGCACCAGGGGCTGGAGCTGTCGTGGATCGGACGTCCGACGCCCGCGCTCACGGTCCAGGCGCAGGCGACCTTCCTCGACGCGACGACGACGCGCAGCGTCGATCCCGCCCTCGTCGGCAAGCGCACGACCAACGTGCCGCGGGTCAGCACCAGCCTGCTGTCGGTGTGGCAGGTGCCGACGGTGCCGGGCCTGTCGTGGACCAACCGGCTGATCTGGTCGGGGTCCAAGCCCGTGACGCGCGACAACGGCGTGATGCTGCCCTCGTACTGGCAGCTGGACACCGCCTTTGCGTGGCGTCAGCGCAGCACGCAGGGCTCGGCCGTGACCTGGCGCGTGGGCATCGACAACGTGTTCGACCGGCGCTACTGGCGCGACGCGCCGACCCAGTACTGGGGCGGCATCTACCTGCTGCCCGCGCTGCCGCGCACGCTGCGCGGATCGGTCACCCTGTCGTTCTGACGGACCGGCGCCGGGCGCACGCCGCCCGGCGCGGTCGGGACTGCCGTGCGGCCGCGCCATCCCCGCGGTCGGGCCTTCCGAAATGCGCTAACCTCGTCGCTTCCGGCACGACCCGACCCGTGAGGCAGCCCATGAACCTGTCCGACCTGAAAGCCTTCACCGACCGCGTCTGGGACGACGAACTCGTCCCCCGCCTGGTCGACTACGTGAAGGTGCCGGCAAAGTCGCCGGCGTTCGACGCCAGCTGGCAGGCCCACGGCCACCTGCAGGACGTGATCCGCGCGGCCGAGCAGTGGTGCCGTGCCCGTCCCATCGAAGGCCTGAAGCTCGAGATCGTCGCGATCGACGGCCGCACGCCCTGCCTGTTCTTCGACATCCCGGCCACGGGCGGGCTGGGCAACGAGCGCAGCGTGCTGTTCTACGGGCACCTCGACAAGCAGCCCGAGATGACCGGCTGGCGCGAGGGCTTCGGCCCCTGGATCCCCCGCATCGAAGACGGTCGGCTGTACGGCCGCGGCAGCGCCGACGACGGCTATGCCGTGTACGCGGCCCTGACCGTGGTGCAGGCGCTCGATGCGCAGAAGATCCCGCGGCCGCGCTGCGTCGGGCTGATCGAGACCAGCGAGGAGAGCGGCAGTCCCGACCTGCCGGCGTACCTGGCGCTGCTGGCGCCGCGCATCGGCGACGTGCAGCTGGTCGCGGGTCTCGACTCGGGCTGCGGCAACTACGACCAGCTGTGGGTGACGACCTCGCTGCGCGGCCTCGTCGGCGGGGTGCTCACCGTCGAGATCCTCGACGAGGGCGTGCACTCCGGTGCCGCCAGCGGCATCGTGCCGTCGTCGTTCCGCATCGCCCGCCAGCTGCTGAACCGTATCGACGACGCGCGCACCGGCAACGTGCTGCTGCCGGAGCTGCACGTCGAGATCCCGCCCGAGCGGCTGCTGCAGGCCGAGGCCGCCGGCCGCATCCTGGGCGACATGGTCTGGAAGCAGTTCCCCTGGGTGAGCTGCAACCACGGTCCGGCCGTCGAGGATGGTCTGCCGCATGCGATGCCCACCACGACCGATCCGGTCGAGGCCATCCTGAACCGCACCTGGCGGCCGGCCCTGTCGGTGACGGGCGCGGCCGGGTTTCCGTCGATCGACTCGGCCGGCAACGTGCTGCGGCCCAAGACCACGTTCAAGCTCAGCATGCGGATCCCGCCGACGGTCGACGGCGAGAAGGCCTCCTGGGCGCTGAAGCGCGCCCTCGAGCACGAGCCGCCGTACAACGCACGCGTGCGCTTCGAGGCCGACCATTCGGCCTCGGGCTGGAACGCGCCCGAGACGGCGCCGTGGCTCGAGCGTGCGCTGCACGACGCGTCGCGCCGGGTCTACGGGATCGACGCGGCCTGGATCGGCGAGGGCGGCACCATCCCCTTCATGAACATGCTGGGCGATTACTTCCCCAACGCGCAGTTCCTGATCACCGGCGTGCTCGGGCCGAAGTCCAACGCACACGGGCCCAACGAGTTCCTGCACATCGACTACGCGAAGAAGCTGACCAGCGCGGTGGCGGCGGTGGTGGCGCAGGTGCGCTGATCCACCGATGCCCTGATGCGACCGCGCGTCGTCAACGCGCCGGTGTCGCGGCGTGCTGCGTGCGTCAGGCCGACAGGATGCCCGCCCGCGCCCCGCCGGCCAGCAGCCACAGCGGATTCAGCCGCGTCAGCAGCACCAGCGCGGCGGTGACCGCGGTGACGCCGATCAGCACCGGATGGCCCGCGTTGGGGGCGGCGAGCACCCAACCGGTGGCCAGCAGCAGCCCGATCGTGATCGGCGCCATGCCCGTGCGGAAGGCCCGCACCCAGGGCAGCGCACTCAGCCGTTCCGTCCACCGGTAGGCGACGAGCGCGACGGTCGCCGCCGGCAGCAGGATGCCGATGGTGGTGGCGGCCGCGCCCGCCCAGCCGCCGGCGTTCCAGCCGATCAGCGTGACGAACAGGATGTTGGGGCCGGGCGAGGCCTGTGCCAGCGAGATCGAGGCGGTGAACTGGGCGTCGTCGAGCCAGCCGTGCTCGACGACGGTGAAGCGGTGCATCTCCGGCGTGAGGGTGATCGCGCCGCCGATCGCCAGCAGCGACAGCGTGGTGAACCGCAGGAAGAGCTCGAACAGGTCGCTCACGCTCATCGCGCCTGCCTCCAGCGCGCCGTGCCCACCGACACCAGGCCGACGCCCAGCATCACCCACAGGATCGGCCAGCGCAGCAGGCCCACCATCACGAAGGCGGCCGCGACGAACAGCCAGCCCGGCCGGTTGCTGCGCTGGGTGGGCAGCAGCTTCAGCGCCATCGCGAGGATCAGGCCTGCGCTGACGGCGCCCATGCCGCGCAGGGCGGCCACGACGATCGGAAGGTCCGCGAACCGGCTGTACAGGATCGCGAGCGACAGCACGATCACGAGCGGCGCGGCGAGCATGCCGCCGAGCGCCGCCAGCGCGCCGCGCAGTCCGAAGAAGCGGTCGCCGACCATCAGCGCGAGATTGCAGATGTTGGGGCCCGGCAGCACCTGGGCGAGTGACAGCAGTTCGACGAATTCGTCGCGCTCGAGCCAGCCGCGCTCGTCGACGAGCACGTGCTGCGCCCAGGGCAGCACGCCGCCGAAGCCGCGCAGCGCGAGACTGTTGAACGTGAAGAAGAGCGCGCGGACGGAATCGGGTTGCGCCATCGAGGCGATCCTTGCAGCGGGAGGGAGCACGCACACAGGCGTGCGCACGTCAAACCCGCGAGTATCGCCCGGATCGGGCCGAGGAGCGGCGCGCCCCCCGGGGGGAGCGGATCAGGCGGCGGCGCTGTCCGTGCCGTCGACGCGTTCGGCCGGAGCGCCTGCGCCGCCGTCGTTGGCCGCCGTCGGCAGCGCCGCCATCAGGCGGCGCCCCGGCAGGCGCAAGGTGAAGGTGCTGCCTTCGCCGACCCGGCTCTCGATCTGCAGCCGGCCGCCGTGCCGGTTCATGATGTGCTTGACGATCGCCAGACCCAGGCCGGTGCCCCCGGTGTCGCGCGATCGGCCGCGGTCGACGCGATAGAAGCGCTCGGACAGGCGCGGCAGGTGCTCCTCGGGGATGCCGATGCCGGTGTCGCGCACCGACAGGAGTCCTTCGCCGTCGCGCGAGCGCCATTCGATGCGGATGCGGCCGCCGGCGGGCGTGTAGCGCACCGCGTTGGTCAGCAGGTTGCGGATCGCGCTCTCGAGCTCGGTGGCGGCGGCACGCACGTACTGCGGCCCGTCGATCCGGGTGGTGATCGTGTGGGCACCCTGGGACAGCACGCCCGCCTCGTCGGCGAGCGCCGCGATCAGCGCATGGAGGTCGACGGTGTCCTCGACGGGCACGCCGCCGGCGCCGTCGAGCGAGGACAGGGTGAGCAGATCCTCGACGAGGCGCTGCATCGTCTGGCTCTGCTTCAGGATCGTCGCGAGATAGGTGCGGCGCGTGGCGTCGTCGAGCTCGAGGTTGAGCAGCGTCTCGGCGAAGCCGCCGATCACGGTGACCGGCGTGCGGATCTCGTGCGACACGTTGGCGACGAAGTCGCGCCGCACGGCATCGAGCTTCGACTGTTCGGTGACGTCGCGGGTGATCAGCAGACGGTGGGCATCGTCGGTGCGGTGCAGGCGCAGCTCGAACAGGCGCCCGGGCCGCGTGGGCAGGCTCAGCACCAGCGGGCGGGCGCGTTCGTCGCCTTCGAGGTAGGCGGAGAATTCGGGCTGCCGGATGAACAGGTGGATGGGGCGCCGGGATCCGAAGATGGCGTGCAGCTCCGTCGCGGCGTTGTTGGCCCATTCGACGTGGTCGAAGCGATCGAGCACCACCAGGCCGTCGGGCAGCCGGTCGACGGCCGAGTGGAGCAGCGCGAGCTCGGCGCTGAGCTCGGCCACCGACTCCTGCTGCTGGCGCGCGACACGGGCGAGCCGGTCGAGCAGGATGCCCCAGCCGCCGGCGCCGACCGGCACGTCGCGCTTGCGCGGCAGCGCGGCCCAGTGGTGGACGCGGGTGAGATAGAACGCCTGCATCAGGGCGAACAGCAGCAGGGCGCCGCCGAGCCAGCGCGCGGCGACGGTGTCCGAAACGAACCACGACAGGGCCGCGCCGATCGCGAGTGCGACGGCCGCGGGGGCCAGGGCGCGCAGCCAGATCACGCGGGAAGGGCCCGGTAGCCGCCGCCGCGCACGGTCTCGATCAGGCGGTCGTGTCCGGTCGGCTGCAGCGCCACCCGCAGGCGGCGCACGTGCACGTCGACCGTGCGCTCCTCGATGTACACGTGGTCGCCCCAGACCTTGTCGAGCAGCCGCGCCCGCGAGAGCACCCGGTCGGGGTTCTTCATCAGGTAGTGCAGCAGCTTGAATTCGGTCGGGCTCAGGCTGATCGGCGTGCCGTCTCCGGTGACGCGGAACGTCTGCGGATCGAGCAGCAGGCCGGCGATCTCGACGACCTCGTCGTTGGCCGCCGGCGACGCCCGGCGCAGCAGGGCGCGCACCCGGGCGATCAGCTCGCGCGGCGAGAACGGCTTGGTCACGTAGTCGTCCGCACCGGCCTCGAAGCCGCTGAGCTTGTCGGACTCCTGGGCGCGTGCGGTCAGCATCAGGATCGGCACCTCACGGGTGCGCGACTCGGCGCGCAGGCGGCGGGCCAGATCGATTCCGGAGGCATCGGGAAGCATCCAGTCGAGCACGATCAGGTCCGGCAGGGCCGCGTCGATGTGCCGCCGGGCGCTGGTGACGTCGGGCGCCAGGGTCGGCGAGAAGCCGGCATGGCGCAGGTTGACGGCAATCAGTTCGCCGATGGCGGGTTCGTCTTCTACCACGAGGATTTGCGTATTCACGGACGGGGAGATTATGACCGCAGTTTGACGGTTTGATGACGGCATCGGCGTCGGTCGATGCAATCCCGCCACTGCGGCGTCCGCGACGGCGCCCGTGTCTCGAGGGGAAGACCTGTGCGTTGCTCAGGTGGCGTTCGTCGGCGAGCGCCCGTAGGCGTCCGAGAAGCGGACGATGTCGTCCTCGCCCAGGTAG
>Ga0116181_1004275_pt1 | contig 10798 bp, 7 predicted proteins | sample AD_UKC075_MetaG_FD_89752 | JGI IMG/M metagenome (GOLD analysis project Ga0116181, IMG submission 89752) | Active sludge microbial communities of municipal wastewater-treating anaerobic digesters from USA - AD_UKC075_MetaG | ecosystem: Engineered > Bioreactor > Anaerobic > Digestate | place: USA...
AAAGTTCATAGATCTTCTGCTTATATTAAGGTTGATGTAGGCTCAAATGATATAAGTTATAAAAGCGATGATAAAATAATAAATATAATACCTGGACTTCAACATTTTACAGAGCATTTGGTTATCGAGCATAGTAAATATGGTAATTCATTAAAATTATTTGGTGACAATTTTGTTGATTCTAATGGGGCAACATCAAGAAACATTACTTATTTTTATATAAGCACGGTTCATGATTTCATGGAATATTTAGAAAAGTTGATATATGTTGTTAATGGATTTATTGATGATGATAAGGCTTTTGATGATGTTAAAGTACCTATTTATTCAGAGATAGATAGGGCAAATGATAATCCTAATAGATTGTTATATAATAAGATTTTAGAATCCTCTTTATATACTTGTTATACAGATACTTTGGGTACTAAAGAAAGTGTTAAGGGTATTAGTTTAGATGATTTTAAAATGTTTTATGATACATTTTATCAACCATCTAATGAAACTTTATTTATTGTTGGATCTTTTAAAGAAAAAGAGGTATTAGAACTTATAAATAAGACCTTTAATAATATTAAGAGAAACTATCATAGGTTTATTAAGTATCAGGGAGAAGAAAAACCAAATATTAAATATCTTAAAACAGAAGTGATAGATACTTACTTACCTGAAGTCTTAGCTATTACTTATAAGTTAGATATTAGAGATATGGATAAATATGATCGAGAAAAACTTGAATATTATTTACAGTTTTATATAAGTGATTTGTTTGGAGAAACTTCGGATTGTTATAAAGAAATTATAAAAAACAATTATAGTAATTATTCATTTAGTTACAATAATTTATTTGATATTGTTGATGGTTTTGCTTTAATTAATTTAAGTATTCCTACTAAAGAGTTTGATAGTGTTATTAATCTTATTAGTGAATGTATTAATTCTTATAAAATTAATGATGATCATTTTAATTTGTTTAAGAATAGGTGCTTAATTAATTATATTAATGGGGAAGATAATATTAATAATGTATTTAGTAATTATTGGAATAGAACTAATGTATTTAAGATAAATGAGATTAAAGGAATTGATTGGTATAAAGATCGAAATATTACTGAATGTAGAACATTTATTAAAAATATTAAGTTTGATAATATAGGGATAGTTATTCGTAAAAAATAAATAAGATGTTTTTCTTGTATTTGATTGTTATATTTGCTATAATGTATAAGCGAAGTGGAGGTTAGTTGAAATCTTATGAGAACTTATAAAAAGAATTTACCAGATGGTGTTAAGAAAGCATTTGGATTAGATCGTGGCGTTAAAGTTAGACTTATTAATAAGAAGATGGCTGATGCTAAAAAGAAAAAAGAGTTAGCAAAGAAAGCTGCAAAGGCTGCTTAATATTTTTTTGTAAATTACTTCCATATTGTATGGAAGTTTTTTATTTATGTTGTATAATTAATATGGTGATAATATGGATGGTTTATGGCTACCTTTATGTGGGTTAAGTATTGCTATATTTTTAGTAGTAATTTTTTTTAGCAAAGGTTATATTAAGACTAAAGAAACATGGTCTTATTCTTTATTAATAATATTTAATCTAATTTTTTCTTTTCTAGCTACATTAATTTTTGTTTATGCTAAAGTGGAAGGTAATTTAATTGTTATTAATATTCTTCAAAAATTTTATTTGTGTGTATTAGTTACACTTGGATATTTATTATTTTATTATATATATATTATATGTTATAGGGATAATAATGATTTAATTAAAAGAATATTAAGTATAGGTGATTTATTTATTTATGTTTTAATATTTTTATTACCTTTAACTTCTATTAATGTTGGTAGTTATGTTGATCTTGGTGGTGTTTCCTATAAGATTGCTTTAATTAGTGTTATTGTATATTTTGTTGGTGTTGTAGTATTTTCTATTATTTATTTATTTAAAAATAATTTTGCAATTAAGAAAGTAGTACCAGTTATTGTACTAATATTATTAATGATTGGCGCTTTTATTCTAAGAAAACATTATCCTGAGCTAATTACGGAATCATTTATAATTTCTTATTTGTTATTGGTAATGTTTCATACAATTGAAAATCCTGATATTAGGATGGTTGAAAAATTAGAGATAGAGAAAGATAGAGCTGAGAAAGCTAATGCTGCTAAGAGTGATTTTTTATCGAGTATGTCTCATGAAATAAGAACTCCTTTAAATGCTATTATGGGTTTTTCTGAGTGTATTGTTCAAACTAATGATATGAGAGAAGCACATGATTGTGCTAATGATGTTATTGGTGCATCTCAAACTTTACTTGATACTGTTAATGGAATATTAGATATTTCAAAAATTGAATCAGGTAAGATTGAACTTGCTGAGGGAGATTATAATATTAAAAAACTATTAAATGGAATAGTTAAGTTAATTAAAGCAAGAATTGGGGAAAAACCTTTAAATTTCCAAGTTAATATTGCTGAAGATATTCCTTCGTCATTATATGGTGACCAAGGAAATATTAAAAAAGTATTGCTAAATTTATTAACTAATGCAGTTAAGTATACGGATGAAGGTTATGTTAGTTTTGATGTTAAATCCGTTATCTATAATGATAATTGTCGATTGATATTCACGGTTAGTGATACAGGACGTGGAATTAAAAAGGAAGATATAGATAAATTATTTACAAAGTTTCAAAGATTAGATGAAGAAAAAAATGGGACAATTGAGGGTACTGGTTTAGGACTTGCAATAACAAAGAAATTGGCTGATATGATGCATGGATCAATTACGGTTGATTCTGTTTATGAAGAGGGTTCTAAATTTACCTTTGTTGTTGATCAAAAGATTTCTAAATTGGTTGTTCCTGAAACAACTATTGAATTGGAAAAAGTTATGGATTTATCTACTAAGACAATATTGGTAGTTGATGATAACAAGTTAAATTTAAAAGTTGCTACTAAATTACTAGCTAAATATCAACCAATTGTTACTCCTTGTTTATCGGGTAAGGAATGTATTGAATTAATAAAAAATGGATTTAAATTTGATCTTATATTATTAGATGATTTGATGCCAGGTTTATCAGGTGTTGATACAATGAAAGAACTACGTAATATACCTGGATTTAATACAATTGTTGTTGCCTTAACAGCTAATGCTATTAATGGAATGAAGGAAAAGTATTTAAACGATGGGTTTGATGATTATTTAGCAAAGCCAATTGATAAAAATGAGTTATATACTATTCTTAAGAGATACTTATGCTTTGATGATAATAATGTAGAAATGGAAACTATTGATATTAAACAAAAGGAAGAAGCAAAGCCTGTTGTTAAACCATTTGTTCCTTCTACAAATGTTCCAGTTATTAATCCTGGTAATAATACTGTAAGTACTAATAGTGAAGTAAATAATATCAATTATTTAGATTGTACTAATAAGAAGGTATTAATTGTTGATGATAATAATTTAAATATTAAAGTTGCTTCTAGAGCCTTAAGTAAATATAAATTTAATATTATAGGTGCTAATTCAGGAATTGAAGCTATTAATATTGTAAGAGGTATTAAGTTTGATTTAATATTTATGGATATAATGATGCCCGCAATGGATGGCGTTCAAACTTTAACTGAATTAAAGAAGTTCCCAAATATGGATACACCAATTATTGCCTTAACGGCAGATGCTATCGATGGGTCAAGAGAAAAGTATTTAAAAGATGGTTTTGATTATTATTTATCTAAGCCTTTGGACATTAAAGAACTTGATAAAGTAGTTAATAAATACATAAATAAATAATAAGTATTGAAATAATACTTATTTTTTGTTATATTACTATTGGCTTATTTTTTAAGCTAATAGACACATATTATCCTTAATGATTTACCTAGTGGCCATATTAGGTTGGTTGAAATCATGGATATATGGATGTATAAAACAAAAGGAGAGTGAATTTTATGGCTGTTGTTTCTATGAGTTATTTATTAGAAGCAGGTGTTCAATTTGGACATCAAACTAAAAGATGGAATCCTAAAATGAAGGAGTATATCTTTACAGCAAGAGATGGTATTTATATCATTAATCTTGAAAAAACTGCTGCATGTATCGAAAATGCATATGGCAAAGTTAAGGAAATTGCAGAAAATGGTGGAAATTTCTTGTTCGTTGGAACAAAGAAACAAGCTCAAGTAGCATCTGAAGAAGAAGCTACTAGAAGTGAATCTTTCTATGTAACTACTAGATGGTTAGGTGGAACTTTAACTAACTTCAGAACTATTAGAAGAAGAGTTAAAAAGCTTGATGAAATCGAAGCTATGCAAGAAGATGGTACATTTGATGTATTACCTAAAAAAGAAGTAGAAAATATTAAAAAAGAATACGAAAAGTTAAATAAGAATTTAGCTGGTATTCGTGGTATGGATAAACTTCCTAATGCTTTAATTATTGTTGATCCTTCTAAAGAAGTAAATGCAATTAAAGAAGCTAGAAAGTTAAATATTCCTGTATTTGGTTTAGTAGATACAAACTGCGATCCAGATTTAGTAGATTATGTTATTCCTGGTAATGATGATGCTGTTAGATCAGTTAAAGTTGTTCTTGGTGTTTTAACTAATGCTATATGTGAAGCTAAGGGTTTACCTGTAGTTGATTATATAACTGAAACTAAGGATGCAAAGAAAGACTTTAAAGAAGCTGAAGAAGAAGTTGATGCTAAGGCTGTTGTAGCTGTTAGCAAAGAAGAAACTGCTAGCGATGATTTAGAGAGCAAAACTGTAACTGAACTTAGAAGTATGGCTAAAGATGCTTCTATCAAAGGTTATTCAACTATGAAAAAAGATGAATTAGTTGCTGTATTAAGCAAGTAATATTATAAGGAGTAATAATATGATAAGTGCAAAACAAGTTAATGAATTAAGAGAAAAAACCGGTGCTGGTATGATGGATTGCAAGAAAGCTTTAACTGCTTGCAATGGTGATATTGAGGCATCTATTGACTGGCTAAGAGAAAAGGGTATTTCTAAGGCTGCTAAGAAGGCTGATAGAATTGCTGCTGAAGGATTAGCTAATATATTTATAGATGGTAATAAAGCATCTATACTTGAAGTTAATTGTGAAACTGATTTTGTTACAAGAAATCAAGAATTTGTTGATATGGTTAATACTATTGGTAATGCTATATTAACTGTTGATTCTATTAAAAGTAATGATGATGTTTTAAATATTGTTGTAGATGGTAAATCTATAAGTGAACTTATCACTGATAAAACAGCTAAGATTGGAGAAAAATTATCTTTAAGAAGAGCTGAATTAGTTAATAAGAGCGATGATGAATCATTTGGTTCATATTTACACATGGGTGGTAAAATTGCTTCCCTAGTTGTTGTAAAGGGTGCTTCTGAGGACGTTGCTAAAGACGTTGCTATGCAAGCTGCTGCTATGAGACCTTTATATCTTAATAGTAGTGAGGTTCCTGCAGAGATTCTTGAAAAAGAAAAAGAAGTATTAAAGGAACAAGCTATTAATGAAGGAAAACCTGAAGATATAGCTGAGAAGATGGTTCTTGGTAGAATTAGTAAGTATTACAAAGAAAATTGTTTAGTTGATCAAGAGTTTGTTAAAGATTCTTCTATGGATATTAAAACTTATGTTAAGAATAATGGTGGAGAAGTCGTTAGCATGATTAGATATGAAGTTGGTGAAGGAATGGAACATAGAAACGAAAACCTTGCTGATGAAGTAGCTAAACAACTTGGTAATTAATTACAATAAAGCTAGATAGAAATATCTAGTTTTTTTTGTGTATAGTTATATTGAGTTGTTATTTCCTCTGGCATATAATTATGTATAGAATATAGATATATATTTTATATTAATTTCATATTTAGGAGGAATAATTATATGGATTTAGATGAGAGAAAAAGGGTTAATGGAGTTAAGTATGATGAATTAACTAGAAGAAGGGCTTTATTAGTAAGTGCTTTTCCTATTGAACAACAAAGACCTGAGTCAATAAGCAAGGAAATTAATGATATTTCTTTAATGCAGTCTTATTTAAGTGATGGCATATCTGGTCGTATTTCTGGTTCTAATCTTAGGGGTGGCGTTTATGTTGATGCTTTTGAGAATGAAAAATTTGATAATATATTAAATGAGTTACAATCTTTGCAAAGCGTTAATGCTTCATTAATTCCTGCAGAAAGTGTTCATTCATTTGAAATGCCAACTGTTGATATTAGTAAACAATTAGAAATGATTAAAAATGCAAATACAATGCAAGAAGTTTTTAGTATTAGAGCAAGTATTTTACCTTCAATTCAACTATGTACTCAAGAACAACAAATGGCTTTTAGCAAACAAGTTAGCGAAGCTGTTAGGTTAGCTCAAACTAATATAGATTCTCGTGCTCAAGCAAATGCTCAAAGTGCTGATAATAGAGCAAAGTCTATTCAATCTGCTAAAGATAGATATAATAAACTAAGTATATTTGGTAAGTTAAAGGCTAATATGCAAGGATATGGTATTAAAAATGTAGAAAGTTTTTCTGATGATCAATTAGATTCTATGTACAATTCAGGTAGAGGAAGATAATATAATGTTAGAAAGACAAGAAGCTTTTAATGATTATATTGAAGAGTTTAGAAAATTAACTTTAGATGAAAAGAAAAATGAATTAGAATTAACATTAATCGATTTAGGAAATGTATTACAAAAATTATGTGAAAGTTCTAATTTGGATTTCAAACTTTTATATAATAGTATATTAACATCTAAAAATAGTAATCCTGAGTCTATGGATGATTATTTAACTAGGTTGTTAATATATTCTAAAAATATTGAAGAACAAGTTGGAATATTAACTATTCAGTAAATGATAAAGTATAAATGATATGTTTATACTTTTTTTATTTATTAAAAAAGATAAGCCTTAGTAGCTTATCTTATAATTATTCATCTTTTAAATCTATTTTATTATCTTCATTTTTATCATCAAAGTTTATTATATCATCATCAGTTAAATCAGGATCTTCATCTAATATAGATAAATCAGGTTGTTCACTTAAATTTACTATATTAAATCCATCATCATCAGTTAGATTTTTAGGTACAATTTTTTTCTTTGTATCAACTTTAACGGTAACTATCTTTAAACCATCTTCTGTATAAGTTTCATTTTCTTTTGGAATAACTTTTATATTGCTTCCAAGTGGAACAATTTGTAATCCATCAAAATCCATTGGAATAGGTTTAATAGTATTGTTTTCATCTAATTTAATAGTTTTAATTGGTTTTTCTTTATTAATTTTTATTTCAGGTATTTCTAGAGTTTCTGTTTCTTCTGGTAATTCTTCTATATCAGTATTCCAGCCAGCACTTTCAAGTAATTCATTAATGTCACTTCTAGTACCTTTGTAAGTTCTTACATCATCTAATTCAGTAGTTAATAGATCAATAATAGCTTCTTTTTGTTCATCGTCAATTTCAGCTTTATCATCAATTTCATCTTTAATATCTTTAATTATATTTTTGATGCGATGATTGTATTTTTTCTTATTATTAATATCATTAGCTTTATCTAATCTTGTTATTAATTTATCTATTAAATCTTCTTTTTCCTCTTCTTGAACTTCTTCAACTTTAACTTGAGGTAATTCTTCAGCAGGTAGAGTTTCTTCATCTAGTTCTTCAATTTCAGGTTCTTCCTGAACAACTGGTTTCTTTTCTTCTTGTTTTTCTACTTCTTGAGGTTGGACAGTTTCTTCAGGTTTTGCTGTTTTAACTTTTGCTACTTCTTCAATTAATGTTTTTATTGTATCGGCATCAATTTGAATTTTATTATCAGGAGCAGGGTATGGTATATACATTGGTGTACTTGCCATTTGTTTCATCATTTCTGGTGTCATATTAGGCATCATTGCTGGATTAAACATACCTTGAGTCTTTATATTATTATAATTTGATTCTTCTAATTGATTTGCTAATCCTAATTGAGTATCTTTTCCAAGATCATCATCAAGATCAATTAATTTTAATATTTCATCAAATGAAGTTTCTCCTAGTAATACTTTTTGTAATCCATCTTGTAACATGGTTATAGTTTCACCTGAACCATATACTAATTTACGTAAGGATGCTTTATCCATTCCATTAGTTATAGCATCTCTGATAGATTGATTAATTAATAATACCTCATGGATTGCTATACGGCCTCGATAACCACCTGAACATTTAGGACAACCTTTAGGTACATATATTTCATTGACATCTTTATTAAGAGCTTCTTTAAATACTTTTTTCTCGTATTCAGTTGTTGGACGTTTTTCGCGACAATCTGGACATATTCTACGAGCAAGTTTTTGGGATATAATTCCGGATAGGGAACTTCCTAGTAAATATCTTTCTACGGACATATCAGTTAAACGTTCAATTGTGTTTAATGAGTTATTTGTATGTATTGTACTTAATACTAAGTGACCTGTGATGGATGCACGAATAGCAATTCTAGCTGTTTCATCATCACGAATTTCACCAATCATGATAACATCTGGATCCTCACGTAAGATTGAACGTAGTACTGTTGCAAAGTTCAAACCAATTTCTTCTTGGGCTTGTACTTGGTTAATACCACCGATGTTCATTTCTATTGGGTCCTCGACAGTGATTATGTTTGTTCCTTCTTTATTAAGTACTTGTAACATTGAATATACTGTAGTAGATTTACCAGTTCCAGTAGCACCAGTTACTAATATAATACCATTTGGTAAGGATAACATTTTTTTAACTTTTTTAAGATTATCTGGACTAAAGTCTAGGCCTTCAACTCCGGCAACAGACATTGAGTAATCCATGATACGTACAACAATTTTTTCACCTTTATTGGTTGGTAAACAAGCAACACGTAAGTCGATAGTTTTATCAGCTAATTCAGTTCTTATGGCTCCATCTTGAGGCATACGAGATTCAGTGATATTCATTGAAGATATAATCTTAATACGAGTAATCATATTATTCTTAACGTATAAAGGAACGATAGAGTAATCATGAAGAACTCCATCTACTCTTATACGGATTTTAATACCTTCTGCAATTGGATCAAAGTGGATATCTGATGCACCTTTGTTAATGGCATCAAGAATGATAGAATTTACGATATCGGTAATTGGTACATTGTTATAATCAAATGTAACCATGCCGGATAGCATCTCTTTATTATCCATTTGATGGGCTGATGTTGAAGATTCTTGGATATCTTTTAATGTCGCATTGTCTTCAATGGTAGCAGTACTTAATTTAGGTGCATTTACTGATGGAAGAGTAGGAGAAGTTGTTTTGTTTTCACTTCCGCCTATATAATTTCCATTGGCATCTATTAAAGATGGGTCTATTGGATTACCATTTTCATCTACATATTCTACTGAAGATCCAATGTAATTTCCATTGGCATCTATTAATGATGGGTCTATTGGGTTTCCCATCTCATCTACATATTCTGTTTGAACAGGGTTACCATTTTCATCCATCACGTTTTGGTTCTTGTTCTCTAAATCTGAATTATTATTCATATCATCAACCCTATCTATTTTATTCTTATTCTATTATTAATTATACAATAATAATAAAAATGTAGTCAACAGATAAAAAGAAGTTAATTTGACAAATAAAAAAGGAATCAGTTAAGTGATTCCTTCTAGGTTATTAGCCTGTTATATATAAGGACTTAGTTACTTTATTTGTTCCGTATGTAACTGTCCAATCTTGACGATAACTATTGCCTGCAGTCATACCGGCATTACTATCAATGGCATCGTATGAACCAGAGGCATTTTTAACATATAATTGAACTTGGTAACTATATTGTCCAGATGTTAATGTAGTTCCATTAAATGTTACTTTAATACGTGATGAACTTTGGAGATTTGTATAAGCTCCAAATCCAATTGTATCAGTTCCATTTGACCATGTAACAGTCAACTGACTTGTTTCAGTAGTTGTACCTGTTCCAGATGAACTACCAGTTACTGCAGATGATGTTGCACCTGATGACATATTGGCTTTAAATATTGAATAACTTGATTTAATTGTAAATGTTGTTGAACCATTTAAAGCGCCTGTATATGTGTAGGATGCATTAGATGTAAATCCTAAATCAACTGTTCCTGAAGCATCTGTTTTATACACTTCATATCCAAGAGTTCCAATGTAAGAACTATTATAAGCAAGTCTTTCAGCTAGGTATGTACTTTCCCAATGTTTATAGACGTTGTTACTAAAGTAATTAGTTAAGTAATCTGTGCTTATTGCATTTGGAGTTTGAATACCTGTCCAAGTAATATTTACTGATGAACCTGAAGAGGATGCTTTAACATTTGTTGGATTTTCCAATTGAGAGAATCTATCAGATGTTGTCGTTGGTACAGAATCTTTGGCATAATATTCATCTGATTTCAAATTACTAGGAGTATATTCACTAGCTAATTGAACTGGATCAGTTCCTAATTCAATTGTAGCTTCCGTTATGGTATCTGGAAGTGTCCAAGTTGAATTTGGTTCAATTATTCCTTTAATTAATTGTTTAATAATTCCGGTTCTGGCAGATGATCCTTCAGATGATGTTAAGTAATGATCAGCTGATACTTTAGGGTAACCATACCAAGAAGAAATAACATAGTCAGGAGAGTAGGCAACTTGCCATACATCACCAATGATGTTTCCAGTTATTCCAAGGGAATCAATAACACTTGAATCGACTGTTGTTGTACCTGTTTTAGAAGCAAGGTCAGTACCTGATACTTTATAAGA
>Ga0116181_1004282_pt1 | contig 10787 bp, 8 predicted proteins | sample AD_UKC075_MetaG_FD_89752 | JGI IMG/M metagenome (GOLD analysis project Ga0116181, IMG submission 89752) | Active sludge microbial communities of municipal wastewater-treating anaerobic digesters from USA - AD_UKC075_MetaG | ecosystem: Engineered > Bioreactor > Anaerobic > Digestate | place: USA...
CCCATGCATGTCGTTAAGTCTGCTTGTGGATCAACATCTATTAACAAAACCTTTTTACCCATTTTAGATAGTACTACACCTAAACTAAAAGTTGTGGTTGTTTTACCAACTCCTCCTTTTTGATTTGCAACTGCTATTACTGTGCAATCATTCATCATTTTTTCCTCCTTTCTAATCTGCCATGCTATCTCCACATGACAAAGTAAACACATAAAAAAAAGAACTTTTTCTTTAAAAGTCCTTATTTTATATACCTTGTTATCGGGTATCATTGGTGCCAAGATAACCAAAGTTTTATTTTTCATTTAAAGCCTCCTAATGCTCTTATGATTTTTCATTAACTTTTTTACTTCTGACTTGAAAGCAACATCTATTAAGCTTCCATCAACCTTTACGACAACACCAATACCTAAAGTATCATGTTCAATTTTATCTCCAACTTTAATATCATCATTATTACCACTTATATACATCTTACTAGAATCTATTGTTTTTTCATCAAAGATATTATCTTTAACATCATTTTCTTTATCTAGATATTCATCACTTATCTCTGCGATAAATCTTGATGGCATATTTTGTGTTTGATGTCCATATAGCATACGCCTCTTAGCATTAGTAATAAATAGCATCTCTTTTGCTCTTGTAATACCTACATAGCATAAACGTCTTTCTTCTTCCAAGCCATCACTTTCAAGTAAAGCATTGGAATGAGGAAATATTCCTTCTTCCATACCAACTAAGAAGACAACAGTAAACTCAAGACCCTTAGCCGAATGAATAGTCATAAGCGTTACTTCATCACCATCTTCAGAATGCAAAGAAACATCGGATATTAAAGATATTTGTTCAAGAAACATACCTAAATCTGCCGTCCCAGTTTCATTTTCAAATGATTCCGTTATTGACTTGAATTCCATTAAATTATCTAATTTTAATTCGGACTCCAAGGATTTCTCTACTTCTAATTCTTCCTTCATACCTGATTTAGTAATTATATCTTCAACTAAATCCGTTAAAGTCATATTTTTTGAATCTTCAATTAACTCTTCAATTAACTTTTTAAATTTTAATTCCCTTTCAGAAGTTAAAGCTTCATACAAAGGTATATGAGATTCACTAGCAAGTGCTTCAGCCTTAGCTAAAGCTGTATCACCGATTCCCCTTTTAGGAGTATTAATTGTTCTTCTTAAACTAATTGTATCATTTGTATTATATATTAATCTTAAATAGGCAATTAAGTCTTTTATTTCTTTACGACTATAGAAAAATATACTTCCAAATACTTTGTAAGGAATATTGTTAGCTAGCAATTCTTCTTCCATTACACGTGATTGACCATTTGTCCTATACAAAATTGCCATATCACTTTTTTTATAGCCTTGATTAATAAGTTCTTTGATTTTTGAAGTTACCAATGTTGCTTCATGTCTTTCATCATAACTTCGCATATATTTTACTTTTACACCATCGCCTTTTTCAGACCATAGTTTTAAATCTTTACGATGAACATTATTTTTAATAACGCAATTGGCTGCATTTAAAATATTATTAGTACTACGATAATTTTCTTCAAGTTTTACCACTTTACAATCATTATAGTCCTTCTCAAAGTTAACAATATTCTTATAATCAGCTTGTCTAAATGCATAAATACTTTGATTCATATCACCAACAACAAATAAATTACGATATTTCTTTGCAAGCAATTTACATAATCGATATTGAACTGGATTAGTATCCTGATACTCATCTACCAATATATATTTATATTTATCTTGGTAATGCTCCAAGATATCATGATTACCTTCAAGTATTTCCACAGGCTTTACTAATAAATCATCAAAGTCCAACACATCCGATTCTTGCAGTATTCTATTATAAGTTCTATAAATAGATACACACATTTTATCAAACTCTGTATTAAATGTTCTATCAAGTTCCACATCAGAAAGCATTTCATTTTTTATAAAAGATATTTTATTTCTAATTGCGTATGGGCTAAATTTCTTAGGATCCATATTATTATTCTTCATTATTTTTTTTATAATTGCTAAAGAATCATCAGAATCTATTATATTAAACTTAGGACTTAATCCAGCTTCCATATAATTTTCTTTTAACACTCTTAAACCAAATGAATGGAATGTCCCAATGAAAGATGAAACATCACCATACATATTATTTACTCTATCACGCATTTCTTTTGCAGCTTTATTGGTAAATGTAATAGCAAGTATATTATAATCTCTAATACCATGATCTATTAAATTAATAATTCTTGTAGTTAATACTTTAGTTTTACCGGATCCAGCACCTGCCATGACAAGACAAGGTCCATCGATATGATTTACTGCTTCCAGTTGTTCTTTATTTAAATTTGATAAGTAATCCATATGCAAATCCTCCTAATATTATTATATCAAAAAAGAAGGTTAACATATAGTTAATCTTCCCATTTTATTTATCTCTTAACTTAGCATTTAACTTTGAAGTAACATCATTTATTATTTTATTAAATACTTCCATTACTTCATCATCACTTAAAGTTCTAGTAGGATCTTTAAATATCAAATTGTAAGCCATCGATTTCTTACCCTCTTCAATATTATTATAAATATCAAAGATTTCGACATTATCAAGTAATCTTCCACCTGATTTTTTAATAATACTTTCAATATCGGAATTTTTTGTCTCATTGTCAACAATGAAAGCAACATCTTTCTCAATCTCTGGATATTTAGAAGCTTCTTTATATTTTACTTGTTTAACGCTACATTCATATAGTTTAGTCATTGAGAATTCAGCAACATAGATATCATCTTTTCTTAATGAAGGATGAACACGACCTATTATACCTATTGGCTTTCTATCTAATAAAATATTAGCAGAAACTCCAGGATGTAACTCATCACATTTTGCAACTTCAAATGAATATCTATTTTTAAATCCTAAATAATCAAATATATTTTCAATAATTCCCTTAAGTACAAAGAAATCAGCTTTTACAATTGTATGATTCCAATTATTTTCAATATAATTACCTTTAATTAAAATACATACTTTTTGTTCTTCATTAAAATCTACATCATAAACTTTTGCTATTTCATAAAGCATAATATTTGGTACTTTACGAGCATTATTATAATCATAAACATTAATTAAACTAGGAATTAAAGTTGTACGTATAACAGATTTATCACTACTCATAGGATTTGGTAATATAACGTTAGTTTTATTGTCATATTTAAACATAGAGGCCATTTCAGGACTAACTAATGTATAAGTCTTAGTTTCATTAACTCCAAGGCTTCTTAATCTTTTAGATATACTCTTACGCATACCAACATCACCAACATAAACACCACGTTTTGTTGTTACCTTAGGTAAAGTATCAACTAAATTATGATATCCATATAAACGTCCAATTTCCTCAGCCATATCAGCAACATTTGGTTCAATATCTAATCTTCTATTAGGAATAGTTACATGAAATAAATCACCATCAAAATCATAAGCAAAGCTTAATCTTTCAAGTTCATGTTTCATATCATCAGAACTAATTTCAATACCCAATAAATGGTTTATTTGTTCTACTGTAAAATCAACAGTCTTAGGAGTTTTATCAACTACATCATAAAGAACACTACCATCTATAACTGTTCCACCTGCATACTCTTGAAGCAATGAACAACATCTATCCATAGCCATGATAGTATACTCATAATTTAAACCTTTACCATATCTAGTACTTGCTTCAGATTTCAAATTTAATCTATTAGCAGTATTTCTAATAGAAACAGCATCAAATATAGCAGATTCAATAAAAATATTCTTTGTTGAATCATCAACTTCAACAGATTCTCCACCCATAACACCAGCAATACAAGTTGGTTTATTACCATCGGTTATAACAATATCAGAAGATGTTAAATCTCTGCTTATTCCATCAAGAGTGACCATTTGTTCACCATCAATAGCATCTCTAACTAATACATTAGATCCTAATTTATCAGCATCAAAGAAGTGAGTTGGTTGACCAAATTCAAGCATTACAAAGTTAGAAATATCAACAACATTATTAATACTTCTCATACCTGCTGATATTAATCTCTTTTTAATCCAATCTGGGGATTCACCAATCTTAACATTTTTTACCATCTTACCTAAATAAAATGGACATTTTTTAGTACTTATTGATAATTTAATATGATTGTTAACATCATCTGACTTATCAACATTATATTTAGTTTCAGGTAAAGTAACATTCTTATTTATAATAGTACCAACTTCATAAGCAAATCCTATATGATAATAGCAATCGTTATTACGGTGTTTATGAATATCAACATCATATAAAGTATCATCTTCACCAAGATATTTCATTGGATCCATTCCAACTGGAGCATCTTCAGGTAATTCATGAATGCCTTTTGCATAAGTCTCCTCAGTCTTTTCTTCTAAACCAAGTTCAAATAAAGCACATAACATACCATCTGATTTTTCTCCACGAATAACACCGGATTCAATCTTATTATCTCCAGGTAAAACAGCACCAGGAAGTGCCACAATTACCTTTAAACCTGCTCTAACATTAGGTGCGCCACATACAATTTGTCTTAACTCAGATTCACCAACATTAACTTGACATACATGTAAGTGATCAGAATTTGGATGAGGGATACACTCCATAACTTCACCAATAACTAAATTATCTATATGTTTAGAATAAACACCTTCAATATTTACTCCAGCTTTAGTAATTTTTGTAGCAAGATCATGAAGATTTTCTCCATCAAGATTAACGTAATCTTTTACCCAATTCATACTAATCATGATTAATCAACATCCTTTCTATCAAATACTTTTGTTTCTCTTAAATCCGTATTATAAATAACTCTTAAATCATTAATACCATATTTCAACATAGCACATCTTTCAGCACCAAAGCCAAAGGCAAAGCCATTCCAAACAGAAGAATCATAGCCACAATTACGTAAAACATTAGGATGAACCATACCAGCACCAGATATAGTAATCCACCCAGTATTTTTACAAATTGGACAACCACTTCCCTTACAATTAAAACATGAAATATCCATTTCTACTGAAGGTTCAGTAAAAGGATAATAACTAGGTCTAAATCTCGTTTGAGTGTTTTCTCCAAATAATTTCTTTGCAATTACATCAAAAGTTCCCTTTAAATCGGTTAAAGAAATATCATGGTCTACTAATAATCCCTCAATTTGCATAAATTGATGTGAATGTGTAGCATCATCATTATCCCTTCTATAAGTTTTACCTGGACATATTATTCTAACTGGCTCTTTTCCACCCTTAGATAACATTACACGAGCCTGCACAGGACTTGTTTGACTTCTAAGTAAAATCTCATCACCACGTAAATAGAAAGTATCTTGAGCATCTCTTGCTGGATGACCTTTAGGTAAATTTAATAACTCAAAGTTATATTTATCCTCTTCAATTTCAGGACCGTCTACTACATCATAACCCATAGACATAAATACTTCTTCAAATTCTTCAATAACACTTTCCAAAATATTTGGAGCTCCCATAGGAATAGAAGTAGCAGGTAAACTTATATCAACAGATTCTTTATTAAGTTTTTCATTTAATAAAGCTTCCTTTATACTATTTTCCTTAGAAGAAATCATATCATTAGCAAGATTCTTTAATTCATTAGTAACCTTACCTATTTCTTTTCTCTCCTCAATAGAATAATCTTTCATATTCTTTGTCATTTCCGTGATTAAACCTTGTTTTCCAACATATCTAGCCTTAATATCAACAATGTCTTGTAAATTATAAGCCTTGTCTAAATCAGATTTAATACTTTCTTTAATACTATCAATCTTTTCGTTCATAAAAATATCCTTCCTAAATAAAAAAACTCAAGAACTAAAGGACGAGTCAGAACCCGTGGTACCACCTTAATTCATGAGTAATTCATGCACTTAATATTATAACGCTTATCAGCGATTGACACTAAAACATTGAAATTCATTATATAATTTATTTAGAATACTTTCAGCTATAATATTCATTCTCTAAAAATAACTTTTATATAATTACTAAGATGCTTATCTCCGTATCACTGATTATATTTTAGTATAACTAATTAATTAAGTCAATAAAAAAGAACCCACCTAAGTGAGTCCTAATTTACTATATAAACATCATAATATAAAGAATAACTAATACTACAACTAATATAGCAACTAAGAATTTCCAAATAAATTTGAAATAATCTTTGAATTTAATATTAAGCATAGATAAACCAAGCATTAATACTGCACTTGTTGGAGCAATGAATGCTGTTAAACCATATGCAGCTTGTAAAGCAAATCCAGCAGCTTGAACATTTGAATATGTTGCATATAGAGAACCAATTAAACTCATAGTATATTGGAAGTCTACAGTAAACAATGTTGCAATACCACCATTTAAAACCCAAGCAACAGGTTGTAACCAAGTAACACTACCTAGAGTAACATCAATTTGATTGATAACACCAGGAATTGCAGGATATACAACTGTGAAGATTAAAACAGCATAGATCATCATTAATAAGATGATAGATTTAAGAATCTTTTTTAAACCATTTCCATATTCGGAAATAATTGTATCAAAAGGAACTTTATAAATTATCTTAATAATAATTGTAGCAATGATCATTAATGATGCAGCACCAAATAAATCCCAGCTACCGAATGCCTTAAATGTAGTAGTACCTAATAGTACACTAAATAAAGGATAGCCAAATAATGTAGCATCAGTGAACCATGTATAAGCATTATTAAATGCATCTACTCCTAAAGCAGTAGACCAACCAATATAAGCTAATACAACGATTAAACCAACTATTCCTAAAACAATTGCTAAAGGAACAATATTTACATAATGACTCTTCTTCTTACTATCTTTCTTAACTTCTACTTCTTCAGAAGCAAACATATCAGGAACGATATCTTTATCATTCTTTTTAAGTTTACCTAATCTAGTAAATGTTAAATATAGTAATGTAGCATAGGCAATAACGCTAATGCATAATACAATAACGAAATCATATCCATAAGATACACCAATACCATAAGTAGAATCTACTAACATACCAGCAACTTTAGTTGAATATGTTGATCCAAGAATACCAAGTAAAATACCACCAAATGATGAAATTAAACTTGTAATCTTATCCATTCCTAACTTGTGTAGGATAGTTATTGTAAATGGTACAAATACTAATAATGACATATAGTCAGTTGATAAACTAGCTAATACAGCATATAGTAAAATACTAATTGCAATAAATAATTTTTCCTTTCCTTTAAATACATCAGCAACCTTATCAGTTAACTTCTTATATGCATTTAAAGATCCTAAGAACTTATAGAATCCTGCAACTACAGCTACATATACAAATGTAATAGTAAAGTAATATAGACTTAATAAACCATAGGTATTAAAATCAAATATACCAACTGTAGATTCATCAAAGATTGATCTAGTTAAACCAACCATAGTAGAATCAGTAAATACTGTTAAACTACCAGATGAATAATAAGAATAAACTAATATCCAAGATAATATTGCTGAAATTAACATCATAATTCCTGCTAATTTAAACAAATCATGCTCTTCAAAAAACTTCTTCATTTTCTCTTTTCCTCCTATGACACAATTATATCACATATATAATAAAGTAAATCTAAATTTCACATAAAAATCATAATTAAATCCCTTAAATAAGGCTCTAATTAAAATATCTAATTAAATTTTTTCTCTCATAATCTAAATCAGTAAATTCTCCATGCCCTGGATATATTTTAATATCTTCTTTATATTTAAGTAACTTATTTATACTATTAAACATACTATTATAATCACCACCAGGAAGATCCATACGACCTATAGAATCCCTAAATATAAAATCACCAACAAACATTGCCTTATATTCTTTAAAATAAAAAGCTATTAAATCATCTTTATGTCCAGGGAAATATATAATATCAAAGCTAAAATTCCCAATGATAGTATTACCCTCATTAACAGGATATTCTATAACCGGACACCCATATTTATTCTTTATTTCCTTTAATACACCAACATGATCTTCATGATGATGCGTAACTAAAATACCAAGCACTTTATTATTACCAATAGTATCAATTATTTTTTTCTCTTCATCACCGGGATCAATTACTAAGCATTCATTATTTTTAATTAAAATATAACAGTTAGTTCTTAAATACCCAACATTAATACATTTTATATCCATATATAACACATCCTAACATGCTAAGTATAACATATATTTTTATTTTAAATTTCTATTATAATAAACCAATTCATGCTATAATTACTCTAGGTGATAACATGACAATAATAATTTTATTAACTATAGCAATAATTATAACATTACTTATAAGTACATATATAAAATCTCTTAGTTCATTAGAATTTTATAAGATAAGAATCCAAAAAGCCCAAGAGGAAATAGAAAAAGAATTAAATAATAGATATGAGCTAATAAAAGATGCATCTGACATTATTGAAAAAAATACAAAAATTGATTTAAAAGATTATCATGAATTAAAAGATATGAAAGAAAAAAATAATATATCTACGATTGAATTAGATAAAAAAGAAACAGCATCAATTAAAACTATTTATCTATTAAGTAATGATTATCCTAAAATAAGTAAAAAGAAAGAATTTAAAGATGATTTAAGAAAACTAAATGAATCAGATACCAAAATAACTGCAGCGAAATCTTTCTACAATGAAAATAATACTAACCTTAATAATTTATTGAAAAAGTTTCCTACAAGTATCATTGGTATAATTAATAAATATAAACCTCAAGGACAATACGAAGTTGAAATTGTCATAGCTGATTCTAAAATTGTATAAACAAAAAAGGCATCGAAAGATGTCTTTTATTTTAGATTCCAATCTATTGGTTCCATACCATTTTTAATTAAAAAATCATTAGTTCTTGAAAATGGTTTACTACCAAAGAAACCATAATTACAACTAAAAGGACTTGGATGAGCACTCTCAATTATTAAATGTTTAGGATTAGTTATAAGTTCTTTTTTAGATCTTGCAAAATTACCCCACAATATAAATACAACCGGCGTATCTTTAGCATTAAGACACTTGATAATATAATCAGTAAACCTTCCCCAACCAATCTTAGCATGAGAATTTGGTTGATCTTTAACAACTGTAAGTGTTGCATTTAATAATAAAACACCCTCTTTTGTCCATTTAGATAAGTCTCCCGTTGTGGCCGGCTCAATTCCTAAATCATCATACATTTCTTTATAAATATTCTTTAAACTAGGTGGGAGTTTTATATTATTATTAACAGAAAAAGATAATCCCATTGCTTCACCTTCGCCATGATAAGGATCTTGTCCAACAATAACTACCTTTGTATCTTTAAAAGGTGTTGATTTTAATGCATTAAAAATTAGATCTCTAGGTGGATATATCGTCCTAATTGAGTATTCTTTATAAACATTATTCATAAGATTATGAAAATATTCACTAGAAGTAGCATTAATTAATTTTTTATCCCAATCATTACCAAACATAAATCCTCCTACTTATGATAAGTTTCATTATTTAAAATTTTAAATGATCTATATATTTGTTCCAACAATAAAGCTCTAAATACTCCATGAGGAAATGTATTTGCCCCAAATGATAATTTATAATTGGATAATCGCTTTACCCTATCATCAATACCATCAGAACCACCAATAACAAATGTAACATTAGCATAGTTCATTAACCAAGAAGCAATATTTTTTGACAAAGTTATTGAATCAAGATTATTACCACCAATTTCCATTGTTACAATAAATCCTTTAAGATTTTTTAATATCAAATCCCCTTCATCTTTAATATTAGAATCCTTTAATTCAATAATATTAACATTATGATATTTATTAACTCTCTTATAATAGTCGTTAATCATTTCACTTAAATAATTTTCTTTAATTTTACCTACACATACTATATTAATCATTAATTATCACATCTAACCTTTCTCTTTGACTAGCAACTTCTATATCGTTAAATGATATATTATTATCAATTAATGATTTTTTTACTGTATCAACCGCTACATCAGGAGAATTATTTTCATGAGATAAGTGAGCTAGTATTACCTTTTTTGTATCCGGTCCAATTATTCTGCTTAAATAAAAACCAGCCTGTTCATTTGATAAGTGTCCTTCATCCGAAAGTATTCTTTTCTTTAGCCAACTAGGATATCTACCATGTAATAACATTTCGATATCATGATTACTTTCAAAAACATAAACACTTTTATCAGTAAGTTTATTCAATAATCGGGAATTTATATAACCAGTATCTGTAATATAAACCATAGAATTTTTAGCATCACTTATAATATATCCTCTAGCACCTGGGGCATCATGACTTAAATTAAAAGTTTCAACAGTAACATCATCAGTAATATTAAATAAACCATTTTCAAAAGAAATATTATCATAATCATTAAGAAAAGGTATGTCTACCAATACCTTTTCATTTACAAATATTAAAGGATTATTCTTTTTTAAGAATGTTGACATTGCACCAGTATGGTCCTTATGTCCATGAGTTATTAATAAATAATTAATATCACTTGACTCTAATCCCAACTGATGAAGTTGATCACATATATATTTATTATTTAATCCTAGATCAATTAAGATATTAATTCCATCAATTTGTACTAAAGTTGAATTACC
>Ga0116181_1004284_pt1 | contig 10784 bp, 9 predicted proteins | sample AD_UKC075_MetaG_FD_89752 | JGI IMG/M metagenome (GOLD analysis project Ga0116181, IMG submission 89752) | Active sludge microbial communities of municipal wastewater-treating anaerobic digesters from USA - AD_UKC075_MetaG | ecosystem: Engineered > Bioreactor > Anaerobic > Digestate | place: USA...
GTCCTCGTCACCCTCGACCGTTCCCCGGGACGACACCATCTCGGCGAAAGCGGCGACGGTCCGCAGGGCGTCCTCGACGGTCTGGCCGATCACCTGATCGGCCAGTACCGACGTGGCCGCCTGGCTGATCGAGCACCCCTGCCCGTCATAGGACACGTCCAGGACGCGGTTCCCGTCATCGGAGAGGGCCACCCGCAAGGTGACTTCGTCACCGCAGGTCGGGTTGACGTGGTGCACCTCAGCGGCGAACGGTTCCCGCAGGCCCCGGTGATGCGGGTGCTTGTAGTGATCCAGGATGACGTCCTGGTACATCTGTTCCAGTCGCATACCCGCTAACCCCGCCCGAAGAACGTGATGGCGCGGCGAACCCCGGCGACGAGTCTGTCGACCTCGTCGAGGGTGTTGTAGACCGCGAACGACGCGCGAACCGTCGCCGCGGCCCCGAACCGGCGATGCAGTGGCGCCGCGCAGTGGTGGCCGACCCGCACCGCGACACCCTCGTCATCGAGCACCTGCCCCACATCGTGGGCGTGCACGCCGTCGACGACGAAGGACACCGGGGAGCGGCGCAGTGCGGGATCCTTCGGGCCGATCATCCGGACCTCCGGGATTTCGGCCAGACCCGCCAGCGTGGCTTCGACGAGGCGGTGTTCGTGAGCCTCGACGGCGGCCATCCCGATCTGCTCGAGATACTGCGCGGCAGCACCCAGCCCGACGACCTGGGAGATCATCTGGGTGCCGGCCTCGAAGCGCTGCGGCGGCGGCGCGTAGGTGGCCGTCTCCATTGTGACCGTCTCGATCATCGAGCCGCCGGTCAGGAACGGCGGCAGTTGCGCGAGCAGTTCGGCACGTCCGTAGAGCGCGCCGATCCCGGTGGGGCCGAGCATCTTGTGCCCGGAGAATGCCGCGAAGTCGACGCCCAGGTCGGCGAAGTCGACGGGCTGGTGGGGCACCGACTGGCAGGCGTCGAGCACGGTCAGTGCGCCGATCTCGCGGGCGCGCCGCACCAACTCGGCGACGGGCGATCCGGTACCGGTGACATTGGAATGGTGGGTGAAGGCGATCACCCGCACCCGGTCGTCCAGGTGCATCGACTCCAGGTCCAGCTGCCCGTCGTCGGTGACGCCGAACCAGCGCAGGGTGGCGCCGGTGCGGCGGGCCAGTTCCTGCCACGGGATGAGGTTGGCGTGGTGCTCGAGTTCGGTGGTGACGATGACGTCACCGGGGCCGATGGCGCGCTCGAATCGGTTGTCCCCCAGCACGTACGACACCAGGTTGAGCGCCTCGGTGGCGTTCTTGGTGAAGATCAGTTCGTCGGGGGTGGCGCCGACGAAGCCGGCGATGCTGACACGGCCGTCCTCGAAGGCGTCGGTGGCCTCCTCCATCAACTGATGCGCCCCCCGGTGCACCGCGCCGTTGGAGGTCAGCAGGAACTCGCGCTCGGCGTCGAGGACCTGCAACGGCTTCTGCGAGGTGGCGCCGGAGTCGAGGTACGCCAGCCGCCGACCACCCCGCATGACCCGTTCGAGGATCGGGAAATCCTTCCGGATCCGCTCGACGTCGAGGCCCAGCGCGGTTCCGTTGTCCACCGCGATGCTCACCGTCGCTCCTAGGTAGCGGCTGCCGCGCGAGTGAACCGCACGTAGCCGTTCTCCTCCAGTTCGTCGGCGAGTTCCGGTCCGCCGGACTCCACGATGCGGCCGTCGACGAACACGTGGACGAACTGGGGGTGGATGTAGCGAAGGATGCGGGTGTAGTGGGTGATCAGCAGGACGCCGGCATGCTCGGCCTCGGCAAACCGGTTCACCCCCTCGCTGACCACCCGCAGGGCGTCGACGTCGAGGCCCGAGTCGGTCTCATCGAGAATCGCGAACTTCGGCTTCAGCAGGCCGAGTTGCAGGATCTCGTGGCGCTTCTTCTCGCCGCCGGAGAAACCCTCGTTCACACTGCGTTCGGCGAACTGCGGGTCGATCTCCAGGTCCGCCATCGCGGTCTTGACCTCCTTGACCCAGTGCCGCAGCTTGGGCGCCTCGCCACGCACCGCGGTCGCGGCCGTGCGCAGGAAGTTCGACATCGACACCCCGGGCACCTCGACGGGGTACTGCATGGCCAGGAACAGCCCGGCACGGGCGCGCTCGTCGACACCCATCTCCAGCACGTCCTCGCCGTCGAGGGCGATCGACCCGGAGGTGACGGTGTACTTGGGATGCCCGGCGATGGCGTAGGACAGCGTTGACTTGCCGGATCCGTTGGGGCCCATGACCGCATGGGTCTCCCCCGAGTTCACCGTCAGATCGACCCCCTTGAGGATCTCCTTCTCGGTGCCGTCGGGGTTGGTGATGGAGACGTGCAGATCGTTGATCTTGAGGGTGCTCATGCGTCAGCTTTCGAGTTGGGGTCGATTGTTGATTCAGGGCCGATTTTCGACTCGGTGAGAGCCAGTTCGTTTTCGATCGCGTCGGTCAGCCGGTCGCGAATCTCGGGAATCCCGATCTTGGAGATGATCTCGCCGAAGAAGCCACGGACGACCAGACGTCGCGCCTGCTCCTCCGGGATACCGCGGGCCTGGAGGTAGAACAGTTGCTCGTCGTCGAAGCGGCCGGTGGCGCTGGCGTGCCCGGCGCCGAGAATCTCCCCGGTCTCGATCTCCAGGTTCGGTACGGAGTCCGCCCGGGCGCCGTCGGTGAGCAGCAGGTTGCGGTTCACCTCGAAGGTGTCGGTCCCGGTCGCCTCGGCCCGGATCAGCACATCGCCGATCCAGACCGTGCGCGCATCGGGTTTGCCGGAGTCCGGGTCACCCTGCAGCGCGCCCTTGTACAGGACGTTCGAGCGGCAGTTGGGCTGAGAGTGGTCGACCAGCAGGCGCGACTCCTGGTGCTGGCCGGAGTCGGCGAAGTACAGACCGAGCAACTCGGCGTCACCGCCCGGGCCGTCGTACCGGACGGTCGCGGCCATCCGGACGAGCTCACCGCCGAGTGTGACGGCGACGTGCCGCAGAACCGCGTCCTTGCCCAGCCGGGCATGGTGGGCGCTGACATGGACCATGTCATCGGCCCAGTCGGCGATCCACACCACGGTCAGCCGTGCGGCGTCCGCGACGACGAACTCGACGTTGTCGGCGTAGGTTCCGCTGCCGCGCAGGTCGATGACGACCACGGCCTCGGCGAGTTCGTCGACCCGAATCTGCAGATGGCCGTAGGCGGTCTGGCCGACACCGGGTCCGGTGACGGCGATCTCGACCGGTTCCGCGGTCTGCGTGCCCCGGGCGACGGTGACGACGGTGGCCTGCTGGAACGACGAGAACGCCTGCGCCGCAACACGGTCCGCGGGTATCCCGCCCTGACCGAGTCGTTCGTCGCCGCGCTGGACCGTCTCGACGACGACCCCGGACTGCTCGGAGACCGCGATGGCCGCCTCTGCGGTGCGCGGGGCCGAGCCGTCGTGCAGACCGCGCAGGCGCTTCAGCGGGGTGAACCGCCAGAGCTCATCGCGGCCCGCGGGAACCTCGAAGGCGTCGACGTCGAAGGAGCTGAACTGCTCGCCCTTATTGAGTGCCAAAACCCCCATCAGCCGACCGCCCCTTCCATCTGCAGTTCGATGAGCCGATTGAGTTCCAGGGCGTATTCCATCGGGAGTTCCTTGGCGATCGGCTCCACGAAGCCGCGCACCACCATGGCCATCGCCTCGTCCTCGGTCAGGCCCCGGCTCATCAGATAAAACATCTGATCCTCGCTGACCTTCGACACCGTGGCCTCGTGGCCCATGGTGACGTCGTCCTCGCGGATGTCGACATACGGGTAGGTGTCGCTGCGGCTGATCGTGTCGACCAGCAGCGCATCGCACTTCACACTGGAGCGCGAACCGTGCGCGCCCTTGTTGACCTGAACCAGACCGCGGTAGGAGGCGCGCCCCCCGCCGCGGGCGACCGACTTCGACACGATGTTGCTCGAGGTGTTGGGCGCCAGATGCAGCATCTTCGCCCCGGTGTCCTGATGCTGGCCCTCTCCGGCGAAGGCGATGGAGAGCACCTCCCCTTTGGCATGCTCGCCGGTCATCCACACGGCCGGGTACTTCATGGTGACCTTGGAGCCGATGTTGCCGTCGACCCACTCCATGGTGGCGCCGGCCTCGGCCCGGGCCCGCTTGGTGACCAGGTTGTAGACGTTGTTCGACCAGTTCTGGATCGTCGTGTAGCGCACCCGGGCATGGGGTTTGACGATGATCTCGACCACCGCGGAGTGCAGGGAGTCGCTCTTGTAGATAGGTGCGGTGCAGCCCTCCACGTAGTGGATGTAAGAACCCTCATCGGCGATGATCAGCGTCCGCTCGAACTGGCCCATGTTCTCGGTGTTGATCCGGAAGTAGGCCTGCAGGGGGATGTCGACGTGCACGCCGGGTGGCACGTAAATGAAGGACCCGCCGGACCACACCGCGGTGTTCAGCGCGGAGAACTTGTTGTCCCCGGCCGGGATCACGGTCCCGAAGTACTGCTTGAAGATCTCCGGGTGTTCCCGCAGGCCGGAATCGGTGTCCAGGAAGATCACCCCCTGGGCCTCGAGGTCTTCCCGGATCTGGTGGTAGACGACCTCGGACTCGTACTGCGCGGCAACACCGGAAACCAGTCGCTGCTTCTCGGCCTCGGGGATGCCGAGCCGGTCATAGGTGTTCTTGATCTCCTCGGGCAGGTCCTCCCAGGAGGTGGCCTGCTTCTCGGTGGACCGGACGAAGTACTTGATGTTGTCGAAGTCGATGCCCTGCAGATCGGAACCCCAGTTCGGCATCGGCTTCTTCTCGAAGATGCGTAGCGCCTTTAGGCGGACGTCGAGCATCCACTCGGGTTCGTCCTTCTTGGCCGAGATGTCGCGGACGACCGCCTCGGACAGCCCGCGCTTGGCGCTGGCACCCGCCACGTCGGTGTCGGCCCAGCCGTAGCCGTAGCGGCCGAGCGAGGCGATCGTCTCCTCCTGGCTCAGCGGCGTTGTCTCCGGGGTGATCGTCATCGCGACGCTCCTTGCTCATCGGGTTGGTGATCGAGTTGCTCGTCGGGTTGGTCATCGAGTGGGGTGATCTGCTGCAGCGGAACATGGGTGGTGCAGGCGCAATCGCCGTTGACAATCGAGGCCAGCAATTGCACGTGCGTGCCGAGGACCTCGGAGATGGCCTGCTGCTCGGCTTCGCACAGTTCGGGGAACTCGGCTGCGACATGGGAAACCGGGCAGTGGTGCTGACAGATCTGGATGCCTTTGAGGGGACCGCCGACCCGGGTCGTGGTCGTGGCGTAGCCGGCCTGGGTCAAGGCGTCGGCGACCTTCTCGGCCGCCTCTTCGACGGCGTGATCACCGGTGGACCGCACCGGCGGCACCCCGAACAGGATGGTGTCGATCCGGCGGCGCGCGAAGGTACGCACGGCGTCGTCGCCGCCGATCTCCCGCAACTGACGGATCGCGGCGGAGGCCAGGTCGTCGTAAGTGTGCTCGAGTTTGTTGCGGCCGGCGGCCGTCAACCGATATCGCTTCGCCGGCCGGCCACGGCCCACGTGTTGCCAGGCGGCCGCGGGGTGCGCCTCGGCGTCACCGTCGTCGACGAGAGCCTCGAGGTGCCGGCGCACCCCCGCGGTGGAAATGCCGAGCTTGCCGCCGATCTCCGCCGCGGTGATCGAGCCCGATTCCACCAGCAGCCGGACGATCTCCCGACGGGTGGCTCCATCCTGAGCCGACACCGCACTCGGCACCGGCGACGGATCGGACCCAAATTTCACAACACGAGTGTGACGCAATTCCTCGCGCGGGTCTAGGAAGGGCACCCTCACCCCGCGCCCCGCAATCGGTGGTGGGTGCGACGCCGCGCCGACCGGGTGCCGACCTACCGGCGGTTAGAGTTCATCCGTGGCTGCCCGCCAGCTTTCGCTGAGTTCGTCGATCGCCCGCCTGCACGGCGATGAGCGGACCGTGGGCTCCCCACTCAACGCCGCCGAACTTCGCGCGATGCGTCGCACCCGACTGTTCGGCGCGACCGGAACCGTGCTCATGGGGATCGGCGCCCTGGGTGCCGGCGCCCGCCCGGTCGTCCAGGACCCCACCTTCGGTGTGCGCCTTCTCAATCTGCCCTCGCGGATCCAAACCGTGTCGCTGACGATGACGACGACCGGCGCGGTGATGATGGCCCTGGCCTGGCTCATGCTGGGCAGGTTCGCCCTGGGTCCACGGCGGATGTCCCGCAGCCAGCTCGACCGCACCCTGTTGCTGTGGATGGTGCCCCTGCTGATCGCGCCGCCGATGTACAGCAAGGACGTCTACTCCTACCTCGCGCAGAGCCAGATCACCCGGATCGGCCTGGACCCCTACAAGGTCGGCCCCGCCCCCGGATTGGGCCTCGACCACGTGTTCACCCTCTCCGTTCCCAGCCTGTGGCGGGAAACCCCCGCCCCGTACGGCCCGCTCTTCCTGTGGATCGGGCGCGGCATCTCCGCGATCACCGGAGAGAACATCGTCGAGGCCGTGCTGTGCCATCGCCTGGTCGTCCTCGTCGGAGTCGGGATGATCGTCTGGGCGACACCGCGACTGGCCCGCCGCTGCGGCGTCGCCGAGGTCACGGCACTGTGGCTCGGGGCGGCCAATCCGCTGCTGATCATGCATCTGGTGGCCGGCATCCATAACGAGGCGCTGATGCTCGGTTTGATGCTGACCGGAACCGAGATCACCCTGCGCGGCATCGAGTCGGCCGCACCGTTGCTCCCGCGACCGGTGCGGTGGCCGCGGGTCCGCGCGGACTGGGCCCGCTGGGCACCACTGGCGCTGCTGCTCTGCGGGTCCGTGCTCATCGCGATGTCCTCGCAGGTCAAGTTGCCCGGCCTGCTGGCCCTGGGGTTCACCACCATGGCGCTGGCGCACCGCTGGGGCGGCACGCTGTGGGCCGCCATCCGGGCCGGGCTGCTGACCGGATCACTCGCCGTAGCCGTGATGGCGGTCATCGGCTGGGCCAGCGGCCTCGGCTTCGGCTGGCTGTTCACCCTGGGCACCGCCAATGTGGTCCGCAGCTGGATGTCACCACCGACGCTGCTCGCCCTGGGCACCGGTCAGGTCGGCATTCTGCTGGGCCTGGGCGACCACACCACCGCGGTGCTGTCGCTGACCCGCGCGATGGGCGTTCTGATCATCACCGGCATCGTGAGCTGGCTGCTGCTGGCGGTGCTGCGCGGACGACTGCATCCCGTCGGCGGCCTCGGTGTCGCCCTCGGCGCGACCGTGCTGCTGTTTCCGGTGGTGCAACCGTGGTACCTGCTGTGGGCGATCATCCCGCTGGCCGCGTGGGCCACCCAGCCGCGGTTCCGCGTCGCCGCGATCGCGGTCTCCCTGATCGTCGGGATTTTCGGACCCACCGCCAACGGGGATCGGTTCGCGCTGTTCCAGATCATCGATGCGACGGTGGCCAGCACGGTGATCGTCCTGACCCTGATCGCGCTGACGCTTCATCGTCTGCCGTGGCGCGTCGTCCCGGGCACCCACGAGCGGTACAGCGGCGAGGAACCCGACAGCCCGACCACCGGCTCGACCACTGGTTCAACGACCGGCCCCGGCACCGATGACGGCCCGCCAAGCGCACCACCGTCCGCGCCCTCGGCACCTGCCGCCTACGCTGAGTCACCGTGAGTTCAGGCTCCACCCCGGTCGTCCGGCTGCGCGGGGTATCCAAGAGATACGGGTCCACCACTGCGGTGTCCGACCTCGATCTCGACGTCGCCCGGGCCCAGGTCTTCGCGCTGCTCGGACCGAACGGCGCCGGAAAGACGACGACGGTGGAGATGTGCGAGGGCTTCGTCAGCCCCGACACCGGGACCATCGAGGTGCTCGGGCTCAACCCGAGCACCGACAACGCTCAACTGCGCGAACGTATCGGCGTGATGCTGCAGGGCGGCGGCAGCTATCCGGCGGCCCGGGCCGGGGAGATGCTCGATCTGGTCGCCGCCTATGCCGCCAACCCGCTCGACCCGCGCTGGTTGCTGGACACCCTCGGCCTGACCGATGCCGCCCGAACCGCCTACCGCCGGCTCTCCGGCGGACAGCAGCAGCGGCTGGCGTTGGCGTGCGCGATCGTCGGCCGTCCCGAGCTGGTGTTCCTCGACGAGCCGACCGCGGGCATGGACGCCCATGCCCGACTGGTGGTGTGGGAACTGATCGACGCGCTGCGCCGCGACGGGGTCACCGTCGTGCTCACCACCCACCAACTCAACGAGGCCGAGGAACTGGCCGACCAGATCGTCATCATCGACCGGGGCTCGCCGGTGGCCTCCGGTACACCCGCCGAACTGATGCGCGCCGGGGCCGAGGATCAGCTCCGCTTCAGCGCGCCCCGGCGGCTCGATCTGGCCCTGCTGGTGGCCGCCCTTCCCGAGGGGTACCGCGCCACCGAGCCGAGCCCGGGCGACTACCTGGTCGAGGGCAAGATCGACCCGCAGGTGCTCGCGACGGTGACGTCCTGGTGCGCCCGGCTGAACATCCTCGCCACCGACCTGCGAGTCGAGAATCGCAGTCTCGAGGATGTCTTCCTCGACCTCACCGGCAAGGAGCTGCGGTCATGAGCCAGGAATTCGCGCACGGCGGTGCGGCCCGATGAGCGGCGCAGCCGGGTCCGGTCTCTTCCCGGCCGGCACCTTCAGCCCGGACCCCCGCCCGAGCAGTGTGCGCAGCATGCTGGCCGCGCAGTTCCGGCTGGAGCTGAAGTTGTTGCTGCGCAACGGCGAACAGTTGCTGCTCACCATGTTCATCCCGATCACCCTGCTGATCGGCCTGAGCATCCTCCCACTGGGTTCCTTCGGGGAGAACCGGGTCGCCGTGTTCGTTCCCGCGATCATGGCGTTGGCGGTGATCTCCACCGCGTTCACCGGCCAGGCCATCGCCGTCGCCTTCGATCGCCGGTACGGGGCGCTCAAACGACTGGGCGCGACCGCGCTGCCGGTGTGGGGAATCATCGCCGGGAAAGCGTTGGCCGTCGTCACCGTGGTGTTCCTGCAGGCCATCCTGCTGGGCGGGATCGGACTGGCTCTGGGGTGGCGGCCCAGCCCCGCCGGACTGCTGGCCGGCGGGGCGATCATCGCGCTGGGCACCGCGACGTTCGTCGCCATGGGGCTGCTCCTCGGGGGGACGTTGCGGGCGGAGATCGTGCTTGCCGTGGCCAACCTGATGTGGTTCGTCTTCGCCGGTCTCGGAGCGCTCACCCTGGAGACCGAATCGGTTCCCGGCGGCCTGGCCCAGGTAGCCAGGCTCACTCCGTCCGGTGCCCTCACCGAGGCCCTCTCCCGGGCGGTCGGCGATCCGGCGGCGGTGTCGCTGGACTGGTTCGGCATCGCGGTGCTGGCCGTCTGGGGTGCGGTGTCGGCGCTGGCGGCGTTGCGCTGGTTCCGGTTCACCTGACGCCCTCATCTACGATCGTCGGGTGTCCGCGCTAGGGATCTATCTCGGCCTGGTTGACCGGCTTCCACTGCCCAGTCTCCGCACCCAGAAGCTCATCGCCGCCGCGGTCGTCCTCAGCCAGGCACTGATCTCGGTCACCGGCGCCATCGTCCGGGTGACCGCCTCGGGACTCGGGTGTCCGACCTGGCCGCAGTGTTTCCCCGGCAGCTTCACCCCCGTCCCGCATGCCGAGGTGCCGGTGCTGCACCAGGCCGTCGAGTTCGGCAACCGGCTGATCACCTTCGTCGTCGTCGTCACCGCGATCGCCGCCGTCCTCGCGGTGACCCGCGCGAGGCGGCGCCGCGAGGTCATCGTGTACGCCTGGCTGATGCCGGCGTCCACGGTTCTGCAGGCCGTCATCGGCGGCATCACCGTGCTGACCGGGCTGCTGTGGTGGACCGTCGCGATCCACCTGCTGGTGTCGATGGCGATGGTCTGGGTCGCGACACTGCTCTACGTGAAGATCGGCGAACCCGACAGCGGCACGCCGGTCGCGGTGGCCCCCACACCCCTGCGCCAGTTGACCCTGCTCAGCGCTCTTGCGCTCACCGGGACACTGGTGTCCGGCACGCTGGTCACCGCAGCGGGGCCGCACGCCGGCGACAAGAGCCCGGAGCGCACCGTGCCGCGACTCGAGGTGGAGATCGTCACCCTCGCGCACCTGCACGGAACCCTGCTGGTCGCCTATCTGTGCCTGCTGATCGGTGTGGCGGCCGGCCTGCTGGCCGTCAGGGCTCCCGCCGACAGCGTTCGCAAGCTCTGGGTACTCGTCGGGGCGGTGCTGGCCCAGGGTGCCGTCGGCTTCGTGCAGTACCACACCGGGGTGCCGGCGGTCCTGGTGGCTCTCCACGTCGCCGGGGCGGCCGCCTGCACCATCGGCACCGCCGTGCTATGGGCGTCGATGCGACAGCGGACCCAGCCCGAGTCGGTCACACGCGGCCTCGACCTGCAGAGCGAAGTCGCGCTGCCGTAGGTCGCGAGTCGCGTCGTCGAGCTGACGCCAGCCCAGCGCCGGTTCGACCAACTCCAGTTCCAGCAGCAGCGCGTCCGCGCCCGAGCCGATGAGATCGACCCGGGCATAGAGGAATTCGTTGCGCGGGACGCCCAGGTGCGACGATGCCGCATCCAGGGCGGCATGCCCCAGTTCCCACAGCTCGAAATCCGGATCGGCGGGGGTCAGGGTCTCTTCCGCATAGGCGCCCGAGCCGTCCATCGACGGGAGCTCGCCCGCCGGCGGCAGGATCGGACCCTTCGTGAACGCGTGCGACTGCTCGCCGCCCAGGAACACCAGCGCAGTCTCCCCTGCCTCGACCCGGGCGTCATAGGGCTGCACCA
>Ga0116181_1004290_pt1 | contig 10770 bp, 14 predicted proteins | sample AD_UKC075_MetaG_FD_89752 | JGI IMG/M metagenome (GOLD analysis project Ga0116181, IMG submission 89752) | Active sludge microbial communities of municipal wastewater-treating anaerobic digesters from USA - AD_UKC075_MetaG | ecosystem: Engineered > Bioreactor > Anaerobic > Digestate | place: USA...
AAGGAATTATAGAATGGGCAATACAAGCCAATATCCCATTTGTAAAACCGTATATGATGAAAAGAAGAAAACAATTCGCCGAACGTTTCATGAATATAACTATCAAACATTAAGAAGTTGTTTATCCGATAATCCTATTTGCCTACTAAGGGTACTTTCATAAGGTAATCGCAGAATAAATAAATACTATTTGGAAATACATGTACATACATGTATATTTGCAGTATGAAATTGGAACAAGCATTAAAGACCAGTAAGTTTACAAGCAACCGTCATAAAGTTGGGTTGAATATACTGTACACAGCTTGGTGGATGAAGACCATAATCAATACGAACTTGAAACAATTTGGGCTGACACATGAACAATATAATGTCCTTCGAATCTTAAAGGGGAAACACCCTGAACAGATGTGTGTAAAAGATATTGCTAGCAGAATGATTGAAAAGAATTCTAATGTTCCTCGAATAATTGATAAACTATTTTTAAAGCTTTTTATCCAACGCATACAAAGTGACATTGATGGAAGACAAACAATGATAAGTTTAACTAAAGCAGGCTTGGAGATTCTCGACAATACTACCAAACACATTAACCAATTTGAGTCCAATATCAATCCACTTACAGAAGAAGAAGCACATCAACTAAACAATTTATTAGAAAAAATAAGAGCAGAGGAAGAATAAATTTTTTTGAATAAATACATGTACATACACGCAAAATTTTGAGTCATGAAAACAATATTTCATAAATCAGCAGAAAGAGGCCATATGAATTTCGGATGGTTGGATACCTATCACAGCTTTAGCTTTGGTCAATATTACGATGCGAAGAAAATGCATTTTGGAGCATTGCGCGTATTGAATGATGATGTAGTAAAAGGCGGAAATGGCTTTGGGACACATCCTCATGATAATATGGAAATAGTAACTATTCCTCTTGTAGGAGCTCTAGAACATCAAGATAGTTCAGGTGGTAAAGGAGTAATACATGTCAATGATGTACAACTCATGAGTGCTGGAAGCGGCATTGAACATTCAGAATACAACTATCATCCAACAGAAGATGTCAATTTCTTGCAAATTTGGATTTACCCTAAAGAAAGAAATATTGCACCAAGGTATGATCAGAAAACTTTTTTGCCTGAAGAACGAATCAATAAGCTTCAATATGTAGTAGCCCCCAATGATTCTTCTGCATTAAATGCGCACCAGGATACTTGGATAAGCTTAGGAAATTTTGATAAAGGACAACAACTTACCTACTCCTTTCATCAACAAAATATGGGCTTGTATCTAATGGTCTTAGAAGGAAGTGTTCTTATCAATGATAGCCTATTAAATCGTCGAGATGCTATTGCTATTGCTGATACCCATTCTATTGATATCAACATGGAGGAATCAAAAACACAGTTAATCTTGATAGAAGTTCCATTATTCAATTAATAAATCTTTAAAACATCAATTAAAAACAATAAAATCAAGTTAATCATGACAACGTACAAATTAGATCCCACACACAGCGAAGTAACCTTTAAGGTAAAACACATGATGATCACCAATGTAACCGGTATCTTCGAAAACTTTGATGTAGCTATGCAATCATCAACACCGGATTTTACAGACGCAACCATCAGTTTTGAAGCATCCGTTGACAGCATCAATACTAAAAACGAACAACGTGATAGCCACCTTAAAAGTGACGACTTCTTTGCAGCAGCTACTTTTCCTAAGATTTCATTTACTTCCACTGAAATGAAAAAACTATCTGATGATGCTTATCAATTAACGGGTACTATTTCTATAAAAGATGTAACACGCCCGATAACTTTTGCAGTAGAATACGGTGGTACCATGACGGACCCTTATGGAAATATAAAATCAGGTTTTACTTTGAATGGTAAGCTTAGCAGAAAAGAATTTGGGTTAAACTGGAATGCCATTACAGAAGCGGGTGGAGTAGTAGTAGGCGATGAAATTAAATTAATGGCGGATATACAAATGGTGAAAAGCTAAGTGTAATGCGTAATACAAATCTTTAAATAATTCGAAAAAGTAATTTGAATTAAACCGTTGAGGACTCTTTCTAACTTTAAACATTAAGAAGTTTAGAAAGTTAAGAAGGGCTAGATTACTATTCATTAACACTTTAGTTCAACCTATGTATTAGTATTTAACAGGCTAAATAAATTGGAGCATTTAACACAGATGTCGTATAAGCTAAGTAAAGGTTTATACGGCATCTTTTATTGAATCAAGAATACTTATTCCCAACCACAAGCTAAGACATCCGCTATGTGCATGGTCTTAATAGGATGATGGTGGGTGTTGATATAGCCTTGCAAATGCATCAAACAGCTTACATCAGTAGAAATGAGAATATGCGCTTCTGTTTCTAAAGCACTACTTATTTTTGTTTGAGCCATACCTACGGAAATAGGTTCATATTTGACCGCAAACGTTCCTCCAAAACCACAGCAAGTTTCACACTCTTTCATTTCCACTAATTCCAATCCTTTTACCTGTTCTAACAGCTTTCGTGGGCTAGACTTAATACCACATTCTCTTAGTGCTCCACAAGCATCGTGATAAGTAGCACGCCCGTCTAGCTTAGCCCCAACATCTGTTACTTTTAAAACATCCACCAAAAACTCTGTAAACTCATAAAGCCGTTGTCCTACTTTTTCGGAGGCACTCAGGTTATTGGTATTTTCAAAAAGCCGCTCATAAAAATTACGTACAAAACCAGTACAAGAACCGCTTGGTGCTACGATATAATCCAGCCCTTCAAAATCTTGAATAAATTTTTTAGCAACAGCTGTTGTCTCTTCCCAATACCCGGCATTAAACGCAGGTTGACCACAGCAAGTTTGATTGGGGTTATAACTTAACTTACATCCCAACTTTTCTAAAACCTTTACCATATTCATGGCAGTTTCTGGATACAATTGATCGACAAAACATGGGATGAAAAGTTGTACGTTCATAATTGAGGTAATAATTGTTAGTTCTTAGTTTTTGAAATTTTGAATTCTTGAGTTGCCTTTACTGTAATTTTCTATTTAGGGCAATCATCTTGCAAGCTGTGATTGCAGCTTCTTCGCCTTTATGTCCATGTACTCCTCCTAGTCGTTCCCAGGCTTGTTCTTCATTGTTCAATGTCAATACTCCGAAAATAACAGGAATTGGTAAAAGCAGGTTCAATTGTGTTATCCCTTCAGAAACTGCTTTACATACATAATCAAAATGTGGTGTGCCACCTTGTATGACTGCGCCAAATGCAATAATTGCTTCAGGTACGTAGTATCTTTTTTTATGAGTTTCCCATAGTTGTTTACATGCAAAGGGTATTTCTACACAACCGGGTACCATGACTTTGTCTGTAACTCTTATGTTTAATGCACTTGCAATTTTATTAAACCCATTTAACTGTTCTGCTACAATTTGTTCATTCCATTCAGTATATACTAAAGCAATACGTAGATCTTTTAAGGATTGCAAAGTAGATAAGTCTAATAAAGATTTACTGTCTTTTGAGTTAGCCATATTGTTATTATCAAGTTGCTAAGGTAGGTAAAGCCATTAAAATTTGAACCTGAGTTTTAATACAAAAACCCTTTGATGGTTATATCAAAGAGTTCTTAAACGAAAGTCAAAATAAGAATCTAATGCTTAAAAATCAGCAATGATAATTTTTGTCATACCCATTAATTTTTTGAATGCCCCAGGCTTTTTAGTTAGCATCTCCCAATTGTTTGGACACACTTGCCAGCTAAGTCCATATTTATCTTTCAGCCATCCACATACACTTTCTTTACCACCATTAGCAGTGAGTGAACGCCAATAGTAGTCTATTTCTTCTTGGCCGTTACAGGGTATCATAAATGAAACAGACTCGTTAAATTGAAATAAAGGACCTGCATTGATAGCTATAAATCGCATCCCTAATATTTCAAATTCAACGGTGAGAACCTTACCGGCAAACTCTTTTTGAAAATCAGCTAACCCTTCCGCTTCCGTCATAGGATAGTAGGTTGTGTTAATGATACGTCCTTCTTTAAAAATGGAAACATAATATTGGGCAGCTTCTTCTGCTACAGAATCAAACCATAAGTTGGGGATAATTTTAGGAACTTGTTGAACAGAATTATTCATGATGAATTTGGTTTAATTAGATTCTACATAGCTTTTAAAATTGTTTAAGATTGCTTGCCAACCTTCTTGTTGCATTTCAATAGGATTTTCACTTTCAGGGTCAAACTGTACGGCTACTTCAGTATTAGTTCCATTATCATTAAATTGAACAATAGCAGTTCTTTCACCAAATTGATAAGAGAATGATTTACCTATTTCAATGGCTGAATAGATGGCTTCGAAATCAAAACCAAAGCTACCATCTTTAGCTTCCATTCTTGCTTTATAAGTTCCTCCTATTTTCATATCGTTTGTGGCAGTGGGGCAATGCCAAGATGGATGAGCAAAGTTCCAATTGACAATGTGAGAAGGGTTGGTGTAATAGTCCCAAACTTTAGCGCTAGGGGCTTCAATGTTGGCGCTAACGGTTATTTTATTTTGCATATAGATTTTTTGATGTTATAAAGTTATGTTGTTTTTGTTGAATCGTCATTTCGATATCTTTTAATGAAAAGACTTTTATTAGGAAGTTTCACCCTTAAATGTTGCATAGATATCCATTGCACGACCTTGTCCTAATCCAAACTCTTCTTTGAGCCAATTAGAGATTTCGGTTGCTTTGACTTTTTGAATATACGTTACCATCAAGAATATATCCCTTTGTAGTAGCTAATTATTTAAGATCTTCTGGAGTTTTCCCCGTCTTAGTTTTAATGTTATCTATATAAGCTTGGAATGACATGAGGTTTATTTTTTTAAAGTAGTTATTAATTCATCAAGATTACCTAAGCCCATAGTAAAGCCTTCTTTGAAACCCATTTTAATGATGCCTTCTAAAGCTTCTATCGTTTCAAATTTAAGCAATATGGATACTAATGTTTTTGAAGGTGTAGTAGATGTAAAAGAATTATTCCAATACATACTAGGCATTTCAGTTAGGTCTTCTCCTTTATCGTTACAAAAGGTGATATATGGACTGAAGAAGTACTGCTTAAAAATTGAATTATATAAATGAAAACCCAGTGCGAACAGGGCTTTGCTCGAAACCAGAAGACTATAGGTATTCCTTTGAAAGATATTATTATTGCAATGAAATGGGGGTTTTAATTTCTACGAAACAATGAGGAATGATAGCAACCACTTTCAACATCTTCTTTTAGCTTCTGATTTATTTGACGTTTATTTTCTTTCTGCCTTGATAATCTATGATAGTGAAAAAAAGTGACATGACAAGAATATCTATTCCTTTTGCTTTCAAAAGGCACAACAAATTCATTAACTCACAAGCATCCTCTCTTGGAAAAAGAAAGTCGGACAAAAAAATCACAGGTATGCTAAATATCAAATAGAAAAAAAACTTTTTACAAATAAATTTTATCATACTGGATTCTTAATTGCAATTGATAAAGCTGAATTCAAACACCAAGTGTAACAGTTGATGGATGTAAAAATGGGCTATTTTTTTCTTCTAGGAATGATAAAAAAAAATGCGCCCTAAGAAAGAGCGCATTTAACTGAATAAAAAAGTTTCGTTAGTCTAATATTCCAAGTTTTGCAAGTGCTTTATCCATATCTCTTGCTTGCATACTTTGTGGGTATTCATCACGAATACGTTTGTAATTCTCAATAGCTTTTTGAGGTTCTTTGTTTAGTACATAGGCTTCTGCAGCGCGGTATAGATAAAGTGGAGTTAGTAGATTATTTTCTTTGTCTGCAGCAGCTTTGTTATAATAATCAATTCCATCTTTTACTTTATTTTCATCCATATAAGCATCGCCTAAAGCACCATAAGCAGCATATTCCACCATTGTGCCTTTTGCATCAAAATCTTTTAAGTACTTAATGGCATTTTTAGTATCTCCGGTTTTTAAGTAACAAACTCCGACATAGTAATTACAAAGGTTAGCCGTTTTAGTACCGCTATATTGTTTCATTACTTTTAAAAAGCCTTTATGTTGTCCATCGCCGTTTAAGGCTTTGTCTAATGAGTCTTGAGCAAAATAATTTTGAGCAAAGGAGATGGCGTTTGCTGCTTTAAGTTCACGAGGTTCTTTGTACATTTTTTGATATCCAAAAAAGCCTACAACACCTGCAATTATACCAATAAGTAAAGCATTGATTACTTTTTTATTGCTTTCGTATTTGAATTGTATTTTTTCTAAAGGATTGAAATCAGGTGCTTCTTTTGAAATTTTTCCTGCTTCAGTTTGTGTTCTTGTTTTAGTTGCCACTTTTATTGATTGTTTTACTTAAATTTTTACTATTGATGATTGTTGTATTTTTTGCTAAGAAAGCTATTATAGAGTCTCAACGCTTGATATGATTTTTAAGTCTAAATGAATTTCTATAAAATTCCTTTGAACATTAATCCATAATAAAAGGATAGTCATCCTCTACATAGATATCTTTATATACCTCGCTAATGTCTGGGTACGGACTGTCTTCAGCAAATTGTACACATTCTTCTACTTGAGCTTTCACCTTATCATTGATAGCTTGAATTGCTTCTTCTGTTGCCCAATTATTATCCATGATGGTTTTTAATACTTGGTTGATGGGGTCTTTTTCTTTGTATTCTTCTAGCTCTTCTTTGGTACGATATTTTGCTGGGTCGCTCATAGAGTGTCCTCTATAACGGTAAGTTTTTATTTCTAAGAAAGTAGGGCCACCTTTTTCACGAGCTCTTCTTGCTGCACGTTCTATGGCGGTATGCACCGCTTCACAACTCATTCCATCTACTGAATCCGCCGGCATATCATAAGCATCCGCCATTCTATAGATGTCCAATACTTTGGAAGTACGTTGAATAGAAGTACCCATGGCGTAATGGTTATTTTCGCAAATGAAAATAACTGGAATGTTCCAAAGCATAGCCATGTTAAAGGTTTCGTGAAGGATACCTTGACGAGCAGCACCATCACCAAAGAAACAAAGAGTAACACGGTCGTTGCCAAGATACATATCTGAGAAGGCGATACCTGCTCCTAAGCCTATTTGACCGCCTACAATTCCGTGTCCACCAAAAAAGCGTTTTTCTTTAGAGAAAAAGTGCATAGAGCCCCCTTTACCTTTAGTACAGCCGGTAGCCTTTCCATAGAGCTCAGCCATACATTCGTTAGGCGTCATCCCTTTTGCAATAGCTAATCCATGGTCGCGATAGGCAGTAATGATATTATCATCTTCTCGAATAGCAGACATTGCTCCGGCAGCTACAGCCTCTTGTCCATTATATAAATGGCAAAACCCACGTATTTTCTGCATACCATATAATTGCCCTGCTTTTTCTTCGAATTTGCGAAGCAATAGCATCAATTCATACCAATATAAATAGGTTTCTTTACTAAATGTTGTCTGCACGGAGTTTCGAAATTTTTGCGAAAATATAAAAACTTTCCTTGCTTAACGCATATACTTAGTAAAATATCCATACTATTGTTTCCACTTTAAATAATATAGATTCGTAAAGCTTAGATATTTTCAATGAAGTACTTAATATTAATTGTTTTCATTTTTTCTGCCTGTAATAAGACTACTCCTTCATCTACATCCATTTTACCATACCTCGCTACAAATCAAATCGTAGATAAAGCCGTTGGAAATTTCAAATGCAATCGTGTCTGTAAAACGGGTAGTAATGTTAATGGATATGTGTATGATACTACTACAAATGTCAATTTGACTATTACTAAAGTGAATGATTCTACTATACGGATAGATAGCTTTACTTTGTTTTATGATCGGTATGATACTTCAGTTGCCCATCATTTTCAATACCCGAATTCAGGAGGTGGACATCATTTTACGATAGATACCAGCTTCAAAAATATTTATTTTAGTTTTTGGAATGGAGGATTGGGAGGTGGCACCGGATGTAATTATGACGGCATAAAGCAATAAGTTTTGTAATTCGATGTTCAGAATTCATGTCTGATATTGAACATTCCGTACTTTTTCTTTGAGGTAATTCCTAAAAGATTTTGCATTTTGCAGCAGTTTCGTGTCCTTCATAAAAAAAATATCACTTACCCAATTTAGAAATTATCCGCAAGCAAATTTCCATCTTGATGCACCACTAGTTTGCATTGCTGGCTTGAATGGCGTTGGGAAAACCAACCTACTAGATGCGGTCTATTTTTTATGCTATACTAAAAGTTATTTCACCAGTTTCTCTCAACAACTAGTACAATTGGGAGCTGATGGATTCCGAGTTGAGGGATGGTTTCAAAACAATAGTTTAGAGGAGCAATTAAGTTGTAAATGGAAAAACGGTAAAAAGGAATTATTCCAAAACGAAAGCTCTTGTGATTCTATTAAACAATATATAGGACGGCAATCGGCAGTAATGGTAGCCCCTGATGATATTGCTTTGATAAATGAGGGAAGTGAAATTCGTCGTAAATGGGTGGATAGTATTTTGGCACAAACAAACACAGAATACTTTGATCAACTCTTGAAGTACCAGCAAACACTTGCTCAAAGAAATGCTTGGCTTAAGGCAAATGCAGTGAAGCCTTTTAATGATTTTACTATACTTGATTATTACGATAGTATTTTAAATGAGACCGGTTCTTTTATTTTCAAATTAAGAAGTCAGTTTATAGTAGGCTTTTCACACCAAGTAAGCGAGTTTTATAGAAAAGTTTCCAATGCCAAAGAGGAAGTCATTATTCAATATGTTTCTAGTCTTCATGAAAAACCTTTAGCCCAACTTCTAAAAGATAGTATGCCTAATGATTTCATGACTCAACGCACCTTGAAGGGTATTCATAAAGATGAATTTGAATTTTTTTTTAATGGAGTATTAATAAAACCCTTAGGATCACAAGGACAAAAAAAGAGCTATTTATTAGCATTAAAGTTAGCGCAATACCAATATTTGAAATTATCAATGGGGCATTCCCCTATTTTATTATTGGACGATATATTTGAGAAATTAGATGGGCAACGGCTTGCTTCTTTGTGGGAGATAGTGCTTTCAAACGATTTTGGACAAGTGCTAATGACAGATACAGAATCAGATAGACTGAAACAAATTTTAGGTATTGACTTTACAATAGAAAATATTTTATTATAGTAAGTTCTAAGTCGTATATTTACTTCGAGTTTTTTTTTAAATTATTTCTTTATGAAGAAAATTTACTTGTTTGTTTTAGCAACAGTATTATTTTTTAGTCAGTCAAGCAAAGCACAATATGCACTACCTACTTATACCACAGGCTGCTCATCTAATGACTTTATCGACAATGTGTCAACCACTTTGGGAATAAGCAATATTACCAATAATGCATCCGGCTGTAATGGGGCATCTCCTAATAACTACACCTTCTTTAGTGGGATGACCGTATCCCAAATTCAAGGTCAAAGTTTTAACTTTTCAGTACAAGCTGGAACTTCATATGGACAAGGGTTTCGTATTTGGATAGATTGGAATCAGGATTTTAGCTTTGGTGGACCTGGCGAAGATGTGTATGTTTCTCCGAATTCAGCTACTACTCCTTTTACGGGTACTATTACAGTTCCTTTTACAGCCGTACCCGGTGTTACTCGTATGCGAGTACTTTGTCGATATGCTACTGTTCCTGGTATAGGAGATTGGAATGCTACCAGTATGTCTTATGGCGAATGTGAAGATTATAATATGATGGTTATCGGCTCAACCCCTTGTAGTGGAAAACCTAGTGCTGGTGTTGCTAACTATGTTCCTGGATGTCCTGCTACCATCACTGCATCCGGTTTTACATTAGCCGGTGGGCTTACTTGGCAATGGCAAAAACGTGTGGGCTGTACTGGTGCTTGGTCAAACATTAATGGAGCTACTTCACCGAATTTCGTAATTCCTAATCAAACAGCACCTACTTACTATCGTATGTATATAGTATGTACTACAAGCGGTCAATCAGATACAACAGCTCCTTTATTTGTCAATTCATTGAATCCATGTTATTGCGCCGCAGGAGGTCAATATTCTTATTATGAAACGATAACGAATGTTACAATTAACAATAACTCCAATACGACTCCTTGCATAAATACCACCTATTCTAACTTTAGTAATTTGACTCCAACCAAACTCAGTATTGGTCAGTCCGTCCCTTTATCAGTAAGTATTACCAACTGTTATGGTTATGTATATCAGAACTACGCCGTCGCCGTATTTATAGATTTTGATAGAGATGGTATTTATTCTGCAACAGAAAAAGTATTTGCTTCTGCTTCTACAGTGCCACAGATAAATACTACAGCTTTATTTCCTAGTGTATTCCAAGTACCGACTGGCGCTAAAGCTGGGATTACAGGTATGCGAGTAGTTTTGGATGATTATGGAGGAACAGGATCTTCAATTATTGGTTGTGCTACTCCAACTTATGGTGAAGTTGAAGATTACTTAGTAAATATCGAATACGTGCCAACCGTTTCCGGTGATGGCTTGCATTGTAGTTCTGAAAATTCATTTACACTAGCCTCTACAGCACCTAATATTGGGACAACTTCCTATTCTTATTTATGGCAGTTTCCTGATGGTTCTTACCATACAGATTCAAGCTATGTATTACCGGCTACTCCTGGGCCTACAGGTCCAAGTGGTACTTATACTGTTCGTGTATTGACATACCCTTGTGGAGGAACAGGTATTCCGGA
>Ga0116181_1004298_pt1 | contig 10755 bp, 7 predicted proteins | sample AD_UKC075_MetaG_FD_89752 | JGI IMG/M metagenome (GOLD analysis project Ga0116181, IMG submission 89752) | Active sludge microbial communities of municipal wastewater-treating anaerobic digesters from USA - AD_UKC075_MetaG | ecosystem: Engineered > Bioreactor > Anaerobic > Digestate | place: USA...
GGCATTCAACAACAAAACAGTGCCTCAGAAGCTGGCCAGGGCGCACATTGTCAGCATCGACTGGGATTTGGACAATCTGACCAACATTGCTTTACAAGCGGTAAAGCTGGGAGAAGTCTCAGGTGCCGTCATCGCCGAGGCCTTCGAGGACGTTCTGACACGAGTTTTGGTGCACTTGGCCAAAGCACAAGACCGTCAAAATTTGGTTCAAGCCGCTTTGGAAATGCTAGATGATGAACTGGAAAAGTTTAGGCACAACAAGCTTCCGGGAAAGCTGGTGCTCATACCCCAAAGCCATATCGATCTTGCATGGCTGTGGCCTGAAAAAGAAACAGTACGGAAAACTTCACGGACGTTTTCCACAGCACTGAGGTTGAGCGAGATGTACGATGAGTTTGTTTATCACCAGAGCCAACCTCAGCTTTTTCTCCATGCAAAAACCTACTATCCAGAACTGTACGAGGAAATCAAAGATGCGGTAAAAACCGGGAAGTTCCAGCTGGTCGGCGGCATGTGGGTGGAACCAGATTGCAACATGCCTTCAGGAGAAGCATTCGTAAGGCAGATCCTGTACGGGAAGAAGTTCTTTCAGGACGAGTTTGGTGTGGTACCAACTGTCGAATGGCTACCGGATGTATTTGGGTTCAGCCCAAGTCTGCCGCAGCTGTTGAAAGACTCAGGAACTGAAGCTTTCATGACCATCAAAACGGGGTGGAACGACACTAACAAGATGCCCGACGGCGTTTTCAACTGGTGCGGCATCGATGGCAGCAGAGTACCGGTGTTTATTCCCAGAGCTTTGAACGAGGACGTTACAGTCACCGACGTTTTGCAGGCCATGGAAAATGCAAAAAGGACTACTGCAGTAGCTGAAGTGGCCCACCTGATGGGGTACGGCGATGGAGGCGGCGGAGTGACTTTCGACCAGATGAACAAGGGTCGGTTGCTGGCAAAGCTCCCTGCTCTGCCCCGAATTGAGTTTGGCAACATCAATTCGTATGTGAAAGAAAGCATTCTGAATAGACCGATCAAACACACCTGGGATGGAGAACTGTACTTAGAACTCCACAGGGGCACAACAACGACTCAAGCTAGAAACAAGAAATGGAATCGTAAGTTGGAGTTCAAGATCAGAGATGTAGAAATCCTGTCTTCTTTAGCGCGCGCTCTGGGAGCAGACTATCCGCAAGCGGAGATTGAAGATGCTTGGAAAGTTATTTTGAAAAACCAGATGCACGATATTCTACCGGGATCGAGCATAAATGAGGTTTACGAAGACAGTGAAAAAGACTATACAGACGTGGACAACACCCTGGAAGGGTTGAAAGTACAGGCTGCAGATCGACTTGCGATGCACATTGCAAACGAAGGTAATGGAAATGCCCTAAAGAGCTTTGTGATCTTTAACACCCTGTCATTTTCCAGAACCGCTTTGGTTGAGATCGCAGATCTCCCGGAAAATGTACGTTTTGTTGATGCAAATGGTAATGATCTAACCTTCCAGAGACTTACAAGTGGCAAGGTGCTCGTTGAGGTCGACTTACCGGAGATGGGATACACGGTAATCGACGTTATCGAAGGCGAAGAGAAAAACCTGTTTTCACCGTTTGAACTTGCCGAACGCGAGATGAGAAATGGACAGATTTCGGTGTTGTTTGGCGAAGACGGCAGAATTGCGGAAATTCGGGATCTAACCTCTGGAGAATCAGTGGTCAAAAACTCCCGCCACCACCTGCAGCTTTTCGACGATCGTCCACTTCAGTGGGATGCTTGGGAGATCGATGTAGACTATCAGGACATCAACTTCGAACCCGAACTCGTTTCCTTTAGAGTTAAAGAAAACGGTCCTCTGTTCGCTTCAGTAGAAGGAACATGGAGGTTTAACCGCTCAGTGATTGTGCAGGAGATCGTCCTGTACAGAGACAGCAAGCGGGTGGATTTCAAGACGAATGTTGATTGGAAGGAAAAGCACGTTCTTTTGAAGACTACCTTTGACACAAGCATTAGAACGAGATTTGCCACATTTGACGTGGCTTTCGGCAAGTATCAGCGGCCGACATTCCAGAACACTACCTGGGAAAGGGCGCAGTTTGAAGTTGCTGGTCACAAATGGGCAGACCTTTCCGATGCCGGGCACGGCGTTTCGTTGCTCAACGACTGCAAGTACGGCTACAGCGTATCGGACGGTTCTTTAAGTCTCAGTCTCCTAAGAGCACCAACCTATCCAGATCCAGAAGCCGACATGGGAGTCCACGAGTTTACCTACTCGATACTGGTGCACGATGATCCAACACTAGAACAGACAATCAAAGAAGCTTACAACCTAAACTTGTACCCGGTAGTGAGGGAGCTTTCTTATGTAAAAGAGCGTGGAACTCAAGGTCTCTTACCCAGGGAGCACTCCTTTGTGAAACTCGGGTCTCGAGGTATTCTTCTGGATACCATTAAGCTTGCGGAAAGATCTAGCGATTTTGTCTTTAGATTTTTCGAGACTCTAGGAATGCGACAGACATTGGAGATAGAGAAGGGACTTGCAATGTCTTCCGAAACAGATTTGCTCGAAAATCCCAGGAAGCAGAAGATAGATGCGGTTTTTGGTCCATTTAAGGTAAAAACCTTTATAGGAAGACTAGAGCTTTAGAGACAAGGAAGGAGGTTCTGCCTCCTTCCTTGTCAAAAATGTAATTGGGAGTTGCTGGGAGGCTGGCGTTTGAGACGTGGCAAAGCAAAATAAAGACTCATTCGGCAGGTTAAATGTTCCATCTATAGAATAGTCCATATTGTTAGTTCAATAGTACTTTGGTATGAAAGGGGAGGGGCGGACATGGAAGCACGGCGCAAAATTTGGCTCTTAGTACTAATAGATTATGCCTTCGGGCTCGTCAGCACATATCTTACGTTTCTCGCAACGAAGGCTCCTTTCAGCACGCCAGCGTTGTTCTTGATCCCACTTGTTGTAGTTGTTGTAGCGTACTTATTCAGATTGTACAGAGTAATATACAGGCATCTTGATTTTATTGATATCTGGAAGATGGCTTGGGCAGTGCTTTTGAGCCACGTTATTACATACGTAGTTTTCAAAAACCTCGGAATTAGATTTGCGTTCACAAGCCTTGCGGTCTTTCTGTGTGCATTGTGCGGGTCCAGGGTTGCTTTTAAGATTTGGACAAGCAAAAGAATAAAGGACAAGCATCCGTCTCACCAACAAAAACTAAGGACAGTCATCATCGGCGCAGGTCAAGCCGGCATTTTAGTTAGCGCAGAAATCGAAAAACACACAGACCTACGAGCAGACGTCATAGGTTTTGTTGATGACGACCTAACGAAATTGGGACGGACAATTCATAACATACCTGTACTGGGTACGATAGACGATTTGGAGCGGATTATTGGACAGTACAGAATCGAACAGGTGATTTTCGCTATTCCCAGCAGCTCAGGTGCACTGGTGAGAAAGGTCAACAGCGTTGTTAAGAAGTATAAGGTGAAGTTCAAGATCCTCCCCGGAGTGTTCGAAATCCTAGACGGCAGTGTCCAGGTGAGCACGGTCCGCGATGTGAGCATCGACGATCTTCTGCGTAGAGAGCCGATTAAAATCGATATTGATACCATCTCTTCCGATCTAACCGGCAAAGTGGTGTTAGTAACCGGAGCTGCTGGATCGATCGGTTCTGAACTTGTGCGGCAGATCTGCAAGTTCAAACCGAAAGAGATTGTGCTTCTGGACATCAACGAAAACGGTCTCCACGACATGCATTTGGAACTGAAGAACAAACACCCTGAACAGGCACACCGCTGCGTTGTTGCCAATATCAGGGAGCAGAAACGGATTGACGAGCTTTTCGAGGAGATCAGGCCGAGTATTGTATTTCACGCTGCAGCGCATAAACACGTGCTGATGATGGAGTACAATCCGGGAGAAGCCATCAAAAACAACGTTTTCGGTACGTTGAATGTAGCTTTGGCAGCGTCTAAGTATAACGCCAAACGGTTTGTACTCATCTCCACAGACAAGGCCGTAAACCCGACCAACGTCATGGGAGCAACAAAGCGCACCGCAGAGAAGATCATTCAATCCCTCGGACAAAAAAGTTCGACGATCTTCACCGCAGTTCGCTTTGGCAACGTCTTGGGCAGCAACGGAAGCGTGGTTCCGATATTTAAGCAGCAGATTGCAAGTGGCGGTCCGGTAACTGTCACGCATCCCGACATCAAGCGCTACTTTATGACCATTCCCGAAGCTTGCCAGTTGGTTCTTCAAGCGGGAATCAACGCCGAACAAGGCGAAGTGTATATCCTAGACATGGGTGAACCTGTGAAGATTGTGGACTTAGCAAAAGCCATGATCGAACTTTCAGGATATACTGTAGGTGAAGACATCGAGATTAAGTTTGTGGGACTCAGGCCTGGAGAAAAGCTATTTGAAGAGCTTTTTGCCGACACCGAATCTTCGTCGCCAACTAGCCACAACAAGGTAATGCGCGCTCACTTAGGGAAAGTCGATGGGGACACCTTGCTCCGCCAGCTAGAAGAGCTGGAAGAAGTTGCAAAAAGCGGCGACCATGTTGCCATGCGTCAAGCACTTCAGAAGATCGTTCCCAATTACAGCGTTGATTACGACAAAGTTCTTGAGGAGATCGCGGCTACCAGAAATTATTAAGATTAACAATTATGACCTTCAAATTGAGAGGTGAGCCTCGCTTTTTGAAGGTCCCTTTGTATACTGCGTTACATAGTTGCCAGCGCTGTTCCGAGCGTTCAAATTCGACCGAGTACATCGACAAGACGCAGGATGCCAAAAACGATATACGTGACTGCTGCTACGGCCTTGAGGGCTTTTTCAGGCAGCTGATAGCTTACGAACTTCCCAAAGACCAGCCCCAGAGAATTGGCAAGCATCATTGCCAAAGTTGCACCTGAAAAAGTGCCGAAGAAGTTGTTGTTTTGACTTGCCAGGAGCATGCAGGTGATTTGTGTCTTGTCGCCTAGTTCGCCGATGGTGTAGAGGGTAAAAACTTTTAAGAACGGTTTGGCAGGACACTCAACTTTGTCCTGCCGTTCTTTCGCGACTTCGGGGGAGATAATGGTTTTCAGGCCAATTGCAATAAAAAGCAGGCCGCCGAGAAAGTTTAACACGTTTACAGGCATTGCTTCTCCCAGTAGAAAACCGATGGAAGTTGCAACCAGTTGCGAGACGATGATCGAAGAAGTGACACCAGCGATAAGGGGAAGGAGGGGGAACTTGGCAGCAAGCGCCAGAACCAGCAGCTGCGATTTGTCTCCTGTTTCAGCGACAAAGACCAAACTGAAGGACTCCCAGAACGCTTTCATTGTCTATACTATCCCCCGAGCAGCAAATGCCAATGATAAGTAAGTTACTGGTGAAAAACGAAGGCTATCTAAGGAGATGCGTTTAGGCAAATGCTGGTAATCAGAAGCCAGCAAAGTGGTGTTTACTTTCGAACTAGATATTCACGAAGTTGAACTAAACATTGCGTTAAAACGATGACAGGTGTTCGAGGAAGAACATGTTCTCTAGACCCTGCGCAACGCGTGCAAACCTTGCTAATAGAAGGTTTTACCAGTGGGTATTGCGGTCTGCTACCGCTTGTTACATAAAGGTAGGTAACCAGAACTAAAGTAGTGAGTCAAAGTAGTTTGCGAAGAAGGATATCCGCTCGGAGTTATTTAATTTGAACATAAGTAAAGGAGTGGATATCCTTGGGCCATGTAAGGATAGAAATAACATGAACCAAATAGATGATGCACTACTAATTCGGCAGGCCAAAAAAGGCAATCAAGAAGCCATTAACAGTTTAGTTGAAAAATACGCCGATTATACTCAAAAATCAGTTTTGAAGATCCTGCACAAGATGTCGAGACAAGGCAGCTACATATCAGACACGTATCGCTCAACTGGTGACATCATCTCTGATATTGAGGAAGACTCATGGGCTATCGCTCATGATGTTTTGATTAAAGCTATGCGATCCATAAAGAATTTTGAGGGACGCTCAAAATTCACTACATGGCTATGGGTCATCGCGGAGAACCACGTCAAAACGTTAATGGCTCAACGAAGGAAAAAACGGGATCGGTTATTTCTACAACACTCCGAAAACGACGAAGTTGCCAATACTATCGTTGAATTAGCTGGAGCTTCAAGCGATAGTTTTGTAGAAGGCTTCGAAGATAAAGAGGTAATGGAAGCGGTGCTAAGGATCCTTTACGATGACGATTTTAATCCTGATCAGCGGGATGCCATCCTTTACTTTTTCGTCCAGGAGTTGGATCAGCGGACAATCTCTGAGATCACTGGAGCAAAAATAGGAACGGTCAAGAAGCGCATTCATGACGGTTTGAAGAAGTTGAGGCAAAAATTGGCGAAAGAGGATCTCATTTGAGATGAGGGAGATTTATATGAGAAAAAGCAACCACTTAAGCGAATATGAGCTGCTAGAGCTTATGTCTCAAAAAGAACACAGAGCTTCGGTGTACACAGATCATCTTTCAAGCTGCACTTCCTGTCAAAATGAGCTTTCTTCTTTGAACAAAGCAGTTAGAGTGTTACAGACTGTGAAAAACTCTAGAGAAGAGAGATTGAGACTACTTACCGAAGGAGTAGTTCAGGAACTTCATCACAAACGTGCTGTTGCGAGAACTCGAATACCTGCCATTGCAGCTGCGTTGGTTCTGCTTACATTTGGCATCTACTTTTACACCAGCATGTTCATGATGGGTGTAACAGTTCAAAACGCCGGTGTAATTGGATCCACTATTTCGTACGTGATTGATGACGAGGCTCCACGGATGTATGTACAAGCACACAATGTTAGTGTCATCGGATCTCACTCGACCCGAGAAGCTACATCCAGATCGATCGTTTCATCTGTAGTGCGTAAAGGGGAGGTTCAGTATAATGGGCAGAGCCAGCAAGACAGTGTGTCTGTTTCTCCTAGCCATATCATTATTGCTACCAGCACGAGCCTATAGTAATAGCGACATCATCATCAACCATGTCTTGACCGATAGAATCATTCAAGCCCAAGATAATAGCATCTATATTGGGCAAGTTCTGCTCGGTTTTACCGTGGGCAGGGCCAAGTTCTACTCTCTGACCCAAATAGTCCTGGAGAAAGGTCTGCATCACGGGAAGGTGGTTCTGCTAGACCCCAGTGGGAAAGCCCTCTCAGATATGGAGTTCCCCAATATGTATGCCCAAACCGACAACACCCTGTTTTCCATGGCCGTTCTTTGGGATATACCTTTTAAGAAGCCTGGGGACTACTTCATCGCCATTTACCTAAACGAAGTCAAAGTAGGACAGTACAAGTTTATTGTAGTAGACAAAGTAGAATAAACGGAAATGGGGTGGCAAGATGCTAAAATATGTGCTTTTGGTCTGCTGCTTTTTTCTCCTGACGCAAGTCGGAGTTGGAGCGGCAGATTTGATTGTGGACGACTTTAGGGATGTTTCGGACTGGTTGGGGGACTTTGCAGTTGATGGTGGCAAGCTTACCGTAAAGGGAGAGGCGACCAAGCAGGTGCTGCAAGACTGGAGTGGCTACTTGTACCTGGAGATTGCTCGAACTGAAGACTCACCTCTAGAGATCCGGATTGTTGACGGGGACGGTGAAGTTTGGACCGCTCAAGGCAGTGAAAAAACAATCGCTATACCATTCAGCGAGTTTGAACTGATCGGATCAACATCGGCAGGAGACAAAATCCTGTCCACTGGTAAGGTGCAGACGCTGACTCTAAAGGGAAACACGCAACTGAATTTCATCGGTTTGAGTGGCTCTAAAGGCTTTGCTGGACCGAATGTTTACATTCAGACAGCGAACAAGTACTACGCCGGCAAGACGTGGGAAAAAGCGGCTGAGGAGATCAAAAACAAAGGATACACCGCCGTTCACCTGACTCCGGTGGAACTGACGCCAAGCACGTACTACAAACAAAAAGAGATGGTCGATGCCTTCCACAAAGCAGGACTGCCCGTGGCCTTGACGATCTATCCAGGGACTGATTTTTGGGCATATAATGCGTACCCTCAGTGGCACCAAAGCTTTTTGAAAGGTGGAGGAAGCAAGTGGTCCTGGAGAGTGTACAATTGTCTGCGGGAAGAGGAGTTCATCGACTATACTATCAAATATCTGCAAGAGCAGTTCTTGGAGTACGGTTATGATGCTTTGCACATCAGCGAGCCCTGGCTTGAGGTCTGGGGAGGACCGAATAACCCAGAACTGTATGCCTGTTTCTGCGACCGGTGCCGCAGTGCGTTTGAAAATGAAACAGGAGTAGACCCTGTAGAGCTTTTTAACAACAGATCCCAATACTACTACATCAAAAACCCAGAACTCTATCAAAAATGGGTTGATTTCAGAGTAGATACCGTTGCGAGCTTCGTTGACAAAATCATCAAAGGGCTGCGGGAAGTAAAGCCCGATGTGCCGGTTTACGTGATGTTCCTTTCTGATGTTACAGTTGAACCAGGGAAGACCAGAGAGTATCAAGCGATGGACCTTGAAAGATTTGCTGAGATCGGCGATGGAGTCATCATCGAAACCGCTTGGCAGGATTGGACTAGATCCGATCTTTGGCCAGGTTACATTCTCTCATACGGAATGGAGTATTCGCCGAGGGTGTTCGCAGCAAATCCTGACGCTTTGATTTTCGCCCAACCAGACGTGGGGTCCAACTGGGATGAGATGCACAGATCCCCACAGTGGCTGCTTGACTTTTCTGCCTATGCATACCGCACAGGCTTCGACGGATACATTGTCTACGAGTACAGCCAGATGGGATACCGCATGCTGCCATCCACAGAGATTATACTCGATGACTTTGAAAAAACAGAGTCCGGAAATTACTGGACATCGGTGAAGTCCGGATTCGATGAAGTTTTGGTTGGTAGAGCCAGTAACAATGCCTTTGAAGGCGAGGGCAGTCTTCTCATCTACTACTCAGGCGTTATTTCGGGCCTTTCAGGTGCCGAGAAAGACGTGATGTTAGATCTATCGGGTTTCGAGTATTTCGACCTGCAGATCAATTTCTCTACCTTAAGCTCTGGAGAAACGGTGTCTCTGCAGTATGAAATAGTTACAGACCGTAATACCTACTCTGCACAAGAAAGCGTTGCGGTGCAGGAAGGCTGGCAAAACGTAAGACTGCCTTTCTCAAAGCTAGGCGAAGACCTGAACCTTTCACACGTGAGGAAGATTAGGATTAGTCTGGTAAAGACAGAACAGCTTGATGATTTCGGGATGATCTATATCGATCTTCTGAAAGTCGGTGGAAGCCGGAGTTCGTTCATCGAGTCCTATAATCTACCCCGGACAAGTTCGCCTAAGCCTGCGTCGAAACTAGAGATCGGCGACATGAAAATCGAGCCTTTAGGAAGCACCCGTCTGGAAAGCGGACTGAACCAAGTCGATGTGAAAGTTACTCTGGTATCAGGGGAAAGATCCATTGGCAGCGTAGTTTTTGACCTGGTTGTACGGGACGCAACATCCAAACAGGAGCAGCCAAAGCTCAGTCGTACCTACAGGGTTGGAGCATTAAGAAGGGAAACCGAAAGAGAAGTAATGACTCAGCTCATACTGCCCGACGGCGAGTTTGAGATCTTCGTCCGGGCTTATACCCAAGGGTTGGATTTCGTCAGTGAGAAAAGCGATCTTGCTATAAGCGAAAGTATAAATTTGAAGTTCTAGACTAACAATAAAAGCAGCCTGCAAACGCAGGCTGCTTTTATTGATAATGGAGAGCGGTAGAGAGGTTGTTTGGCTTAAATGTTTCGAGGCGCAAGCTTTGCTACTTCATCAAAAAGCTGAGGAGTGGTTACACGGATGAAAGTGCCTTTTCTTCCCAGTGAAAACTTTTGCATTACCTGGGCTGCACAAAGCTTTTCCAAGGCACTTGCAACTGATGAGCGGGAGATATTTAGCTCGTCGGCTATTTCTGATGCTACTATAACGCCTTCTCTTCCTTTCAGTTGACCGAGAAGGTGCTTCACAGCTATCAGTTCGGCCATCGAAAGCGACGCTACAGCAATAGAAACTTGCATTCTTACTGATCTGTCGGCATCTGCATCTCTTACGAGGCGCAGGACTGCTCTCCTTCCGAGCAGACTTGCTACAGACTCAACTAAGATAGCTGCATTATCGTCAATGCTAGGAGCTTTAACTACCAAATAATATGGTGGATCTTCTCCGTTTGTAATTGGGACTGGGAGGGCAACGGAGTTGGATCTGTCTATATTTTCAGCCGTATTCAACTCAACTGGCAAGCCGAGAACATCAGCTAAAGCAGTTATCACTTCCTGATCAGAAGCATTCTCAAGGACTAGCCTGTAAACCTCCTTATAACGTTTTAACATACTTCTACCTCCTAATAGAATTAGGACCTAAGGAGAACTATAAGATTCAAAGTTATTATACCACATTGTTTTTCATTTATAACATCTAATGCAGAATATGGAAAATTATAGATTTAACCATAATATTCATGGAGCACAAAAAGGTTGAAAATTGGCTGATATAGTGCGTGAAAAAACCGGTTGAACACAAGTGATTGATGAAAAAATAGCAAATATAAGGTTCTGGAAATCTATCTACGAAAAGAGAGACCTTGTATTAATCGAGGTCTCTCTTAACATACCCATAATCGTTTTAGAAATATCGTTGCACTTGTGAATACTTTACAAAATCGACGTTGGATGGTAGACAAAGGGCAAGCTGGTGTAATAGAGAGGTTTTA
>Ga0116181_1004304_pt1 | contig 10746 bp, 9 predicted proteins | sample AD_UKC075_MetaG_FD_89752 | JGI IMG/M metagenome (GOLD analysis project Ga0116181, IMG submission 89752) | Active sludge microbial communities of municipal wastewater-treating anaerobic digesters from USA - AD_UKC075_MetaG | ecosystem: Engineered > Bioreactor > Anaerobic > Digestate | place: USA...
GCGCCAGCGGTGAAGCCCGCCTCGAACTTCTTGATGAGGTCGATCTCGACGCCACCGACGAAGCCGATGTTGCCGGTCTTGGACTTCAGGGCGGCGGCGGCACCGACGAGGAAGGAGCCCTCGTGCTCGGCGAAGGTGATGTTCTCGATGTTGTCGCCCTTGGCGTCGGTCGAGTCGACGAGCGCGAACTTGACCTTGGGGTTGGCCTTGGCGACCTTGGTCACCGACGGGGCGTAGGCGAAGCCGACGGCGACGATGTTGGTGTAGCCGGCGTCGATCAGCTGCTGGAGGCGCTCCTCGCGAGCGGACTCGGCCTCACCGTTGGATGCCGAGGCCTCCTTGCTGGCGACACCGAGCTCCTTGGCGGCCTTGTCCAGGCCCGCGGCGGCGGCGTCGTTGAAGGACTGGTCTCCGCGGCCGCCCACGTCGTAGGCCATGCCGACCTTGATCTGGGCCGCGCCGGACGCGCCGGTGCTCGCAGCGGGGGTGGTTGAGCTGCTGCTGCTGCACGCAGCGAGCGCAAGCGATCCAGCCGCCACGACGACGGCCATCTTCATCACCTGACGCAAGGTGGTCTCCTTAGATGTCTTTCCGAAGTGAGGACACGGGGGTACCCGCACCCTCGTCGGAGCCGACTCTAGACCCGGGTATGCCGTGTCCGGCCCGCGGGCACGGGGGGCTGCGTCAACCGTTATCGAAGCGACACGTGCTGGTGACCTGCCGTGCGACAGCTCGCCAACCGAGACAAAGACCGGGTCAGCGGGCCCGCCCGGCAGCCCGCGTCACAGCAGCCACGACAGCCCCGGCAAGCACACGCGCCCCACCGACGACAGCCCGCTCGTCGACGACGAAATCCCCCTGGTGCAGGTCGAAGGTCGGCCCGCCGGGGGTCCGCGTGCCGAGCCGAGCGAGCGCTCCGGGAATCTTGGTGAGGTACCACGCGAAGTCCTCGCCACCGAGGGACTGCCGCACCGGCATCTCCGTCGCTCCAGCCATGATGACGCCCTCGCGCAGCACGTCGACCCCGTCGGTTGTGTTGACGACCGGGGGGACGCCTCGGGTGTGCTCGATCTGGTGGGTCACGGCATACGGGGCGAGGATCTCGGCGACCAGGTCGGCGAGCACTGGCCCGACCTCGTGCCACACGTCGGCGTCGAGCACCCGCAAGGTGCCCGAGACCAGGCCGGTCGAGGGGATGACATTGGCCGCGCCACCGGCATGGATGGCGCCCCAGACCACCGAGAGCCCCGCGCGCGGGTCGATCCGGCGCGACAGCACGGCGGGCACCTCGGTGATGACCTTGGCCAGGGCGAAGGTGAGGTCCTGGGTCAGGTGCGGGCGGGAGGTGTGTCCCCCACCTCCGTGCACGGTGACCTCGATGGCATCGGTTGCGGCCGTGATCGGACCCACCCGGAGCCCGATCTGGCCGACATCGAGGGTGGGCTCGCAGTGCAGCCCGTAGATCTCGTCGACTCCCGCCAGGCCGCCCTCGTCGATGACCTTGAGCGCGCCACCCGGGACGATCTCCTCGGCCGGCTGGAAGAGCAGCCGCACGGCCGCGCCGCTGTCGGTGAGCTGCCCGGCATACCCGGCGAGGGAGAGCCCGGCACCCAGACAGGCGACGGTGTGCACGTCGTGGCCGCACGCATGGGCGACGCCGTCCGTGGTCGAGGCCCACGGCACTCCGGTGCGCTCCACGACCGGGAGCGCGTCGAGGTCGGCGCGCAGGGCCACCCGGTATGCCGCGTCGGCCGGTCCGAGGTCGGCGACCAGTCCGGTCCCATGCAGCCGGGTGACCCGGAAGCCGGCATCGACGAGGCGGTTGCCGACGAGGTCGGTCGTGCGGTACTCGTGCCAGGACAGCTCGGGGTGGGAATGGATGTCACGGCGGATCGACACGAGCTGCGGGTCGAGCTCGGTCAACCTCGCCTGCAGCGCGGGGGTCACCGTCTTCATGGTGGGGTCAGCGTAGTGTGCGGCCATGGTGTCGACACCCATCGCAGGCGCGTCAGGCGCGTCAGGCGCGTCAGCCCCGTCAACCCCCATCACCTGCAGCGCCGAGGTCGCCGACGCGCTTGCGGCCGGTCGTCCCGTGGTGGCCCTGGAGAGCACGATCCTCGCGCACGGCCTGCCTCGGGGTGACAACCTCAGAGTCGGCCGCGAGATCGAGGCCGCCGTGCGGGCCGGGGGCGCCGTCCCCGCGACCATTGCCGTGCTCGACGGTCAGGTCCATGTCGGGCTCGACGACGCCGCGTTGGAACAGCTCTGCACGAGCGATGACGTGCTCAAGCTCAGCGTCCGCGACCTCGGGGTCGCCGTCGGGCTGGGGCTCACCGGCGCGACGACGGTGGCGTCCACCTCCGCGCTGGCGCACCGGGTCGGGATCCGGGTCTTCGCCACCGGCGGCCTCGGCGGAGTCCACCGGGGGGCTTCGCAGACCTTCGACGTCTCGGCCGACCTCGGCGTGTTGGCTAGCACTCCGGTCCTCGTGGTGTGCGCCGGAGTGAAGTCGATCCTCGACGTTTCCGGCACCTTGGAATACCTCGAAACGCTCTCGGTCCCGGTGCTCGGCTATCGCACCCTCGCCTTCCCGGGCTTCTACCTGTCCGACTCCGGGTATGCCGCTCCGTGGCAGGTCGACTCGGCCGCCGCGGCCGCGGCCGTGCTGCACGCGCGCGACCGGCTGGCCACCGACTCGGCCGGCGTCGTCCTGGCCAACCCGCTCCCGGCCGACCGCCAGGTCGACCCCGAATTGCATGATCGCCTGGTGGCCCAGGGCCTGGCCATGTTGGAGCGCGAGGGCGTGCACGGCAAGGACGTCACCCCCCGGTTGCTGGAGTACTTCCACACCCACTCCGGTGGCGAGTCGCTCCGCGCCAATGTCGAGTTGGTGCTGTCCAACGCCCGGTTGGCCGGGGAGGTCGCCGCGGAATTCGTTGCGCTGCAGTCGGCTTCGCAGTGAGGCCCGCAGTCGTCGTCGGTGACGTCGGCCTCGATGTCATCGTCCGCCCCGGCGGCCCGGTGCACTACGGCACCGACACGCCCGCTCGCGTCTCGGTGCAGCCCGGCGGTGCGGGCGGCAACACGGCAGCCTGGCTCGCCGCGTCCGGGGCGGCCGTCTGCCTCTTCGCCCGGGTCGGTGCTGACGCCGCCGCCGAGGCGGTGCGCGCCAACCTGCGCGCGGCCCGGGTGACCGCCGTGCTCGCCGAGGACACGGAGTTGCCGACCTGCTCGGTCGTCGTGCTGGCCGAGACCTCGGGCGAGCGCACCATGTTCCCCGACCGGGGCGCCAACGCCCGGCTCGCCCCCGCCGATGTCGACCTCGCGGAGGCGCGGTGGGACGGCATACCCGATCTCGGAGCGCTGGCCGCGGCAGGTGAGGGGCCCCCGCACCTGCACGTCTCCGGCTATGTCCTTTTCGACGAAGGGTCGCGCGCCGCCGGCCTGGCCGCGCTGGACCAGGCCCGGGCGCTCGGGTGGACGACGTCGGTCGACCCGCAGGCGCCGTCGCTGTTGGCCCGGGTGGGACCGGCAACCTTCCTCAGTTGGGTCGAGGGCATCGACCTGCTGCTGCCCAATGCGGCCGAGGCCGAAGCGCTGGGCGGCGAGGCGGCCATGCTCGCGGTGGCCGAGCACGTCGTGGTCACCCATGGGGGCGACGGCGCCACGTGGGTATGCCGTGCCGGCACCTGGTCGGCGCGGGCGCCTCAGGTCGAGGTGGTCGATCCGACCGGAGCCGGCGACGCCTTCGACGCCGGGCTGTTGGCCGCCTGGCTGGCCGGCGCCACCCCTGAGGATGCGTTGCGCGGTGGCATCCGCGCTGGCAGCGCTGCCGTGTCCAGGGTGGGCGCACGACCTGGCGAGTGACTCCGGATTCGTTGCCCTGGAAGCGAATTACTGCCGTTTAGCCTCGATGACTGAGATCAAGCTCGACCTGACGGCGGCGGGTTAGGCGCCCCTAGGGTGCGACCGTGCCTGGGGTCGGCCGTGCTCGCATCGATCGACGGCGCGTCGTGACCGGCGCGCTGTGGATGGCACCCGCCGTCGTGGCGGCGACGGCTGTGCCAGCGCATGCCTCATCGTGTCCGTTGACCGCGACGATCATGACCGGGGGCCTGTCGGGCAACGGGTTCGACCTGTATCTGCGCGACTCCAAGAACACCAACAGCAACACCAATACTGACCCGCTCGCCAACCTCGTCTCGTCGATCACCAACCCGGTGGTCAACCTGAGCGTGCTCGTGACGACCTGTGACGGGACCCCCGTGCCTGGCGCCACAGTCGTCATAGCCAGCGACCATCAGCGCGACCACGAACCCCCGAGCACGGGCGGCGAGTTGCTCGGCTTCACCCCGAGCACCCAGACCACAGCATTCGGTGAAGCGCCGGGCAACCGCATCGCCACGGTGACCACCGACTCGCTCGGCGTCGCACGGGTGAAGGTGTGCACGGCGACCTACTCCCGGGTGGACATCGGCTTCATCCCCATGTCTGGGACGTGGACCATCACCATGTCGGCGCCGGGCTTCGCGACCGCGACCCAGACCTTCACCTATCAGGTGATCGACGGCCTGCCGACAGCCTGACCTTTAGAAGAACTCCTGTGGGACGTAGACGCCCCACACCTCGCGCAGCGCGTGGGCGACCTCGCCGCCGGTAGCGCGCAACCGGAGCGCCTCCCGCATCGGGTAAAGAATGTTGTCGGTGCCGCGAGCCGCCTCCTGCATGGCCGCCAAAGCCGCCTTGACCGCGCCGTTGTCGCGCTCGGCGCGCAGCGCCGCCAGGCGCTCACGCTGCTCGCTCTCGATGGCCGGGTCGACCCGCAGCGGGTCGTACTCTTCCTCGACGTCGATCGTGTACTTGTTCACCCCGACGACAGTGCGCTCGCCGTTGTCGATCTCCAGCGCGACCCGATAGGCCGAGCGCTCGATCTCGCTCTTCTGGAAGCCCTGCTCGATGGCCCGCACCGCGCCGCCGCGGTCCTCGACGGCCTGGATCAGCTCGACGATCGCCGTCTCGAGGTCGTCGGTCATCGACTCGATGACATAAGAGCCGGCGAACGGGTCGACGGTCTTGCACACGTCGGTCTCGTAGGCGATCACCTGCTGGGTGCGCAAGGCCAGGCGGGCGGCCTTCTCGGTCGGCAGCGCGATGGCCTCGTCGTAGGAGTTGGTGTGCAGCGACTGGGTGCCACCGAGGACCGCCCCGAGGCCCTGCAACGCGACCCGCACGAGGTTGACCTCGGGCTGCTGGGCGGTGAGCTGGACGCCAGCGGTCTGGGTGTGGAAGCGCAGCATCATCGACTTGGGGTTCTTGGCCCCGAACTCGTCCTTCATGATCCGCGCCCAGATCCGGCGGGCCGCCCGGAACTTGGCGACCTCCTCCAGCAGGGTGGTGCGCGCCACGAAGAAGAACGACAACCGCGGAGCGAAGTCGTCGACACCCAGCCCAGCAGCGATAGCCGCGCGGACGTATTCCTTGGCATTGGCCAGCGTGAAGGCGATCTCCTGCGCCGGCGTCGCCCCGGCCTCGGCCATGTGATAGCCCGAGATGGAGATGGTGTTCCAGCGCGGAAGTTCCTTGTGGCAGTAGGCGAAGATGTCGGAGATGAGCCGCAGCGACTGGGCCGGCGGGTAAATGTAGGTGCCGCGGGCGATGTATTCCTTGAGCACGTCGTTCTGAATCGTGCCGGTGAGCTTGTCACCGGAGATGCCCTGCTCCTCGGCGACGAGCTGGTAGAGCAAGAGCAGCGTCGAGCCGGGCGCGTTGATCGTCATCGACGTCGAGATCTTGTCCAGCGGCAGCCCGTTGAACAGCACCCGCATGTCGTCGATCGAGTCGATCGCCACCCCGACCTTGCCGACCTCGCCCGAGGAGATCGCCTCGTCGGAGTCATAGCCCATCTGCGTCGGCAAGTCGAAGGCCACCGACAACCCGCCGGTGCCGGCCTTGACCAGCTGCAGGTAGCGCTCGTTGGACTCCTTCGCGGTGCCGAACCCGGCATACTGCCGCATCGTCCATGGCTTGCCGGTGTACATCGTGGGGTAGACACCCCGGGTGAAGGGGTAGGCGCCCGGCCCACCCAAGGCGGCAGCGGGGTCGAATCCCGCGAGGTCCGCGGCGGCATACACCTGCTGGATCGGCAGGTCGGACTCGGAACGCGCGACAGCATCGGCCATAGCGGCAGCCTAGTGACGCGGGCCCCCCCCGGCCCGGGACCATGGTCTAGAACACCTCCGGCGGAGCGAGATTGCGCCACGCGGGATTTCAGGCTCGCCGACCGGTATGCCGTGCCGCCTGCTCGGCGCGCTCGGCACACCGGGCTTCCCAGCGCGCCGCAATGCCGTCCACTTCGGCGCTGATGAACTCGAGGAATTCAACCGACAGGGCCAGCCGTGCCCCGGCCGGGGTCGATGGCCCCCCGACCCCCGGTATGCCGGCCGCCATCGCCTCGCGCAAGGGCAGGTAGGCCAACTCGTGGTTGATCATCATGTCGTGCCAGGCGTCGTCCATGACCACGAAGACATCTCTGCGCGAGCCCTTCTCGCGTTCCCGGGAGATCATCCGGACTTGCTGCAGATAGCGAACGGCGCCGGAGATCGCCGCGGGGCTCACCTGCAGCGCCTCCGTCAACTCGGCCGCGGTCATCCGGCCGTCGTCGTCGGCCATGAGCTGGGCGAAGACCCGGGAAGGCAGGCGTGCCAAGCCCGCGTCCGTGAGCGCCCCGCCGAGCCGCTCGACGAAACGCGAGACCTGCGCGTCATCGCGCAGGGTCGGCTCGGGGGTCATGACCGAGATTCTATAACATTCACAAAATTCTGAAAGCTATGTCACGATGGAGACATGTCCGACGCGATTCTCGTCAGCGGCCTCCGGAAGACCTTCTGGACCACCACGGCTCTGGACGGGCTCGACCTCACGGTCAGCACCGGCGAGGTCCACGGTTTCCTCGGCCCCAACGGGTCGGGCAAGTCCACGACCATCCGCATCTTGTTGGGCCTGCTACGCGCCGACGGCGGCACCGCCCAGGTCCTCGGCGCCGACCCCTGGACCGATGTCGAGACCCTGCACCGGCGCCTCGCCTATGTCCCCGGCGACGTGACGATGTGGCCCAACCTCACCGGCGGCGAGGTCATCGACTTCCTGGGTCGGCTGCGCGGCGGCCTCGACCAGGCCAAACGCGACGCACTGTTGGAGCGCTTCGACCTCGACCCCACCAAGAAGGGGCGGGGCTATTCCAAGGGCAACCGCCAGAAGGTCGCGCTCGTCGCCGCCCTCGCCTCCGACGTCGACCTGCTCCTGCTCGACGAACCCACCGCGGGACTGGACCCCCTGATGGAGCGGGTCTTCCGAGACTGCATCGACGAGGTCCGCGCAGACGGCCGCACCGTGCTGCTGTCCAGCCACATCCTGTCCGAGGTCGAAGCGCTGTGCGACCGGGTGAGCATCATCAAGGACGGCCGCACCGTCGAGTCGGGCAGCCTCACCCAGCTACGCCACCTCACCCGCACCTCGCTGTCGGCGGTACTCGACCGACCCGCGACCGCTGCGGATCTCTCGGCCTTACACGGTTTGCACGACGTCGTCATCGAGGGCGACCGGCTTACCGGGTCGGTCGACACCGAGCGGATCGGGCCGGTCCTGGACGCGCTGGGGGCGCACGGCATACGGGCTCTCACCTGTCAGGCTCCGACCCTGGAGGAGCTGTTCCTGCGCAGCTACCAGTCATGAGCGCCTACACCGGCACCACGGAGTTGCTGCGGCTGGCCTGGCGCCGCGACCGCGTGCTCGTCCCTCTCGGCATCCTCGCCATCGCGGGGATGGCGGTGAGCAGCGCCAAGGCCCCCCTCGCCCTCTATCCCACCGCCGAGTCGATGGGCGGGGCGATCAGCGAGATCTTCGCCTCCCCGGCCGCCGTCGCCCTCTACGGCCCGATCGGCAACCCCACCAGCCCCGACTCCCTCGCGGTCGTCAAGATGACGATGATGGGCGCGGTCTTCTTGTCGCTCTTCGGGTATGCCGTCGTCCGTCGCCACACCCGCTCCGAAGAGGAGGCCGGACGACTCGAGTTGCTCGGATCCGGGGTCGTAGGCCGCCGGGCGCCCTTGGCCGCGGCCGTCGTCCTGGCGACCGGGGCGGTGCTGATCACCTGCCTGCTCACTGCGCTCGGCTACATCGGCCTGGGGATGCAGTCGGCGGGGTCGGTGGCGTTCGCGTCGGGCTGGGCGGCGTCGGCGCTGGCCTTCGTGGGGATCACCGCCGTGGCCGCGCAACTGTCCTCGACCTCTCGGTCCTGCGCCGGCCTGGCCGGTGGGGCCATCGGTGCCGCCTTCCTGTTGCGCAGCATCGGTGACTCGCAAGCCACCCTGAGCTGGCTGTCCTGGATCTCGCCGCTGGGTTGGTCGACTCAGTCCGCGGCATACGGGGCCAACCGGTCGTGGGTGGCGCTGCTGGGCGTTGCTGTCCTTGTTGCTGGGGTCATCGGGTCCTTCGCCCTGCTGGACCGACGTGACCTCGGCGCGGGCTTGCTGGCCGGACGGCGCGGGTCCGCCCATGCCCCGGCCAGCCTGTCCTCGCCGGTCGGGCTGGCCTGGCGGCTCGGTCGGCCTGGATTCCTGGGCTGGCTCGCCGGGTTCGTCGTCGGCGGGCTCGTCGTCGGAGGCTTGGCCAAGAGCGCGACCGACCTCATCAAGGACCCCGGGATCGCCGACATGCTGCGCAAGATGGGTGGCGGCGAGGGGTTGTTGGAAGACGTCTACCTCACGACCGAGATCGGCTTCATCTCGGTCATCGCCGCGGCCTTCGGGATCGTCGTCGCGCTGCGGCTGCGTTCCGAGGAGGTCGCCGGGCACACCGAGCAGGTCCTGGCCGGGGCGACCACTCGCTCACGGGTGCTCGCGTCCCACACGGTCATCGGGCTGCTCGGCAGCGCTGTGCTCATGCTCGTGCTCGGCGGGGTCATCGGGGTCGTCGACGCCGCGGCAGGTGGCTCGGCCGGGGTCGGTCGGCTCCTCGCGTCGGCGGCGGCTCATGTGCCGGCGGTCTGGGTGTGCATTGCCCTCGCGGTGTGCGCCTACGCCTGGCTCCCTCGGATCGCTGCGGGGGTGGCGTGGGGTGCCCTGGCGGTGTTTCTCACGGTCGGCGAGTTCGGGGGGCTGCTCGGGCTGCCCGGTTGGCTGATCGACCTCGCGCCTTTCACCCACTCCCCCCGGATGCCGGTCGAGCCGTTCAGCCTCCCGCCGGTGGTCGGCCTGCTCGCCGTGGCAGCGGCGCTGCTGGCCGCCGCGTATGCCGGTTTCCGCCGCCGCGACATCGGCTGACAGTGCAAAGGGCGTCTCACTGTGGCGAAAGGCGTCACCGGTGACCCCTTTCGCCACACCTCGTCGGGGATGGGTTGTCGGTGAGGGCCTGATGTGCCCTGCGGACCTGATCCATGAAGCGATCCGGGCCTAGTCGCAGCCCGATCGCCGGGATCCGCAGCACCACCTCTCCGCCGATGACGATCTCGTTCTGACGAAACGCGTCGTCCATCCAGGCCAGCGTGAAGGCGTGGTGCCCACCGTCGATCTCGACGACCAGCCCACAGTCCCAGGCAGCATCCAAGTAGACCCTCCCAGACGGGAGTTCGCGCACCACCTGGCGGACCGGGGGTGGCACATCATGACGCCGACAGAGACGCGCGAAGTCCAGCTCCGACAGCGCCCGGGCCCCGTCGGTGGCATCGGTGAGCAGCCCATCAATGAACGCGCTGCGGGCGCTCCGGGCGATTGACGCCCAGGTCTGGGCGAGCCGCTCGGGTGAGACCAGGCGTTGCTGCAGCACCAGGCAGACGATGAGGGCAGCCTCGCGGTCCGAGCGAGCAAGCTGGGCCGCTCGGATCGTGGCCAGCTCCGGACGGTTCCTGGGGATACCGGTGGGAAAGGGGTCGATCCGTGCCCGGCGGACGGCCACCCCCTCTGCGCCGGGCCACGTGGTGGTGCTCAGCGGCACGGCCACATCGATCGAGCGCAGCGTGAAGCCGGTCATCCCATGGGCACACAGCGCTGCCGCCCCATCCAACACCGCTCCACTACCGCCTTCCCACACAGCACGCCACAACCGGCCTCGCTCGGACGGCACAGTCCCCGCGAGGGTCACCGTGTGGACTCCACTCGCCTCCCAGCGCCCCGCCCTCATCTCGCTGCGGATCTCAGAGCGGGTCACGCCTCGCTCAATGAGCTGGCTGCGGCGCATGACACCGCCGAACTCGCCAAGCAAGGTCCGCGCGATCCAGGCCCGCTGCGCACGTCGAGAGACAGCTTGGCCGGGCACACCCAGCCCCGGCATGCTCATCGCCCGGTCCGCAGGCATCGGCAAACCCATGACCGCAGGGTGGCGCCACGGACGCGTGGCGCAGCAGGTCAGCGATCGCGGCTGTGGACGACGTGACCGGACGCTCCCGGCTGTGGATACCTGCCATCACGGGGATGGGTGTGGCGAAAGGGGTCACCGGTGACGCCTTTCACCACAGTGAGCCCCGCACCCACATCACCGGGCCGGACGGCATACCAGCTGTGTGAGGTGCTTCAGGCGAGTTCAGGCTGGAAGCTGGATCCACGGCATACCAGAGCACCCGCCACGCCCGGAGAGAGGCATCTCACCGCCCCCGTGCGCTGCGGACCCTTCGGGCCTCGGGAGGCACCCGCTACGGTGGACCCCGTGGCCACTACGACGCTCCTCACAGGCGAGACGACGGCGCGCCGCACC
>Ga0116181_1004325_pt1 | contig 10720 bp, 10 predicted proteins | sample AD_UKC075_MetaG_FD_89752 | JGI IMG/M metagenome (GOLD analysis project Ga0116181, IMG submission 89752) | Active sludge microbial communities of municipal wastewater-treating anaerobic digesters from USA - AD_UKC075_MetaG | ecosystem: Engineered > Bioreactor > Anaerobic > Digestate | place: USA...
CTCAATGGCCTCCACAATTACCTGAATGGCTTCTTCATTAGATGCAAGGTTCGGTGCAAAACCGCCCTCGTCTCCCACCGCCGTATTCAAACCTTTACCTTTTAGAACTGCCTTAAGGTTGTGGAACACCTCTGCCCCCATTCTCAACCCATGGCTGAAGCTATCTGCGCCTACGGGCATTACCATGAATTCCTGAATGTCCACATTGTTATCCGCATGAGCGCCGCCGTTGAGGATATTCATCATGGGCACAGGCAATACCTTGGCATTGATACCGCCGATATATTGAAACAGCGGAAGTCCTAAGCATTCTGCGGCGGCATGAGCCGCTGCCAGAGAAACTGCAAGTATGGCATTGGCACCCAGCTTACCCTTGTTGGGCGTTCCGTCGAGATCGATCATGAGCTCATCCAAACCAACCTGGTCAAACACGTTCCATCCGATCAACTCCGGCGCAATAACTTCGTTTACGTTATCCACCGCTTTCAGTACTCCTTTGCCAAGGAACCTGCTCTTTTCACCGTCTCTAAGCTCAACGGCTTCATAAGCGCCGGTGGAAGCACCGGAAGGCACGATGGCCCTGCCTACGGACCCGTCGCTGAGAAACACCTCCACCTCCACGGTGGGGTTCCCTCTTGAATCAAGCACTTCTCTTGCCAATATATCCTCTATATAGCACATATCCTATTCCCCCTAAAAGTTCACAATTTCTATAAATTTGTCAGGCTTCAGGCTGGCCCCGCCAACCAAAGCTCCGTCGATCTCATACATGTCCATCAGTTCCGATATGTTGTCCGGCTTCACGCTTCCGCCGTATTGTATAATCACATTTTCTGCTACTTCCTCACCGTAAAGGCCCGCAATGACGCTGCGGATATGACCGCACATCTCGTCGGCTTGCTCCGGCGTAGCATTGCGTCCCGTTCCGATGGCCCATACAGGCTCATATGCTATGGTGAGCTTCTTCACTTGATCCGCATCAAGCCCTTTCAGAGCAGCCTTCATCTGAAGGGTAACCACCTCTAAAGCTCTTCCTTCCTCTCTTTCATTGAGCACTTCCCCTACGCAGAGTATGGGAAGGATACCGTTCTTAAAGGCGGCATGCAATTTCTTTTTTACCGTCTCATCCGTCTCTCCAAAGTATTGTCTTCTCTCGGAATGACCGATAATACAGTAGTCCACTCCCAATTCCTTCAACATGGCGCCCGATATTTCGCCGGTGAAGGCGCCTTGTTCCTCGTAGTGCATGTTCTGGGCGCCCACTTTGATGCCCGTTCCCTTGAAAGCCTCCACCAACAGGCTTAACTGGGTGAAGGGCGCACATATTGCCACCTGCACATCCGAAGGCACGTACAGCTCTTTAAACCTTCGAGCAAATTCAGCCGCTTCTTCTACCGTTTTGTGCATTTTCCAATTTCCGGCTATAAAAGGTTTTCTCAATTTTCCTTCCTCCTACTGTTACGCGCCGCTGCCAATTACTTGTCCTGCAAGGCAGCCACGCCGGGCAATATTTTTCCTTCCAGAAACTCCAAGGAAGCTCCTCCACCGGTAGAAATGTGCGTCATCTTATCGGCCAATCCAAACTGACGTACCGCTGCAGCGGAATCTCCCCCGCCGATAATGGTGGTAGCTTGGCTTGCAGCTAACGCATCGGCTATAGCTTTTGTTCCTTTGGAGAAATTAGGCATCTCAAAAACGCCCATGGGCCCGTTCCAAACAACTGTGGCCGCTTTTTCGATCTCGCCCTTAAACAGCTCAACCGTCTTTTCCCCAATGTCGAGCCCCATCCAATCCTTCGGGATGCTGTCTATATCGTAATAAGCCGCTTCCGCGTCGTTACTGAACTCCTTAGCAGCTAAAATATCCACGGGCAGCAACAGAGTTACTCCTCGCTCCTTCGCCTTGGCGAAAAGGGTCAAGGCCATTTCTATTTTGTCTTCCTCCAGCAGGGACTTGCCGATTTCGTAGCCTTGTGCCTTCAAAAATGTATAGGCCATGCCGCCTCCGATGATAAGCACATCCACCTTATCCAACAAGTTCTCGATAACCGGAATTTTGTCGCTGACTTTCGCGCCGCCAAGGATAGCCAGAAACGGTCTCCTGGGGTTGTTTACCGTTTCCCCAAGAAACTCCAGCTCCTTTTCCAATAGAAGACCTGAAACACCTGGAAGATATTCCGCAATTCCCGTTGTAGAGCAGTGAGCTCTGTGAGCGGAACCGAAGGCGTCGTTGACAAAAATGTCTGCCAGTTTCGCCAGTTCCTTTGAGAAAGAAGGATCGTTTTTCGTCTCCTCCTTCCGGAAACGGACGTTTTCTAGTAACAGAACCTGTCCCGGTTTCAGCCAGGCAGCCGATTCGTGAATTTCATCCGTGACTACCCGCGGTTCGCTGCGAAACAGCACTTCCTGCCCCAAAAGGGAAGAAAGCCGCTCCGCCACGGGCTCCATGCTGTACTTCATGTCCGGCTCTCCTTTAGGTCTTCCTAAATGGGACATCACGATAATTTTTGCACCTTTTTCAATCAAATACTTTATAGTAGGCAATGAAGCCCTGATCCTGCTGTCGTCAGTTATTTGTCCCTTTTCATCCAAAGGCACGTTAAAATCGCAGCGCAGGATGACGCGCTTGCCTCTGACATCTATATCTCTAATCGTCTTTTTCATCGCTAACCTCGCTATTACAGACCTTTATCGATCACCATTTTGATCACGTCTACTACGCGGTTGGAATAACCCCATTCGTTGTCATACCAAGATAGAACTTTGAGCAAATTTCCTTCCATAACCATGGTGGATTGAGCGTCCACAATTGAAGACCTGGGATCCTGTTTGAAATCCACCGATACGAGAGGCTCATCGCAGTAACCGAGAATGCCTTTCAGATCGCCTTCAGCCGCTCTCTTGAGAGTCTCGTTGACTTCCTCTTTGCTAGTTTCCTGCTTCAACTCAAAGACAACATCCACCAGGGAAACTGCCGGGGTTGGAACGCGAATAGCCATGCCGTTCAGTTTGCCCTGCAGCTGTGGCAATACTAAAGAAACTGCCTTGGCTGCCCCTGTTGTGGTGGGAATCATGGATACGGCGGCTGCTCTTGCCCTTCTTAAATCCTTATGAGGTAAATCAAGAATCTTTTGGTCGTTGGTGTATGAATGGATCGTCGTCATCAATCCTCTTTCGATGCCGAAATTTTCATCAATTACTTTGGCAAGAGGAGCCAGGCAGTTGGTGGTGCAGGATGCGTTGGAAATGATATGATGATTTGCCGGATCGTATTGCTCATCGTTCACGCCCATGACGATGGTAATGTCTTCGCCGGTTGCAGGGGCAGAAATGATAACTTTTTTAGCTCCTGCTTTAATATGCTTCTCCGAATCGATTCTTTTTGTGAATCGCCCTGTAGACTCCAGCACAACATCCACGCCCAATTCTTTCCATGGCAATTCCTCCGGATTGGTCTTCGCCAATATTTTAATCTCTTTACCGTTTACGATGATGGCATCTTCGGTGGTTTCTACAGTTCCCTCGAACTTACCGAAACAGCTATCGTACTTCAACAGATGAGCTAATGTCTTCGGTTCTGTAATATCATTGATCGCAACGATGTCAAACTCATCTCCCATTTCTATTGCGATCTTAAAAGCGTTTCTACCTATCCTTCCAAAACCGTTTATGCCTATTTTCGTTTTCATTTCTATTTCCTCCATCGATATTTATTTGCATGGGATCATGAGGAACCCAGATACAAACTATGTATTTGAAAGGTGCATTTCATTTTAAATCAGAACCGCTTTCGTTTGGTGGATGATGGGATGTTCATCTCATCCCTGTACTTGGCGATAGTCCGCCTGGATATTTCTATACCGCACTCCTCCATGGAATCGGCGATGGCCTGATCGGAGAGAGGAGATTTGGGATCTTCGTTTTCTATCATTTCACGGATTATGGTTTTGATACTTTCTGACGCAATGCTGGAACCGTCCTGACCAGTAACACCACTGGTGAAGAAATACTTGATCTCAAAAAGACCCCTTGGAGTCTGCATATATTTTCCGTTAATAGAACGGCTCACCGTGGATTCGTGAATGCCCAGCTCGTCAGCTATCTGTTTCAATGTAAGAGTTTTTAAATGCTTGGGGCCATGGTCGAGGAAATCTCGCTGATAATTTACCACCGCCTTGACAACGTTATAGATGGTCTGACGCCTCTGCTCTATGCTGCGAATCAGCCAAAGAGCCGAGTTCAGCCTGCTTGAAAGGAACTTGGAAATGTTTGAATCCTTGTCCGCTTCCCTGAGCATCTTTTGATAGTAAGGGCTGATGTTCAATCTGGGCGCAGTGCTGTCGTTTACGATTATGACATATTCGTCTCCCACTTTCTCCACAGTAACGTCAGGGACAATGTAGCGATTATCGCTGGAACTGCCGAATTGTCTTCCGGGTTTGGGTTCCAGGGACTTTATCTCATCGCTGATATCTTGTACTTCCTTTACGGAAATGCCCAATGCTTTGGCTATGTTGCATAGCCGGTTTTCAGCAATATCTTCCAGATGGTTTTCTATTATAAGGCGAGCTTCAGGCTTGTCCTTTCCACGGTTCTTAAGCTGAATCAGCAGGCATTCTTTTAAATCCCGTGCTCCGACGCCTACCGGCTCAAAGCCCTGGATCACTGCCAAGGCCTCCATCACTTTTTCTTCCCTGGCCCTGAACACCTGGCAAATTTCCTGTATTGAGGAGGTGAGGTATCCGTTCTCATCCAGGGATTCGATTATATACCGGGCAATCATCTTGCATGCCGGTTTCATGGATACCAATTCCAACTGCATCATCAAATGTTCAGTCAATGTGGGTTCAGAGGAAACGAACTGCTCGTAGGAATAATCGTTTTGATCGTCGCTGTCCTCGCCCATGCTGTAACTGATGTCATCGTAGCCGTGCTCTTTGAAGTGCTCAGCCCAATCGAATTCGTAACTCTCCCTGCTTTCCTCCGTCCCCCCCGATATCCTGTCGTTTTCCTCGCCGGGCTCCCCGTCATGTATATCGTCGTCGGTTTTGTCCACCCTTTCCAGCACAGGATTTGTCAAGAGCTGTTCCTGTACATAGCTCTCAAGCTCCTGGGTGTTGAATTGCAACAACTGGATGGCCTGGATCAATTCAGGAGTCATGATCAGTTTCTGAGTCTGTTCAATTGTCAGTTCATAACCCAGCTTCATAGCAGCCCCCGCACTCCCTTATGTAGAAGTAGCGAACACTCATATCTACACGTAAAATATCTCATGCATACACCTAAAATAAATAAAATCTACTATCGCTAAGTATACCATAATTCAGGATGGCAGAAAACTAAAAACCCAAATTTAGTGCTTTAATCCCTACCGGGAACTAACCTCAGATCAGTTCCGGGAAACCTAATTGACGCAGCGCTTCGTATATCACAATGGCCGCCGAATTGGACAGGTTCAGCGACCTTAACTTCACATTATCGCTCATTGGAATTCTAATGGTTTTTTCTATGTTCTCTTCGATAAAGTCCCTGGGCAGCCCTGCGGTCTCCCTTCCGAAGATCAGCATGGCATCCCTTTCATAGCGAACATCCGTGTATGCCCTTATTCCCTTCGTAGTTGCCAGGTACATGGGCCTGTCCTTATATTTTTCCAAGAACTCCTCCAAGTTTTCATGAATTTCCAGGTTGACGAATTTCCAATAATCCAACCCTGCTCTCTTCACCTGTGCGTCATCGATGGAAAATCCCAAAGGCTTTACGAGATGCAGACCGGCTCCCGTAGCCGCGCACGTTCTTGCAATATTTCCCGTGTTGGGAGGAATTTCCGGTTCGACTAATACGATACTTAATTCATGTCCTGTCTTTCGCATTTCCACTCTCTTTATCCTCTTGCTCCGCTTTCTTTTGAATGAATAATACGGGAAAATCCATCCTTAATGTGTACCTAATAATATTTTTTCATTATTTTCAATTGGATTCGAGACTATTTTCAAATATTATATTATAATAGCACCAATTGACAAAGTACGTCACGTTATTTTGTCGACAGACTAAATGGATTTTATTGTAGATAAAATGCAGGAGGTATTATTGATGGAAAAAAAGTTAATAAGAATCGGTCTCATGGGATTTGGCAACATCGGTACAGGCACTTATGCGACCTTGGAAATGAACCGGAGCACAATCGAACAGCAAACAGGAATCGATTTCCAGATAACGAAAATCCTTGAAAAAGATCTTGAAAGGAAAAGGGATGTAGTAGCTCCGAAAGAATTATTTACCCAGAATCCCGATGACTTGTTCTTGGATCCGGACATAGATATTGTTATCGAACTGTTGGGAGGAATACAACCTGCTACGGATTTCATGCTCAAAGCAATGAACAACGGTAAGCATGTGGTTACAGCTAACAAAGCCGCCGTTGCCGCCAATTATGACGAGCTCCGGGAAGCGGCGGAAAAGAACAAGGTCATGTTCCGCTACGAAGCCAGCGTAGGCGGTGGAATCCCCATTCTCAATGCGCTGACAACCGCTCTCAAGGCAAATTCCTTTATTGAAATCATGGGAATTCTCAACGGTACCACCAACTATATCCTCTCCCAGATGACCGATTTCGGACTGGAGTATGAGGAAGTTCTCAAAGTTGCGCAGGAAAAAGGATTCGCAGAAGCGGACCCCACGGCTGATGTGGAAGGCATCGATGTAGCCAATAAACTTTCCATCCTCATTTCATTGGTCTTCGGTATCCGCGTGCCTCCCGAATCCATACCTACGGAAGGAATCACCAAGATCACCAAGGACGATATCAAGCGGGCGGCAAAATCGGGGAACAAGATTAAGCTCATCGGCTCTGCAAAGAGGGAAAACGGCAATCTCACATACAGTGTAAGACCCACGTTGATTCCCGTATCCCATCCTCTGGCCGGCGTCAACAATGAGTTCAACGCCATCTTCGTCAAAGGCAATGCGGTAGGTGAGCTGATGTTCTATGGTAAAGGTGCGGGACCTCTGCCCACAGGAAGCGCTGTTATGGGTGACGTGATTGAAATCGGCACCGCTATTGTAAAAGGCGCGGCCTACGATATTGTCATATCGGGAGGAAAAAGGAAATGAGCCTCTACGAACAGTGGAAAGAAGAGCTGGAAAATCAAACCGACGAGACCTTTGAAGCATTTTGGGACAAATATAGATCCGGAGAAACCAGAATCTATTCTTCTATTTTAGGGAAAGGCAATCCTGTTGTTCAGGGCAACATCAAGGAACTGGCAGAGAAATATGAAGTGGACCCGGTTATTTTCATGGGATTCCTGGACGGAATCACACCAGCCTGCGCACTCCTCTTGAGCTTGAAGGTCTCGAAGACAAAGACAGCATCACCCTGGACATAGATTTTGAAAAGCTGTACTTCAATATGCTTCAGGCAAAAGCGGATTACCTATACACCTTCGAGGAATGGAACTCCATCCTTTCCGAAGAAAAAAGGCAGGAGTCACCAAGGCATACAACAGATCCAAGACCGTTGCGAAGGAGAAAACCCGACCGAAACGACCCCTGCCCCTGTGGCAGCGGCAAGAAATATAAAAAATGCTGCGGCGCCTAGCCGCAGCTTTTCTTTTAAGTCATTAGCAACAACTTTTTCCTGCGATGGCTTCAATCTCGATTCCTACTCCTTTAGGAAGATCTTTAACCGCAAAGCACGACCTTGCCGGATAGTTGCCGTTGAAAAAGCTTTCATACACCTGGTTTACGACGGCAAAGTCCTCGATGTCCGCCAGCAGGATGGTTACTTTCAGCACATCGTCCATAGTAAGTCCTGCCTCTTCTATAACGGCCTTCACGTTCTTCATGGCCTGCTCAGTCTGGGAAGCTATATCTCCTGTATTAAGCTCTCCCGTAGCAGGATCGATGGGAATCTGTCCGGAAGTAAAGACAAGTCCGGAGAAGCTGATCCCTTGTGAGTAAGCCCCTACCGCTTTCGGAGCTTTTTCCGTACTGATAATCTTTTTCATATGCTCTCTCCTTTATCAATTCGTTTTTCTGAATACAAGATTCCGTTTTAGTACAGCAGGTTCAAAACATAACGTACGCAAGACGCCTGAAGCTGCCCGGGAGCCGAAGGCTCGTTGCCACTGGCATATGTCACTGCCGAACCGAAAAGGCCGCCTGCCACTCTGCTTATAATTCCCTTCTGCCCCATGGATACTGTAATGAAAGGACGATCACCGTATCGCTCCCTCATGGCAAGGGTGGCCTCCAAAAGAACCAAGACATCCTTCTCGGATCTTGCCATAACTGCAAGCTTTGTAATGTCGGCGCCCAACTGTTGCATTCTACACAGAATTGAAATGATTTCTTCTTTCGGCGGCGTCCCTTCAAAATTATGATTCGATAAAAGTACGAACACTCCTTTTTGATGCGAAGCAGAAAGAAGATGCTTGACAGTCTCTTCTCCCCTGTCCAGCTCCACATCCAATATGTCCACCAACCCGGTTCCCACAACCTTCTGATTTAATGAGATGTATTTATCGAGAGACAGGGTCTTTTTGCCTCCTTCCCTTTCGCTGCGCAGTGTGAAGATGAGAGGGCTGTCTCCGATAAGACTCCGTATCCCATTTAATGCCTCCTCCACTCTTTCCTCATCTGCCGCAGCTTCCAGGAAATCGGCTCGAAATTCATACATATCCGCATTTGCTTCTACGGCAATGCCGGTAGCTGCAAGCAACTCGGCTAAATCTTTTCCCATGAGGGGGATGCAGATCTTCGGAGGCCCTTGTCCCAGAATCTGATTCCTTACTTTTATCTCTTTCATGACTTTGCCTCCAGGCCGTTTCTGCAACACAACCCATAAATACCGCATTCATCACATTTGGGATTTCTGGCGGTACAGACCCGCCGCCCGTGCCAGATCAGGGCGTGATGCATCATGATCCAATGTTCTTTTGGAATGGCTTTCATAAGAGCAAGCTCTGTATTCAGCACATTCTTTTCCGCTGTAAGTCCGATGCGGTTTGCCAGACGAAATACATGGGTGTCTACGGCAATTCGCGGCTCTCCGAAGCCGACGGCCAGGACCACATTGGCCGTTTTCCGCCCTACTCCCGGCAATTTTGTAAGCTGTCCGTAATCTCCCGGCACCCGGCCTTCGTGTTCCTCTACCAGCATCCTTGACAATGCAATAATATTTTTGGCTTTTGTACGATACATGCCGATGGGTTTTAAAATCTCTTCCAGTTCTTCTTGATTGGCAGATGCCAGGGATGCTGCGTCCGGGTACCTGCTGAACAATATAGGAGTCACCTTGTTGACGCTTTTGTCGGTAGTTTGGGCGGAAAGCACAACTGCTATCAACAGTTGAAAGGGATTATCATGCACCAGGGCGCATTCTGCTTCCGGATACAGTTCCCCCATCTTTTTAATTAATTCCGCCATCTGTGCTTTTTTAAGTTTTGCCATAGTATCGCCGCAATCCCTGTCTGTTTTAATAACTTGTATTATATCTAACCCCCTTTTAAGAAACAAGCCGCAAAAAGGCGGCTTCGCCTGAAGCCGCCTTAAAACTCTGTTGTCGTCCTTGCTGTTGTGATTCGATTATCCAGGTTAGAGTTCCGGAGTCTTGTGGTGGATGGGTTTGCACTTGACGAACTTTCCTTCACCCGGCTTGCCCAAGAACTCTCCATCCTTGTAGACCAACCGGCCTCTGCTGTATGTCGCCACAGGATAACCCTTGAGTTTGACGCCTTCCCAGATGGTGTGATCGTAATCCGAGTGCATGTTGTCTACGCTAATCGTAAACTCTTTCTTGGGATCGTAGAGCACGATGTCCGCATCGGCACCGGGAACGAGCATACCTTTCTGCGGAGCGCAGCCAAAGAGCTTGGCCGGATTTGTTGCACAGAGCTCAACCGCCTTATTGAATGTGATCCTGCCCTTATTTGCTTCCGAGAGCATATATGGATACATGTTCTCGATACCGCGCAACCGTTCGGAATCTTGGTGAAGTCGTCCTTGCCCCAATCTTTCTCATAGGACTGGAACGGGCAGTGGTCCGTTGCAATGGTAGTGATATCGCCTCTCTTGATGCCTTCCCAGAGAGCCTTCTGGCTTTCTTTGCCTTTCATTGGAGGCGAACATACGAAGTTCCGTCCGTCTGGCCGCTTGTAAACCTCATTGGTGAAATGCAGGTATTGGGGACATGTCTCAGCAAAGATGGGATATCCTTCGTCTCTGGCCTTTGTGACTTCTGCCATACCCTGGGCATTGGCCAGATGTACGATATACATGGGTGCATTCAAGCTCTTTGCCCACTGGATAGCTCTGAAATCCGCTTCTCCTTCAACAAATTCGGGACGGCTGGCATAATGATACCAGGCAGAGGTCTTGCCCTGTGCAAGGAATTCAGCGGTGAGCGTATCGATGATCTCCTTGTTTTCAGCGTGAACGCCGATGAGTGCACCGATTTCCTTTGCTTTTCTCAGAACTTGGTAGAACAGGCCGTCTGTAACGCCGAAGTCGTAAACCATGAAGACCTTAAAGCTGGATACGCCGTATTTAACCGATTCGGCCATGCTGTCTATGAGATTGCCTGACAAATCCTTGACTCCCGTATGGAATGCGTAATCTATGCAGGCCTGTGGAGCGCAGAGCTCGTCTCTCCTCTTGACAGCGTCAACCAGGTTTTCGCCGAAATCCTGGAGCACAAAGTCGAATACCGTGGTAGTTCC
>Ga0116181_1004326_pt1 | contig 10718 bp, 12 predicted proteins | sample AD_UKC075_MetaG_FD_89752 | JGI IMG/M metagenome (GOLD analysis project Ga0116181, IMG submission 89752) | Active sludge microbial communities of municipal wastewater-treating anaerobic digesters from USA - AD_UKC075_MetaG | ecosystem: Engineered > Bioreactor > Anaerobic > Digestate | place: USA...
CGGCGAACTCCACGGCCCAGTCGGGCTTCGGGTCGTTGTAGTTGATGCCGACGAAGCTCACGCCGTCCAGCTCGGCGAGGCCCTCGCGCAGGAACGCGGCCTCCTCGCGGCACGGCTCGCACCACTGGGCCCAGACGTTGACGATCGTGGGCGTGCGGGGCAGCCCGGCCAGGTTGACCCTCGTGCCCGAGCCGAGGCAGGCCAGGTCGGTCCGGGGGAGCCCGCCGTCGACGGCGGGGGCGTCCGGGTCGGTCTCGGGGCAGTCCGGGAGGCCGTACCGCTCGGCGAGCGCCGCCAGGTCGGCCGGCGTCACGACGGTGGCCGACGGGGTTCCGGGGACGGACGTCGGCCCGCCGCACGCGGCGAGCGCGAGCGCGGCCGCCAGCGCGCCGATCCACCTGTACATGGCGCCCGAGCCTACCCCCGGGGCTCCCGGATCAGCGCCGCGGCCTTGACCGGGTCCTGCTCGCCGAGGTCGCGGCTGGGGCAGATCCCGGCCACCGGGCAGGCGCCGCAGGCGGGGCGCCGGGCGTGACAGCACCGTCGGCCGTGCCAGATCACTCGATGGCACACCATGACCCACTCGCTGGGAGGAAACAGCGCGCCGACGGCGCGCTCGACGTCGTCGGGCTTGGTGCTGTGCACCCAGCCGAACCTGTTGGAGAGCCGGATGAGGTGCGTGTCGGGGGTGATGCCCGGGATGCCGAACGCGTTGCCGAGGACGACGTTGGCCGTCTTGCGGCCGACCCCCGGGAGGGTGACGAGCTCGGCGAGCGTGTCGGGGACCCGGCCGTCGAAGTCGTCGACGATGCGCCGCGAGAGCCCGACGATGGCGGCAGCCTTCGTCCGGAAGAAGCCGACCGGCTTGATCGTCTCCTCGACGTCGGCGAGGTCGGCCTGCGCCAGCGCCCCGACGGTCGGATAGCGAGCGAAGAGCACGGCCGTGACCGCGTTGACCCGGCGGTCGGTCGACTGCGCCGAGAGCACCGTCGCGACGAGCAGCTCGAAGGCGTCGCGGAAGTCGAGCTCGGCCTTCGCGTCGGGATAGGTCTCCGCCAGGATCCGGTTGACCTCGGCGGGAGGCGCGGGGCGCACGGCGGCGAGCCCTACGCCTCGACGACCAGCTCGACCTCCACCGGCGCGTCGAGGGGCAGCACGGAGACGCCGACGGCGCTGCGCACGTGGGCGCCGGCCTCGCCGAACACCTCGCCGAGCAGAGTGGAGGCGCCGTTGGCCACCGCGGGCTGCGCGGTGAACCCGGGCGTGCTCGCCACATAGACCACGACCTTCACGACGCGGCGGACGTTGTCGATGCCGCCGGCGACGGCCGCGACGGCGGCGAGCGCGTTGAGGACCGCGACGCGCGCGGCGGCCGCGCCCTCCTCGGCCGTCACCTCGGCGCCGAGCTTGCCGGTGGCCGTGAGCACGCCGTCGACGCTCGGCAGCTGGCCGGAGGTCCAGATCTGGCCGCCCACCCGGGCGGCGGGAACGTACGCGGCCACGGGCTTCGCGACGGCAGGCAGCGCGATCCCCAGCTCGGCCAGCCGAGCGGAGGCCGACATCAGGCGTCCTGGACGGGGCGCTTGAAATAGCCGACGAGCGTGTCCGGGTTGGGACCCGGCGCGAGCTGGATGAGCTCCCAGCCCTCCGAGCCGAAGTTGTTGAGCAGCTGCTGCGCGATGTGCGAGAGGATCGGCGCCACGAAGTATTCCCACTTGGTCATGGCCCCAAGCCTGCCAGGTGCGCGCGGCGTCCGGCCAGCCGTCTTGGCGTCAGGGGCGCCCGAAGGTCTTCTCGAGGTCTGCGGGCGCCGGCTCCTTCGGGACGGCGACAGCGGTGGAGGCGGGCCGGGACGCGATGGCGTCGACGACGGCGTCGAGCGTCGCCTTGGCCTCGGCGATGCTGGCCTCGGGCTTCTTGACCTGGGAGAACTTGCCGCGGCCGAGGGTGAAAAGGACGCCCGCGATGAGGAGCGAGGCCAGGACGCTGGCGAGGAAGCCGAGCGTGAACGACGCCCACGGGCCGAGCGGGGTCACGGCGTGCAGCAGCAGGCCGATGGCGAGGGCGACGACGATGACGAGCATCCAGACGGCGTGGAACGCGAAGAGCGCGGCGCCGGCGAAGAACCCCGCGCCGATGGCCCCGGCCTTGGCCGCGGGCTTGAGCTCGGCGGCGGCGAGCTCGGACTCCTTGGCGACGAAGTCGGCGACGGCGTCCTTGATCTCGACCAGCGGGTGGCGGGGCTCTGTGGGCATATCTGAATCCTTTCGCGGCACCCAGACTAGTGGGTGTGACCGTCGGTCACAGCGGGATGCTGAGAGCGCTGTCGGGGGGCTGCACGGGGGCGGTGAGCTCCGCGTGGTCGACCCAGGCGCGCACGCCGAGGAGCTGGAACGGGAGACGGAGCGCCTCGCCGGGGCGGACCGCGCCGTCGTACAGCTCGCCGACCTGGCCGAGGAGCTGGTCGAGCTGCTCGGGCGTGAGGTTGGCGGCCAGCGGCTGGGCGGTGACCAGGGAAAGCAGGTCGTCGCGGCCGATCCGCTGCCAGACGCGAAACGCGCGTTCCTCGACGTCGGCGAAGTACTTGCTCCCGGCGAGGGCCTCCAGGCTGGCATGCCCGTAGTCGCCGCGCATGGCCATGGGGTCGTAGCGGCGCAGCAGCGCGGCGAGGCGGCGCACCCAGGGGACGGTGTCATCGCGCACGAGGTAGGACGCGCTGAGGCAGCCTCCCGGGCGCAGCACGCGCGCCAGCTGCGGCAGCGCCTGGGACAGGTCGAAGCGGTGCAGGTTCTGGTGGGCGAAGGCCACCTCGAACTGGCAGGGATCGGCGGGGATGGCCTCCGGGCGCGCGACCAGCGGCGTCACCTTGTCGAGGGCGCCCAGCCTGCCGGCGAGGGTCACATCGTCGGTGAGCGCGAAGAGCGTGTGCCCCGCGGCCGTCAGCCGACGGGGAAGGCCCAGGTCCCCGGCCAGCACGAGCCCGCGCACGCCCCGCCAGACGGCGAGCCAGTCGAGCGCCTCGGCGGGTAGTTCCATGCGGGCCATGGGGTCCTTCCTGGGTGGTGACCGTGGGAGTACAGATTAGCCCTCCGAGACGGTGGGACTTGTCCACAGGCTTCGGCGCGCGTGGTGATTCGGGGGTGCCGGTGGACATAACAAGGGCATGGAGAGCAGGCCGCACGCGTTGTTGTGCGCGAGGGATGAGGCCGTCGTCGAGGCGGTGGAGGTGAGCGCCGCGGCGCTGGGGGTGCCCCTTCGGGTGGTGTCCGACGGCGCGGCCGCCGGGCCCGAGTGGGGCGCCGCCGCGCTGCGCTTGGTGAGCTCGGAGGTCGCGGCGCGGTGGACGGGGGTCGCGCCGGGGGAGGCGTTCGTCGTCGGCACCTCGCCCGCGGAGTTGGCGCGCTGTTCGGGGCGGCTGGGCCTTCCCGTGTTGATGCTTCCCGACGACGGGGGCCGCCTCGCGGACGCGCTGCGCCGCGCGGGAGACAGCGGGACGAGGCGCGGGCAGGTCGTCGGCGTCGTCGGGGCCTCCGGGGGCTTGGGCGTGAGCACGCTGGTCGCGGGGCTGGCGCTGACCGCCTGCCTGCGGGGTCGACGCGCGGCGGTCGTGGACCTCGCGGAGGCCAGCGGCGGGATCGACCTGGTGCTGGGCGCCGAGGCGCGTCCCGGGCTGCGCTGGCCGGGCCTGAGCGGGGTGCGCGGGGAGGCCCGAGAGGTGTGGGAGGCGCTGCCGAAGGCCGACGGCGTGGCCGTCCTCGCGCAGGACCGGGAGGCCCCCGGGCATCCCGACGAGGCCGCGCTGGCCGCCGTCGTCGCGTCGCTGCGGCGGGAGGCCGACGTCGTGGTCGTCGACGGCGGGCGTCGCGCGCCGTCGGTGGGCCTGGACCGGACGGTGCTCATGGTGGGCGGGGACGTGCGCTCGGTCGCCTCCGCCCGGATGCTGGCGGAGCATGGCGGGGTGAGCCCGGGAGGACTCGTGGTGCGCAGGGGCCGGGGAAGGACCGTGCCCCCGGGCGTCGTTGCCCGCTCGTTGGGCGTGCCGTGCTGGGGCGAGATCGGCGATGACAAGGCGCTGCCCCGCCTGGGGGAGCTGGGCGCGCCGCCGCTGCCGGGGCCGGCGCGGAGGTTCGCGCGGCAGGCCGCCGCACTGCTGGATCGGATGAGCGATGCGTGAGGCGCGGTTGGAGGCGCTGCGCTCGCGGCTGGCTGGCTTGGGGCGCCCCCACACGCCCGCGGACGTGGCCTCCGCGCTGCGCGACCTCGGTGAGGTCGTCACCGACGCGTCGGTGCGCGAGACGGTGTCCGAGCTGCGGAGGCACAGCACCGGCGCAGGCCCGCTCGACGCGCTGCTGACGGAGCCGGGCGTCTCCGACGTGCTGGTCAACGGCCCGAAGGAGGTCTACGTGGACCGCGGCGCGGGGCTCGAGCGCACGGACGTGACGTTCGTGGACGACGAGCAGGTGCGGCGGCTGGCCATCCGGCTGGCGGCCGCGGCGGGCCGGCGCCTGGACGACGCGGCGCCGTTCGTCGACGGGAGGCTGCCCGACGGCACGCGCCTGCACGCGGTGCTCGCGCCGGTGGCCGAGCCCGGGACCTGCGTGTCGTTGCGGGTTCCCGCGCGTCGCTCGTTCGCGCTGGAGGGGCTCGTGTCCGCGGGGTCGCTCCCGCCGGACGGCGCCGGGGTGCTGAGGGCGCTAGTGGCGCGCCGGGTCCCGTTCCTCGTCTCCGGCGGCACCGGCACGGGAAAGAGCACGCTGCTTTCCGCGCTGCTCGCGCTGGTTCCCGCGGAGGAGAGGATCGTGCTTGTCGAGGACGCCAGGGAGCTCCGGCCGGCCCACCCGCACTGCGTGCGTCTGGAGGGCCGCCCACCCAACGGTGAGGGCGCCGGCGCCATCGCGCTGACGACGCTGGTGCGCCAGGCCCTGCGGATGAGGCCGGACCGCGTGGTGCTCGGCGAGGTGCGCGGCGGCGAGCTGACCGACCTCCTGACGGCCCTCAACACCGGCCACGAGGGCGGGTGCGGCACGGTGCACGCGAACTCCATCGCCGACATCCCCGCCCGGCTGGAGGCCCTCGCCGCGCTGGGAGGTCTGGGGCGCGACGCCTGCCACGCGCAGGTGGCGGCGGCACTCAAGGCCGTGATCCACGTCCGCAGGGAGCGGAGCGGGGCGCGCAGGGTCGCCGGGGTCGGGGTCTTTCGCCGCGGCGGAGACGGGCTGGTCGAGGTCGTGCCCGCCGTGACCTTCACGGCCGACGGCGTGCGGCGAGAGAAGGCCGCAGCCCGGCTGGATGAGCTGGTGTCGCCGTGATCGCCGTGGCCGCGATCGCGGGGTTGGCCGCGGCCCTGGCGCTCGGCCCCGCCCCGGCGCGCTCCCTGGAGCGGCTTCGGGCGACGCCCCCGAGCCGCATCCGGCGTCGGCGCCGCTGGCCCGCCGTGCTCGGCATCGTCGCGGCCCTTGCCCTCGTCGGCGGCGGGTTGGGGATCCGCGCGCTGGGGTGGGCGGTGGCGTTCGCCGTTGCGGGTGGGACGGTGGCGTGGCTGACGATCTCGCATCGCGCCGCCGCGCGCGAGCGGCGGGCGGCGGCGGAGTGCGCCGAGGCGGCGACCCTGCTCGCGTCGCTGCTGCGCTCGGGCCAGATCCCGGCTGAGGCCCTCTCGACCGCCGCGGAGGACTGTCCGGCGCTCGCCACCGCGGCGGCCATCGCGCGGTTGGGCGGCGACGTCGCGGAGGAGCTCGCCTCGGCGTCCTCGCGCCCGGGCTGCGCGGGGCTGGGCAGGATCGGCGCGGCGTGGCGGGTGTGCGGGCGCAGCGGCGCCCCGATCGCGCCGGTGCTCTCCCTGGTGGCCGACGCGCTGCGGCGGGAGCGGCAGGTGGGGGCGATGGTGGAGGCGGAACTCGCCGCCGCGCGGATGAGCGGGCGGATCATGGCCGCGCTGCCGTTCGCCGCCGTCGGCCTCGGGTTCGCGGCGGGGGTGAACCCGGTGGACTTCCTGCTGGGGCAGCCGCTCGGCGGGTTCCTCGTCCTGGTCGGCACGGTGTTGACGGCCGTCGGGGTGCTCTGGATCGACCGGCTCGCGCGTCCGACGCGGGGGCCGTCGTGAGCGCGGCGGGGTCGGCCGCGGTGCTGGCGGCTGCGGCCGCGTGGCTGCTCATCGGCGGAGCCGCCGGCTCCCTCGGCCGCCTCGCCGGACCGTCCTCCAGCCGGTTCGACGTCGCTCGCGGGCTGGCCGCGGTGGGTGCGCGTCGGCGGCGGCGCGGCGCCGACCTGCCGCTGGTCCGACAGCTTCCGGAGGCCCTCGACCTGCTCGCGGCCTGCCTCGACGCCGGCCTTCCCATGGTGGCCGCGGTGGAGACGGTGTCGGAGTCGTCCCCGCCCGCGACCAAGGCCCTGCTGGGCGGGGTCGCGGCCGAGATGAGGCTCGGCCGGGTGGGCGGGCTCGCGTGGCGCGAGCTGCGCGCGCACAGGGTCTGGGGCCGGGTGGCGGGTGACCTCGCCCGCGCCGAGCGCTCCGGCCTCGCCCTGGCCGACGGGCTGCGCGCCCACGCCGAGGATGCCAGGGCGGAGGCGCGGGAGGCGGCCATCGCCGCGGCCCGCACCGTAGGCGTCCGTTCGGTGGTCCCGCTGATGGCCTGCTTCCTGCCGGCCTTCGTCCTCGTCGGCGTGGTCCCGATCATCGCCTCCCTCCTCGGCGACCTCCTCGGGTGATGGAACGAGAGATCATGATTCTGAACAGATGGGAACAGGGGCGATCGAGCATCGACAAACTGCTCAGCCAAGGGCGCTTGGAACGGATTGAACCGAATCGTGACCACGCGTACGCGTTGATCGAGCAAGCGAGGCGAGCGACGTCGTCCGCCTCCGTCCTTTCTGCGACTGAGGACACCATCGCGGCGTTCAACGCCGCATACGACGCGGCACGTAAGGCGCTGACGGCGATCCTGGTCAATGAAGGCCTTAGGCCGGGCGGCGGTGAGGGCGGCCACGCGGTGCTGCGCGAAGCCGTGCTCGCCCAGCTTGAGCCGCCGACCCAGTTGTCGATTCGGGCATTCGGATGGATGAGGCAGGTGCGGAACAGCTCGTCATACCCTGAGCCGAACGCCCCAGTCGCGGACCGAGCGGACGTGACCGAAGCGATTCGTGCCGCCCTGGAAGTCATCAAGGTTGCTGAGAAGGTCGTCCCGGTGATGCCCGTGTATGGGCGATAGCTCTGTCCTCGCCGAAGGTCCTCAGCGTGACGGGACGAGTGCTGCCTGCTGAAAGGCAGCTTGTGGCTTCCGATACGCGCCACTAGAGGCGATCGATAAGCGTGACCAAAGGTCGGTTCCGAAGTGTTGCGACGAACGGGCTGGTGCCTGCGAGCCAGTCGCCGTGATCGATGACCGTGGCGTTAACCGGACGATGGAGTATTGATCCCGCTTGCTCCGCGATCTCCCAGACCTCGGTTCGTGACACGCCGCCCACAACAAGCAGGTCGATGTCGCGTGGCGGGGCACCGGAAACTCCAGTGGCGCGCGCTGCCCAGGAGCCGAAGATCGCGGCGTACTCCAGACCTATAACACCGCTGAGCCGTTCACGCATCAGCGGTACCGGGCCGAAGGTAACGGCTAGCAGTGCCGTCAGCGGTTGAGTAGCCACGTTCTCGGGGTTGCTCGCAATCAGCCGGGAGCGTCCCTGGCGCCGCTCCGTGACGAACCCGGTTGCGCTCAGCCTGTCGATCTCCCGAAGGACGGTGGATTCAGGGGTGCCGGTGGCTCGCGAGATGTCGGCGATGCTGTGCTCGCCCGGAGTGAGCAGTACCCAGGCAAGGATCTCCCCTTGCGCTTTGGACCTCAATAGGGGGAGGAGCGATGGAGCCGCAACCTTCATGAAACGAAGGATAACACCCATTTATCGCATGATAAGGCCCCGGGGCGCCAGATCGGCTAACGGTGCGGAACTGTCGGCGCGGGCTGGCAGAGTTGCGGGGTGGGTTTCGAGTGGGTGCTGCGGCGCGACGCGGTGACGGCGGTGTCCGAGCGCGCCCCGCGGACCGGGGACGCCGTGGACTGGCCGGAGTGGCTGGGCGGCGCCGCGGCGGCCCGGCTGGAGGCCGCCGGATACCCCCGGCCGTGGCGGCACCAGGCGGAGTTCGCCGACGCCCTCTACCGGGGGCATCACGCCATGGTCTGCACGCCGACGGGGTCGGGCAAGACGCTGGGCTACCTGCTCCCCATCCTCGCGGCGGCCGAGGGCCGCCTCGGCGTTCCCCTGAGCGGCGACCGGCCCCGGCTCGGCGCGCCGCGGCACACCGCGCTGTACCTCGCGCCCACCAAGGCGCTCGCCCACGACCAGGCCCGCGCCGCCGCGGGACTCGGGCCGAAGGGCTGGCGGATAGGCGCGCTCGACGGCGACTCGGACGAGGGGGAGCGGCGGTTCGCGCGCGAGCACGCGTCCTACCTCTTGACCAACCCCGACATGCTGCACTACTCGGTGCTCCCGAACCATCAGCGCTGGGCGCGGTTCCTCGGCGCGCTGCGCTACATCGTCGTCGACGAGGCGCACCGGTACCAGGGCGTCTTCGGCGCGCACGTCGCCCAGGTGATCCGTCGGCTCCGGCGCCTGGCCGCGCTCCACGGGGCGGCCCCCACCGTCGCGCTGTCGTCGGCCACCGCCCCGAACGCGGCCGCGTTCGGCGGGGCGCTGATCGGGGAGCCGGGGGTCGAGGTCGTCGACCGGGACGCCTCGCCAGCGGGCCGGAGGACGGTTGCGCTCTGGCGGCCCGCGGCGTCGCTGCGCGCGGACACGGCCGCGCTGCTCGCGGGGCTCGCCGACGACGGGAGCCAGGCCATCGCGTTCGTCCAGTCGCGGCAGGCGGCGGAGCTGGTGTCGATCGCGGCGCAGGAGCTGGCGCGCGAGCCCGCGCGGATCGCCTCCTATCGCGGGGGCTACCTCGCCGTCGACCGCCGGGAGCTCGAGGCGGGCCTCCAAGGCGGGGCGCTCCGGGCCTTGGCGAGCACCAACGCGCTCGAGCTCGGCGTCGACATCGCGGGCATGGACGCGGTGCTCGTCTCCGGGTTCCCGGGCAAGCTGTCGTCGTTCTGGCAGCAGGCGGGACGGGCGGGGCGCCGCGGGCAGGACGCGCTCGTGGTGCTGCTCGGGCGCGAGAACCCGCTCGACGAGTACCTGCTCGAGCACCCGGAGCTGGTGTTCGACGCCCCCGTCGAGCACGCGGTGGTGCACCCCGACAATCCGCGCGTCCTCGGCCCGCACCTCGCGGCGGCCGCGCAGGAGCACCCGCTGACGGCCGCGGACGAGTCCTGGTTCGGGCCGTCCCTTCCCGGCCTGGCATCGGCGCTGGCGGCGCAGGGCGTGCTCCGCGACCGCGCGGGCCGCTACTTCTGGACCCGCCCCGACCGCGCCGTCGACTTCATCGACCTGCGCTCCATCGGGGAGCGCCCGGTCGACATCATCGAGCGCGACACGGGACGGGTCGTCGGCATGGTCGACGCCGCCGCGGTGGACCGCACCGTGCACCCCGGAGCCGTCTACCTGCACCAGGGAGAGTCCTACCTCGTCGAGGGGCTCGACAGGGAGGAGCGCCAGGCGTTCGTCACCGTGTCGCGGCCGCGGTACTACACGCAGCCCCAGGCCTCGTTCGAGGTCGAGATCCTGCGTGAGGCCGAGCGCCGCCCGCTGGGGACCACCGAGCTGTGCCGGGGCGACGTCCGCCTCCACTCCCAGGTGCTCGGCTACCTCCGCCGCGACGAGGTCACCCACGAGGTGTGGGACTCCACCGAGCTGGACCTCCCGCGGCACCAGATGCTGACCGAGGCCGTGTGGTGGACGGTGCCGCCCGCGCTGGTCGCGCGGCTCGGGTGGCCGGACCTGCGGGTCGGGGCGGCCGCGCACGCCATGGAGCACACGGCGATCGGACTGCTGCCCGCCTTCGCCCCGTGCGACCGCTGGGACATCGGCGGGCTCAGCACCGCCCTCCACCCGGACACGGGCGCCGCGACCATCTTCGTCCACGACGGCATGGCCGGCGGCGCCGGGTTCGCCCGCCGCGGCTACGCCGTCGCCGAGGACTGGCTGGCCGCGACGCTGTAGCGCCTCACCCGCTGCCGCTGCGCCGCCGGGTGCCCCGCCTGCATCGTCTCCCCGAAGTGCGGCAACGCGAACCAGGTCCTGGACAAGCACGACGCGAGGACGCTCCTCGGGCTGTTGCTCGGATAGCCCGAGGGCCCCGCTCAGCGAAGGACGCGCATGCCGGATGTCTTTCGAAAATACCCTGATGGCGCGCGAAAGAGACCCTGGCCGGCGCGCCCCCGGCGCCCATAGGTGTCTCGATACACAGCTCAGGTTTCTCGATATACTACTTGCGGTAGGAGCCGGATCGGCGTAGGGTCTCATCCCGCTCGTCGGCGGCTCGCAGCAGCCCTTCCTGTACGTGCTGGCGACGCTCATCGGCGCCTCGATCACCGCGGCGATAGCGCTCGCCGGCATCGGCTGGCTCGCCGCGCGGAAGAAGTCGCGGGCGCTCGCGGAGGGATCGGCCGCGGGGTCGACACGGGCCTCCGAGCCGACGACCCCGTCTCCCGCGTCGGCGCCCTCGGCACCGGCTCCGGCGGCGACCGCTCCTGCCGCGGTCGCGGTGAAGGAGCGCCCCGCGAGCATCCTCGACTACATCAGCGAGGACACCATCGTCCTGGACACCACCGCCACGGCTCGCGACGACG
>Ga0116181_1004331_pt1 | contig 10715 bp, 6 predicted proteins | sample AD_UKC075_MetaG_FD_89752 | JGI IMG/M metagenome (GOLD analysis project Ga0116181, IMG submission 89752) | Active sludge microbial communities of municipal wastewater-treating anaerobic digesters from USA - AD_UKC075_MetaG | ecosystem: Engineered > Bioreactor > Anaerobic > Digestate | place: USA...
CTGCAGAGTGCCGGAACTCAACCCGCATCCGAAACCTAGAGGACTTTAGGGGAATCCACATGTCCGAAGAAGCCTTCATCTACGAGGCCATCCGCACCCCACGCGGAAAGGGCAAGAACGGCGCCCTGACCGAGGTCAAGCCGCTCAATCTCGTCACCGGTCTGATCGATGAACTGCGCAGGCGTCATCCCAATATCGACGAGAACATGGTCAGCGACGTCATCCTGGGCTGCGTCTCGCCGGTCGGCGACCAGGGCGGCGACATCGCCCGCACCGTGGTCATCGCCGCCGGCATGCCCGACACCGTCGGCGGCTTCCAGCTCAACCGGTTCTGCGCATCCGGACTCGAAGCCGTCAACACGGCAGCCCAGAAGGTGCGCTCCGGATGGGACGACCTCGTCTACGCCGGTGGTGTCGAGTCGATGAGCCGCGTCCCGATGGGCTCCGACGGCGGCGCGATGATGTCCGACCCGGCCACCAACTACGACGCCTACATCGTTCCGCAGGGCATCGGCGCCGACCTGATCGCCACCCTGGAGGGCTTCAGCCGCGAGGACGTCGACGCCTACGCGGCGCAGTCCCAGGAGCGGTCGGCCGCGGCCTGGTCGGGTGGCTACTTCGCCAAGTCCATCGTCCCGGTCCGCGACCAGAACGGTCTGCTGATCCTCGACCACGACGAGCACATGCGCCCCGGCACCACCGTGGAGAGCCTGGGCAAGCTCAAGCCCGCCTTCGAGGGCTTGGCCGCGATGGCCGGCTTCGACGACGTGGCCATGCAGAAGTACCACTGGATCGAGAAGATCAACCACGTCCACACCGGCGGCAACAGCTCCGGCATCGTCGACGGTGCAGCCCTCGTCGTGGTCGGCAGCGAGAAAGCCGGCAAGGCCAACGGCCTGACTCCGCGGGCCCGCATCGTCGCGACCGCCACCAGCGGAGCCGACCCGACCATCATGTTGATCGGCCCCACTCCGGCCGCGCACAAGGCGCTGGACCGGGCCGGGCTCAAGCCCGAGGACATCGACCTCTGGGAAATCAACGAGGCCTTCGCCTCGGTGGTGCTGAAGTTCCAGAAGGACCTCGACATCCCCAACGAGAAGTTGAACGTCAACGGCGGCGCCATCGCGATGGGCCACCCGCTGGGTGCCACCGGCGCGATGATCACCGGCACCATGGTCGACGAACTGGAACGGCGCGGAGCGAAGCGCGCGCTGATCACCCTGTGTATCGGCGGCGGCATGGGCGTGGCCACCATCATCGAGCGCGTCTGACGGCCCGCGGAAAATCTGAGGAGTAAGCGAAAGACCATGGCAGAAAACACCATCAAGTGGGACAAGGATGCCGACGGCATCGTCACCCTGACCCTCGACGACCCGACCGGCTCGGCGAACGTGATGAACGAGCACTACAAGGAGTCGATGCACAACGCCGTAGAGAAGCTGGCACGGCTTGTCGCGGAGGAGCCTGACTCGGTCACCGGTGTGGTCATCACGAGCGCGAAGAAGACTTTCTTCGCCGGCGGTGACCTCAAGGCGATGATCAACGCCGGACCGGAGAACGCCGCTGAGATCTTCGCCGAGGTCGAGGGCATCAAGGCTGATCTGCGCAAGCTGGAGACCCTGGGCAAGCCGGTCGTCGCCGCCATCAACGGCGCGGCTCTCGGTGGCGGCCTGGAGATCGCCCTGGCCTGCCATCACCGCATCGCCGCGGACGTCAAGGGCAGTGCCATCGGCCTGCCCGAGGTGTCGCTGGGCCTGCTGCCCGGCGGCGGCGGCCTGACCCGCACCGTCCGGATGTTCGGCATCCAGAACGCCTTCGTGAACGTGCTGTCCCAGGGCACCCGGTTCAACCCGAAGAAGGCGAAGGACGTCGGCCTGGTCGACGAACTCGTCGGCTCGGCCGAGGACGTGGTTCCCGCCGCCAAGGCGTGGATCAAGGCCAACCCGGACAAGCACACCCAGCCGTGGGACGCCCAGGGCTACAAGATGCCCGGCGGCACCCCGGCCAGCCCGGCGCTCGCGGCCATCCTGCCGTCGTTCCCGTCGCTGCTGCGCAAGCAGATCAAGGGCACCAACATGCCCGCGCCGCGGGCCATCCTGGCCGCTGCGGTCGAGGGCGCGCAGGTGGATTTCGACACCGCCAGCCGCATCGAGAGCCGGTACTTCACCAGCCTGGTGACCGGTCCGGTCGCGAAGAACATGATCCAGGCGTTCTTCTTCGATCTGCAGGCGATCAACGCCGGTGGGTCACGGCCGGAGGGCATCGGCAAGACCCCGATCAAGAAGATCGGCGTGCTGGGCGCGGGCATGATGGGCGCCGGCATCGCCTACGTATCGGCCAAGGCCGGCTTCGAGGTGGTCCTCAAGGACGTCACCATCGAGGCCGCGACCCGGGGCAAGGGCTACTCGGAGAAGATCGAGGCCAAGGCCCTTGAGCGTGGGCGCACCACGAAGGAGAAGTCCGACGCGCTGCTGGGCCGGATCACCCCGACCGCCGACGCCAAGGATTTCGCCGGCGTCGACTTCGTGATCGAGGCGGTGTTCGAGAGCCAGGAACTCAAGCACAAGGTGTTCCAGGAGATCGAGGACATCGTCGACCCGAACGCGGTTCTGGGATCGAACACCTCCACGCTGCCCATCACCGGTCTGGCGACCGGGGTGAAGCGGCAGGAGGACTTCATCGGAATCCACTTCTTCTCGCCGGTGGACAAGATGCCGCTCGTCGAGATCATCAAGGGCGAGAAGACCTCCGACGAGGTGCTGGCCCGGGTGTTCGACTACACCCTGGCCATCGGCAAGACCCCGATCGTGGTCAACGACAGCCGCGGCTTCTACACCAGCCGCGTCATCGGCACCTTCATCAACGAGGCGCTGGCGATGCTGGGCGAGGGCGTGGAGCCCGCGTCGATCGAGCATGCGGGTTCGCAGGCCGGCTACCCGGCCCCGCCGCTGCAGCTCTCGGATGAGCTCAACATGGAGCTGATGCACAAGATCGCCGTCGCGACCCGCAAGGGCGTAGAAGATGCGGGAGGCGTCCATGTCGCGCACCCGGCCGAGGCGGTGGTGGAGAAGATGATCGAGATCGGCCGTCCGTCAAGGCTCTCCGGCGCGGGCTTCTACGAGTACGTCGACGGCAAGCGGACCCAGCTGTGGCCCGGCCTGCGCGAGACGTTCAACTCGGGCAGCTCGCAGCCGCCGCTGCAGGACATGATCGACCGGATGTTGTTCGCCGAGGCTCTGGAGACCCAGAAGTGCTTCGACGAGGGCGTGATCACCACCACGGCCGACGCCAACATCGGCTCGATCATGGGCATCGGCTTCCCGCCGTGGACCGGTGGCGCCGCGCAGTTCATCACCGGCTACCCCGGTGGCAAGGAAGCCTTCGTGGCCCGCGCCAAGGAATTGGCCGAGCGTTACGGAGACCGCTTCAACCCCCCGGCGTCGTTGCTGAAGTAGCCCGTCGGCTCTAATCCGCGAAGGCCCCCGAGACAACGGAGTCTCGGGGGCCTTCGGCGCGCCGCGCCCGATCGGCGCGGGCGGGTCTCACTCCAGGGTGAAGATTCCGGTGATCGCATTGACGATCACCAGAACTTCGATCAGCGCCGCGGTGGTGACGAGTCCGATGCTGGCTGCCACCGGACGTCCCAACGCGTTGATCAGACCGCCGAGGATGTCGCCGCTGAGCACCTGCTCGATACCTTCCAAGAAGATGTTGACGGCGTAGCCGGGCAGGATCGTCACGATGGCGTTGACGATGTCGGCGGTGGGCAGCAGCGCTGCGTACAGGGACGCCGCAGCGTTGGAGATGAACTCCGTCACCGTGGTAACGGTGTTCTGGATGGCGGGGATGATGCCGTCCGCCGTCAGGGTCGGGAGCGCGGCCAACGCCGTGACCGCCCCGGTGGCATGGGTCGACAGTTCCTGCCACATGCTTCCGCCGGGGCTGACGGCACTGACGAAGTCGTTGACACCCTGCGCGACGCCCTCGAAGAACAGCTGGATCGTCTCACCCCAGTCGACGTCGGGGAAGACACCGAATGGGGTCTCGACGTTCGCCAGGCCCTGTGACCAGCCGTACTTCGGGTCGCCGTATCCGAGGTTGACGATCACCCTCAGGGCCGGCTGCAGCAGGTCGGCGATCGGGGCGCCGATCACCGGAATGGCGCGCAACGGCGCCAGCAACGGCAGATTCTCGGTCGGGATGACGTAGTACTTCTGGGTCTCGGAGCTGGTCGGCAGTTCGATGGCCGTAGCGAGCTGCTCGGGGGTGAGTTGCAGGTAGGTACCGTGTACGAAACCGATCCCCAGCGCGGCGTTGAGGCTGGACAGGAAGTTGCCCGGGTACTGCGGGAAGTCCGCGAACCCGTCGTACTCCAGCATGTAATTCGCCACCGGGAACGAATCCTCCGGAGTGGGGCCGTAGAACGGGATTCCCAGGCTGGGCAGGTTCAGACCCGGGAACCGGGACAGGAAACCGCCGTTGGGGTTCATCTCGTTGCCGATCAGCACGAAGTTGACCGGGGAGTCCGGGTCGATCCCGCAGGTGGGGGTGTTGACGCAGCCGGTGTTGCCCGGATCCATCACCAACGACGACATGATCGCGCTTTGCGAGTAGCCGAAAATGGTGAGCGTGTTGTCTTCGCCGAGCTGCCGGACCACCTCGTCGTACAGGATCTGGTTGCCCTGGTCGACCGAAATGCTCAGCGGCAGCACCTTCACGTAGGGGTACGGGGTGATCGGGTAGAGCCCCTCGGGGGTGACCAGCTGCTCCGGGATGGTTCCGAGGGGAGCGTGGGGCATGACGTACTTCGTGAACGCGAGTTCGATATAGGTTTCCGACGGAATCGGTGTGCCGCTGCCGCCCATGATCAGGGCGATGTTCTCCGCAGCGGCCGGCTGGACCAAAGCCGTTTCGATCGACGACGTGCTGAGGGCCGGAGTGGCCGGGGACGCTGCGGCGGGTGCCGGTGAAGTGGTGGCAACCGACTCCCGGCGGGACTGAGCCAGCAGTGTCGAACCGAGCAGCAAGTCCGCAGATGTGCTCGGCAGTACGTCGATCGGATCGGCTGCTGCTGCAACCGGCGGCGTTACCGGCGGTGTGGTGATGGTTGCTGCTCTGGCGACGGAGCTTGCGGCTGCCGGTAACGCCGTCGCTTGTGCCCTGGTGTTCTGGGTCCGCACGCCGGATGCGGGCGCGGCCAGTCCGTCCCGGCTCGGCGGTGCCGCCTTCTCGCCGCCGCGACCGCCCGGGCGGGTGGATGCCGATGCCCGCGGGCCGGCGTTCGCCGCACCTACGCCGGTGGACTGAGCTGCACTTTTCTGTGTGGGCGAAGCGTCGGACGTGGAACTGTCCGCCCATGCGACGGCTGTTCCGTGGATGGCTGCTCCCACCCCCAGCGCAACGGCCAAACCTCCGACACGACCGACGAACTTCGAACTGTTCATGCAGCTTCCCCTATGACGACGATCACATTTCGTCGAACGTACCGCCTCTCCGGGCCGGCCGCTGGAACTTGCTCGTTTAGCTAAGGATTCGCCTACCGCGGGTCAGAGAGCTGGTCCCAGCAGGTCGTCGGCGTCGGTGATGATGTAGCCGTAGCCCTGCTCGGCAAGAAACCGCTGGCGGTGTGCCGCGTACTCGGTGTCGAGGCTGTCCCGCGCGACGACTGAGTAGAACACCGCGCCACCCCCGTCGTGCTTGGGCCGCAGCAGTCGGCCGAGTCGCTGTGCCTCCTCCTGCCGGGAGCCGAAGGTTCCCGAAACCTGAACCGCCACCGAGGCTTCCGGAAGGTCGATGGAGAAGTTCGCCACCTTCGACACCACCAGTGTTTTGATCTCGCCGGTCCGGAAGGCGTCGAACAGCGCCTCCCGTTCGGCGTTCTTCGTGGATCCCTGCACCACTGGGGCGCCGAGTTCCTTGCCGAGTTCCTCCAACTGGTCGAGGTAGGCGCCGATGACCAGGGTCGGTTCGCCGGGATGTTTGGCCAGAATGGATTTCACCACCGCGATCTTGGTGCGCGCCGTCGAGCACAGCTTGTACCGCTCTTCGGGTTCGGCGATGGCGTACTGCATGCGCTCGTTATCGGTCATCGTGACCCGGACCTCGACGCACTCCGCCGGGGCGATCCAGCCCTGGGCCTCGATGTCCTTCCACGGGGCGTCGTAACGCTTCGGCCCGATCAGGCTGAACACATCGCCCTCGCGGCCGTCCTCGCGAATGAGGGTGGCGGTCAGGCCCAGTCGGCGCCGGGACTGCAGATCGGCGGTCATCCGGAAGACCGGGGCCGGCAGCAGATGCACCTCGTCGTAAATGATCAGCCCCCAGTCGCGGCTGTCGAAGAGTTCCAGGTGGCGGTATTCGCCCTTGGTCCGGCGTGTGATCACCTGGTAGGTGGCGATGGTGACCGGGCGGATCTCCTTGCGTTCGCCGGAGTACTCGCCGATTTCGTTCTCCGTCAACGACGTCCGCGCGATCAACTCGCGCTTCCACTGCCGTCCCGCCACGGTGTTGGTGACCAGGATCAGTGTGGTGGCACCGGCTTTGGCCATGGCCGCCGCGCCGACGATCGTCTTGCCCGCGCCGCACGGTAGCACCACCACACCGCTGCCACCGGCCCAGAACGATTCGCAGGCCATCTCCTGGTAGTCGCGTAGTTCCCAGCCGTCCTGAGCCAGGCTGATCGGGTGCGCCTCGCCGTTGACGTAGCCGGCGAGATCCTCTGCGGGCCAACCGATCTTGAGCAACATCTGCTTGATCCGGCCGCGCTCGCTGGGATGCACCAGCACGGTGTCGTCGTCGATACGCGCGCCCAGCATCGGAGCGATCTTCTTGTGTCGCAGCACCTCTTCGAGAACGGCCCGGTCAAGGCTGACCAGTGTGAGGCCGTGGGCGGGGTGCTTGACGAGTTGCAGTCGGCCGTAGCGGCCCATGGTGTCGACGATGTCGACCAGGAGAGCCTGGGGAACCGCGTACCGCGAGTGGGTGACCAGCGCGTCGACGACCTGCTCGGCGTCATGGCCGGCGGCGCGGGCATTCCACAGCGCCAGGGGTGTGATCCGGTAGGTGTGGACGTGTTCGGGCGCGCGTTCGAGTTCGGTGAAGGGGGCGATGGCGGCACGGGCGGCGCCGGCCTGCTCGTGGTCGACCTCGAGCAGCACCGTCTTATCGGACTGAACGATCAGCGGTCCGTCGGTCATTTGGTTCGCCACTCCTCCGCATCGCTGCGCTCTGTGCCCACCGCGCCGCGCACCGATGGTTCACCCGTTGAGACCATTATCCCGAGTCGGCCGACATGACCGAGGTGACGCGGTGCACGGCGAACTCGCGCATCCGGCCCTGCGCGGGGTCAAAGGCCACCAGGTGACCGCCGTGCAGCGAGACGGGCGTCACGACCCGTTGAGTCGCGACGCCGGCGGCGTCGATGTATCCCATCAGCAGGGTCTTCCGTTGCGCCGCGGCCTGGTGCAGCAGTGCCATCGCGACGGCCGGGTCCAGGCGGCCCGCCCCCAGCGGGGAGTCCTGGACGCGGCGAAGCATGCCCACCACCGCGTTCAAGGTCTCCCGGGGTGGCCGGGCCGGTGGGCGCATCAGACGGCGGAGGGGTAGGGCCGCTACCCGAGCCTGGCGCTTGCGGAGATCGACGATGGCTCCGGTGGAGTCCTCCGCGGCGGGCGCGAAGCCGGCGGCCCGCAGTGCGGAGAGCACATCGGAGATCGGTGACTCCGACACTGCCACGGTGGGAGCCAGCAGGCGCATCTGTACCCCCGGGGCGGCGACGGCGTGCGCCAGCATGGCGGAGTCCTCGCACCGGATGAACGATGTGGCGACCCCCACCCGAAGGCGGCCGTGCCGCCGCGCCACATCGGTGATCAGATAGCTCAACCCCTGTGGCATGGGCGTTTTCGAGTACTTCTCGAAGAAGGTCTGCAGCGACTCGGCGGTTCGTCCGGTGTCCAGCGCATGACGGATCGACTGCTCGCTGACCCGGTAGACCATCGCCGCTCCCGCCGACTCAAGGTCGGCGACCGCGGCGAGTTCATCGGCGACGTCGCGGATCAACGGGCCCGGGACCACGACGGTCAGGTCCGCCTGGACCAGGAAATGATCGACCGGTGCGGGCATGCTCACGGTCATGGCCCGCTCCGCCGCCTCCTGGTCGCCCGCCAGCAACGCCCGGGCCGGGGTGCTCAGCGCGTTGCGGCCGGTGAGCCCCAGTGCGTGCGCCTCGTCCATCAGGTGACCGACCGGGCCGGGTTGCAGACGTGCCGACCAGCGGGGTCGCCGCCACACCAGGGCTTTCGCCGCGCTGACCGGATTTACTCCCGCCCCGGGGGGAAGTTCGCCGAACAGGTCCAGCAGAAGCCGGCGATCCAGTGGTGCGGCGTTCGAGAAGAGCGACTCCGACAGCGCTGCATAGGGTTTGCCGTCGGGGCTCCGACCGCCGATCAGCCCCGGCCGGGACGGCAGGCCCAGCCACGTGGTGGCCAACTGCAGCCAGCGCTGAGCGGGCGTCGCCTCGAGGAAGCGGTCGGCGGTGAGGGTCGGGGCCCAGTACGAATCCGAGTCGCCCGGCGGTTCCGGGTCCGGGATACCGCTGGCGATCAGACAGGCCCCGGCGGCGATTTCGAGAATGAGGCCGAGTCGGGGTTCGTCGATCGCGGTGGTCTTGCTCAGTCGTTTGAGCTCACGGACACCCAGTCCACCGTTCCGGAGTTCCGGAACCGGTGCGGCCGAGAGATTCTCGAGCACCACCTCGATCTGCCGGAGCAACTCCATGGCGGCGCCGGCAGCCGAGGCGTCGACGTCCTTGATCGCCGCAGTGCCGGTCACGGGGTCGGGCGGGGTGAGGTCGAACGGGCCGGGCTCGTCGCCGCGCATCACCTGCCTGACATCGCGCGGCAGGATGACCGTCTCGTCGCCGACGTAACGCAACAGGCCCGCGGCGAGCAGTCGCTGTACCGGACGGTCCGCCGGTGTGCCAGGTTCGGCCTCGCGGGTGCGCCCCATCGGAGAACCGGTTGTCAGCCGCTCCAGGAGATCGTGCGACATCTCATCGAGGGCGTCGATGGCCGCCACCACCTCATCGGCGGTCAACCCCGAGGTGTCCAGCGCCTGACCGGGAAACCACGGCAGCGCCGCGGCCGCCTCGGTGGAGATGCGCACCTCATCAGTGCCCCAGACCAGCGCTCTTTCCCGGAGTTGGTCCAGAGCCAGGGTGAGGTCGTCGTCGGACACCTGCCCGGCGAGGGCTTCGAACACCGAGGTGACCGGCACGGGCGCCTCGTCGGCGTCGAGGCCGATCAGAACGTCGAGGACGGCCAGTCGCAGGAAGTCCAGGTCGTCGCTCGCCACCTTCACCGATTGGCGCGCGTTGGCCCGGGCGGCCAGTGCGACCAGACTGCCGGGGGTGGGCTGAGCCAGGTCCGGGCGCAACTCCAGCAGGCGCACCAACTGCTCGTCGGTCCGCCCGGCCAGCCAGGTTTCCAGCGGCAGCGCCTTGTCGGTCATCGCCGACCAGCGTAAATCAGCCGCGATTGACGCGAGTTCCCGCGACAGGTGTCACAATATGGCGGTGGCAACGAACAAGATCAGGTACGTCGACAACGGCTGGCCTACCCGGAACCCCGATGACCATCCGGTGAGCGAATTGGCGGCGGATCGGGTTGGTCCGCTGTCTCCGTTCGGAACCATCGTGTTCCCGGTGCCCGCGTCCGAACTGCCCTACATTCATCCGGTCACCGTCATCAACAGGTGACCGGAGGGTCCGTCGAGGGGCCCGTCGATCGGCCCGTGGAAAAGGGGCTGTCCCACCTCGATGACCACGGCGCGGCGCGGATGGTCGATGTCTCGGGAAAGACGCCGACCCACCGCAGTGCCACCGCGACGTGCACCGTGCGCACCACCGTCGAGGTAGTTGCGCAGATCGCTGAGAACGGCTTGGCCAAGGGCGATGCCCTGGCCACGGCCCGCATCGCGGCAATCCAGGCCGCGAAGCGGACCAGCGCACTGATTCCGCTCTGCCACCAGGTTCCGCTCAGTTCCGTCGAGGTCGAATTCGTCATCGCCGACTCGACCGTGGAACTCGTCGCGACCGCGCGCACCACCGACCGAACCGGCGTCGAGATGGAGGCGCTGACCGCGGTGACCGTCGGAGCGCTCACGGTGTACGACATGATCAAAGCCCTCGATCCGGCTGCCCGCATCGAGGGTGTGCGCCTGCTGCGCAAGGAGGGCGGCAAGGCCGGGGTCTGGGAAGCGCCGCCGTGAGCCGCACCGGGAGAGTGGTGATCGCGTCAACGCGTGCGGCGATGGGTCGCTACGAGGATCGGTGCGGGCCGGTGATCGTCGCCTGGTTGCGTGGGCGCGGACTCGAGGTCGCAGATGCCTCAGTGGTACCCGACGGCCCCGCGGTCGACGAGGCGCTGCGCTCGGCGGTGCGGGAACGGATCGACGTCATCATCACCTCCGGCGGTACCGGCATTTCGCCGACGGATCACACCCCGGAAGCCACCCGCGCGCTCATCGACTACGAGATCCCGGGTCTGTCCGACGCGATCCGTCGTACGGGTCTGCCCGGCGTGCCCACCAGCATCCTGTCCCGCGGTGTGTGCGGGGTCGCCGGACGAAGCCTGCTGATCAACCTGCCGGGGTCGGCGGGGGGAGTGCGGGACGGGCTGGCCGTGCTCGACGGGGTCCTCGACCACGCACTGGACCAG
>Ga0116181_1004332_pt1 | contig 10714 bp, 9 predicted proteins | sample AD_UKC075_MetaG_FD_89752 | JGI IMG/M metagenome (GOLD analysis project Ga0116181, IMG submission 89752) | Active sludge microbial communities of municipal wastewater-treating anaerobic digesters from USA - AD_UKC075_MetaG | ecosystem: Engineered > Bioreactor > Anaerobic > Digestate | place: USA...
ACCACAGCAGTACATTCACAGAGGCGTCTTTCCTTTCTTAAGATTTAATATGGACATTATATATATCTAATCCTGGACAGGCAATACCGTCAGCTTCTAGGCATTATGGGGTAGCGGAAACAGTGGTACAAGAAGTATCAAGAAACGGAGGGGCAACGACTCGGCTCATTAAATCCTTTGAATTAAATTTATTTATCCCGGCAATCCCTTTAACTGATAGACACCGGGCAATGCCGCTTTAAAAGCGCCTTGGAAGTGATGTCTTACCCTTACTTAAAGCAGAAGATCTAAAAGAGCGAGTCGAAATCACCGTCCCCTTGGTTCGTGATGTTCTTACTCGATACCAAAGCGGCTCTTTAACCGTTCAACAGTATAGTTCCATTTTGCTGTACGCGGGCGGGCTACCGAGTTCTGATTCCCAAAGAAGCCCTTCTCTTTAATCGCCTGCCTCGGGTCAACAGTCTTCAGCCAATCAACGCGCACAAGGTAGTCTGTTTTTTCTGGATCATCAGCTTCCCGGTTCAGAGACGCTGCAGCTTCGGACACCTGAATAATTGGCACTTCATTGCCATCTTTATCATGGACTTTGAAATAATCCACAGGCACCATCTTCTCGGACACAATTCCTACTCCAACATATCCGTTGCCGGGAACATTTACCCAAATCCGTGCATTTGGCTCCAGCAATTGCAATGTACGCGAGTACCATGAACCGCCCCCCGCAACCACGTAGCCCCCTTTTGAGCCCGTCGCGAACAACCTCGAGTGGATAACCGAATGATACATAATATTCTTCATTCCACTCACCAGTCTCATCATCCGGCGGACCGATAATCGTCTCTGCCGGGTCCCGGAACCATACCTGGCTTAAGTACTCACGATCCCCATCGCGAAATACCCTAAAAACACTGCATTTTTCCTGATCCTATTGAAGCCACCTAATATATTGGAATGTTCTAAAATTTATGGGCGTGTCTATTCTTGACAACCATGGCAGAATATTGTTATAATTTGCTTAAGTAAAAATATATTTAAAGGAAGTATAGCAGGCAAGTGTTTCTTGCCCCCATGGGAGGTGCAAAAATGGCAAAAAAGAAGATTTTTATCAGCTTCGATTACGAGCATGACCGCCATTATAAGAATTTAATTGTTGCTTGGGACAAGAATGAACTTTTTGATTTCTCTTTCTACGATGGTTCTGTGACTGTTCCTGTAAACAGTACTGATGCTGGACCAATTAAACGCGTTATTTCTCAACGTATTGCAGCATGCCCGCGATTTCTATGCATCGTTGGGAAGCATACCCACAAAAGTTCGTGGGTGGCCTGGGAGATTGATAAGGCAATAGATTTGAAGCGTAAAGTCATTGCAGTTAAGACCGACAAGAGCAACGTGACTCCTACAGGACTTTATGGTGTTGGTGCCACTTGGGCCATGTCGTTTACATTTGATGCGATCAAGAAAGCCATTGATGAATCCTAATTTGACCGCAGGAGGTTATTGATGAGGCCTTATTGCTTTGTGCTTATGCCGTTTGGTCGGAAGGTAGATGAATCTGGCCGTCCTTTCGAATTTGACCAGATATACGAAAACATAATAGCACCTGCCGTAGAGGATGCTGAACTCGAACCTATCCGGGCTGATGAGGAAATGGTCGGTGGTATTATTCACAAGTCGATGTTTGAGCGACTAATGATGTGTGACTATGCAGTCGCTGACCTTACTACAGCAAATCCGAATGTGTTATATGAGCTTGGAATTAGACATGGGGTGAGACCATATAGCACAGTTGTACTGGCAGCAAGCGGTACACGTCTCCCTTTCGATGTCGCACCCTTACGAGCAATTTTGTACGACGTAGACAAACAGGGAATACCAGTTAATCCATCGGAAAGCAGAAAAAAAATAACGGAACGTCTTAAAGCATGTAGGAATCCGGCAGATGACAGTCCTGTATACCAATTATTGACTAATTTACCACGGCCAGATATCAGCCGTTTAAAGACAGACACCTTCCGCGATCTGGTTGAGTACTCAAAGGAAATAAAGAGACGCCTAGCGAATGCAAGACTACAAGACTCGGAAGCCGTGAGAGATGTCGAAAAGGGGATCAATGTTGTAGATGCTGATCCAGCAATAGTGGTGGACCTCTTGTTATCGTATAGGGCAGTGGAAGCCTGGAGTGATATGGTAGAGTTGGTTGAGAAGATGCCGCACCCACTACAGGGAACCGTTCTTGTCCAAGAACAATTAGGTTTTGCTCTGAATCGACTTGGTAGAAGAGGCGAAGCTGAACAAATTCTCAAAGAGATAATTAAAAACCATGGTCCGAGCAGTGAAACCAATGGGATTCTAGGGAGAGTATATAAAGACTCATGGGATGAAGCCCGGAAATCGGAGAATCTCGCAGCAATTGGTCATCTGAGAAAGGCGATTGAAACGTACCTTCAAGGTTTCGAATCCGATTGGCGGGATGCTTACCCCGGTGTTAATGCGGTAACGTTGATGGAAATGCTTGATCCGGTTGATGAGAGACAAAAGGAACTGATACCAGTGGTACGGTATGCTGCTTTACGTCGTTGCGCAACCAAGACTCCAGATTACTGGGATTATGTGACACTTTTGGAGTTGTCAGTTCTAGAAGGAGACGAGCAGAGTGCTCAACGTCATCTTGAAGACGCATTGGCCGCGACAAGGGAACCGTGGGAAAGAGAAACCACAGTAAGGAACTTGAGGCTGATAAGGGAGAAGCGCGAGGAACGAGGACAAAATGTTGACTGGATTAAGCTACTTGAAAATCAGCTTCTCTCCTAATTAATTATTTTAAACTAAGAATGGTCTCAGTAAGTCTTGACCATGGTACGCATTTTATCATGTTCTCTATGATTACCGCAGGTTTATCAGGACATTTATCTCCTGAGTAAACCCCAAGTACATACTTTTCCCTTCTAATACTTTCCTCGATTTCCCATTTAACCCATGGACTATTTTTTGTATTTTCTGAAAGAAAAACAATAGTAAGAGAAGATTGATTAATACGTTCACTAATTTTTAGTTTAATGTAAGGTGCACGATCACTATCAAAAGGTTCTGATACCGACCAGTCATTAAACTCTATTGGAATATTTTCATTTTTTGCTTGTCCACGCAGAAGGTTAACCTCATTAATATCTTCATATGCAAAGCTGATAAAAACATTCTTTCGGCCCTGCCCAACGCCTTTACGTAATTCATCTTTTGCACGTTCAACTAATGAATCTATATCTCCTATATCCCTCGGTCTTTCATAACCACCACCCATATTCCGCTCCTCCTTTTAATTATCATACTCCCGACAAGAGATACAAAGACCACAAGGTTTGTCGCTGCCAGTATGGCATGAATAAGTCTGATTTACCCCTTTATTTATAGCAATCCTACAAACTTCGGCTTTTGAAAAAGATATTAAGGGCGTCAGTATATTTATTTTATAATCTAAACTTTTACTAATTAATGCTTCAGCATCTTTTATAAAACCTACAGTCTGATCTGGAAATAAACAATACTTTTCATCCAAAAGTCCAATCGCTACTGAATTAGCACCGCATTGATACGCATATGCTGAACCTACTGTTAAAAACAACAGATTTCTACAAGGCAAAAAGGCATCTTCAAAAACCCTTTTATTTGAATCTGTTAAGCCTGACGACAGTAAATTACCATAACCACCAATTCTCGAAATTTGAGGAGGAGGGAGCCCTAAACGCTTAAAATTATTTAAACAAGCGTTCAACTCTTTCTCCAAATTAATTTGACCATAATCTATAAATAATGGATATTGAATAATGCCTTCCTCATGAACCAATAAAGCCATGACGGTTGAGTCTAAACCACCTGATACTAAAGTAACAATACTCAAATTCTCAACTCCCTAGCAGCTCGCATTGTTGCCCAAATAGCTAAATCTAAGCATCCAACTGGAAAACCCAATTTATCAGCGTAATCTATAATTATTTTTTCAACTCGTTCATAAGCTGGAAGCGTAGAGGTATTGTATCTATTGTTATATAATAAATTTTGTAATCTCATATAACGTATTACATGATTATCAAGTATAGCTAAGTCATTACTAATACCGATATTGCGAAGGAACATACTTGCTTGTTTGGGCCCCAATCCAGAAAATTCATTAACTAAATACTTTCTTATATCTTTTGGTTCTTCACCATTGCAAATCATTACTAAAAGAGATTTATTGACAATCGCATTCCGTGCCTTATTTAATTGAAAGGCTCGAATTTTGGGAAAGCGATAACCTAAGCTAGCCAGTATTCTATAAACTTGTATCTCAAATTTGTTGTCCCTACTACCCCACCAATCATCAGAAAGCAATCCTGATGCCTCAATACATTCTAATGCCATTCTAGCCATTTCATATCGTACTTGACTACTAAGTATACAAGCTACTAATTCACGGCGTAATGATAACTCGTCTTTAGGTATATTAAAACACAATTTATCATGAAGATAGTTACATAGTTTAATAACAGTGTTTTCCAAACGATTCCTTATTAAAAGCTTTGAACAATCAGGTATCATTTTTCTAATTCCTTTAAGAGGGAATTGCCAATATATGGTATATTTTTTAATAAATACTCTTCTTGCCCGGTTAATATTAAATCCTGAATTGTTTTAAGCCAGTCATTAAAAAAATCAAAGTTGTAGCTAATCACCTGAACTGTATATGATGCTTTTGAATCACTAATAATTTTACGAATTTCAGATGATCGTAAACGAGATAAATATTGGTCTTTAAAACAATCGAAATGCGAAAAGTGAAACAAATAACCTTTATCGTAATCAGCTACTGTCCGACACCATTCTAATCCATCAAAAGAATCTGCACCAGCCACAGCAAACGCCATTATGGATAGTGGATTACCAGCACCAAGAAGATGTAAAGGATAGTAATTACCAAGTTCGTTTAAACGTCTACGGATATTCTGTATAGTTTTGAAACGACTTATTATTCCATTACCCAATTCACGTTCGGGTATTGCTACCATAATAGGATCAAGCGCTGCTGTGACCTTGACAATTAGTTCAGGTGCAGACTCAACATCATACATACCATCAGCTTTCTTCGGTAAATGTACTATCGGACAAAGTAGGGAATCTCTAATTTGTATAGATTTTTCGTCTTTCTGAAAACATTTAATAATTTTTTCAGCAACTTGATCAAGATCGCCTTCAGGATTAGTATCATCAAAAGCAAATGCAATATCAGGCAATATTTTTTTTACAGTATCTATGTAATACTCATTTCTCCAACCATTTTTGTTAATCTCAGAAAAACGGTCATTTTTATGATCAGCTTCATAGTTTCCTGAATCAAGAAACAATACGGTACTTGACTCACGTACTTCATTAACAAGATGTAAAAAATCCCGATTATCATTGTTCTTCACATCATACGAAGATATTAATAAAGCTGCAGGATTATAATATTTAAAAAGTTTTAAGCCATCTTGTGGGTGAAGCTGAGTTTCAAAAGATGACAGTGAAAAAATAAAACAAGGCAGCTTGAGTATTTTATTCTGTAATTTTAAGACTGTTGCCCTTTTTAGTTCTAATTCAGTTGCAATCTTCTTTCTTAATAATTGATAACCAGGATGGTTTTCATCGCCATCCCAGCCAAATGCATTTGTTCTATGTAGTCGACCAAAACCCAGTAGCGGATCAACATCATCTATAAAAAAGGGAAATATTAAACATCCGTTTTTTTGTGCTAAGTGTACCTCATCGACAAAAACATTTTTTTTAATTGAATATCTTGAAAATACTGGTATAACAGCTTTGGTATTTTGTAGTGCCTTTTGTACCGTTTCATCCCAATTACCTTGAGTGATATCTTCGTCCCACCATACTCTCCAGGTTTTCCTAAGAAGTGATACTAATTCTTTCACAGCTATTCTATTTTCTGATGCATAAATAACGCATATGTCTATTATACTCTTTCACTCCCTGGAATAAATCTACAGGTCTTTGTCATAGTAAATTCAAACATTTTTCTTGATAGCAGCAATTACATTTAATCAAATTTAATATTCAATATTGCGCATGATTTTCCTGCAACACTTTCTTATACTTCGTCCAAGGCTTCCTGGACGGCGGTGAATTGTTCGAGGGCGGTTTCGAGGTCTTCGACTATTTCTTTGGCTAGGATGTCGGGGTCGGGGAGGTTGTCCATATCTTCAAGGCTTTCGTCACGCAGCCAGAAGATGTCGAGGCTGGTTTTGTCACGCTGGATAAGTTCCTCGTAGCTAAAGGCCCTGAAGCGTTCGGTTTCCTGGCGGTCATAGCGGTTGTCAGGGTTGTAGTATTTAATGAAGTCTTCAAGATCGGCGTAGGTCAAAGGGTTGGTCTTTAAGGTAAAATGCTTGTTGGTACGCAGGTCGTAAATCCAGAGTTTTTCGGTCCAGGATTTTTCGCTAGCCGGTTTGCGGTCGAAGAAGAGAACGTTTGCCTTGACTCCCTGGGCGTAGAATATTCCCGTGGGCAGGCGCAGCAGAGTGTGCACATCGCACTCGGCGAGAAGTTTCTTGCGCACGGTTTCACCGGCGCCGCCTTCAAAGAGGACATTATCTGGGACAACGATGGCGGCCCGGCCGTGTATCTTCAGCAGAGTTTTGACATGCTGCAGGAAGTTGAGCTGCTTGTTGGAGGTGGTGGCCCAGAAGTCCTGCCGCTCGTAGACCAGGGATTCTTTAGCCACTGTGCCTTCGCCGTTGGCGATGGTGATGCTGCTTTTTTTGCCAAACGGCGGATTGGTGAGGACCATGTCAAAGCGCTCTCCGGGGTCGGAAATAAGGGAATCGCCAACTTCGATGGGGCTTTCTTCTCCCCCGATGCCGTTGAGATAGAGATTCATCACGCAGAGCCGGGCCACGCTGTCCACGATGTCCTTGCCCTTGAAGGTATGATATTTGAGGAATTTTTTCTGTTCTACATCAAGGTTCTTCGAAGAGATGTAATCGTGAGAGGCCAGCAGGAAGCCTCCAGTGCCGCAGGCGGGGTCGCAGATGGTCATGCCCGGTTCGGGGCGCATTACTTCCACGATAGCTTTGATCAGGGGGCGCGGAGTAAAGTACTGGCCGGCGCCGCTCTTGATGTCCTCGGCGTTTTTCTGGAGAAGCCCTTCGTATATTTCGCCCTTGATATCGATATCCATACCGGCCCAGGTTTCGCCGTTGATCAGTTCGATCAGCCTTTTAAGCTTGGCGGGGTCCTGAATCTTGTTCTGGGATTTGCGGAAGATAACGCCGAGCATGCCCTTTTCTTTGCCCAGAGTTTCGAGGATATGGCGGTAATGCTTTTCCAGGGCATCGCCGTCTTCTTTCAACAGTGACTGCCAGTCATACCCCGGGGGGATGATGGAGGGCTTGTTAAACGGCGGCTTTGTCTGCTCGTCGGCCATCTTGAGAAAAAGGAGATAGGTCAGCTGCTCCAGGTAATCACCGTAGCTGACGCCGTCGTCCCGCAGGACGTGGCAGTAGTTCCATACTCTCTGGACAATTCCGGCGGTTTCACTGGACATTATTTCTTGCTCCTCCTGCGCTGGTCTTTTTCAGTTGCGTTTTTTTCCTTTTCGGCTTTAATCCGCTCCAGCAGGACTGAGGCGGGCTCATCGGTGGGGTCCTGGGGGACCAGCTTTCCTTCGAAAGCTTTCTTTAAAATGCTCTGCCGCAGACGCTCCGCTTTTTTCAGGTTTTGCTCGACGATCTCTTCGACACGGTCGACTATGGAGAAGCGGCGCTCGATCTCTTCAACGATTTTTTTTTGTTCAAGTAAAGGTGGTAATGGAACACTTATTTTTAGGAGCGCTGGTTTATTAATAAAAGGTTGATCAACTCCTTGCAAAGATATCTTAACCTTCCTAATAAAATATGGTGATTGTACTAAATAGAAAAAATAGGACTTGTTAATAACATGGGTGTTAAAAAAATCGAATCTACCTACTCTTTGGTATAAGATTGCTGGTAAATCGCAATCTTTAAGTATGCCAATTTTCAACATATCATTTAAGATCGGTCTGTTTAAAGCGATTAATATATCACCTGGTTTTAGGACCAGTTTGGGGTGTTTTTCTAAATAACTTGAAGGTAAATAACTAACATTATCCCAAACAATTTTACCAAATGATACATTGGCTATTTGAAGTAGGCGTACCCCTGTTTGTGCATATTCACTTTTTTTAAATGCCTTACCTGAACTCATATCTGCAATGTTATGCAAAGAAGTCCACTCCCAACCATCCGGTAATTCATACAAGTCGGCAGTATCAGGAAACGGTAAATTCTTTTGCCTCTTGGCAATACACTTCTTGCCTTTAGTTTTAAAGATCTCGAGAATCGCAGATGCTGGTTCAAGCTGGTGTTTGTTGGCTTCTCGCCATGCGGCGGTAAGCTTGCCTTCGAAGGCGTGTTTCAATACCGCATGGCGGTAGCGCTTTATTTGGGTCCGCACTTTTTTTAGGGATTCAATCCCGGCATCGAGCCTGGAAAAGAGCTCTTCGACCTTGTCTACGATGCGGTGCTGTTCAGGGAGGGGCGGTAATGACAATTTAATGCTTAAAACATTTTCTCTGCGCAGATTATTAATGTTTACGCCACTTGATAGTTGTGAAATGCTTTTATTATAGGCATTGCTCTGGAAAAAATAACCAATAAACTTTTTATTTAACTTTGGGTTTACTCTAATAAGCCCACAAAAAGCACCAAAACCACCAAGAAAATTGTGTTTAGCTTGTGCTGCCTTTCCTACTAGGTTTTTACTACCGCTTGACATAGCGATTATAATATCGAGTTCTTTAACATACTGTTCTTCTTTCAATTTGGAAGATGGAACATATACTAGATTCAAATAATTTAGTTCTTTGTTAATATTGGTTGCTCTTAAAATTGGAACATAACCAATTTGAGGTTCATGAATACCCTCGTTTTTTTTGTAACTTACTCCTCTAATAAGTTGAGCAATACAACCTAGTTTGGCTGAAGTCCAATTTTTTGGGATATCTTCTGATACCTTGGGTATCACGCTACCAGCACCTCGTTAAGTTCTTCCAGTATTTTGTCCAGTTCTTCTCCAAAGAGCTTATAGACTTTGGCCAGGCCGCCTTTCTTGTGGAAGGGCGCCAGTTCAAAGTCCTCTTTTTCAATCTCCAGGCTGGTGGCAATATGATCCCGGATCATTTTCAGCCATTCAAGCTGTTCATCGGTAAATGTCCGTCCCGCTTTTTTCTGCTCCTCCAGCCAGCGGTCAAAGCGCTGGCTGGCCGTCTCGGCGAAGGGCTGCAGGAGGCCGGTCCGGCCCATGGCGAAGCGGACCAGGGAGATGATATCGGTAAGCAGCCTCTGGGGACCGGCTCCCCTTACCTTTGATTTCTCGAGCTGCTCGTAGGCCTTCCATACCTGCTCACTGGTCAGGCCGTAAGGCGGTTTTTCAATGGAACGGGCGAGCTGCTCGATCTCTTTAAAGGTAAGTTTTTGCCGGCTGTGGGGCAAATTGTAGATTATCTGCAGGGCGGTGATTTCATCCTTGTTTTCGGCGATAAACTTCTTGAAGGTGTCCACGATGGTTTTTGCTTTTTCCCTGGCCTGCGCATCGTAGCCGGCAAAGATGACCGTATCCCGGCTGATGGTATCGATGAGTTGCTCGTTTTTCTTCTTGATCTCCACGATCTTGTTGCGCAGCTCCGGGCTATAAAAAACCAGGCAGGCTTCGTCAACCAGTTTTTTAGCCGCCTGCGCCAGTTGCTCACCAGTAGGAGCCTCCGTCCCGAAGAGTTCTTGGGCCTTTGCGGCATGTTTGTCCGGATCAACGGCGTCCATGAGCCTGTTGATGATCTGCTGTAGGGTTTGCCCCCCAGAGACCTCCTCGATCTCTTTTCTGTCCGCCGGCGTGATGGCCCGGTCCAGCCTGGCCAGCCTGCCCGCCAGGGAGGTTATGGTGTCGGTATCCCTTACCCCCAGGGCTACAGATTCAATGAGCTTATCGAAAGAGACGGTCATCTTTCTTTCCAGCGGCCGTGAATCGGTCTTGTCGTTTTCACAGACGCCAACGGCATCGACGATTACAAAGTGCGTTTTGGCGGCGGCATCGGGTGTCACGGCCCTGAAGTCAGTATCCGATATGGTCCGGGTGCCCCGCCCCTTGGCCTGCTCGAAGTAGACCCTCGACTTGATGTCCCGCATAAATAGGAGGCATTCCAGCGGCCTGATATCCGTTCCCGTGGAGATCATATCCACGGTAACGGCGATGCGGGGGTTGTAGGAGTTGCGGAAGCTGGCGATCAGGTCTTCGGGCTTCTCACCGGTGGTTTTGTAAGTAATCTTTTTGCAGAACTCGTTGCCCTTACCAAATTCTTCCCTGATGATGTGCACAATATCTTCAGCGTGCGAATCGTCCTTGGCGAAGACCAGGGTTTTGGGCACTTCGGTGCGGCCGGGAAATATCTCCGTGAAAAGCTTCTCTTTAAAGGTCCTGATGATGGTCCTGATCTGGTCAGGCGCGACCACGTCCCGATCCAGTTGGCTGGCGGTATACTCTACGTCGTCTTCAAGCACTTCCCAGCGGACCTGGCGGGTCAGCTTGTCGCGCTTGTCGATATAGAAGCCGGCCTCCACCTTGCTTCCTTTTTCGGTGATCTCTGTTTTAATGCGATAGACGTCGTAAC
>Ga0116181_1004334_pt1 | contig 10713 bp, 12 predicted proteins | sample AD_UKC075_MetaG_FD_89752 | JGI IMG/M metagenome (GOLD analysis project Ga0116181, IMG submission 89752) | Active sludge microbial communities of municipal wastewater-treating anaerobic digesters from USA - AD_UKC075_MetaG | ecosystem: Engineered > Bioreactor > Anaerobic > Digestate | place: USA...
CACAGGTGCCGCGCAGGCATCCCCTGAGAATGCGACAACCCCGCGGGCCGAGGCCCGCGGGGTTGTCGTGGAAGCGCACTCAGTTGACGCGCTTCTCCTTGATCTTGGCCTTCTTGCCGCGCAGCTCGCGCAGGTAGTAGAGCTTCGCGCGACGCACGTCACCGCGGGTGACGACCTCGATGCGCTCGATGATCGGCGAGTGCACGGGGAACATGCGCTCGACGCCGACCTGGAAGCTCACCTTGCGAACCGTGAAGGTCTCGCGCACGCCGTCGCCCTGACGGCCGATGACGACACCCTGGAACACCTGGACACGCGAGCGCGTGCCCTCGATGATGTTCACGTGCACCTTGACGGTGTCACCGGGGCCAAAGGCCGGAATGTCGGACTTGAGGGATGCTGCGTCGACGAAGTCGAGCTTCTGCATGATCGTTCACTCTCTGCAACCCCACACAGGTGGGCGGCGGTGCTAGGGAAAAGTTTGAAGGTGTGTGCCCTCGCGGCTTTCGACGCGCTGTGACCCCCCTGTGGCAGAGTCCTGCTACGGCACAAACAGCTATTCTGCCACGAATCGGCATCGCCGACAAACTCGATTCCCCGCCCGGCCCGCGGCGCACTGCGACGCGCGATGGATGCCGCCGCCAGCACCCCGACTCAGCGCGACGTGCCGTCCGACTCCTCGATCACGAACACGTCGCCGGCCGCAGGCGCGGACCCCGTGGCTGCCCCCTGCGCGGCCTGGCGCGGCGGAACCGACCCGCCCGTGCGTCCCCAGGTTCCCGAGTCGTCGGGGCGCAGGGTGGTGTACCGCAGCGCGATCGGCCGCGTCTCGGCCGAGAGCTGCCGCATCGACGACCAGATCAGCGCAAACCCGGCGATGATCGCGCCCACCAGCACCGGCGCGAACCAGGCGTCTGCATAGAAGCCGACGGCGATCGTCAGGCCGTGCCACACGGTCAGGCCCAGCACGTCCCACCACGATACGGCGCGCGCCGCGCGCACAGTGCCCCGCGCACGGATCAGCAAGGCGATCAGGATCTGCCCGAGAAAGACCGAGGGGCACGCCACGAAGAGCACCCAGAGGAATGCAAGGCCGCCGCCGGTGAACACGCCCCAGCCGATCAGCAGCCACACCGGCAGCACGAGGGCAGCCGGAAACAGCCAGACGAAGAAGCCACGCCGCAGGAACATGCTTCGATGCTACGCCTGCGGCCCGCCCCTGTGGCGCTCGGGGCGAACGCTTCGGGTGCACGCTCAGCCATCCCGACGCGTCGCACGATCCCGGCGACGACGACGCCGCGCCTGCCGCCGCACGGCCGCCGCACGGCCGCCCCTTCGGCACGGCCAGGCACGATCCGGCAAGATAGAAGGCAACCCGAAAGGACCCCCCGATGATCGAGCTGCGCACCCCCGCCGAAATTGAGGCGATGCGCCCCGCCGGGCGCTTCGTCGCCGAAGTGCTCGCCACGCTGCGCGACGAGGTGCGGGTCGGCACGAACCTGCTCGCGATCGACAAGCGCGCGCACGAGATGATCCGCAAGGCCGGCGCCGAGTCGTGCTACATCGACTACCACCCCTCGTTCGGCGCGAGCCCGTTCGGCAAGGTCATCTGCACCTCGGTGAACGACGCCGTGCTGCACGGACTCCCCCACAGCTACGCGCTGCGCGACGGTGACCTGCTCACCCTCGACTTCGCGGTCTCGGTCGACGGGTGGGTCGCCGACTCGGCGATCTCGTTCGTCGTCGGCACCCCGCGCGACGAAGACCTCGCGCTCATCGACACCACTGAGCGTGCGTTGGATGCGGCGATCGCCGCATCGACCATCGGCAACCGCCTCGGCGACATCTCGGCGGCCATCGCGAGCGTCGCGCACGCAGACGGCTACTCGATCAACACCGACTTCGGCGGCCACGGCGTCGGGCGCACCATGCACGGCGACCCGCACGTGCCCAACAACGGCCGTCCCGGCCGCGGGTATCCGCTCAAGCCTGGGCTCGTGGTCGCCCTCGAGCCCTGGCTGCTGCAGACCACCGACAAGCTCGTCACCGACAAGGACGGCTGGACGCTCCGTTCAGCCGACGGCTCGCGCGGCGCGCACACCGAGCACACCATCGCCGTCACCGAAGACGGGCCGATCGTGCTCACCGACCGCGCGTTCCTCGGCGTCAAGTAGTCCGAGGCCCGCGGCCCGCTCAGTCGGCCAGCAGGTCCGGCCGACGTGCGGCCGTGCGCTCGATCTGCTGCTCGCGGCGCCACGCGGCGATCGCTCCGTGGTTGCCGCTGAGCAGCACCGGGGGCACCTCGTGCCCGCGCCAGGCCGACGGCTTCGTGTAGCTGGGGTACTCGAGCAGGCCGTCCTCGTGCGACTCCTCGACGAGGCTCTCGGGGTTGCCCACGACGCCCGGAATCAGCCGGCCGACGGCCTCGATCATGGCCATCACGGCGACCTCGCCCCCGTTGAGCACGTAGTCGCCGAGACTCACCAGTCGCACACGACCCCGACCGGCGGCGTACTCGAACACGCGCTCGTCGATCCCCTCGTAGCGGCCGCAGCCGAAGACGATGTGCTCCTCCTGCGCCCACTCGCGGGCGGTCGCCTGCGTGAACAGCGCGCCGGCGGGTGACGGAAAGACGATGAGGGGTCCGGATGCCTCGGCCGAGGCATCCATCGCCTCGCCCTCGCCCTCGCCCTCGCCCTCACCCTCGGGCAGGATCGCGTCGAGCGCCTCGCCCCACGGCTCGGGCTTCATCACCATGCCGGCGCCGCCCCCATAGGGCGTGTCGTCGACCGTGCGGTGCCGGTCGTGGGTGAACTCGCGCAGGTCGTGGACGCGCACGTCGAGGATGCCCGCCTGCCGCGCCTTGCCGAGCAGCGACACCTCGAGCACGTCGAAGAACGTCGGGAAGATCGAGACGACGTCGATGCGCACGCGCTCAGGCCCCGTCGGTGTGGGCGTCCTCGACGACAGCCGCATCTGCGGCCTCGTCGGCATCGCCCTCGTCGTCGTCGGCGCCGGGGACGGCCTCGAACAGGCCGGGCGGCGGCGTCAGCGTGACGGTGCCCGCCGCGATGTCGACGCTCGGGACGATGGCAGCGACGAACGGCACCATGACCTCGCCGGCGGACGTCTTCACGATGAGCAGGTCCTGGGCGGGCAGGTGATCGACGCGCACGACGCGGCCGATGACCTCGCCGTCTCGCAGCGCCTCGAGGCCGACGAGCTGGTGGTCGTACCAGGCGTCCTCCTCGTTGGAGGGGGCGGCAGGGTCCTGCTCCACCCAGAGGATTGCGCGCACGAGCTCGTCGGCGGTGGTGCGATCGTCGACGCCCTCGAAGAACGCGACCGGGTGGCTGTTCATCCAGCGGAACTCGCGCAGCGTGATCTCTTTGCGATGCCACGGCGAGTTCGCGGGCACCTGCAGCGTGAACACGGCGCCGGGCACGAAGCGGGCATCCGGATCGTCGGTGTAGAGCTCCACCTTGAAGGCGCCCTTGAGTCCGTGGGCCTTGACCAGGCGGCCGACGCGCAGCTGCGTTCTCGGAGCGGAGTCGCTCGACGAGTTCGCGGCAGGCGCTTCGGAGGCTGAAGCTGTGGGTGCGGGCGCCGACGCGGATTCCTCCGCGCCGCGCCCGCTCACGTCGAGCGACACGCCGTTCTCAGTCGACATTTCAGTCTTCGTCAGACACGTCGACGCGAACGCGGCGACCATCGGCGAGGGCCGAGACGAGGGTGCGCAGCGCCTTGGCGTTGCGGCCCGCGCGACCGATCACGCGACCGCGGTCCTCGGGATTCACATGAATCTCGAGGACCTCGGCGCGTGCAGACTGCGTGACCACGATGCGCACGTCGTCCGGGTGGTCGACGATGCCCTTCACGAGGTGCTCGAGTGCAGAAGAGAGCAAGATTACTCGGCCTCGACAGCAGCTTCGGCGGTCTCGGCTGCCTCGGCCTCAGCCTCGGCGGGAGCTTCTGCGGCCTTCTTCTCCACCTTGGGGAGCAGCACCGGCTTCTTCGCGGCGTCGGCCTCGAAGGGAGCCTTGGGCTCAGCGACCTTGACGGTGCTGACGGCGTTCGCGTCGCCCTTGAACTTGCCCCAGTCGCCCGTGAGCTTCAGCAGCGCGGTGACCGGCTCGGTGGGCTGTGCGCCGACGCCGAGCCAGTAGAGCGCGCGCTCCGAGTCGATCTTGATGACCGAGGGGTTCTCGGTGGGGTGGTACAGACCGATCTCCTCGATCACGCGACCGTCGCGCTTGGTGCGCGAGTCGGCCACGACGACGCGGTAGAAGGGTGCGCGAATCTTGCCGAAACGCTTGAGACGAATTTTGACAGCCACAATTCTCCTGTGGGTTGTGAGTGAACGAACTGGACGCCTGGATCGTGGGGTGCACACCCGGCGGAAGCTCAAAGGATCCTGCGTGCACTGGATAGAGGGTCGAGCACACGCAGATTCAACGTCTTATTCTGCCAGAAGATGCGGGATGCCGCGAACCACTCGCCGCGTCATCCGCAGGCCGGCCCGTCAGCCCTTGCCGAGGAGCTTCTGCAGCTCGGCGAGGTCTGCCTCGCTGGGCGCCTTCGCGCCGCGCCCGAGCCCGAAGCCCGAGCCGGTCGGGGCGCTCGCGGCTGCCTCGATCTGCCCGGCGTTCTCGGCCGCGCGCTTCGCCGGGTTTCCCGAGCGCGAGCCGCCCTTGCCCTTCTGCTTCTTCGCGCTCCGCTTGCCTGCGCCGTGCGAGCCGGGCATGGGACCCATGCCCGGAATCTGGGGGGTGCCGCCGCGCGCCACGGTCTTCATCATCTTCGCCGCCTGATCGAAGCGGCTGACGAGCCCGTTCACGTCGGTGACGGTGACGCCCGAGCCGCGCGCGATGCGCAGCCGTCGCGAGCCGTTGAGGATCTTGGGATTGCGACGCTCCGCGGGCGTCATCGAGCGGATGATCGCCTCGGTCCGGTCGATCTCCTTCTCGTCGAAGTCGTCGAGCTGCTGCTTCATCTGGCCCATGCCCGGCAGCATGCCGAGCATCTTCTTCATCGAGCCCATCTTCTTCAGCTGCTGCATCTGCTCGAGGAAGTCCTCGAGCGTGAAGGTGTCGGTCGCGAACTTCTCGGCGACCTTCGCCGCCTGCTCCTCGTCGAACGCGGCCTGCGCCTGCTCGATGAGGGTGAGGATGTCACCGAGGTCGAGGATGCGCGAGGCCATGCGGTCGGGGTGGAACGGCTCGAGGTCGTCGAGGCCCTCGCCGGTGGATGCGAACATGATCGGGCGCCCGGTCACCGACGCGACCGACAGCGCCGCGCCGCCACGGGCGTCGCCGTCGAGCTTCGAGAGCACGACGCCGGTGAAGTCGACGCCCTCCTGGAAGGCCTTCGCCGTGTTGACCGCGTCCTGTCCGATCATCGCGTCGATGACGAAGAGCACCTCGTCGGGGTTCGTCACCTTGCGGATGTTCGAGGCCTGCTTCATGAGCTCGGCATCGACGCCGAGGCGTCCCGCGGTGTCGATGATCACGATGTCGTGCTGCTTCTGCCGCGCGTACTCGACGCCGTCGCGGGCCACCTTGACGGGGTCGCCGACGCCGTTGCCGGGCTCGGGCGCGTAGATCGCGACGCCGGCCTGCCCTGCGACGACCTGCAGCTGATTGACGGCGTTGGGGCGCTGGAGGTCGCTCGCGACCAGCAGCGGGGTGTGGCCGTCCTTGGCCAGCATCTTCGAGAGCTTGCCGGCGAACGTCGTCTTGCCCGAGCCTTGGAGGCCGGCGAGCATGATCACGGTCGGCGGGGTCTTGGCGAACTCGAGGCGTCGCTGCTGACCGCCGAGGATCGCGACGAGCTCCTCGTTGACGATCTGCACGACCTGCTGAGCCGGGTTGAGCGCCCTGTTGACCTCGTCACCGAGGGCGCGCTCGCGCACCTTCGCGGTGAAGTCCTTGACGACGGGCAGCGCCACGTCGGCATCGAGGAGCGCACGACGGATCTCGCGCACCGTGCCGTCGACGTCGGCCGCCGTGAGACGACCCTTCGTGCGGAGGTTGCGGAAGGTCTCGGTAAGACGGTCAGACAGGGTGCCGAAAGTAGCCATGGTGCCGCCAGTTTACGCGAGCACACGGGGGAACGCGCTCAGGCCGAGCCGGGGCCGCCGTCCAGCAGCGCGGGGATGGGCAGCGTGGCCCGCTCGAGCAGCTCGGGCAGCGGCGTCCGCCCCGCGCCCTCGTCGGCCCACATTCTCAGCGCGGCGATGACGGCGCCGCCGTAGGCCGCGCCGATCACCTCGGCGCGCAGGGCCTCGACGCCGGCTCGGCGCAGCCGCCCCGCGATCGCCTCCGCGATGCGCAGCAGGCGTCGCGCCGACTCCCGCTCGAGCTCGTCATCCAGCCCCATCGCCGCCGCGTTTCCGAGCGCCAGCACGAGGCTGTCGGGTGCCAGCGAGTGCCCGATCCCCGTGAGCTCGCGTGCGACGACGGACGCCGCATCCATCGGCGCCTCGTCAGCGGGCGCCGCCTCGCGAAGCACCTCCTCGAAGCGGACGAGGTGGGCGTCGAGTCCCGACCAGAGCAGATCGCTCTTCGAGGCGAAGTAGTTGAAGAAGCTCGAGCGGCTCACGCCGGCTCGCCGGGTGATGTCGGCGACCGTGGTCGCCTCGTAGCCCTGCTCGAGAAACAGCTCGCAGGCGGCTTCGGCGAGCACCTCACGGGAGGAGGCGCGCGGCCGACCCGGCGCCGGAGCGGGCGCCGGCGGGTGCGCGGGAGGGTGCGGCACCGCGGCTCAGTCGGCGCTCGTGACCGACTGCACCTGCGCGTCGCTGGTCAGGTTGACGAGCAGCACGTCGTCGGTGGCATCGGGGTCGAGCGCGTACTCGAGCACGGCGAACGGGTCGGAGCGGCCGTGCTCGTCGGCGAGGATCGTCATGCTCATGAGCTGCAGCGAGCGGATCACGTCGACGTCGATGTCGCCGGAGTGGTCGACGAGCAGGTCCTGGAGCTCTTCGCCGAGCGAGTCCTGCTGCTGCACGATGAACTCGGTCACCTCGCTCGCGCGGTCGTCGACCTCCGAGAGCATGGCCTCGCGGGCGAGCGCATCGATGCCCTCGAGCGCGTTGATCATCGCGGCGGCGACGTCGAGCGCATCCATCGAGACCTCGTTCTGGTCGGGCGCCGTGAGATCGATCGTCACGCTCTGATCGCCCAGCTCGACCGTCTCCGACCAGAAGATCGATCCGTCTGGCCCGGATTCCAGAAGTCCGAAGAAATCGTGCTCAATCGCCATGTCCCTATAGAACCAGGGTGACGAGGGTTTCGAAAGTGCGCCGCTCCGCGCGCGCCGGCTAGCTGACCAGCGACTCGGCGAACACGTGCGGCGTGAAGCCGGTGAGGTCGCCGATCCCCTCGCCCTGGCCGAGCAGCTTGACCGGAATGCCGGTCTTCTCCTGCACGGCGAGCACGAAGCCGCCCTTTGCCGAGCCGTCGAGCTTCGTCAGCACGAGCCCGGTCACGCCGGCGTGCTCGAGGAACGCGCTCGCCTGGATCACCCCGTTCTGGCCCGTGGTGGCGTCGAGCACGAGCAGCACCTCGGCGATCGGCGCCTGCTTCTCGATGACGCGGCGGATCTTCGACAGCTCGTCCATCAGGCCGGCCTTGGTGTGCAGGCGGCCGGCGGTGTCGACGAGCACGATCTCGGTGTTCGTGTTCTTGGCGTACTCGATCGTCTGAAAGGCGACCGATGCCGGATCCTGGCCCTCGTGCTGGGGGCGCACGATCGCGGCTCCCCCGCGCTCGGCCCAGGTCGCGAGCTGCTCGACGGCCGCGGCGCGGAACGTGTCGGCGGCGCCCACGACGACGGAGCGGCCGTAGCGCTGCAGGAACTTCGCGAACTTGCCGATGGTGGTCGTCTTGCCCACGCCGTTCACGCCCACCACGAGCACCACGGCCGGCCGCTCGCTCAGGCGCAGCGTGGTGTCGAACTTCGCGAGGCGCTCCTCGATGGTCTCGCGAAGCATCCGCTGCAGGTCGCGCGGATCGGTCGTGCGGAACCGGTCGACCTGCTCGCGCAGCTCGTCGACGATCGCCTCTGTGATGTCGGGACCGAAATCGGCCGTGATGAGCGCCGTCTCCAGGTCATCCCACGTCTGCTCATCGATCGTCGGCTTCACGAACACCGAGCGCAGCGCGCGGCCCAGCGACCAAGACTTCTCTGCCATGCCTCCACCCTAGATGCCCCGGGCCGAACCCCGGATCCGCCGGATGCGCATGCCACTTCCGCGACCGTGCCGCGAGGACTACGATGCCGCTGACGTCACGGCACATCCACTCATACCCGTTGGAGGCCACCCATGTCTGATGCAGCACGCTCACGCGCTTCGCGCGCGCGTCTCGAGGCGCTCGGCGCAGCCATGCGCGGCACGCTCGTGCTCCCCGATCATCAGGGCTGGGGCGAGGCATCCGCCGCCTGGAATCTCGCGTTCGTGCAGCGCCCGGCTGCCGTCGCGCTGCCCGCCGACGTCGCCGACGTCCAGCTGCTCATGGCTGCCGCTCGCGACACGGGGCTCGGCGTCACGGTGCAGCCGGGCGGGCACGGCCCACACGGCGGCGACCTGCACGACTGCATCCTGGTGCGCACCGCGGCGTTCGATGAGCTGACGATCGATGCCGCGGCCCGCACCGCGCGGGTCGGCGCGGGGGTGCGGTGGGGCAGGCTGCTGCACGAGCTCGAGGGCACCGGGCTGGTGGCGCTGGCCGGCAGCAACCCGACCATCAACATCGCCGCGTTCACGCTCGGCGGCGGGCACTCCTCGCTCGGCCGCTCGTTCGGGCTCGCGGCGCACTCGCTCCTCGCGCTCGAGATGGTGGCCGCCGATGGGCGCGCGCTGCGCGTCAGCGGCGGCGACGACGACGAGCTGCTATGGGCGCTCAAGGGCGGCGGCGGGCAGTTCGGCGTGGTGACCGCGCTCGAGTTCCGGCTGCACCCCGCGCCCGCGAGCGGCCAGCTCTACGGCGGCAAGCTCACCTTCCCCGCCGCCGTCGCCAGCCCGGTGCTGCGCGCGCTTGCCGATGTCGCCGCCTCGGCGCCCGAGCCGCTCAGCATCAGCGCGGTGATGATGGTGCTCCCCGACCTGCCGATGGTGCCCGAGGCGTTTCGAGGGCAGTCGGTCGTGACCGTCGACATCGTCTCGCAGCTGGATCGCGACGCGACAGAACGGGTGATCGAGCCGATCCGCTCGGCCGGCCCGGTCGTGGCTGACACGGTGGCGCCGTTCGGCATCGGCCGGCTGCCCGAGGTGTTCGCGGAGCCCGTCGATCCCGTGCCCGCGCTCGAGTGGAGCGCGCTCATGGGCCCGGTCACGCACATCGCGGTGGACGCGCTCGCCGCGGCGTTCGCGGAGGGTGCGGCGCTCGGGCTCTCCCTGCTGCAGATCCGGCCGCTCGGCGGGGCGCTCGGGCGGGCGGTGACGCCGCCCGCGGTGGCCGGCGTCGCGGGCGTGCTGACGGCGGGAGCGCTGCTCGGCGCGGCCGGATTCGTGTTCGATCCGGCCATGATCCCGGGCATCGATGCCGCCCTCCAGAAGGTTCGGGATGCCGCTGCCCCGCACGCGGTGCGCGGGCGGGTCGTCACATTCCTGGCCCCGGGCGAAGACCTCGGCGCCGCGTACGGCGCCCCCGAGCTCGCGCGGCTGCGTGCGGTGAAGGAGCGGGTCGATCCCGAGGGCATGATCCGGAGCAATCGGCCCCTGCCGGCGGCATAGCCGGGAAGGCCGTCAGCGGGCCGCCGGACGTCCGGGGGCCGGGCCGCGTGCTAGCCGACGCGCGCCGCGCGTTCGGTGCCGACGCGCTGCCCGACGACCGCCGAGACGCCGTCCTGCCGCATCGAGACCCCATACAGCGCGTCCGCGATCTCCATGGTGCGCTTCTGGTGCGTGATGACGATGAGCTGACTGCTCTCGCGGAGGTCTTCGAACACGGTGAGCAGTCGGCCGAGATTCGCGTCATCGAGCGCCGCCTCGACCTCGTCGAGGATGTAGAACGGGCTCGGGCGCGCCTTGAAGATCGCGACCAGGAGCGCGACCGCCGCGAGCGAGCGCTCGCCGCCCGAGAGCAGCGAGAGCCGCTCGATCTTCTTGCCGGCGGGTCGCACCGCCACCTCGATGCCGGTCGTGAGCATGTTGTCGGGGTCGGTGAGCGTGATGCTGCCCGTTCCGCCGGGAAACAGCGTCGGGAACACCTCGCCGAATGCGGTCTTCGTGTCTTCGAAGGCCGCCGCGAAGATCGTCTGCATGCGGTCGTCGAGCTCATCGATGATCGTCATCAGGTCTTTTCGGGTCGCCACGAGATCGGCGAGCTGATCCGTGAGGAACGCATGCCGCTGCTCGAGCGCGGCGAACTCCTCGAGCGCCAGCGGGTTGACCCGGCCGAGCTGAGCGAGCTTGCGCTGGGCCGCCGCCAGCCGCTTCTCCTGCGCGGCGCGCACGAACGGGACGGATGGCGCGTCCACGCCGTCCGGTGCGGCGTCCCCGGGCGAGCCGAGCACGGCGGCCGGCGCGTCCTCCCCCGGCGCGAACAGCACCGGCTGGTCGGGTCCGTACTCCGAGACGAGAATCCGCTCCTCGAGCCCCAGCTCGGATGCGACCCGCTCCAGCAGCGACGACACGTGCAGCTTCTTCTCGTAGATCTGCAGCTCGAGCCCGTGCACGTTCTCGGTGAGCACCGCGAGTCGCTCCCGCAG
>Ga0116181_1004342_pt1 | contig 10700 bp, 8 predicted proteins | sample AD_UKC075_MetaG_FD_89752 | JGI IMG/M metagenome (GOLD analysis project Ga0116181, IMG submission 89752) | Active sludge microbial communities of municipal wastewater-treating anaerobic digesters from USA - AD_UKC075_MetaG | ecosystem: Engineered > Bioreactor > Anaerobic > Digestate | place: USA...
CGACGATCGTCGACTCGTCCATGGCCCCAGCCTGGCACCCCGTTCCGGCGTTGACCAGGGTGAGTCCGCCGACGAGCTTCGGGATGCCTCGACGCCGGCTAGCGACGGATGGGCAGCAAGCGTGTACGCTCGACGGTGATCCAAGGGGCATGGCGTCAGATAGACACGCAGCGCAACAGCAGTTGGTCGGCAACAAGGGCAGCCGACCAGCGCGTGGCTATGTGATGCCGCGAAATGCGGGGGGAAATGAACTTTTACACCGTTCTTCGGGTGTTGCGGGCGTCATGGGTGCTGCTGCTCGTGGGCGCACTCCTCGGTGCTGGTGCTGGATACGCGTATGCCGTGCGCGGCGGCCCGCAATACGTCGCGCGGGCCCAGATCTTCGCGGCGGTGTCCGCCTCGGGCTCCGCGGGTGAACTCGCCGCAGGGTCTAGCTACATGAAGCTCCAGGTGCGGTCCTACCCCGCGCTCGTGACGTCGGAGCGTGTCCTGGGCGAGGTGGCCAAGTCCACGGGAATCGACCCGGTCGCGCTGGCCGCCCGAGTGACGGTCGACGTGCCCAGTGACTCGATGTGGTTGGTCGTCAATGTGACCGACTCCAGCCCAGAGCAGGCCCGCAGTCTCGCCGACGCGCTCGCGACGAAGACCAAGTCCGAAGTCGAGACGCTGGAGATGCGGGGCAAGAGCACCGCACCTGTGACGCTGACCGTCGTCACTCCTGCCGACGCGCCTGTCCAACCGGTGGCTCGGGGGGTGACCACGGCCGTCGTCGGCGGCACTGTCGCCGGCCTTGTTCTCGCCTTCCTCCTGGGCTTGTTCGGCTGGGTGGTGCGAGAGGGGTCTCGCTCCGCACGCCGGCGATGACCGTGGCTGCCGCGGTCATCGTGGCCGCGCAACACGAACGGGACCGCAAGATTGACCTCTTCCTCGCCAAGGGCTTGCTGTTGTCGGCCACCGCGGGGCCGTTCTTGGCCGTTGTCGCCAGTCGGGTGGTCAACCGCTCGTACCAGACCTACGACGCCAATGGTGTGGCCCTCGCTGTCGGCACCGGCAATGCCTCGCAGCTGACCATCGTCGCGTTCGGTGTGCTCAGCATGGCGTTCGCTCTGGCGGTGGTCCTGCGCGGTCTGTCTGCCGGTCGCGGCTCGCTGACCTGGGCGGCGGGGCTCGGTGTCGTGGGCTTCATTGCGGCGCTGGGACGCGACCCCGATCGTTTCGTGATCGACTCCTTGGTCGGTGCCGTCGTCCTCATCGCGGCCGGTTTCGTCCCGTGGTCGCGCGAGGTGATGCGTGCTTATGGGCAGTTCGCAGTCACCGCGGCCACGATGATCCTGCTCTACTCCTTCTTCACCCCGCTGCCCGACACCTGGCTGCCGTGCCGTGCCGACAAGTGCACGATTGCAGGCCGTTTGCTCACCGGCGTCTTCTGGGCCGAGAACGGTCTGGCGATGTATGTCGTCGCACTGACCCCCACGGTGGCCTTCCTGCGCTCAGGAGCGTCTCGGATCTTCGGACTGGTCGCGATGACCACGTTGCTCTACCTCACCGGCAGCCGGGCGGGCTACGTCGCCTTCCTCGGGGCGGTGGCTGCCTATGCCTTGCTGCGACGCCTGCTGGTGTTGTCCTCCGATGATCGTTCACAGGTGGCGTGGACCACCCCGGGAGGCATTTTCGCCACCGTGCGCCCGCTCGTGCGGATCGCGGCCCTCGCCCCGATCGTGGGATCGCTGGCTTCCCTCTTGGTGCTCATCGTCTTGCCTCCGGAAGGCCTCACCGAGCGCGGCGGCGTGTATGCCGGGCTGCGCGAGATCTTCATGGACCAGCCGCTGCTCGGGCCTGGCTTGCAGGCGCTGCAGACGCTTTTCTACCAGGGCCACGCTCCCTTCCTCATGGGCACCGAACACGGACAGATTCCCTACGTCCTCACCCGCACCGGCGTGATCGGACTGCTGCTCTACACCCTGGCCGTCGCGATGCTGTGGTATCGCACGGTGTCCTGGGCAGGCGCCGTGCTCTCGCTGATGTTTGTCGGGTCATCCTTCTTCTTCGCAACCGAAGCGGTGCTTACCCTCGGATATGGCTACGGGTGGCCGTTGGTTCCCCTGTTGGCCATGGCCGGCGCCCTCCCGCGCACCGAGCGTGGCACCTGGACTGCGTCGTTGCCGGAGAGCGCGGATGTCGAGTCACGAGTCCTCCGTCAACGACAAGATGCCCAGTCGCTCACCGCGGCCACCGGACGGGCATTGCGCGCCAGCATCGGCCTGGCGTCCGGACTGGCCGTTCTCGGTGCGACGGCAGGCGTGGTGGCGGGCTTGCCCGGCGCAGGGCAGGTGACCGCGTCCGCTCAGATCCTTGTGCTGCCGGCGGCGATTTCGGGCCCCGGAGACCGCGCCGACATCGTCGCTCGTGACGCGGCGGTGTCCGCCGCGTCGCTGCTCGACGATGAAGTGGCCCGGTCCGTCGTCATGGGGACCCCGCCCGCGGTGCGCGGTGTGCAGACCCGTCGTGACGATGCCTCGGTGACGGTCCTGGTGACAGCATCAGAGCCGGGCGCAGCCTCCGCCATGGCGCGGCAACTGGCCACCACCGTGGCCGCGGCAGCGGCGCGCTATGGCACGGGCGTCGAGTATGCCGTGGTGCCCGGCCTCGAGGTGCCCCTCCCCTCCGTGCCGATCCCGCTGCGAGCGGCGGGTGGCGCAGCACTCGGGCTGGGCCTCTGGGTCCTCATCGCACGCCGCCGAGCGCTCCGTGCAGTGAACCTGCAGCGCAATGCAGCGGGTCAACCGTGACGCGCCGCGTGCTGGTCGTCGGGCCACCCCCTCACCTCAGTGGCGGTATCGCCACGGTGACTCGCGTTGTGACCGAGGCGGCCGCGTCCGGCGCCTGCGCTGACTGGGAGGTCAGCGCCCTGGACAGCGGTGGCGGACGGGGCCCGGCCGGCTATCGGCAATTTCCGGGCGCCGTTGCCACGGTCTTGCGCACCGACGCCGACTTGCTGCATCTCAACATGGCGAGCGGGGGCAGCGCGCTGCGCAAGACGCTGCTCGCCGAGGCGGCTCGCTGGCGCGGACTGCCGTACGTCGTGCATCTGCACGGCGGCGGCTTCGCGGGCTATCTCGACCGGGTCCACCCGCGCTACCTCAAGCGGCTGGCCCGGGCCTTTCGGGGCGCAGGCGCGGTCGTCGTCCTCGGCAACCACTGGCGTGACGTCGTGGCCGACCGGCTCGAGCTGCCCGAAGGTGCCATCTCGGTCGTGCCGAACGGAGTGCCTGACGTCGGGTGCGACCTCGAGGTCCGTGCCGCGGCCCTGCCGCGGACGCTGCTGTTCGTCGGAGAGGTCACCCGCCACAAGGGAGTCGATGTCCTGCTCACCGCCGTCGCGGAGTTGCTGCCCGATCGTCCCGCCTGGCAGGTGGTGCTGTGCGGTCCCACGCCGGATGCGGCCCTGCTCGGGGAGGTTCAGGCGCTGTCCGTGGCGCTGGGGGGCCGGGTCCTCGCCACGGGAAATCTCGGCCCGACCCAGCGCGACGAGTTCTATCGGACATCGCACCTGTTTTGTCTGCCCAGCCTCGCCGAAGGCTTGCCCATGGTGCTCCTGGAGGCCATGTCGGCCGGTCTGCCGTGCGTGGCGACCGATGTCGGTGCGGTCTCCGACATCGTCGACGACACGGTCGGTGCACTCGTCCCAGCCGCCGACGCAGCAGCCTTGACTCAGGCCTTGGCCACCCTCATGGACGACGCGCAGACCCGGGATCATCGGGGCGGGGCCGCCCGAGCACGGTGGACCGACGGATACAGCAATACCGTCATGGCGACCCGGCTGACCCAGGTGTGGGACGAGGCTGCCGCGGTGGTGCGCACCCGGCATACCGGTGCATCGGCGCAGGTCAGCGTGATCATCCCGACCCTGGGCAGACCGTCGTTGCACGAGGCAGTCGCGTCGGCACGCGCCCAGGGCGTGCCCGTCGAAGTGATCGTCATCGACGACTCGAGCGGGACCTTGTCGGCAGGGGCCGTGCCGGCGGGAGTCGTGCTGCTCCATACCGCAGGTCGGGTCGGCGCGGCCGCTGCCCGAAATCTCGGGATGCAGGCCGCCACGGGCGAAGTCATCGCCTTCCTCGACGATGACGACACCTGGCGGCCCGGCCATCTCCAGGACGCTCTCGGGGTGCTGGCCCGGCGACCTGATGTGTCGATCTATGCGAGCCGCGGCATGGTGCACTATCCGCATCGGCGCTCGCGGGTCGAACCGGTCGAGTTGTTGGGTGGCCGGACAGTCGCCGAGTACTTCTACGGCCCCAGCGTGTGGTCCAGCCGCTGTCGGCGGATCATGACCCCGACCCTGGTCTTCCGGCGCCAACTTGCCGATCACCGGATGGACAGTGACCTGGCGTTCGGCGAGGACACCTGGTGGCTGCTCACGGCCGAACGACAGGGCGCCATCGTCCACCAGAGCGCTCACGTGGGAGTGGATGTCGTGGCGGCACCGGAGCGGGAGCGGGAGCGTGCCGGCGATTCCAGGACCCGCACCTGGTTGGGCCGGATCGACGGTTTGGATCCGGAGCTCGGCACGGGCTACCTGGTGGGCTCGGTGGCCCGGGAACAGGCGCGGTCGGGCCAGCCCGGGGCGGTGATCCGCACAGCGATCGATGTGGTGAAACGTCGCGGAGGTCGCTGGGTCCCCGTGCTGGCGGCGCAATCCGGTGCGGCTCTGGTGGTCCACTTCGACCACGCACTGAAACGGTGGCGAGGCCGATGACACTCCGTGCTGACCCGATTCCTGCCCGACTCCGGCGGCGCATCCGACCGGCATACCTGAGGGCCGTGCGCTTGTTGCCGATTCGTACCCGTCGATCGGTCGTCTTCGCGCTCAGGCACCGCCGCTGGCCGGACTTCACCCAGCCGGAAACCTTTACCGAGAAGCTCAATTGGCGCATCCTCAACGATCGGCGTCCAGCGATTGTCGAGGTGTGCGACAAGCTGCGGATGCGGGAGATCGCGCGGGAGCGCGTGCCGGATGAGCAGGAACTGCGCCTTGTTCCGCTGCTCTGGCAGGGCACGGATCTGCGCGACTGTGCCGATCTGGGCGGGCCGACGCAGTGGGCGCTCAAGCCGAACAACAGCTCTGGCGTCGTCATTCTCGGGCCGGACGGCCGCTCGCGCGACGAGCTCCGAAGAGCGACCCGGGGGTGGACGCGCAGCGAGCCCGGGCACTATCTGGGCGAATGGGGTTACACGCAGGTGCCGTTCCGTTATGTCTTGGAGGCCAGGCTCCCTGGTGAGAAGTTGCCGTCGGAGTTCAAGGTCTTCTGCTTTGACGGGATTCCGGCATTTGTGCAGGTGCATCGGGACCGCATGACGAAGAAATACTCGATCGCCTCGTACGACACTCAATGGCAACCGCTGGCCGATCATTTCGTCCTCGGAACCCCGCGATTCAGCCCGCGCCCGTCGAACCTCGACCAACTCCTGAACGTGGCCAGCCGGCTGGCCGCCGGATGGGACTTCATTCGCATTGACCTCTACGACATCGCGGGCCAGCTGTGGTTCGGAGAGTTCACCCCGTATCCCTCGGGCGGCGCCCCCTTCGCACGGCGTGGCGCAGATCTCGCGCTCGGGCAGATGTGGCGGCTGCCCGCTCCCGCCCACCCCTCGTGAGCGGCCATCGGTACGTGGACAACGGAAGAGATCGATCGGGGCTGGAGGCAAGGATGGTCGAGCAGAGCACGCGCTTCATCGCAGGTAGGGAGCGCCTGAGGCCCACCCGCGCAGGAGCCGAGGGAGCGGGAGGCCCGACGGGGCTGGCACCGGGCTGTGAGAGGTGGCAAGGATGACCCTGGTGTCTCGGACACGAGCGGCGTTACGACCGGCATACTGGCGCCTCGCCTCGGGTCTTCCCGTGCCGCTGCGCCGCCGCGTGCTCTTCCTGGCGCGACACGGCCGGTGGCCCAACTTGCGCGCACCTCGGACCTTCAGCGAAAAGGTCAACTGGCGGATCCTCAACGACCGGCGCCCCATGCTCGTGGAGTACTCCGACAAGATCGAGATGCGTCGGCTGGCGCGTGAGAGGGTGCCGGACGAGAGCGAGATGCGCCTTCCGGAGTTGCTCTGGTCTGGCAGCGACCTCGATGAACTGCCGGACCTCGACTCGGTCGGACCGTGGGTGCTCAAGCCGAACAATGGCACCGCCACCGTCGAGTTCGGGCCTGCGGGAAAGGCGCGCGCCGAGGTTATTCGGCGGGCGCAGCAATGGCGGGCGAGTTCGCCTGGACAACTCCTCGGAGAGTGGGCGTACACGCAGGTCCCGACGCGCTATCTCCTCGAGGCGAAGCTGCCCGGGGAGGGCCTGCCGACCGACTACAAGGTCTTCTGCTTCGACGGTGTCCCTCGGGTCGTCCAGGTCCATACCGGGCGCTTCTCGCACGGGCACAGCCTCAGTCACTACTCGCCGACCTGGGAGTGGCTGCCGGGCCGAGCGGCCAAATACCGCAATGACCTCATGCCCGCGCCCGAGCATCTCGACCAGATGCTGGCCCTAGCCCGCAGACTCTCGGCCGGCTGGGACTTCTTGCGCGTCGACTTCTACGACCTCGCGGGCTGGGTGTGGTTCGGGGAGTTCAGTCCATATCCTGCGGCCGGCACCATGCGCTTCGTGCCACACGCTTTCGACGAGTACCTCGGGTCGTTCTGGACGCTTCCCGATCTGCCCAGGTGAGCCGCCAGATCCGGCTGGTGGGGCAGTTGCTCGGGTCCACTGTTCTGGCCCAGGTGGCAGTCCTGGCCGCGACAGCGCTGGCCGCGCGCGTGACGACGACGGGTGATTTCGCCGACTATGGCGTCGTCACGAGCATCACTGCCGTTCTCGCGACGTTCAACACCTGGGCCGCGGAGTCGAGGACCACGGTTCTCCGCGAGGAACCTGCCCACCAGGTGTCGCGGGCCGGGATGGCGATCGTGGGAGTGGTCACGGCACTCGTCGGTGTGGCTGCGGTGGTGGCCGCGATGATCGGGCAACCGCGGCTTGGCATGATGCTGGCTCTCGGGGGCGTCGGGGCTGCGATCACCGGTGGTCAACAGCTCCTCCAAGGGGTGGTCCTACGCCACCAGCGGCAGCACCTGTTGGCCCACAGTCGAGCCACCCAAGGGATCTCGAATGCAGCTCTCATCGTGCTCTTCCTCGGGCTCGGGTTCCCGGGTTTCGTCGTCCTCACCCTCCCGTGGCTTGTCTCGCTCGGCCTGGGTTTCCTCGTGCTGGTCCGGGCTACTCCTGACCGGGCCGTCTGGCTGGGCCGGAGCTCCCGTGCCGAATGGCACACGTTGCGCTCCGAGACGCGATGGCAGCCGGGCAGCAACGTCCTGGTCTCGCTGGCCGCCGCGTTGCCGATGCTGGTCCTGCCAATGGTCGGCGCGATCGAGGTCGCCGGAGCCTGGGCCCTGGTGGCGCGGTTTCTCATGCCGGTGGCCTCCACTCTGAACAGCACCTTCGGGCCGATCTACATCGGCCACGCTGCCGGCATGGTCCGTCAGGGTGAGGTTGCCGCGTTGCGTCGCTACCACGCTCGCTGGACTCTGCTTCTCGCCGGAGGTGCGGTGTTGCTCTCGGGTGCGGCCGGGTATGCCGTGCTCGGGCTCGTGCCGCAGCTGGGCCCGCAGTGGTCGGGAGCCGGATCCGTGTTGCCGGCTGCCTTGCTCTACTACGGCTCGCTCTTCTGGTGCCTGCCCGTGTCCCAAACCCTGATTCTCCTCGGGAGAGTCGACACCCAGGCCTGGTGGAGCGTGGCTCGGGCCGTCCTGTGCGCGGTTCCGCTGCTCTGGGTGGCGCACGCGCCGCGAGCGGCGCTGACCGGGTGGGCCGTCATGGCCGCGTCGACCTTCGTCGCCCAATTGGGGCTCCACCGACTGGCGCTCCGACTCCCAAAACAGACATAAAAGATAGTTCAGACAATCCCCATTAAATAGGCCGGAATTGGAGGATTCGTCACGCTTCAAGTGGCAGCCCTGTGGGTCATTTCGGTATCATGCGTTTTGCGCGCGCGTGTTTGCGACACGCTGTTTGGGTACGCACGCGCACCGGTCAGGAATAGGGACCTGACCAGTCGTCGATGCCTTTGGGAGGCGTCGGCCAGGGCACCCGGTGATAGGGCAGTCGCCGGGGTGAAAAGGGGCAGCGCAGTGACGACCTTGCTGGTGGCGAACGAGGGTGGGCACATCACGCAGCTGCACCGATTGGTGCCGCGGCTGGCCATCGATGACGACATCGTGTGGGTCACCACGCGCACCCCACAGACCGAGTCGTTGCTGGCCGGCGAAGTCGTCCATTGGTGTGGCCCCGCCGACCCGCGCGATGTCGGTCACGTGCTCCGCAACGCGCGGTCGGTGAGTCCGATCTTTCGGCGCTACACGGTCAGCCAAGTCGTCTCGACCGGCGCGTCACTTGCCCTGTCGGCCCTTCCGCAGGCTGCGATGCGGGGGATTCCCGCCTACTACATCGAGAGCGCAACCCGGGCCATGGGGCCGAGCCGCACCGGCGCCCTGCTCACGATGGTGCCTGCCGTCAAGCTGTTCACCCAGCACGAGTCCTGGGCAAGCGGGAGGTGGAGGTTCGCCGGCTCGCCGTTCGACGTCTACGCCACGGACGCAACGCCACGTAAGCCGCTCCGGCGAGCGGTTGTCACTCTGGGGACCCAGGGTCGATACGGCTTCCGTCGCGCTGTCGAACGCATCAGGCAGATCCTGCCTACCGATGTCGAGGTGCTGTGGCAGACCGGCAGCACCGACGTGTCCGGGCTGGGGATCGATGCCCGAGAGTCGGTGCCCTTTGCCGAGTTGAACCGGGCCGTGCACGAGGCCGACGTCGTGGTGACCCACGCAGGCACCGGTGCTGTGCTCGGAGCTCTCGACGCCGGCCAATACCCTGTCGTGCTGCCGCGCCGGCAGTGCTATGGCGAACACGTCGACGATCACCAAGTCCAGACCGCCTTCGAGGTGACCCAACGCGGGCTGGCGGTGGTGCGCGATCCAGCTCACCTCACGCTCGGCGACCTGTGCGATGCAGCGTCCCTTCGGGTGACCCAGCGCTCCCGTCCTCCGCTGCTCGACCTCAACGCCTCAGAGCGGCAGGTGTCGATGCTGGCCGGCTAGTGCCGGTTCGGACCCACATCGGCGTGGCCCGCGCTATCGCTCGCGCGGCCGTAGCCAAGGGGACCTCAGCGACCCCATCCGTCTTGGACGAACTGGATCCGGGACCATGGGAAGCCGTTGAGCACGGTGCCACCAGTCTCGTACTTCGACGCGTCGTAGATGGCCAACCACGGGTCGGGTCGTCCGGCCTGGATGGCCAGCTGCCCCGACTCGCCGATGAGCACAACGCCTTCGGAGACATTCGCCACGAGCATCCCATGGGTCTGGGCGGCTCGCGCCAACGCCTTGCCCAGTCGTGACATCGGCAGGCTCTCCACGTCGACCGTCGGGTCAAGCCGCATCCGGGTGCCTTCGGGGATGGCGTCCGGATGCGTGTCTCGACCGTCTGTGCGTTGAGCCGGCCAGACCCAGACACCCCGTTTCGTCTGCGGGAGGGCGATGGTCATCGCGTGCGGGATCACCCCCGCCCGAGCTTCCGCGAGGGTCACCATCCCAGCCGCATTGACCAGGCTCGACGCCGCCGAACCGAACGGGCCGTCGAAGTAGCCCCGGTTTGTGGACACGTCATCGATCCGGCCCCCCCAGCAGGCGGTCCACCGTCCATTGACCTTCGCTGCCTTCCAGAACTCCCAGAGCTTCCCGGCGGCAGGGTCGTAGATCGACATTCCGCCATCACCCCCGAGCCCGGGGGTCGCGTTGGTCGGCATGGGCACCCGCAGGAAGATCCCCCGCCCGGAGAAGAAGTCAGGATGTGCGGCATACGGGCATGACCCGAAGGCGACATCGACCGTGGGAGTGCCAGGCGGCACCGTGAGAACGGTGGAGTTCCATGCCCTGGTGTTCATCCCCGCGGACTTGGTCGGCGTGGACTGCAGCAGCGCCTGGAGGCGCGCGAGCCTGGCGGGAGAGCTCGGGTCCAGCGGGGCATTTCGGACGTCGAGGCGGAAAGCCGAGTTGGCGGCCTGCCGGTATGCCGGTGAACCGGCGGGAGTTGCCAGGGAGTTCGTGTGTGGCGTGCCCGCTGTCGGCGACGCTGGGGCCGTGGATGCACCGGAAGTCGTGCCGACGTGCGACCCAGCTGAGGTCGTGGGCGACGGTGGGGCCGAGGATGCACCGGCAGTCGTGCTGACGTGCGACCCAGCTGAGGTCGTGGGCGACGCGGGCGCGGAGGGTGGCGCTGCTCCGGTCGGTGCTGGAACACTCCCGTCGGCCGGTGGGGTCACCTCGGACGCAGTACCCGAGGGCACCAGGCCCGTCTCACTGGATGCAGTCCCGATGGGGAGCGCGCGAGCGGCGTCGGCACCCGGGTCCGTGGCCGAGCTGGAGTGCGCCCCGGACAGTGCCATGGACCGGAAACCAGCAGGGTGACCACCGGACGTCACGACCATCGCTATCGCGCCGACGCACAGCAGCGGCGCAATAGTCCGCGCGCGCAGATTTCGACGGGACATGGGGCGAGGCATCCGCTTATCGTGCCCTACATCCTGCGACTTGGCACGCCGACAGGTGAATTGCCGGATTTGACCGATGCACATTGTTTCGTCGCGCTGCACGCTTAG
>Ga0116181_1004349_pt1 | contig 10682 bp, 10 predicted proteins | sample AD_UKC075_MetaG_FD_89752 | JGI IMG/M metagenome (GOLD analysis project Ga0116181, IMG submission 89752) | Active sludge microbial communities of municipal wastewater-treating anaerobic digesters from USA - AD_UKC075_MetaG | ecosystem: Engineered > Bioreactor > Anaerobic > Digestate | place: USA...
CCCACCGGGGGATGGAAGGCCAACGCCTTCATGATCTTCGACTACTTCGGCAAGACGGACTTCAAGTTCGCCGGCATCGACGTGTCCACCAACAAGCTCGTCATCGGACACCGCACGGCCGACGGTTGGATCTACGACGTGCAGGCCACGCCGCGCAGCTTCAAGAGCGACACCTACTACGACCTGCTCCTGGCGGTCAACGGGACGGCCGTCACGTTGTCGGTCAACGGGACGATGGCGCTGAGTTTCACGTTCGCCCCGCGCCTGATCGCCGGTCAGCTCGTCGGCCTCAACAAGGGCATGACGGGGATGGGGTCGAACAACTCGCGCGGCGTGTTCGACAACGTGCAGGTGCGCGTGCTGACACCCCAGGTGACCTTCGACCAGACGATCGACCTGCGCACCTCGACCGGGTCGCTGAGCGCTCCCCTGAGCGGGACGTGGACGTCGACGAGCACCGGCCTCACCGGGGTGGCGGTGACCGGTGCTCAGGCCCTGGTTCCCTTCTCGTTCGGGTCGGTCACCAGGCTCGCGTCCACCGCCTGGGTCAACCTGCAGACGACGGTGACCAGCAGCGGGATCGCCGGTCTCGCGTTCGACATCTACGGCTCGGGTGACTTCAAGTTCGCCGTGATCGATGTGGCGGGTCAGCGGCTACTGCTCGGCCACCTCGAGACGCGCCGAGGGTGGACCGTGGACGTGTCGGTGCCGTTCACGTTGTCGGCAACCACGGCATACACCCTGGAGGTCGTGCTCAAGGGCGCGTCAGTGAGCCTGTCGGTGAACGGTGCCTTCGGTCTGAGTTTCGGGTACAACGCCGGTGTCTCAGACGGGGCCGTGGGTCTGCTCGCGCGGGCCGCTCCCGCGCGGTTCACCTCGATGCGGGTCCGTACGGATGACCCGGTGTTCCTGACGACGACGACCACCACGACGGCCTCGTATCTCACCGCGGCGTCAGCCGGTCCGTCGACCCGCTCCGCGCAGCGGCAACCGACGGCCAGCACGCTGGATCGCGCCGTCGCGGGCGCCCTGGCCTACTGGCAGGACCTCGGCTACGACACCCGCGCCCTCACCGACGTGTCGATCACCTTCGCTGACCTCCCGGGCACGGTGCTCGCCTCGGCCAGCGGCTCGGGGATCGTTCTCGACATCGACGCGGCCGGGTGGGGGTGGAGCACGACGACCCGGTATGCCGTGCCCCGCCGGATCGATCTCGTCACCGTCCTCATCCATGAGTTCGGCCACCTGCTCGGTCTTGACCACACCGAGGACGGCGTCATGGCCCCGATCCTGGCCACCCGGCCGGCCACCGGTCGCCTCACCGAAGTGCTCGCCGGCCGTCGCTATGCAGTGGCCCGTCGGTAGGCTCGGGCGAATGCGTTCACTCGGCCCGGGTCGACCCGTGCTCGTCGCCGTCCTCGTCGCCGTTTACCTTGCCGGGCTGACGGCCTGTACGGCCGCGCCGCGACCGTCCGCGGCCGTCAGCAGCACTGTCGCGCCGACCGGCGAGGCCGCCTGCACGGCTGCGCTGGATCGTGTCGTGGCCGCCGTCGAAGAGCAGGTGCGCAGTTACGACCTGGCACCTGGACCTGCACCGGCAACCACGGCAACCACGGCAGCCACGGCAGCCACCGCAGCCACGGCAGCGACGGTCACGGCCGGCAGCGATGCGACGGCGCCGGTCCCACCGGCGACGACTGCCACGGATCTGGCCGGCACCCTCACCGAGGCCCGGGAGGTCATTCAGGCCAACCGGTGCCCCCAGGAGGTCGTCTCCAACGGGCTGACGACCAAGCTGGCCGGCATTCGGGCCCGCGGTCCGATCGCCGGCGCCGTCCTGGCCCGTCTTACGGCCACGATCACGGGGAAGGTCGGACCGACGCCGATCAGCCGGGAGGTCGCGCCGGGGGAGGATCTCGTCGGGGTGCTCGCCCAGTTGCCGGCCGGGTCAACCGTCCGGCTTGGCCCAGGGGAGCATCACCTCACCGAGCCAATCGTTCTGCTTGAATCGGTGACGATCGTCGGTCAGGGACGTGACCAGTCGCGCGTGGTGTCCAGCGCGGCGGATGCCGCGGTCCTCGTGCTCAGCCCAGGTCGGGTGGAACTCAGCGGTTTCAGCCTCGTCCGCGCCCCGGGGTCGTCCGGCACGGGGATCATCACCGGCCCGGTGGCCTCGTTGGTCCTGACCGGCATGCGAATCTCCGGCAACCGGGCGTCCGCGTCGAAGCAGGGCGGGGCGGCCGTACACCTCTCGGCCCAGTCCACCGATGCGGCTCCGAAGTCGACGACCTTCGAGATGACCGACACCGAACTCGTCGACAACGAGTGGGCCGGGATCGCGGTGAGCGGCGCCCACCAGGTGAGCGTCGAAGCCAGTTCGTTCATCCGCAATGGTGAATGCGGGGTGTGCTTCCTCGACCGCGCCAGCGGGTCGGTCGTCCACAGCACCTTCACCGACAACGGCGTGGGCGTCGCGTCGGTCGGCACCGCCCACCCGGTGCTTATCGACGACCTGTTCACCGGCGGTCAGGTCGGCGTCCAGGCCGACGAGGACTCGGCACCAGGCCTGCAGGGCAACACGATTCGTGGCGTCGGCCGGGCCGCGGTCATCCTCACGGGGCGGTCCGGTGGGACCGTCGAAGGCACGACCTGCCCGTCGGTGACGTACGGGATCGTTATCGGTAAGCAGGCTGCGCCCACGCTCCTGCACAACACCTGCCCCACGGTCGGCGTCTGAGGCTGGGGGGCTGGGACCACCGGCGCACGGTAACCGAGTCGGTGCTCACTCCACGGTGATCGGGACCCAGCCGCGCACGGCGTTGATGAACCAGAGCCGCCGGGCTTCCCTCAGGTCCTCGAGCCGCAGGACCCGCTCGGTGACCGTGCCGCAGGCCAGCAGTTCTGCCCGCAAGGTGCCCGGCAGCAGCCCGCTGGCGACCGCTGGTGTGACCAGGTCCCCGTCCATCTCGGCCACGAGATTGCCGATGGTCAGTTCGGTCAGCTCGCCGCGCTCGTTCCAGAGCAGGATGTCGAAGGGCGCCTCACCGGCTCGTCCGGTCGCCGCAAGGTATGCCGTGACCTCCCCGCGGTGGCGCTCGTAGCCCCCGCGCCGGGTCGTCTTGTGCCGTAGCCAGGGGTCGCCGGACCACACCGCGGTTCGAGCGAGTGCCACCTGCCGAGGTGGGGAAGTGATCTGGTCCGGGGTGGGCGGCATACCGAAGGGGTCGGTGAGAGCGGTGAATTCGACCTGCAACTCGCCCGAGGGTCGCAACAGCAGGCGGGCCCGGGCCTGCCCAGGCCCACCGGACCGCACGATGGATCGCGCGCGGTCGCGGTCGAACGGCCAACCGAACCAGGCCGCCGAGTTCGCCATCCGATCCAGGTGCCGGTCCTCGAGGACCACGTCGTCGGCCTCGACGCGCAGCGTCTCCAGGAGGGCGAAATCGCGCTGGGTCATGTCGAGCACCGCGGCCTTGGCCAACGCCTCGGCATGTTCGTCTCGACCGTCTGAATCCCACACGACCCCGCCGCCGACGTCGTAACGAGCTCGCCCGTCAGCCTGGTCGACGACCAACGTGCGGATCGCGACGTTGAACGCCGCAGCACCACCCGGGAAGACCACTCCGACGGCCCCGCAATAGACCCCGCGGGGCCGGTCCTCGAGTTCGGTGATGAGTTGCATCGTCCGGATCTTGGGCGCCCCGGTGATGGAGCCACACGGGAACAGTCCGCCAAACAGGTCGCTCAGCCCGAGTCCCGGGCGGCTCTCGCCGGTCACGGTGGACGTCAGCTGCCAGACGGTCGGATAAGCCTCGACGTCGAAAAGGCTTGGTACCCAAACCGATCCGGGGACACAGACCCGTCCGAGGTCGTTGCGCAGCAGATCGACGATCATGAGGTTCTCGGCCTGGTCCTTGGCCGATGCGCGCAGGTCCGCCGCCCGGGCGGCATCCAGGACCCCATCACGGGATCTGGCCCGGGTCCCCTTCATCGGGCGGGTGACCACCTCGTGTCCATCCCAGGTGAAGAACAGCTCGGGAGACACCGAGGCCACCGCGTGGGCTCCCGTGTCGACATAGGCGAACCACCCGTCGCGCTGCGCTCGGCGCAGGTCGGCCCACGCTCCCATCGGGTCGCCGTCGAACCGGGCCCGCAGCCGCATCGTGTGGTTCACCTGGTAGGTGTCACCGCGGGCGATCGCGTCGCGGACTGCGGTGACGGACGCGGCATACCTCGCCTCGTCGGTGCCCGCCTCCCATGCTGAGCACGCGTATGCCGCGGGCTCTCTGGCCGTCCCCGGTGGCAGGGGAGCGTCATGCAGACCGAACCACACCAGCGGGACACCGGATCCGCCGCGAACCGTCATGGCCGGATCGAACGCCGGCGCGGCCTCGTAGGAGACGAACCCGACGGCATACCGGCCGTCCGCGCAGGCCGCCGCGACCCGATCCAGCGCCGAGCGGACCTCAGCGACGCTGGCCGCCTCGACGACCTCGACGGGCGTGCCGAAGGCCAACGGCCCCGCTGCCCCGGCCGGTGCCCAGGGAAAGTCGACGAACGCCTCCCTCACGGCGCCCAAGGCTAGGGCACGACGGGGCCGATGGGACGCTCCAACGACCGCCCGACTGGAGCGGGCAGAATGGCAGACGTGTCCCTTCGCGCCAACTCCCTCGATCCAGCCGTCGCCGCGCTGCTCAAGCGCGACGAGCAAGGCCTCGTGGCGGCCATCGTCCAGCAGCACGACACCGCCGAGGTGCTGATGCTCGGATGGATGGACGACGAGGCCCTGTCCCGCACGCTGACGACCGGCCGAGTGACCTTCTGGTCGCGCTCGCGCGGCGAGTATTGGCGCAAGGGCGACACGTCCGGGCACGTCCAGCATGTCCGCTCGGTGGCCCTGGACTGTGACGGTGACGCCTTGCTTGTGCGCGTCGACCAGGTCGGCGCTGCCTGCCACACCGGCAACCGGACGTGCTTCGACGCCCGACCGTTGCCCGTCTCGGGAGGCCAGCATGAGTGACGTGCACGCCGAGTTGAGCTTCGGCACCACCTGGCCGAACCTGGACGTCTTCGGTGAGCTGGCCCGCACCCGTCGGGTCATCCCCGTCGTTCGCCGGCTGCTCGCCGACGGCGAGACGCCGCTGGGGGTCTACCGCAAACTGGCCAAGGGCGAGCCGGGCACCTTCCTTCTCGAGTCGGCCGAGCACGGCGGTGTGTGGTCGCGCTTCTCGATCGTCGGTGCCCACAGCGCCGCGACCCTCACCGAACGGGACGGTCAGGCCCACTGGATCGGTATGCCGCCCGCCGGCGTCCCCATCGACGGTGACCCGACGCTCGCCTTGCGCGACACCGTCGCGGCCTTGGCGACCGCCCGCATCGGTGGCCTGCCGCCGCTGACCGGGGGAATGGTCGGGGCGATCAGCTACGACGCGGTGCGTCGCTGGGAGAAGGTGCCCGACACCGGTCGCGACGAGCTGCACCTGCCCGAGCTGGCGATGGTGCTGGCCACCGACCTCGCGGTCCTCGATCACTCCGACGGTTCTGTCCTGCTCATCGCCAACGCCGTCAACTACGACGACACCGACGCCCGGGTGGAGTGGGCCTGGCGCGACGCCGTGGCCCGCCTCGACCGGATGACGGCCGAGCTGGGGGCGTCAGCTCCCTCGACCGTGGCCGTCGTCGAACCGGTCACCCTCGCCGTCACCAGCTCTCACGAGCCGGAGGCCTACCTCGACATCGTCGAGCGCGCCAAGGAGTCGATCCGGGCCGGCGATGCCTTCCAGATCGTCGTGTCGCAACGGTTCTCGACGCCGTGCGACGCCGACCCCATCGACGTCTATCGGGCGCTGCGGGCCGCCAACCCGAGCCCCTATATGTATCTGCTGCGGTTGCCGCACCCGGACGGCACGGCATACGACGTCGTGGGGTCCAGCCCGGAGGCGCTGATCAAGGTGACCGGGCGCGAGGCGATCACCCACCCGATCGCCGGCTCGCGCCCTCGTGGCAAGACCCCCGAGGACGACGTCCGGCTGGCCGACGATCTCGCCGCGGACCTCAAGGAGCGCGCTGAGCACCTCATGCTCGTCGACCTCTCGCGCAACGATCTCCAGCGGGTATGCCGCGCCGGCACCGTCGACACGGTGGAGTTCATGACCATCCGCCGCTACAGCCACATCATGCACTTGGAGTCCACCGTCGTCGGTGAGCTCAAGGAGGCGATGGCGGCATACGACGTGCTTGTCGCAACCTTCCCCGCCGGCACCCTCTCCGGTGCCCCGAAACCCCGCGCAATGGCCCTCATCGACGAATACGAAGGGCTCAAGCGCGGGATCTATGGGGGAGTGGTCGGCTACCTCGACTTCGCCGGCGACATGGACATGGCGATCGCCATCCGGACGGCGGTGATCCGGGACGGTGTTGCGCACGTACAGGCCGGTGCCGGGATCGTCGCCGACTCGGTGCCCCAACTGGAGCACGAAGAGTGCCAGCACAAAGCGGCCGCTGTGCTGCGGGCCGTCCAGGCCGCCGCCGGGATGCGGGCTGCCGTGGCGGTCGCCCCGTGACCAAGCGCGTGGTCGTCGTCTGTGTCGGGGTGCCGTTGGCAGTGCTGCTCGTGGCCCTGTCACAGACATGGGCCACCGGAACGAGCCAGGACGCTGTCCTTGGCCGGGCGACCATCACGGTGACCGGGTCGCAGATGGTCCCCGCGGCCGTAGGACTGGCTCTGGTGATCGCAGCGGCGCTGATCGCCATGCTCACCGGAGGGCCCAGCATCAGGACGGCCGCTGGCGTCCTCATGGCGTTGGCCGCCCTGACCACGGGGGTACTCGTCGTCACGTCACTCGGGTCGGCCGACCTCGCGTTGGGCCGCCGGGCCGCAGAGTTGGCCGGCCGGACGGGCGCGGCAGTCCCGGTGACCAGCGCGCTCGGTCCGTGGTCCTGGATCGCGGCGGTGGCGGGGTGGGTGGCCGCGCTGGCAGCGGTCGTGGCGACGGTCGCCGCGCGGCGGTGGGCGGGTCTCTCGACCCGTTTCGAGCGCGCCGGTGCCAGGGGCGGGACAGATCGCGGGGCCCGGCGCAGCGACTGGGACGACCTCACCGAGGGACACGACCCCACCCGCGCGGACAGCGGCGAGGGGACCTGACACAATGGCGGACAGCAGATCCACCACGGGTGCCCGCCGACACCGGCGGCCGTAGAAGGAGTGACACTGATGGCCGGAAACGACCACCACGAAAACCACGGTCAGAGCGTTGCCGCGTGGACCGGCGTGGGCATCCTCATGGTGGCGTCCATCGTGATGTCCTGGGCCGTTGTCGTCAGCTCGACCGGGCTGTTCATCGCTGGTGCCGTGCTGGCCGTCGTCGGTGTGGTGGCGGGCAAGGTCCTTGCCATGGCCGGTTTTGGTGTCGACAAGCCCGGCCGGAGCCAGGTCGACAGCGGCGTTTCCTGACCTCCGATGGGCTGGCCGCGGACCTGTGGGCAGGTTTCCCGGTTCGGCCGTTTCGGTGGCTACCCAAGCGCTCTGACCGCTAGGGTCCTTGTCGCGGCTCCGTTCGAGGGGCCCGTTCAGTCGTGATCGAGAAAGAGGCTGTGCCATGTCCTACGGTTCCACTCCGCCGCCCCCTCCGCCCGGTTCTGGCGGTTACGGCGCCCAGCCGCCCATGGGTCCGGCCGGCGGCATGCCCTACGGTGGCGCGCCGATGAGCCCGCCCCCGCAGAACAACCTCGTCCTGGCCATCCTCGCCACGGTCCTGTGCTGCCTGCCGCTGGGCATCGTCGCGATCCTCAAGGCCAACAAGGTGAATACCCTCTGGGCCCAGGGCGACCAGGCCGGCGCGCACGCCGCCGCCGCCGAAGCCAAGAAGTGGTCGATCATCTCGGCCGTCGCCGGTGTCGCCGCGGTCGTGCTCTACCTCGTGTTCGTCTTCATCCTCGCGGCCAACAGCGGCTCGACCCGCTGACGACCGCGTCGTCATGACGATCGCCGAGGCCGCGGACCCCCGTGTCGGCATGGGGGTCCGCGGCCTTGTGCAACCGGCGGCCATCGCCGCAGGGGCCACGGTGGGGGCGGCATACCTGTATGCCGTGGACCCCAACGCACCGGGCCACTACCCGCCGTGCCCGTTCTACGCCATCACCGGCCTGTGGTGCCCCGGCTGCGGCTCGGCGCGCGCCCTGCACGCTCTGCTGCACCTCGACGTCGGCACCGCGCTGGCCCGCAACCCCTTCGCGGTGCTGGCCTCGATCTACATCGCGTGGAGTTTCTACCGGTGGGGCTATCGCCGGGTCACCGGGACCCCGCTGCGGCTGGCGCCCGGGTGGGTCATCACCGTCGTCTGGGTGTCGATCGTCGCGTTCTGGATCCTGCGCAACGTTCCAGGGATGACATGGTTGTCCCCGCTCTGAGCCCGACCACGTAGCCTGGGCCGGTGCCTGTCACACCCACCGTCCTCGACGAGATCATCGCCGGCGTCCGCCTCGATCTCGCTGCCCGCGTCGCCCGCACGAGCCTGGCCGAGCTCCACTCCCGGATCGCGACGCTGCCCCCGGCGCTGGACGCCGAAGCCGCCCTGCGTGCCGCCGCAGGCATCGCGGTGATCGCCGAAGTCAAGCGGGCCAGCCCCAGCAAGGGCGCGCTCGCGGACATCCCCGATCCGGCCGCTTTGGCGAGCGCGTATGCCGCCGGCGGCGCCACCGCGATCTCCGTGCTCACCGAGGAACGCCGCTTCCGCGGATCCCTGACCGATCTCGACGCCGTGCGCGCTTGTGTCGAGCTTCCGGTGCTGCGCAAGGACTTCATGGTTGAGCCCTATCAACTCGTCGAGGCGCGAGCCCATGGCGCCGACCTCATCCTGCTCATCGTCGCGGCGCTCACCGATGCCCAACTGGTGGCCATGCGCGAGCAGGCCGAGGGCCTCGGGATGACCGCGCTGGTCGAAGTCCACGACGCCGACGAGACCCGTCGCGCCGTCGCCACGGGAGCCCGCGTCATCGGGGTGAACGCCCGCAACCTCAAGACCCTCGAGGTCGACCCGACCGCCTTCGCACGGTTGCGTCCCCTCATCCCGGACACGGCGGTCGCGGTCGCCGAGTCCGGCATCCGCGGGGTGACCGACGTGCAGGGGTATGCCGCGGCAGGAGCTCGGGCGGTGCTCGTCGGCGAGGCCTTGGTCATCGGCGGCGACCCGACCGGCACGGTGGCGAGTTTCGCAGGGGTGCCGGTGGGCGGCATACCGGATCGGGCGCAGGCGGGCCCCACGCAGGGGAGCGCGACGCAGGCGAGCACGATGGAGGGACGGCGATGAGCGAACCGCAAGGGAGATTCGGCGCGTTCGGCGGACGATACGTCCCCGAGGCGCTGATCCCCGCCCTGGAGCAACTCGACGAGGTGCGCCGCAAGGCCGCCGTCGACCCGGAGTTCGTCGGCGAGCTCGACCGGCTGCACCGCACCTATACCGGACGTCCGTCGATCATCACCGAGGTGCCCCGCTTCGCCGAGCACTGTGGGGGAGCGCGGGTCATCCTCAAGCGCGAAGACCTCAACCACACCGGGTCGCACAAGATCAACAACGTCCTCGGGCAAGCGCTGCTGGCCAAGCGGATGGGCAAGAGCCGGGTCATCGCCGAGACCGGAGCCGGCCAGCACGGCGTCGCCACCGCGACGGCAGCTGCCCTGCTCGGGCTGGACTGCGTCGTCTACATGGGCGCGGTGGACACTCGCCGACAAGCGCTCAACGTCGCGCGGATGCGGTTGCTCGGCGCGCAGGTGGTCGCCGTGACCAACGGCAGTCAGACTCTCAAGGACGCGGTCAACGAGGCGCTGCGCGATTGGGTCGCCAACGTGGACTCGACCCACTACGTCCTCGGCACCGTCACCGGGCCGCACCCGTTCCCCGAGATGGTGCGTGACTTCCACCGGATCATCGGGGTCGAGGCCCGGGCCCAGGTCCTCGATCTGGTCGGCCGGTTGCCCGACGCCGTGCTCGCCTGCGTCGGCGGCGGCTCCAACGCCATGGGCATCTTCCACCGGTTCCTCTACGACGATTCGGTGCGGCTGATCGGCCTCGAAGCCGGTGGCGACGGCATCGAGAGCGGTCGTCACGCGGCTCGCTTCTCCGGCGGCACCCGTGGGGTCCTGCATGGCGCCGCCACCTACGTCCTGCAGAACGACGACGGACAGACCATCGAGTCCCATTCCGTCTCAGCCGGATTGGACTACCCGTCGGTTGGTCCCGAGCATGCCCATCTGTTCGAGACGGGGCGGGCCGAATACCGGCCGATCACCGACGACGAGGCGATGGAGGCGTTCCGGCTGCTGTGTCGCACCGAGGGCATCATCCCGGCGATCGAGTCGTCGCACGCCCTCGCCGGCGCCATGCAGGTCGGCCGCGAGCTGGGGCCGGACGCGCTGCTGCTCGTCTCGCTCTCTGGTCGCGGCGACAAGGACGTACACACCGCGGCCCGCTGGTTCGGGTTGCTCGACGACGCGAAGGGTATGCCGTGAACCTCACCCCGGCGACCCGCGCGTCGACCCCGGGCGCCGAAGTCCTGGCCGCCTGCCGCGCCGAAGGACGGGCGGCCCTTGTCGGCTATCTGCCGGTCGGCTTCCCGTCGGTAGAGGTCTCGATCGAGGCCATGGTCGCCATGGCCCGAGCCGGCGCCGACATCATCGAGGTCGG
>Ga0116181_1004350_pt1 | contig 10670 bp, 15 predicted proteins | sample AD_UKC075_MetaG_FD_89752 | JGI IMG/M metagenome (GOLD analysis project Ga0116181, IMG submission 89752) | Active sludge microbial communities of municipal wastewater-treating anaerobic digesters from USA - AD_UKC075_MetaG | ecosystem: Engineered > Bioreactor > Anaerobic > Digestate | place: USA...
AGGGGCGGCAAATAGCAGTTGTAGGCCGGTTACAAAACCGGTCTTGGGAAAAGGACGGCGTCACCAGGTACACTACCGAAATTATAGCAGAAGAGCTAGAATTGCTTGCTCAGCCGTCAACGCACGCCGGGCAGACAGCGCAGGATACAGACTACAATACTCCGCCTGAAGGCTTTTCGGAAACAGACTCCGACTTCCCGTTCCCGCCACTTGATGATGATAATTTTGATGATAATGATGATGAGTTGCCATTCTAAAAACAGAAGGTGAATAAGCATCAAAAGGGCAGTACAGCCATAAAAAATGGTTGTACTGCCCTTTTTTGCTTTTAAAACAGAAAAGGGGGAGGCATAACAATGGTAATAACGGCAATAAAGGAAGGACGCTTTAGTTTTGCACCTTATACTCCCACCTATATACACAAACCTAAAAAGGAGAAAACAAGGGACTTTCTCATAAAGAAATTTACGAGTTTAAGCAAAGAGGGCTACACAAAAGTGATAGCTTGTGAAATAGTCAACGGGACGACGGCTTATTTGGCTGTTGAGGAAGTCAAAATACAAAACGGAAGCTATCAAAGAAGGGTGTACCCTCTTATATGCTCATTATACTACCAAAAAGGATATTACAACTTTGCAGTAGAAGCAATGACAGAAGAAGAAGGTCCCTACCTGTACGAAGCACCAGCAAAAATACTGCAACTGCTTACACCGCCAAGTTCCCAACAGGGTCAGCGGTGGAGAGAAAAATGCTGGGAAAATATCAAAAAAAAACAGAGAGAAACCCCAAAACCCAAGGTGCAAATAAGTCTATTTGATTAAAAATGAAAGGAGAGATTGGTATGTACAGTTCGGATCTGTGCCTAGTCACGACCCCAAGGGGGTACAGCTTATTAATGGATATGGCAACGGACGGAACACTTACTGGGGTTGTGCTGGATGGATTAAAGGAGATACTGGATAAAGGAAAAGCGGAGTTTTTCCCAAAAGAGAAGTATATCTTAATAAAGTGGGATGATATTAACTGGAATTTAGACGGAAAAAGCGAAAAAGGCTTTTACGAGGCATTAAAAGAGCTGACGAAAAGAGACGTGGCCTACAAATTCCTGCGAATTGGGGAATTGCCGGAAGATATCGAGGAAAAGCGCAACGGAAGGGCATATTTGCTCCCTGATCTCTACGTTACCCGGCGAATAGAGGTATGGCCGGACGATGGCCCGGGGGAAGATTTAACATTTCTAAAAGACATAAATCCGATATGCTATCGGAAACTACTACTTAGGTCGGCTGTCGGGTTTTATGAAACGGTATAAGGAGGATTTTGTATGATAGTGTTATTCACCCTCATACAAGAAAATGGAAGGAACAGATACGGGGAAATCCAAACCGTACTTGACATGTCCATAGAAGAGTTTATGACCCAAAAATATGGCTCATACTGGCCTGTAATAACCTTAAAAGGTGGTCTAACAACGGGCGCACACCTATACGCATCACGTTACGATGCCGTGTGGGTGGAGGTACCAGATTTGAAATATGCAAATAATCTTATAGGGCGGTATGCGCCGGTTCCAATCAAAAACTAAAAGGCGAAACAAATATCAAAAGGGGCAAAGAGCAAAAATCACATGCTTTTTGCCCCTTTTTTGATTTTTGGCGCAAATGAAAGGAGAGGTGAAAGTGGTAAATACAAAAACCACAATCGAAATAAAAGGGATGGATTTATTCCTGAACATCCTTTCAAAGGCAAGAGGGAAAATAATCGCGGTTGACATAGACAACACGCTTGCTAATGTCAATCGCGAACTTATAAGGCTTGGCTACAGTATTAAAAAATATCCTGCCAAATTACCCCGAGGGTTCTGGGAGACAAAAGACGGCATTAGACTGCTCCAAAACGCCCGGCCAATACCTGAAACAGTAGCCCTTATAAACCTGTTTAGAGACGCCGGTGCGGAAGTAATATATGGGACTGCCAGAAGTCCCATAATGCGGGATATAACCGAAAGCTGGTTAATATCCAATGGCTTGGAAGGGGAAGTCTTTTACGTACACAACAAAACGCTTATAGAAGCGGATATATACGTAGAAGATTCCCCGCAGGAGATAAAAAGAATCCTAAAGCTCGGTGCCAAGGTCATTGTGCCGGAATGGCCATACAACCGAGCCTTCCACAAGAATGTTATCAATTATCGTATAGGAAGGGGGTTTTAGAATGTTCAGCGATAGCCGCTTATCTGTCATAAATGTAGCAAACAAAATAGGGTTAAACGTGCTGCGCAAAACAGGCACTGAATGGCTTGCCAGGTGTCCGTTTTGTGGAGACAGTGAGAATCCTCGGCATGGCCATCTATATTTGAATATACGCAAAAATTCATATTATTGTGTTCGCTGCGGAGAAGGCGGCTATGCAGTTGGACTGTATGCACGAACAAAGGGTATAGACAACAGCCGTGCATACAGGGAATTAATGGAGCTGGAAGATGAAACCCCCGCTGATATAACGATTACAAAACCAAAAACAACAATTATGGCCGACATAGAAACCCGGAACAAAACTTACAGAGCGTTTCTGGATATGCTCGAGCTGGAATTTCAACACTTAAGCAACATCCGGGAGCGCGGGCTGTCAGTCAGACAGATAAATGAGAAGTGTTATAAATCCATACCTTCAAAGAAAGCCGGGTACAGCATTTGTAAAAAATTAATAAATGCAGGATATGTTCTGGAAGGAGTACCTGGCTTCTATCAAAAGGACGGAAGATGGACATTCTTTGGAATTCCGGGTTTCTTTATTCCGGTGCGGGACAGCATGGGAAGGATACAAGGCCTCCAGGTGCGGCTGGATGAACCGGGGAACGGCGGTAAATATCGCTGGTTCTCTTCACGAGACAAAAATAAAGGAACTCCGGCAAAAACATGGGTTCACATCGCAAGGGGGCAGAAAAAAGAAGTGGCGAAAGAAGTATGGATAACAGAAGGCCCCCTGAAGGCAGACATAGCGGCCCATCTGTCCGGCCACACCTTTGTGGCAATCCCCGGGGTAAACTGTACAAAACATCTTATTCCAGCTTTAAACAATATAAAAGCGCGCAAGGTTGTGCTGGCCATAGACATGGACGTTCTAACAAAAGAACAGGTAAAACAAGCACTGGAAAAATTGGAACTGGAGCTTAAAAGGGTGGGAATAAAAAGCAGCAGGGCGTACTGGAACCCTGTAGCCGGAAATGGAATAGATGACGCTTTACTGTCGGGGGCAGATATACAAGTGCTGGGCAGAAAAACATCATCTTTCATTAAAAAGCTTTTCGTGAGGGGATAAGAAATGAGACCCAAGAAATATACATTCCCTGAATGGCTTATAAAGTTTTCTGCCCATGCACGCAAGCGATGCAGAGAAAGAAACATAGATGAAAATGATGTAGTAAACAGCGTTGCAAAAGCTATAGAAAACATAAAAGCAAAGGTAGAAAACAGTGAATCGGTTTTTATACGAAACAAGGAATATTCCGTTGTCGTTACAAAAAACAGCGACAGCCAAGTAGATATCATAACAGTTATAGACAAAGCAGATGCAGCCAAAAAATTGGACGAGAAGGAAATAAACACGTTTCAAAACCCCCGTCTGTAAATGATGGGGGTTTTTTAATAATATCCCAATAAACGACATAATCTTGAAAATATTTACAAAAAATGATAAAATAATGAATAAAGATACATTTTTAGTAATGGCTGCTTCCGCTTTTCTTAATTAAGCAAGAGGGGTTGGTAATCTACTTAATTAAGGAAAGGGAGGCGTTATTATGGGTAAAAGGTTGTCAAAAACAACCAAACAAAAGATTTATCAGCGATTTATGTCAGGTGAAACCAACATAACAAAGCTGGCAAAAAACTTCAGACTCAGTCGCAAAGTTGTTTACAAAATACTACAAGAAGAACTACAGAAACATTCAGAGGAAACACTAAAACAAATACGCCTGAAGGAAAAAAAAGAAAAAGAAAAGCAGCAAGAAGAGAGAAAAGCAAAAGCAGCCGAACGAAGAAAAATCCGATCCATGTTTTGGGAATTAAAAACGCATGTAGACGACTTTTGGGATCACACCGAATATAAGATTGCAGACAAACTAAACATATGTATATCAGAAGTGTTTCGTGCTTTGCAAAACGATGTAAAGTACAAAAAACTCAAAACATTAAGAAACAAAAATCTGGAAGCAGCAATGAACAGACTACAGTTACAAAATTCCATTTCTATGTCTAAATCGACCAGGATAAACACCACACAAGCAGTAATGTTAAGCCTATCTGTCTACAAACACGACACAGCAAGAGAAAAGCTAATATACAGCGCAAATGTAGAACGGCCAAACGATATGCCTGAAGCTCTGCCTGTTCATCACTTTAGTCATATGCATTATCTGGTACAGCAATTGGAGGAACACGAAGAAGAACAAGCAGAAGAGATGGAGGCACAAAAACAGGAGGCCTGAAATTAAATATTGACACTGTAATGATTATATGGTATTATGCAATTAAAGAATTGTTCGAGCTATATTATATATATATGGCTGTATTATGCCCAAAAATAAAAAAAAGTATAAAAAGTGTTACCCAAAAGTGCAACAAACGGCGAAATCTCAACGGTTTCGCCGTTTTTGTGTTTTTGGACATTGTTCATAATTTTACAGAAACAAAAATGATGCAGAAGGGAGCGGTGAACAATGTCTTGCAGCATATCAATGCCTACGTTTCAAAAAATCGTAGTAACTCCACACGCGATAATGCGTTATCGTGAGAGGGTTGATGACCAGAAAAGCGATAAAGAGATAACCAAACTGTTAACCGCAGCCGTAAGATACGGTACGGTTGTACATACAAAAAAAGGACACCGGGGTAACCCGCAATACGTATTAAAACACATGGGGATAGAAATTCTGGCAGCAAAAGAAAAAAATGATAAAGCTGTGGTTGTAACATGTTACGGAGACAGTTCATACGCCAAGTGGTACCGAAGACAAAATTATAATATCAGGCGCGCTTATTGTGCCTGAAAATTTTTCCCATAAAAAACGCCTCTTAATCAAAACCAAGAAAAGGGGGTGATAAAATGTTCCTGGTCGATGTAGCAACAAACACAAGCTCTATAACTGCAGCTGAATTTGCCCAGAGGGTTGCAGATGCGGTTGTAGTGTTAATAAATTCTGTCTCGGGTATTATAGTTCCAATTGCAACGCTGTCACTTTTGGTATCAGTAGTCTTGTTGATCGTCGGCAGTTTTACTCAATCATCAAAAATTAAAAAAGCCGGAGCAAGCGGTATAGGTGCAACTGTACTGGGTCTTATAGTTTACTATGCTGCTCCAACGATTATATCCTTATTTTCCAGTCTGCAGTTGATATTTAGATAAAAACTTTTATTGACTATATTTAAAGTTAAAACAAAGGAGAGAGGAAAATGAGAAAAATTATTAATAAAACAAAAAAAGCATTTTATACCATTGTTTTTAGTGCAGTTGCTTTTATTGCATCGGGCCCCGTACACGCTGCGGGTGAAATGGACCAGATAAAAAACAGGGTAATAAGCGCTATACAGTCGGTAAGCGGTCCGCTGGGATTTATTTTTGTATTTGGCGGCGTTGTATTAATTGCCTTAAAGCTTATGATACAGCATAACAACCCAAACCGGCGCAGTGAAATCATAACCGGCCTGCCTTGGCTAGCAGCTGGTGCTATTCTTTTAGGCAGCGCAATGCTGGTTGCAAACCTTATTTTCAATCTGGGACAGGCATAAACCATGAGATACTTTCCTATTCCGTTTACGGTTGACGAAGAAGAAAAAGTATTTGGCGGGTACGTTTCACTGCGACAGGCACTATATATTTTTTTGAGCATGCTGGGAATCAGAATATTTTGGTTCCCGCTTCCACTTATTTTTAGGATTATCCTGTTTATTATTTTTGCCGGCTTAATGACGGCGTTTGGTTTTCTTAAAATAGGCGGTGTGTACTTTGATTCATATACTATTATGGTTGTCAAATATTTACTCCGCCGCAAAAAATACAGATATGGAGAGGAAAAGGAGTAATGTGGTTAGCAATAACACTGTTGTTAAGCGCAGCCGTTTTGGGTGGTGCATGGTACTACACACAACGCGACGAAACAAAAGCGAAACAAAAGAACAATATCTCCGACCAACAGACTCAATCAAAAAGCGGCCAAAAATACCTGAAAGACATCTGGGATATAGAGGAAATCCGGGACAGTATTATCTTCTTAAAGGATAACCGTTATTCAGCGGTTATAAGAACAGGGGCGATAGACTTTAGGATGATGTCGGAAGCAGAACAGGAAGCAGTAGAAGAAGCGCTTATCCAGACAGCCTTAAGTCTTTCATTCGATGTTCAGCTGTATGCTACTTCTGAATATATAGACGTAGAAGCAGCAAAACAGGAGATAGAATCAGAAAAGGAAAATATATCCGGCAACCCCAAGCTGGCAAAACTGCAGGAAGAAGCCATAAAGTTTCTGGATGACATAGCAAAAACACGTGGAACCGTCCGGCGCAACTACATTATAGTGACACACGAAGGCCAGCCGGAAAAAGCGTATCAGGAACTAGACCGATACTGCAACATAATCATCTCCAGCCTGCTACGCGCAAAAGTACCGGCACACAGGCTGGGGTCCAGTGAAATTTTGGACCTTGTACATTCAAGGTTAAACAGAGGTTCTATTTTTAAACCATCTATGGCCGCAGCTGCAGGAGCTTTTGATTTATACGTAGACGGAATACCGTATATGGAACCCTATGAAGGGGAGGTGGAAGCAACATGATATTTAACATGTTTACAAAAAAGGACAACGAACAAGAGAATACAGAAAAAGTTTTTGAGTTTGAAACAGGAGGAAGGGATATTCACTCCTTGTATATTCCTGACGCGCTGGAAGAAACACGAGACATGCTTTATCTTGGCCCCGGACGTTATGCCAGGATATATGCGGTATCCGTCTATCCCAGAGATGTTTATGTCGGATGGTTGGACGACCTGTTTTCAGCTGGAGAGATTGACTTGTCCGTTATGGTAGAGTCAATCCCTGACAGCGTTGTAATAAAGAAATTGAACGAGCAGGTAGTAAAGACAAGTGCTATGTATGCGGTTCAGGAAAGAAGAGGAAACATTCTTCAGCTTCCACAACTAAGGGAGATGCTGGAAGACTTGGAGGCAGAACGGGCTGCAATACAAACAAACAGGGACAAAATGTTTTACGTAACGGTTTTTATTGCCGTATACGGAAAAACTCCGGAAGAACTGGAAGCCCGTTCATCGGATATAAGCGACATTCTGGCCCGGAAAGCAACGCAAATGCGATGTCTTTCTTTCAGGCAGGCGGAAGCATTAAAAAACGTGCTGCCGATAAACAGCAGACCGCTACGCGGATTCCGGCGCAACGTAACAACCGGAGGGCTTATATCCTTTTTCCCAATAGCTAACCCAGACCTATCGCACCCGTCAGGAATATATCTCGGCAGAAATTTATTTACCAGCGCGCCGGTGTTTTTGGACTCTTTTATCGGTCCGCCGTGGCTTAACAACCAGCATATAACTATATTCGGCATCCCTGGTGCAGGAAAATCGGTTTGCATTAAGACCATACTAAATAAGAGTGTTCTACGCGGCACGTATGCAGCTATCCTTGACAGGGAAGGCGAATACAGAAAGATGGTTACGGAACTGCTGGGTGGACAGCATATAACGATACGTCAGGGTGTACCTGCTGGGATAAATCCGCTGGACATTGAACCCGATACTGACGAATCGGGTAACAGGGAACACGTACCAATAATGGACAAAGTAGCGGAAATACGTGCTTTGCTGGGAACAATAGCGCAAAACTTTATGGGAAGGTCGCTGACAGCTCTTGAAGTAGTTGCAATAGAACAGGCGGTACCGGAGATATACGCAGAAAAAGGAATAGATACACGAGTTGACAGTTTATATACATCAGGAGGCGTACAACTTGACGATGGTTCATACGTAATAGGCGGCGCAAAAAAAACTATGCCGACGCTGTCTGATCTGCAGAGGGTCCTTGCTAGTAAACCTAACACTGCAGAACTTGCGGAGGTTTTAACACCTTTCCTGAAGGGTGGCTCAATGGGGTTCTTTGACTGTGAAAACACCGTTGACCCAAAGTCCCAGGTAATATGCTTTGACCTGTCAATGATAACTGATGAGTTTACAAAACTGTACAGCAGTTTTGTTTTGCTCACCTGGATATGGCAGAAATTCGTACAAAAGAACAGAGAAAGAAGGAAAATAGTAGCGGTAGACGAAGCATGGACTTTTGTCAAATACAAAGATTCAGCAGAGTTTCTTGAAACACTTGCAAGACGAGGCAGAAAACATAAGGCATGTTTGTTAATCGGAAGCCAGTTTATAGACGAGTTTTTAAGCAGCGAACAGGGACGAGCGGTTATAAACTCAGCTGACACATCAATCCTGATGCGTCAAAATCCTGCTGTAGTGGACCAAGTGGTAGAATATTTCCATTTAGCAGGTGGAGCAAGGGATTTGTTATCTACTTTTCAGCCGGGAGAAGCGGTATTATCACTGAACCGAAATGTTACTGGCATAAAAGTTGAGCCGATACCTTACGAGTTCCCATATATAATAACATAACAAACAGAAGGGTACCGCCATGGATAAGATAACTGAATATATTGTAAACCAGATACGCCACAATCCCAGCGTTTTTTTAATTGTTTGCATATCAATTGCATTGGTTTTTATATTTTTGTCTAACCCTGGAGTAATAACAAGGGTTTCAACTCTTCTTTCGCTTGTAGCGGCAGGAGTTTTTATTCTTGTAAGACAGGTTTTTTCCCTGTTAACAGCAATAGAATCTTTTATATTGGGACTGTTAAGGTCAACCTTTGAACAACTACAAAGGTTGCTGAAATGAAAAAAAGGGGGAAAACCCATATGTTATGGCTTTTTGTTATCAGCAAAATAATAGACTGGTTCAGTGAAAACCCTATGCGATTAGTTTATATCATCGGTGGATACCTGCTGTTAAGTTTTATATGCGGACTTATTCCGCGTCTGGGGATTGCATGCTGCTCTTCATTTATAGGAGGGCCTCTGGCCAAAATTACCCTGGAGGTAATACAACACGATTATGATTATTTAGATTTCCTGGGAGAAATAACCTGGGTAAAATCGTTTTTGATCTATATTCTGTTAGCCTGGTTGGTAATGGAGCTGTTTGCTTTGCCAGACACCATAGAAAACATAAAGATGAACAGAGCCAGAAAAAAAGAAAAACAGCCTGCCGATGCAGTTTCGCCGGATTTTATACCGGATAACAGAAATCCGGACTATAACTACAGTTTTAGTTATGGATACAAAGTCCCGATAGGCTTTCACAGCACGGCAAACGACAAAAAATAAAACAACAGGAAAGGTGAAAAACAGTGATAAAAAAATCGGTTGCTGCTATAGTTTTAGCTGCTATCTTTCTAATTCTTGTTCCGTCATCACAAGTATTTGCTGCTGAAGAAGAAATTAATTTGGAGGAACTGCACGAAGTAGCGCGGGAAGCGGTAGAAGCAGAAGGTGGCAGTGTATTTGAAAAAATACTTGGCAAAACGCTGGCTGGTATCGGCACGGCCATAAAATCATTTAGCTACAAAATATTGGGATTTAGGTCTCTGGACACACTTGTATTCAACAAAGGAACAACAATCTCTGGTTCGCTATTTTCTAATGAATGGCAAGGAACAATGCGGACATGGTACAACCGAATGCGGGCAATAATTTTTCCGCTTGTTTTACTTGCAGTAATAACAACTGCCTTCAGATTTTTTAGAGCAGCAAAAAACCCCAGGGCAAGGGAAGAAGCATTTGATGCCGTATTACGGCTGTTTTTCTCATCAGTTATAATTTTGTTTGCACCGGTTTTTGTTAATACGCTTGTTAAGCTGAACAACTATCTGGTTGATTCAATAAGTGCGCTACTAAACAACGGTTCTGTAGACAAAGCTGTAGGACTGTCCCCCAGTATGCTGGACAACATAAAAACTGGCAGTCCCATACTGACAGGTGTAGTAATTTTAATGTTAGCGGGCATAGAACTACGTATTAACATAATGTTTTTCATGCGGATGTTCACCATAACGGTTTTATATATATTTACCCCGTTTGTAGCTGCATTATGGGCCATAGAAAAAAGCGTCAATGCAGCTGGTATCTGGCTGGGCGAAATGATAAGCAACATTTTTATGCAGTTTGCTTATGCATTTGTATTTATGATTTTTCTGGTATTCGTACCTTACATGGGCGTAGGCGGCACGCTTATAAGCGTAATGGTAATAATATCTGTAGCGGAGATGATACGGAACTCTGTACAAAACCTCTGGACACGATTGTCAGGCCTGGACGAAGCAGGAACATCATTTAAAATTGCTGGGGCATTAGGGGCAATTGCCGCTATACCCACATTAGGCCGGACAATAGCCGCACAGTTCGGCGGGTTAAGCACAGCACGGACAGCGGTATCAAGAATGTTTGGCGGCAGGGGCGGTTCACAGGCAGGTGCAGCTGTAACCGACCGATCATCCGGTATAGCTGATATGTCCGGCGGAGACGGTGGTGGTATCGGCGGTGGTACA
>Ga0116181_1004351_pt1 | contig 10670 bp, 10 predicted proteins | sample AD_UKC075_MetaG_FD_89752 | JGI IMG/M metagenome (GOLD analysis project Ga0116181, IMG submission 89752) | Active sludge microbial communities of municipal wastewater-treating anaerobic digesters from USA - AD_UKC075_MetaG | ecosystem: Engineered > Bioreactor > Anaerobic > Digestate | place: USA...
CGGGCGGTGCGGCCACGTCAAGGACATCAGCCGCTACCTCACGCGCGGCAACGCCGACGGCGTGGCCTACGGCAACGTCTTCCTCAGCGGCGGGCACTGAGTCCGTCGACGGTCAGCCGCGACCGAGCCGTGCGCGCAGCCAGGCCCAACGCTCCTGCAGCCTCGCCTCGAAACCTCGATCGGTCGGGCGGTAGTAGCTGTGCTCCTGCATCGCCTTCTGCAGGTCGTCGGGCAGGTACTGCTGAGCCGCAACTCCATCCGGCTCGTCGTGGGCGTAGACGTACGGCTTGGCCCTCCCCTTGCCGGACGCCTTGGCCGAGGCCGCCTTGATCCGCTCGGCACCGGCATACCCACTCCCTCGCAGGTGGACCGGGACCGCGCCGACCTTCCCGGCGCGGACGTCGGCGATGGCCTCGTTGATGCCCACATAGGCGGCGTTCGACTTGGGCGCCAGCGCGTTGTGGACCACGGCCTGGGCGAGGATGATCCTGGCCTCGGGCATCCCGATCTGGGCCACCGCATGCATCGCCGCGACGGCGGTCTGCAAGGCGGTCGGGTCGCCCATCCCGACGTCCTCACTGGCCGCGATGACAATGCGCCGGGCGATGAAGCGGGGGTCCTCCCCCGCCTCGAGCATCCGCGCGAGGTAGTGCAGGGCGGCGTCGACATCGGACCCTCGCATCGACTTGATGAGCGCCGAGGCAACGTCGTAGTGCTGGTCTCCCGCCCGGTCGTATCGAACCGCGGCGTGGGCGATGGCCTGCTCGGTGTCGGTGAGGGTGATCGTCACCGGTCGTTCGGGCTCCGCCCCCAGGGGTATGCCGTCCTGCGCCACACCCGCAGCGGCCTCCAGTGCCGTGAGGGCACGCCGGGCATCGCCACCGCTCATGCGGACCAGGTGGTCGCGAGCCTCGTCGGCGAGGACGAACTCGGCAGCCAACCCCCGCTCATCGGCGGCCGCCGAGTCCAGAACGTCGGCGACCTCCTCGTCGGTGAGTGAGGTGAGAGTGATGAGCATCGAGCGCGACAGCAGCGGAGCGATGACCGAGAAGGAGGGATTCTCGGTGGTTGCGGCGACGAGGATGACCTGACGGTTCTCGACGCCGGGCAACAGCGCGTCCTGTTGGGCCTTGGTGAAGCGGTGGATCTCGTCGAGGAAGAGCACGGTCTGGCGTCCGTAGAGATCGCGAGCCCGGTTGGCTCCGTCCATGACGGCACGCACGTCCTTGACACCCGCCGTCACGGCGGACAGTTCGACGAACTCGCGGTCGGCAGCGGTGGCGACCAGGTTCGCCAGGGTGGTCTTGCCGGTGCCCGGCGGTCCCCACAGGATCGCCGAGAGCGGACCCGCGGCGCCACCGCTTCCCTCGATGAGTCGACGCAGGGGGCTGCCCTGGCGGAGCACGTCTCCCTGGCCGCGAACCTCCTCGATCGTCCGCGGCCGCATCCGGACGGCCAGCGGGCGCATCGTCGCGTCGGTCGGGGGGACGTCCCCGGAGGCCGCGGCGAAGAGATCACTCACCCACGCAACGCTACCCGCGGCGTATGACTCCCCCTTGCGTCCGCCTCGTCCGTTGCCACTGCAGCGGACGAGGCGGACGCAAGGGAAGGGTCAGCGGGGCGCCTTGACCGCCAGCACCGGGCAGTTGGCGTCGAGCAGGACTCGTTGAGCCTGACTGCCCAGGATCAACTTGCCGACCGGCGTCCGGCGCCGCAGCCCGATGACGATGAGCTCGGCATTGGTCTCCTCGGCAATGTCGACGAGCACGTCGGACGGATCCTTGCGTTGCACGTTGTGCGTGATCTCGTCGTCCAACCCCGAGCCGTCGAGCTCGACGGTCAGGGCGGCCAGTTGGTCGTCGTCGACATAGCGGTTGTCCGCCGAGGCGGCTCCGGTGCTCGTGTTCACGACGCCACTCCCTCGATCGCGACCGTCGTGCGAGCTCGGCCGCGAGGTCGACGATGATCCCGCCGGGGTGGGCGGCATCACCATTGGTCAGAACGGCGTTGCCGAGGTTGATCGAGGCGCGCAGCGCGCCCGTGGGGGCGAGCGCCATGACTGGTGCGGGTTCCACCGTGGCTATGGTGTCACCCCACCTCGAGGTCCTGTTGAAACTCGTTCCGGAGGACCGCCGCCGCCCCTCGTGATTCGAGCAAGTGCTGGCCAAACGGCTACATTACACTCGTGCCGCGGCTTGCGGACGTCCGCGCGTCATCGCCGTGCTTCAGGGGGAGGAACGTGAGCGCCGGCTTCATGGGTCGCCCCGAGAAGGCGACGAAAGTCGACCCCAGGGACCGTCGCCAACTCGAGGAGTCGCCGGTTCGCCCGCGACGCGTGATGGAACTCTTCCGTCCGCATGCCCGTCCGCTGGCCCTGGTGACCGTCCTCATCATCGTGACGTCGATCGTCGGCCTGGCGCAACCCTTCCTGATCAAGCGAGTCATCGACGACGCCCTCCCCAACCGGGACACCGACCTTCTGGTGTGGGCCACAGTCGGCATGGTCGCGGTCGCTGCGGTCTCGGGCCTGCTCAGCGTCGTCCAGACGTGGTTGGCGACCTCCATCGGGCAGCGGGTCATGCACTCTCTGCGAGTGGCCGTCTTCGCCCACCTCCAGGACCAGTCACTGGACTTCTTCAAGCGGACGCGCGGCGGTGAGATCCAGTCCCGCATGACCAACGACATCGCGGCGATGCGCAGTGTGGTCACCAACACCGCGACCTCGGTCGCCTCGAACCTCACCACGGCTGTGGCCGCTGCCGTCGCCATGGTCGCCCTGGACTGGCAGCTCGCCCTCATCACTGCGCTCGTTCTGCCTCCTGCCGTGTTGTCCACGCGCAAAGTGGCGATGACCAAGAAGGCGCTGACCGGGGCCCGCCAACGCCAACTGGCCGAAATCCAGACCCAGGTCGATGAGTCGTTGTCCGTGAGCGGCGCCCTGTTGACCAAGACCCTGGGCATCAAGGACCAGCGGCTGGTCAGCTACACGACCAGTTCGGCAGCCCTCATCGACCTCGACCTGCGCGCCGAGCTGGCGGGCCGCTGGCGCACCATGACCATGCAGATCGTCTTCGCCATCATCCCGGCTGCGGTGTACCTCGCAGCTGGCACGAACATGATGACCCACCCCGTGTCGTTCGGCACGATCGTGGCCTTCACCGCCTTGCAGGTCGTCATCTTCCGGCCGATCATGGGCCTGCTCAACATGGGTGCCCAGTGGATTGCGTCCATGGCGCTGCTCAGCCGCATCTTCGGCTACCTGGACCTGCCGATCGGAGTTCCGGCACCGGAGAATCCGGTCCCCATCGATCGTGCCCTGATCCGGGGAGACGTCGTCTTCGAGGACGTGCACTTCAGTTACCCGGACGGCGACGAGCCGGTCCTCGACGGCGTCAATGTGAGGATTCCGGCAGGTGGCAGCCTGGGCGTGGCCGGTGAAACCGGTTCCGGCAAGTCGACCCTGGCGTCTCTGCTGATTCGTCTCGCGGACCCCACGCAAGGTCGGGTCACCATCGATGGCATCGACGTGCGCGACCTGGCGCCCGCCGATCTGTCCGCCATCGTCGGGATGGTGTCACAGGAGACCTATCTGGTTCATGACACGATCCGCGCCAACCTGCTACTGGCCAAGCCCGATGCGCACGACGAGGAGATCTGGGCATCCCTGCGTGCGGCGCAGGTCGAGGGCGTCGTGGCGGCCCTCCCGGATGGATTGGACACGCTCGTCGGCTCCAGAGGGCACCGGTTCTCGGGCGGCGAGCGTCAACGGATCGCCATCGCCCGCACCATTTTGCGCAATCCTCGGATCCTCATCCTCGATGAGGCGACCAGCGCGCTGGACAATGACACCGAGCGTGAGGTCCAGGCGGCATTGTCCGAACTCGCCCGGGGTCGGACCACCCTGATGATCGCGCATCGCCTGACCACCTTGATCGATGCCGACGACGTCATGCTCATGTCGGAGGGCAAGGTCATCGAGCGTGGCCGCCACGCCGATCTCATGCTGGCGGGCGGCCGATACGCCCAACTGGTCAACGCGGGACAGTCTCCGAGCGCTCAGCACGAACCGACCTCCATCCCCGATGACGACGAGACCATCGGGGTGCCCATGAGCCCAGAGGTGCCTCGCAGCGCAACGGTCGCTGGCCGCATGTGGGACGACACCTCAACCCTGCCCTTGATGCGCCCCGTCCGGGCAGCGCGCGCCGACGACCAGCTCTTCTGGACAACGCCGGTGTCGGGCATGGATTCTGCGGGTGCCTCGTCATGGACCGCTCCCCAGCAGCCCGAGGACGAGAGTCTGATCGACCCCTTCGATGGGGATCCGCTGCGTGACCACGAGCACTCACGGTTGTCGCGAGGCCTGCTGATCGCGGCTCTCTCGATCGGTCTCGGAGCCCTCAGCATCGGCGCATGGGGGCTGGAACAACGCTCCTCGCTTCCGCAGGCTGCACCATCGATGGAGGTGTCGCCGCAGCCGACACCGACGAAGAGCGCGACCGCAACACCGACGACCAAGGCGTCCCCAATCCTCGATCCGTCGCCCGTCGAGACTCCGACGGCCTCGGAGACTACGGCCATCGAGGTGGTTTCACGACCGGCGCCAACCAAGAAGCGACCCACGCCATCAGCCGTGCCGAGCGCACCAACCGTCATCGACGTCGCCCCGCCGGCCCCCGAGCCCACCACCCCTGGTCCGACGCCCACGCCGACGCCCACGCCGTCACCGACGCCGACTCCGACCCCAACTCCCACCCCCACCGGATCGGTCACGCCGACGCCATCTCCCCAAGCGACGCACACCCCGTGACGGCGTAGAGGCACGAGGCGAGTTGAGATCAGCCGATCAGCCTCCCGCACCGTGCCCGCTGCTCGCAGGCCCGGGCTGACGATTGTGGACGACGTGCTGGTCGAGCGGGTACTCCGCGCCGTCGAACTCGTCCCCCGCGGGAAGGTCGTCACCTATGGCGACATCGCCGAGCTCGTCGGCATCGGCCCTCGACTGGTCGGTCAGATCATGGGCACCTGGGGGTCGGGTGTGCCGTGGTGGAGGGTCGTCAACGCCTCCGGCGACCTACCCGATGTCCATCTGACCCGCGCGCGCGAGGAGTGGGTGCTCGAGGCCATCGAGATCAAGCCCAGCGGCAAGGGTTGTCGCCTCCGTCGGCACCACGCCGACCTCGAGTTGCTCGGCCAGGCCTGGGAACTGGCCGTGGCCGGCCTCCCTCCCGTGCCTCAGAAGTAGGCCTTCTCCCCGTCGAGGAGTTCCCGGAGGATGTCCAGGTGGCCGGCGTGACGGGCGGTCTCCTCGATCATGTGCACGATGATCCAGCGCAGGGTGGGTTCGGCCCCATGACGACTCGGGCGTCGGGCGAGGGCGTCGAGGTCGAGGCCAGCGATGGTGGCATTGCTCTGCTGGCAGCGGCGGTCATAGTCCTCGAGCACCTCGGCCAGTGGCCGGTCGACAGCTGCCAGGAACTCGGAGTCCTCGATGTCGTCGAAGCCGGGGCCGGTCCCCGGGATGTCGAGCAGGCTGTGTTCGAACCACAATCGCTCCGCCCAGGTGAGGTGGGCGACGATCCCGGCGACGGTCATCAGCGGTGACGTCGGGATCAGGGCGCGGTGGGCGAGCTCGTCGGGAAGCCCCGTGCACTTGGTGGCGATGATCCCCCGTTGGAGGTCGAACCAGCCCATGAGCGCGGCACGCTCGTCAGCGTGAGGGTCCGGGCGCGCGTGAACGAAGGCCATGCTCGAGCGTATGCCGCTCGGGCCCCACCCCGACCACCTTCGCCACCGGCAATGGCAGGATCGGGGGGTGACGCACGACTCCCGCGACCGTGGGCTGCTGGGCCGTTGGGGGCGCCTGGTCTCCCGCCGCGCATGGTGGGTTCTCGCCTTCTGGTTGGTCTTCATCGTTGCGGGTCTCGGGGTCGCCGGCGGAGCCTTCGGCAACGAGGGTGTCTTCCAGCGCCTCCACAGTGGTGAGATCACCACGCCCGGGGAGAACCACGAAGGTCGCCAACTCCTCCAGGCGGGTGGGTCGACAGGCTTCTCGACCTACACCCTGACCCTCGAAGGCGTCGACCTCACCGACCCGCAGGTCGGGGCTGCTGCGACACGCGCCGTGCAGGACCTGGTGGCCGTCCCCCGGGTCACCCAGGCCGTCAACCCGTTCGTCGTGCCGGGCGGGCCGACGAGTCCGCAGGCGGCGCGGATGCTGGGCATCGGTGGCCTGACATCGGGTGACTTCGCGACGGTGGTGACCTATGACCGCACGAACACCAAGGAGCAGGAGGCAAACGCCCAAGAACGAGTCGACGTCATCTTTGACCGGCTGACGGAACAGACGCACGCCACCACCAGCCAGCGCGGCGGCATCAGCACCTTGGTCGATGCGGTCGTCGCCCAGGTGAAGCGGGACGGCCAGACCGGAGAGGGTATTGCCCTGCCGATCAGCTTCCTCGTCATGGTCGTCGTCTTCGGTGGGTTCCTCGCGGCCGGGATGCCGATCCTGGGCGCCATCGCCTCGATCTCCGGCGCCCTGGCCTCACTGTGGGCCTTCTCGCACGTGATGGATCTCGACGCCTCGGTCGTGAATGTGGTCACCGTCCTCGGTCTCGGACTGTGCATCGACTACGGCCTGTTGGTCGTCTCCCGATTCCGGGAGGAGCTCCGGGCGATTCGGCGGGAGTCCGGCCGTCGGAATCTCACGATCGAGGATCGCCAACTGGCCACCGAGCGAACCGTCGACCGTGCCGGGCGCACGGTGATCTTCTCGGCGCTCATCGTGGCGATCTCGTTGGCGGGATTGATGTTCTTCGACATCGAGTTCATCCGCGCCGTGTCTGCGGCCGGCATTTCGGTCGTGCTCGTGGCACTCGCGGTGGCCATCTCACTCGTCCCGGCGCTGTGCAGCCTCGGTGCACGACGCCTGATGCGCCGTGGCTCCGAGGTCTCAGGTGACCGTGGCCTCTTCCACCGGTTGGCCCGCGTCGTCCAGGCGCGCCCCTGGCCGATCATTGCCGGTCTGCTCGTCGTCCTGATCACGCTGGCCGCACCCGCCCTCGGCATCCGCCTGACCAGCAGTGGCGCGGAGCTGCTCCCCAAGGCCGCCCCGGAGCGGATCTTCTTCGACAACCTGCGAGCGACCTTCCCCGACCTCGGCGGCGCCGACGTCACGGTGGTGACCAAGGCGCCGATCGCCACGGTGACCGAGTGGGCCACCTCGGTCGCGCGGTCGCTGCCGGGCGTGCGCTCGGTCGACCCGGTCACCCAACTCGAGCAGGGCGTGGTCAGCGTCGGCTTGAGAACCGGCGACGGTGGCTTGGGGGACACCTCCCGCGACCTCGTCCAGCACCTGAGGGACGACCGCACACCCTTCACGTCATGGACGGTCGGCCAAGCCAGCGGCGTTCACGACTTCCGCGCCGCGATCGTCGACCGCGGTCCGTTGGCCCTCGCCGTCGTGGCCCTGGCGACCTTCGTCCTCCTCTTCCTCATGACCGGCTCCCTCGTCATCCCGCTCAAGGCCCTCTTCATGAACCTCGTGTCCCTCGGCGCCTGCCTTGGCGTGGTGGTGTGGGTCTTCCAGGAAGGTCACCTCGAGGGACTGCTCGGCTTCACCTCGACCGGAGCGATCGAGAACACCATGCCGCTGCTCATTCTCGCCTTCGGCTTCGGCTTGTCGATGGACTATGAGGTCTTCCTGCTCTCCCGCATCGTGGAGCTGCATGAGCAGGGTCATGACACGGACGAAGCGGTGGCCCTTGGACTGCAACGCTCCGGCCGCATCATCACCTCGGCGGCCCTGCTCATGATGATCGTCTTCGCGGGTTTCGCCGCCGGGAAGCTGCTCATCATGAAGCAGATGGGACTCGGCATGGTGATGGCCGTCCTCATCGACGCCACTCTCGTCCGCATGCTGCTGGTCCCGGCGACGATGACGGTCCTCGGCAGCGCCAACTGGTGGGCCCCAGAGCCCCTGCGCCGCCTCCACCAACGCTGGGGCATTCGTGAGTGAGTCAGGCCCACCCCCTCCACTGCGGGTGGGGCGACGAGGTCTCCTGGTGGCGGGCGGAGCCGCCTGCCTGCTCGCCGCGACGTCGCCCTTCGTGCGGCCGGTCCGCTCCGATCCCGACGACCAGGTCGTCAAGCTCAAGGCCATCGATCCGCGCGCAGTGTCCTCGGTCCCCACCTCAGCACCTCTGGTGGCGCTCACCTTCGACGACGGGCCGGACCCGGCATACACGCCTCGGGTTCTGGAGATCCTCGCCCAACACCAGGTACGAGCAACCTTTTTCATGATCGGTCGTAGTGCGGCCCGACACCCCGAACTCGTGGCGGCTGTCCTCACCGCGGGGCACACCATCGCCAACCACACGCAGGACCACCTCTGGCTCGACCGCCTCGACGCCGCCGACGTGCAGTCACAGGTGGAGGAGTGCAGGCAGACCTTTGATCGGCTCGACGTGCCCGCGAACGCGCTCTTCCGCCCCCCGCGTGGGCTGACCAGTCCCACCGTCGCGTCGGTGACCGCCACCTTGCACGAGCGCTCCTATTTCTGGGGCACCTGTCTGGAGGCCAACCTCTCCCACCATGACGTCGATACGTCGGCCGCCCTGTGTGCCGAGCGCACCCACCCGGGGGCCATCGTCCTGGCCCATGACGGCGGACACCTTGACGGCCCGAATCCTCAGTCGATCGACCGATCGGGGACCGTGGCCGCCCTGCCTGCCCTCATCTCCCTCATCCGCGCCCGCGGGCTCGAGTTCGCGACCCTGCCGACGATGTTGCCGGCGCGGCGTGCCGGGTGACCGGTCTCCTTCGACGAACTCGACGCGACAGAGGGTCGTGACATGGTGCGCTTGGTCACTCGCTGGATGCGAGCATCACCTCGAGAAGCGCGCGCAGGCCGTTGACCCCCTCTGCGGGGGAATGGCGCAGAGCTCGGATCCCGAGAGCCTGCGCGGACGCGACATTCTGTGCGTTGTCGTCGATGAGGCCGACCTGATCGGGGGCGAGCCCGAGGTCGTCGAGAATGATCTCGAAGAACCGCCGATCCGGCTTCACCACACCCATCTCGCATGAGTAGTACACCCTGTCGAAGTGCCGGTCATAGCCCAGCACGTCCCGCATCCACGCCCGCCGATGGTCCTGCTGGTTGGTCGCCAGATGGCAGGCCTTTCCCCGTCGCCGCAGCTCATCCACCAGGGCCATCGCTGACGGGTCGACATCGGTCATCTCCCAGAGGCCGATGAGGTCGTCGGCCTCCAGCGGTGTGTGCGGGTGCTCGAAGAGCAGTCGCGCCAGCGCGTCGCGCATCGGTTCCTCACCACGCAGGGAGGGCAACTCAGCCTCGAACACGATGTCAGAGAACCCAGGGCCCCCGACCCGCTCCAGTTCGGCCCGCCAGTTCCATCCCGAGGGCGGGTGTTGCAGGACCCCGTCGGCGTCCCACAGAATCGCACGAACCGGGCTCATGCGAGCACTGCCAGGACGTCGTGGAGCCGATCGGCAGTGACCTGCCAAGGTCGCGCATTCGCGAGTCGCCAGGCCAGGCCCTCGACACCCGCCGTGGCCGCGAACCACAGCACGCGCCCCCTGAAGTCTGCGCCGGTCGGCCCGTGGTAGTCGTCGATGAGTGCGTCGACGATCCCTGGGCCGAAGTCGAGGGTGAGCAGGCCCAGGTCACGTGCCGGATCCCCCAGGACGGCATCGCTCCAGTCGATCACGCCTCGCACGTGCCCGCCGTCCTCGGACAGCACGACGTGCTCGTCGCCGAGACCGCTGTGGCAGAACGTGATGCGCCGTACGTCGCTCGGCGCAGGCCCCACGAGGAACTCGTCGACCCTGTCCCGCAGGGTCACCGGGGTTCGATCTGCCACCGCTGCCCATGCGGTTGCCGTGTCGACCAACCATTGCGCCGCTGAGCGTGGATCCATCTCAGTGACGAGGGCCGCCTCGACAACCGGTGCAGTGTGCAGGCGGGTGAGAAAGGTCGCCATCGTCGCGGCGAAGGCGACCCGGTCGGTGGGCCGGATCTGGTCAGCGGTTCGGCCCGTCACCTCGGTGAGCAGGAGTGCACCGGCGTGCGCGTCGGCGGCGATCACCTCGTTGGTGGTCAGCGAACTGTGGCGGTTGGCGAACTCCAGCAGGGCGACGTCCTTGGTCAGCACCCGCGCACGCTCGACGGGATCGGCGACCTTGCTCACGCGCAACAGCAACCGCGCTCCCGAGGGCGAGCGCACGGCATACGCAATGTTGTCGAAGCCCTCACCCACTTCGGTCAGTCCGAGACCGGCCAGGGACCGGTCCAGCCCGGCGAGCAGTGCCGCGGGGTCGGCGTCAGGACGTCTCGGCAGGCTCATGCTCTCCTGCCGGGGGTGCCGCCTTGACCTCCGGGGTGACATCGACCCCTGCCTCCTTGCGTTGGGCCGCCGTGATCGGCGCCGGCGCGTCGGTGAGTGGGTCGTAGCCGCCGCCGGACTTCGGGAAGGCGATGACGTCACGGATGCTGTCGAAACCGCCGAGCAGCATGACGATCCGGTCCCACCCGAAGGCGATGCCGCCGTGCGGGGGGGCGCCGAAGGCGAAGGCGTCGAGAAGGAAGCCGAACTTCTCCTGGGCCTCCTCATCGGTCAGGCCCATGACCGCGAAGACGCGCTCCTGGA
>Ga0116181_1004354_pt1 | contig 10665 bp, 9 predicted proteins | sample AD_UKC075_MetaG_FD_89752 | JGI IMG/M metagenome (GOLD analysis project Ga0116181, IMG submission 89752) | Active sludge microbial communities of municipal wastewater-treating anaerobic digesters from USA - AD_UKC075_MetaG | ecosystem: Engineered > Bioreactor > Anaerobic > Digestate | place: USA...
AAGATTGAAGCGTTGCGCCGGGCGATTGAGTTGCAGCAGCGCGAGGTGCTGCGCATCCGTGGCGAACATTCGCGCCGGGTGTGTCGCGATGCAGTGGGCGAGCATGTTGCACGGGTGGCACGCGTTGCACGGGCAGTCGAGGAGATGCACGCTGCGAACAGGGCTGAACAGGAGTTGCGCGCCACTATCGAGGCGGAGGGCTACAGCAGCACGCTGTTACCGGCAATGGCCTTTCTGCCGCGTGGCGAGGACTACTTCGACACACACGATGTTGATGGTGGGTATGCCCAATCTTGGGCACGGGATGCTGCCGACTACATCGGAGCCAAGGCCCTGCCCGTTGAGGTTTACGAAAAGCAAGCCGCCCGTGAAGCTGCCGCCGCACCAAGGCGAGTGCCGAAGCCTGCCGCGCGTCTGAGCCACCCAGGAGAGGGGGAGCTTATCGGCTAACTGCTGTTGAGGGGGTACGCCAAAACCTTACCCCCCACCACTGGAAACCGGCAAGTTCAACCTACGTTCAAAAGCCTGTATTTTTGAGGAAACACACCATGCCTAGAAAATCCGCCGCCGCACTGGCAACACCAACCACATTCACCGCCAAACGCCCGCCGCCGCCCGATGGCCTGCCCCCTGGTGCTGCCGCGCTGTGGGTTTCAATCTGCGCCGGGCTTGATGCAAATTACTTCGCTGGTGCCGACTTGACGCTACTCGAAGCGCTGTGCATGGCAGACCATCAAAAGAGGCTTTGTGATGCGCTGGTGCTGCGTGACGGGCCTATCCTGGCCGATGGCAGCGTGAACAATGCGGCGAAGCTTTCCAACCAGTACGCCACGGGGCTGGCCGCGCTATCGGGCAAGTTGCGTTTGTGCAAGAGCGCCACGACAAGGCCAGAAAGCGCCGGGCTGAAAAAGGCGCTGCATTCTGGCGTGAAGCCGTGGGAAACCAGTCCAGAGATGGCGGAGTATTTCAATGACTGACACCCAGCACGCAGCCATCATGCAAGCCTTCGCCCGGCTGGCGAAAGAAAACGCGCAACTCAAGGAGCTGCTGCTTGATGTGGTGGGCGACGTTGCCGACCTGCAAGCGCGCATCGAAGCCGTGAGCATGAGGTTTGACGAGTAGGGGCGCTTGCACGACGAAAACGAGATGCGCAGGCGCTGATGCCATTCATGCCGGGCTGACAGACAAGCCCCAGTCGAAGCCCCCGCCGTGGGGCTTTTCTTTTGTCTGGTGCTGGCGCTGCATTCGGGCAAGTTGCCTACAGATTGCCTACAAGCAACAGAAAAGAAAAAACCCCACTACCAAATTGATAGCGGGGTTTCCTTTGTTTACTTGGGGTGGCTGATGGGGCTCGAACCCACGACAACAGGAATCACAATCCTGGACTCTACCAACTGAGCTACAGCCACCGTAGAGAAGAATTATAACCCGTCATTCAGGCGATTTGCACATCTGGATCAAATTCGATCAGGGAGCAAGCGCCTTGGCTGCCGGGCGCGGCACCAGAATCTGCGTCTGCATCCGCTCCTTGAGGTTTTCATAGTAGGCAGCCACCTCAGCGGAATTCCACGCCTGTGCGTAGATGCCACGGTCACGGGCCGCGTCTGCAGCCTGAATGCCCGTCCGCGGAACGATCTTGACCACCTTCACGGCCGCAAAGCCGTCGCTGCCCAGGTCGGCACCCACAAATACGGGAAGTGTCGTGGTATTGGCCTTGAGCGCAGCGTCCACCACCTTGGGGTGCTGTCCACGGGCATCGGTGCGGGACACCACCACCGGTGCCGCCACGGACGCACTGGCGGGGTTGGCCTTCCAGGCGGCCAGCTTTGCCGTCCCTTCTGCTTTGGCCATGGCGGCGGCCTTCTCCTGGATCGCCAGCTGGCGTACTTTGTCCTTGATTTCGGCAAGATCCTGCGTGTGTGCCGGGGAATGCTTGACCACCCGGCCTGCAGCCAGCTGGTTGGGGCCAATTTCTACAGCTTCGGTATTGCGCTTTTTTTCCAGCGAATCAGGGCTGAAAAGTGCTTCCAGGAACCGCTTGCTCCCCAGTGCACCGGTCGCACCTGGTGCTGGCTCTGCACCAACAGTGGCCGTCTGCACCTGCAGGCCCAGGCGTTCGGCGGTGGGCTTGAGGCTGTCTGCCTGTTCGTACACAGCATTGGTGAATGCCTCGGCCTTTTCGGCAAACTGCTTCTGCGACTGCTGCTGGCGGTATTCGGCTTCCAGCATGGGGCGCACTTCCTCGAAACTGCGCTGCTGCGGTGCCTTGATGTCGGTCAGCTGGATGATGTGGAAGCCGAAATCGGACTCCACCACATCGCTGATATCACCCTTCTTGAGGGCAAACACGGCATCCTCGAAAGGCTTGACCATCGCACCACGCGAGAAGAAGCCCAGGTCGCCGCCGTTGGTGGCAGAGCCGGGGTCCTGCGAATGCTTTGCGGCCAGTTCGGGAAAACTGCTGGGGGCCTTGCGCACATCGACCAACACCTGTTCTGCCTTGGCGCGGGCTTCCTTGCGGGTGGCCTCCGGTGCATCCTTGGGGGCCGCGATCAGGATGTGGCGCGCCTTGCGTTCTTCCTTGCCAGCAAACCGTTCCAGGTTTTGCTGGAAGTACTCCTTGAGCACGGCATCACTGGCCACGATGGACTTCTTGACGCTGTCCAGGTTCAGCACCACGTACTCGATGGTGGCTTGCTCGGGCACATGGAACTGCGCCTGGTGGCTTTTGTAGAACGCCTCGATGTCGGCGTCCGTGATGTTGACCTTGGGGACAAAATCGGCGGTCTTGAACAAGGCCGTCTGGATTTCGCGCTGCTCGAAATAGGCGCCTACTGTCACATCGGCCTGTGCATCGGTGACCAGCCCCGAGCCGGCCAGCCCGGTCAGCACCTGGCGGGCGGCCAAGTCAGCGCGTACCCGGCTTTCAAACATTTCCGGCGTCAGCCCCTGGCGCCCGACGAGCGCGCGGTAACGGTCCATGTCCAGCGTGCCATCGGCACGGCGCAACTCTGCGATGGCAGGCTCTTGCTGCAGCGTACTGGCCAGCTTGGCATCGCTGGTGACCAGGTGGTCCTTGGTGGCGGCGGTTGCCAGCACCCGCTCCTGCACCAGTTTTTCCAGCGAGATGTAGCGCGCCTGGGGCGAGTCCAGCTGCTTGGCATCAAGCGTGGGGTTGGTCACCCGCATCTGTTCCGCCATGTTGGTGTGCGCGGCCTCCCACTCGGCACGGGTGATGTTCTTGCCACCGACCCGGGCCACCGTTTCCTCCTTGGCCGCGTTGCGGGTGTAGCCGTCCACACCCAGCAAGACAAACGAAGGGATGATCAGCAGGAACATCAAGACCATGAAGATCTTGGAGTGCTTGCGGACAAACTCAAACATGCGGAATCTTTCAAAGACAAAAAAGAAAAGGCGAACCCATGTTCGCCTTTTGTCAGTGGTGGTGGGTGCTGACGGGGTCGAACCGCCGACCTACGCCTTGTAAGGGCGCCGCTCTACCAACTGAGCTAAGCACCCCACCGAAACTGAGTATCAGTTCAACGCATCTTTCAATGCCTTGCCTGGACGAAACTTCGGTACTTTAGCAGCCTTGATCTTGATGGTGGCGCCCGTACGGGGATTACGACCGGTACGAGCAGCACGTTTACCAACGGCAAAGGTACCAAAACCCACCAGCGAAACCGTGCCGCCCTTCTTCAGGGTCTTCTTGACAGCTTCGATCGTGGACTCCAGGGCGCGCGCAGCAGCAGCCTTGGAAATATCGGCGTTGGTAGCGATGTGCTCGATCAGTTCAGTTTTATTCACAGAGGGCCCCTCGTACAGAAATGGATTAGTGGTATGTCTCTTTGAACCTGGATTCGTCCGGATGGCGGCAATACCTGCACACACCATCACCGCGAAAAACGAGGGCAGTCTAACTGCCCGTGCAGATTACAACCATGGACATTCACGGTGTCAATAGAAGCACTCTTTTGCACCGGTGCGGAGGCGGATTCTATTCCGTTTTTCCCGACGAACCCTTGGCTGGTGTGCAATTTTCCCATGATCAACCGGTTTGCCTGGTGGCACCCGTCGCCGTCAGCGCCTGGGCCACGGCGCGGCCCAAATCGGTGGTGGTGCCAGAGCCACCCAGGTCCGGCGTGCGGGCTGAACCACTGCCGGGCTGCAGCACAGCCTCGATGGCCGACAGCACCGCGTCGTGGGCCTGCCTGTGGCCCAGGAACTCCAGCATCATCGCACCGCACCAGATCTGCCCGATAGGGTTGGCAATGCCCTTGCCTGCGATGTCGGGCGCAGAGCCATGCACCGGCTCGAACAGCGACGGAAAACGGCGGTCCGGGTTCAGGTTGGCGCTGGGCGCGATGCCGATGGTGCCGGTGCAGGCAGGCCCCAGGTCGCTGAGGATGTCTCCGAACAGGTTGCTGGCCACCACCACGTCGAAGAAGTCGGGGCGCTGCACGAAATGCGCGGTCAGGATGTCGATGTGGAACTTGTCCACGTGGATACCGGGATAGGCCTTGGCCATCTCGGCTACACGTTCGTCCCAGTAGGGCATGGTGATCGCAATGCCGTTGGACTTGGTGGCGCTGGTCAGGTGTTTCTTCGGGCGCGACTGCGCGAGCTCGAACGCGAACTTCAGCACCCGGTCCACCCCCACGCGCGACATCACCGTCTCCTGCATCACGATCTCGCGCTCCGTGCCTGCAAACATACGCCCGCCGATGCTGGAATACTCCCCCTCGGTGTTCTCCCGCACGATGTACATGTCGATCTCGCCAGGTGCACGGGGACTGCCGTCGCGCCGCACCACGGGGGCAATGATGCCCGGCATCAGACGTGCCGGGCGCAGGTTCACATACTGGTCGAACTCGCGCCGAAACCGCAGCAGCGAGCCCCACAGCGACACATGGTCCGGGATCTTCTCGGGCCAACCCACGGCGCCAAAATAGATCGCATCGTGTCCACCAATCTGGTCACGCCAGTCATCGGGCAGCATCTTCCCGTGTTTCTCGCAGTAGTCCCAGCTTGAAAAGTCGAAATGGTCGAACTGCAGGTCGATATCAAAGCGATCAGCCACAGCCTCCATCACCCGCAGTCCCTCGGGCATGACTTCCTTGCCGATGCCGTCACCGGCAATCACTGCGATCCGTTGCTTGGCCATCACTTGCTCCTGTTCTCAAACCTGTGTTCACCAAAAAAATCCAGCGCCTCGCGCAGTACCACCTCCGGCAGCTCTTCCGCCAGATAGTGCCCGCAGGGCAGGCTGCGGCCCGACACATGCGAGGCACAGGCACGCCATAACGACAACACCTCAAAGCAGCGGCCCACCGCGCCATGTTCGGCCCACAGCACGCGGAGCGGCGCCGCCACCTGGCGGCCTGCAGCCCGGTCTGCGCGATCGTGCACCAGGTCGAGGGTGGCCGAGGCCCGGTAGTCGCCGCAAATGCCCGCTGCCGTGCCCGGCAAGCCTGCGCAGCGCTCGTATTCCGCCAAGGCCCCGGGTGCAAAGGCATCCAGCCCGGCGTGGCGGCTGCCCATCACGCTGCGTACATACCGCGCCGGGTCCGATTCGATCAGCGTTTCAGGCAAGGGCGCCGGCTGGATCAGGAAGAACCAGTGCCAGTAGGCCCGTGCAAAAGCCTCCGAGGTGTTCTCGTACATCGCCAGCGTGGGGGCGATGTCCAGTAGCAGCATGCGCTGCACCACATCGGGGTGGTCCAGCGCCAACCGGTGGGCCACCCGGGCACCCCGGTCATGCGCCAGCACACCGAAGCGGGTGAAACCGTGGTGCTGCATCACGTCCAGTGCGTCCCGCGCCATCGCCCGCTTGGAATACACCGCATGGGTGGCATCGTCCTGCGGACGCGCTGAGTCGCCATACCCCCGCAGATCCATCAGCACCACCGTGAAATGCTGTGCCAGCGCGGGCGCCACCTGATGCCACATCACATGGCTCTGGGGATGGCCATGCAACAGCAGCAGCGCAGGCCCCTGCCCTGCCCGGCGGGTGTGCAACACCCCGGCGCGCCCTGGCACCGGCATCGACGTGAACCCTGGCAACAGCATCAGACGACATCCTTCCACATGGCGCCATTCTGGCCCTTGTGGGCACCAAGATAAAGCAACAATAATGCAATCCATTATTTCCAAATTAAAAATAAATGGACGCCAGTGACCTGGCCCTGGTACGGGCTATCCATGAACTGCACAGCCTCAGTGCGGCGGCCGAACAGCTCGGTATGGCTGCCCCCCTGGCCACCAAGCGCCTGGCGGCCATCGAGACACGACTTGGGCATCGCCTGTTCCTGCGCACCACCCGCCGCGTCACCCCTACCGCCGAGGGCGAGATCGTTTATGCCCACGCCACCCGCCTGCTGGACGGTTTCCGGGCGCTGGAGGAAGAGCTGGCCGAGCGCCAGACTGACCTGGCAGGCGACATCAATCTGGCCAGCACCTTCGGCTTCGGGCGGCTGTGGCTGGGGCCGGCCGTGGCACGCTTCCAGCAGCAGCACCCCCGCCTCAACGTGCAGCTGCAACTCACCGAACAACTGCCGGAACTGTCCACCCAGCGGCTCGACGGCGCGGTGTGGCTGTGGACCCTCCAGGGCCCGCAGGCCGGGCACTGGACCGCACGGCGGCTGGCCCGCAACCAGCGGGTACTGGTCGCCAGCCCCGCTTACCTGGAGCAGCACGGCAGCCCCGGCAAACCAGAAGACCTGGCCCGGCATGCCTGCCTGGTGGTACGCGAAAACGGAGGTGCCAGCGGCCAGCCCTTCGACCTGTGGCACCTGCAGCACACCCGCGACCGCAGCAGCACCCGGGTGCAGGTGCAGGGGCCGCTGGCCAGCAACTCGGGGGAGCTGGTACGCGACTGGTGTCTGGCTGGGCACGGCATCATGCTGCGCAGCCTGTGGGACATCGCGCCCGCCCTGGCCAGCGGGGCCCTGGTGCGGGTGCTGCCCTCCTGGTGCATGCCCGACGCCGACATCCAGTGGCTTGCGCCCTGGCGCACGCAGACCCCGAAGCGGGTGCGCCTGCTGGTCAACCACCTGGTGGAGGAATTCAAGGACGCGCCATGGCGCCGTTGAGCAGGCCCTAGTCCAGCCGGGTTTCTTTAGCGTGCCCGGGCGCGGATTTCCGGCAAGGCTTTTTGCAGGTAATACACCATGGACCACACTGTGAGCACGGCAGAGATCCAGATCAGCCAGGTGCCCCAGACATTGGTGTCGATGACCCCGAACAGCAGCCCGTCGAACAGCAGGAAGGGAATCGCCACCATCTGCACGCTGGTCTTGACCTTGCCGATCATGTGCACGGCCACACTCTTGGAAGCGCCGATCTGCGCCATCCATTCACGCAGCGCCGAGATGGCGATCTCGCGGCCGATGATGATGAGTGCCACAAACACATCGGCCCGCTGCAGGTGCACCAGCACCAGCAGCGACGCACACACCAGAAACTTGTCCGCCACCGGGTCAAGAAAGGCGCCGAATGACGAGGTCTGGTTGAGCTTGCGGGCCAGAAAGCCGTCGAGCCAATCGGTGGCCGCAAAGATGATGAACATCACTGACGCCAGCAAATTCTGCATGGCCGCGCTGATCGGGAGATAGAAAACCCCCACGATCAATGGAATCGCGGCAATCCGCGTCCAGGTCAGGATGGTGGGGATAGTCCAGAACATGGGCGCGATTGTGTCATGAACACAATGGCCCCCACGCTCCGCCGCTGCGCTGGGTCGCTGCCCCCCGAGGGGGCTGTTTTGCCTTGGGGCGGCCCTGCGGCAAAACGGGCCCCCACGCTCCGCCGCTGCGCTGGGTCGCTGCCCCCCGAGGGGGCTGTTTTTTCCTTGGGGCGGCCCGGCGGCAAAAACTGGCCCCCACGCTCCGCCGCTGCGCGGGTCGCTGCCCCCCGAGGGGGCTGTTCTGCCTTGGGGCGGCTCGGCGGCAAAACGTTGCCTATCTCAACGCTCGGTAAATCTCATCCGCCAGTTCGTGCGAAATACCGTCCACCGTGGCCAGATCTTCGACACTGGCTGCCGCCACTCCACGCACCCCACCAAAACGCTGCAGCAGCCGCGCCCGCTTCTTCGGCCCCACACCGGGAATGTCCTCCAGGCTGCTGCCGCCCACCCGCACTTTGGCGCGCTGGGCGCGCATGCCGGTGATGGCGAAGCGGTGGGCCTCGTCGCGGATCTGCGCCACCAGCATCAGGGCGGCCGAGTCCTTGCCCAGGTAGACCTTCTCGCGGCCGTCGGCAAACACCAGCTCTTCCAGGCCCACCTTGCGGCCCTCGCCTTTTTCCACGCCCACGATCAGCGACAGACTCAGGCCCAGCGACTCGAACACCTCGCGGGCCATGGCCACCTGCCCGCGCCCGCCGTCCACCAGCACCAGGTCGGGCATCCGCAGTCCCTTGCCGTGGGTCTGGGGCACCGCGGCATCACCGCTGTCGCGCAGGGCTTCTGCGATCTTGCTGTAGCGGCGGGTCAGCACCTGGCGCATGGCGGCGTAGTCGTCGCCGCCGGTGATGCCTTCGATGTTGTAGCGGCGGTATTCGCTGCTCTGCATCTTGTGGTGCTGGAACACCACACACGACGCCTGGGTGGCCTCCCCCGCCGTGTGCGAGATGTCGAAACACTCGATGCGCAGCGCATCCAGCTCTTCAGGTGTGCGGTCCATGGCCATGTCCAGCGCCTCGGCCAGTGCCCGCGTGCGGGCTTGCTGCGAGCCTTCCTCGGCCAGCAGGCGGGCCAGTTGCAGCCCGGCATTGGTCTGCGCCATCTCCAGCCAGGCGCGGCGCTGGCCGCGCGGGTTGTGCACCGCGTTCACCCGCAGATCGGCCTGCTCCGACAGCGCCTGTACCAGCCGCGTGTCGATCGCCACGCTGGTGATCAGGGTGGGCGGCACGGCGATGTCCCCGTAGTGCTGGGCGATGAAGGCTTCCAGCACCTGCACCTCGATGGACGGGGCCGGCACGCCCTCGGGCGTTTCCACGGCGGCCAGCACGGCGGCGTCTTCCACATGCACCGGGAAGTAGGCCCGGTCGCCCAGGTGCCGCCCGCCGCGCACCATGGCCAGGTTCACGCAAGCGCGGCCGCCCTGCACCTTCACCGCCAGGATGTCCACGTCCTTGTCGGACAGGGTCTCGATGGCCTGCTGGTGCAGCACGGTGGACAGCGCCGACATCTGGTTGCGCAGCTCGGCTGCCTGCTCAAACTCCAGCCGCTCGGCGTGCGCCATCATGCGGGCGCTGAGCGCGTCCAGCACCTCCTGTGTTTCGCCGCGCAAGAACTGCTGCGCGCTGGCCACGTCCTGCAGGTAGGCCTCGGGCGAGATCAGGTCCACACACGGCCCGGTGCAGCGCTTGATCTGGTAGAGCAGGCAGGGCCGGGTGCGGTTGTTGAACACCGTGTCTTCACAGGTGCGCAGGCGGAAGACCTTCTGCAACAGCAGCACGGTCTCCTTCACCGCCCAGGCGTTGGGGAATGGGCCGAAATACTGGTGCCGCTTGTCCACCCCGCCGCGGTAGTAGGCCATGCGCGGAAACACCTGCGCCCCCGGCACCCCGGTGCCCGGCGGGCGGTGGCCGGTGATCTTCAGATAGGGGTAACTCTTGTCGTCCCGGAACAGGATGTTGTATTTAGGGTTCTGGGTCTTGATGAGGTTGTTTTCCAGCAGCAGCGCCTCGGCCTCCGAGCGCACCACCGTGGTCTCCATCCGCACGATCTTGCCCACCATGTGGCCGATACGGGTGCCGCCGTGGGTCTTCTGGAAGTAGCTGGAGACCCGCCGCTTCAGGTTGTTGGCCTTGCCCACATAGAGCAGTTGGTCCTGCGCATCGAAATAGCGGTACACGCCCGGCAGGGCCGGCAGTGCGGCCACCTGGGTCAGCAGCTCTTCGGGGAAAACATCAGACATGGGCCGTATTGTGGCCCCGCGCCCCTGCCGCCCCTGTCGCCACTCCCTATTGGATGACCCCCTTGCTGCGCAGCAGCGCGATCTGCTCCGGCGTGAGGCCGGCCTCGGCCAGCACGGCATCAGTGTCGTCGCCCAGGTGCGGCGCACTGCTGCGCACCCTGCCCGGTGTGGCGGACAGTTTGGGCACGATGCCCGGCACCTCCACGTCGTAGCCATCGCGGGTGGTCTGCGTCAACAGCATGCCGCGGGCGCGGTAGTGCGGGTCCTCGGCGATGTCTTTGGCGGTGTAGACCTTGCCGGCTGGCACGCGGGCGGCAGCCAGGGTGTCCAGCACGGCTTGCACGCTGCGGGTGGCGGTCCAGGCGCCGATGGCCGCGTCGATCTCGGCCACGCGCGCCACACGGCCGGTATTGCCCGCCAGATCGGACGCGTCGGCCAGATCCTGGCGGCCGATGGCTGCCATCAGCCGCTTGAAGATGCTGTCGCCGTTGCCGGCCACCAGCACCCAGCCGTCAGTGCAGGGGTAGGCATTGCTGGGCGCGATGCCCGGCAGCGCGCTGCCGGCGGCCTCGCGCACCGCGCCAAAGGCGCTGTACTCGGGGATCAGGCTTTCCATCACGTTGAACACCGCCTCGTGCAAGGCCACGTCGATCACCTGGCCCTGGCCGCCGTTCACCTTGCGGTGGTAGAGCGCCGTCAGCACCCCGATGGCACCGTGCAGCGCGGCCAGCGTGTCGCCGATGGA
>Ga0116181_1004356_pt1 | contig 10656 bp, 6 predicted proteins | sample AD_UKC075_MetaG_FD_89752 | JGI IMG/M metagenome (GOLD analysis project Ga0116181, IMG submission 89752) | Active sludge microbial communities of municipal wastewater-treating anaerobic digesters from USA - AD_UKC075_MetaG | ecosystem: Engineered > Bioreactor > Anaerobic > Digestate | place: USA...
CCAGCATTCTACCTAGCCAACACTTTATTGACCCGGCTCAACACCCACTGATCAACCATCCACCCCGACAGACCAGGCCGGCCCATCAAATCCCAGGCTCGCCGATTAATCAGCGTTTCCCTAAACGTCGTCAGTGTGATGATTCGCCGCTGTGGTTGAAAGGCGTAGGTGATCCGCCAGTCGTCGGTCGGCTGGCTTCAGAGCCCGGTACCAGTCTGCGACCTCTGGGGAGAGGACCACTGACCAAGTCTCTCTCATGAGTATCTATCATCTCTCAACTATATGCAAATCAAGATATACGCAGATGTATTTGCGCGGGTGTTGTGGCTGTCGGTTACTTCTACCGGGGGCGATGAGCACGACCTGCCCAAGCCGCTGCGACTGCCGCGACGAGGACTACCGCTCCTCCGAGCGAGCCGATCAGTGGCCATGGCGGTCGCCCGTCCGAGGGCTTCGTTGGGGCGAGGTTCGCGGGGGACGAGGCCGAGGTGCTATCGGGCTGGTCCACCGTCGTCGGGGCCGTCGGGCTGGGGGAGGGCCCTGAAGCAGTCGGGATGGCGACGGTTGGCAGCACGTAGGTCGGCGCGCCGGCCTCCTCGCCGATGACCCTCACCGTCAGCGTGAGGGGGATCGCCCAGGGGATGACCTCGGGGTCGCTTGCGTCGCGGGTCACGTTGATCACGACCCGGACGTTTCCTGGCAGACCGTTGACTTCCTGGTCCCGCGAGGCGCCGGCCGCGGCGCGGTGTCGGTACGCGATGGTGCGAGTCGATACGCCGACAGCTTCCTTGTCGCGGAGCATCAGCCGATTGCCGCCTCCCGCGCCGGTGCCGAGGATGCGGGCGTCACCTCCGAACGGGCCGATGAGCTCGAGGTCGGCTGTCCTGAGGCCAACTCTTTCGCGGTCGTCGCTCGTGAACCCGGGCGAGTCGAGCTGCGCCTGGAGCCGCTGGCCCCAGCCGACCGGCACCTGGTAGACGGCGATCTCGCCCGGCACGACGTCGATGCTATAGGTGCCCGGATCAAGGGTGGGCGCGTCGTCGAAGCTGCTGCCGGGCGTCGGCGCGTCCGCGGCCTTGCCCGGCTTCATGGGCTCCCAGACTGGTTCCGTCGGCTCGGGGAGGCCGCGTGCATCGGCGACGGGAGGCTCCTCGTAGACCCTCAGCTGGACGGGGTGACCCTCGAGGTCCGCTCCCATGTTCGGCGCGACGGTGACCACCAACTCGTCGGTGGTGTCGCAGTCGGCGTTGCTACTGCCGAACGAGGTGACAAGAGCGCTGAAAAGGCCCTGAGCTGAGCCGATCCCGCTGCCACCGAACGCGGATGCTGTGGCGCCGTCGCATCGGGAGAGTCCCTCACCGTCGGAGAGGAGGACGTCGAGGGCGACGACTCGGGTGCCCGTGAGATCGGTCGGGTTCGTGAACGCGAGCCCCACCCAGAGCGTCGATCCGGGGACCGTCCGGCGGAACCGGTAGCTCTTGCCCACGGATCCCGCGGCCGGCGCAGTGTCGACCCAGTTGCCGACCCCGATCTCGGGTGCGACGGCGACGTCGGCGACTCCCGCGACCGCGGTTCCGGTCAGGCTGAAGGGGCGGAACGCGCGCTCGGACAGGCGGCTCAGCGCGAAGTCGAGGTCCTTGCTCGACCGCGCATCGACGTAGCGGCCGTTGCCCTTCTCGGCGATGCACCTCAGCTGCTTCCGCGCCGTGGAGTTGACGTCGACCCCGATGACGTCGATGCGAAGGTCGATCCCCGCCAGCTTCTCGGCCGCGGGACAGGGGTCCGGGGCGCAGGTCTCCTCGCCGTCGGATACCAGCAGGATGGTGCGGTTGCCGCTCTTCGGGAGGTCCGTCGCGGCCTTCCCCAAGGAGTAGGCGATGGGGGTCTCACCCAGCGGCGTGTACTTCTTCACCGCCCCGCGAAGCGCGTCCCGGTTGTCGGTGCCGATCGGGACGACCAGCTCGGAGTCGGCGCACTGGGCCTTCTTGCCCTTGTCGTCGGGGACAGACCCGCCATAGACCCGCATGCCCACTCGCGTCGACTCCGGCATCCGGTCGATCGCGCGGTTCAGCGACGCCCTGGCCGCGGAGATCCGCGTCGTGCCGTCGGGCAGCTTCGTGCGCATCGATCCCGATGCGTCGAGCACCATCAGCAGCGTCTGCTCCTGACCGCCGTCGGCGGCTGCCGGGCCGCTCGCGACCGCGCTCAGCGCCAGCACGCTCCCCGCCAGCGCCGCCGCCCATGTCCGTCTGCCCATGCCCTGCCTCCCTTGGGATGGACGGCGCGCCCCGCGCCGTCTCAGTCAGCCAAGCAAAGGCCTATCCCGCGCTCAAGGGGCATCGGACAAGCTGTGGATAACTCCCGCAAGCGGAGATATTCTGTGGATAACCGGTGTGGGTCTGCGGGCAGGTGGAGGTTCATTGGTTTCACTTCGACACGACGGTGGCGCTCCGCGCACGCGTCGGCTCAGTACGGCGCGACGCGGGTCCGGCGCTTCGCGCGGGGACCCGGCTCAACCAGCGGGGCCCGACCAAAACACGCCATGCAACGATCTACCAGCATCGGGCCCCAACTGGCACGGTCATGCCAGTTGGGGCCCGATCTTGGCGGATTCTTGCAGGGGCGGGACTACAGCGCGTCGATCACCGCGTTCATGGTCGCCGACGGGCGCATGACCGCTGCCGTCCTGGCCGCATCGGGGCGGTAGTAGCCGCCCAAGTCGGCGGGCTTGCCCTGCACGGCCAGCAGCTCCGCGACGATCGTGTCCTCGCCGTCGGAGAGCGCCGCAGCCACGGGGGCGAAGGCCGCGGCCAGTTCGGCGTCCTCGGTCTGCGCGGCCAGCTCCTGGGCCCAGTAGGTGGCCAGGTAGTAGTGCGAGCCGCGGTTGTCGATGCCGCCGAGACGACGGGTGGGGGACTTGTCGTTGTCGAGGAACGTTCCGGTCGCGCGGTCCAGCGTCGAGGCGAGGATCGCCGCGCGGGCGTTGCCCTCCGTCTGCGCCAGGTGGTCGAACGACGCCGCCAGCGCCAGGAACTCGCCCAGCGAGTCCCAGCGCAGGTAGTCCTCCTCGACCAGCTGCTGCACGTGCTTCGGGGCCGAGCCGCCGGCGCCGGTCTCGAACAGGCCGCCCCCGGCCATCAGCGGGACGACCGATAGCATCTTGGCCGAGGTGCCCAGCTCGAGGATCGGGAACAGGTCGGTCAGGTAGTCGCGCAGGACGTTGCCGGTCACGGAGATGGTGTTCTCGCCGCGGCGAATCCGCTCGACCGAGAACTTGGTGGCCTCGACGGGGCTCATGATGCGGATGTCGAGGCCGACGGTGTCGTGCTCGCGCAGGTACTGCTGCACCAACTCTGCGATGCTGCGGTCGTGCGCGCGCTCCGGGTCGAGCCAGAACACGGCCGGCCACCCGGTGATGCGGGCGCGGCTGACGGCCAGCCTCACCCAATCGCGGATGGGGGCATCCTTGGCCTGGCAGGCGCGCCAGATGTCGCCCGCGGCGACGTCGTGGCTCATCAGGATGTGACCCGCGGCGTTGACCACCTGGACCACGCCGTCGGCGGGGATGACGAACGTCTTGTCGTGAGAGCCGTACTCCTCGGCCTTCTGGGCCATCAGGCCGACGTTGGGGACCGTTCCCATCGTGCGCGGGTCGAAGGCCCCGTTGGCGATGCAGTCCTCGATCACCGCCTGGTACACGCCGGCGTAGGACGAGTCGGGGATGACCGCGAGCGTGTCTGCCTCGGCGCCGTCGGGGCCCCACATGTGGCCCGACTGGCGGATCATGGCGGGCATCGACGCGTCGACGATGACGTCGGACGGGACGTGCAGGTTGGTGATGCCCTTGTCCGAGTTGACCATCGCGAGCGCGGGGCCGTCGGCGAGGCCCTTCTCGAACGCCGCGCGGATCTCCGCGCCGTTATCCAGCGCGTCGAGCCCGGCCAGGATCGCGCCCAGGCCGTCGTTGGGGGAGAGGCCGGCGGCGGCAAGGTCGTCGCCGTAGGCGGCGAACACCTCGGGGAAGAACGCCTTGATGACGTGGCCGAAAAGCACCGGATCGGACACCTTCATCATGGTGGCCTTCAGGTGGACGGAGAACAGGACGCCCTCGGCCTTGGCGCGGGCGACCTGCTCGGCCAGGAACGCGTCCAGCGCGGCGGCGCGCATCACGGTGGCGTCGACGACCTCGCCCGCCAGCACCTTCAGCCCCTCCTTGAGGACGGTCGGGCCGCCCGGGTGGATGAGGCGGATGGCGAGCACGTCGTCGGCGGGCATGACGACCGACTGCTCGTTGTGGCGGAAGTCGTCGGCGTCCATGGTGGCGACGGCGGTCTTCGAGTCGCTCGACCAGGCGCCCATCCGGTGCGGGTTCTTCTTGGCGTAGTTCTTCACCGACTCCGGCGCGCGGCGGTCGGAGTTGCCCTCGCGCAGGACGGGGTTCACGGCCGAGCCCATCACGCGGGCGTAGCGGGCGCGGACGTCGCGCTCCTCGTCCGACTGCGGGTCCTCCGGGTAGGACGGGATCGCGAAGCCCTGCGACTGCAGCTCGGCGACGGCGGCCTTCAGCTGCGGCACGGAGGCGGAGATGTTGGGAAGCTTGATGATGTTGGCCTCGGGGGTCTTCGCCAGCTCGCCCAGCTCGGTCAACGCGTCCGCGACCCGCTGCTCCTCGGGCAGGACGTCGGCGCACTGGGCGAGGATGCGCCCGGCCAGCGAGATGTCGCGCGTCTCGACGTCGACCCCGGCCTGGCCCGCGAAGGCGCCCAAGACCGGCAGGAATGAGTAGGTGGCAAGGAGGGGGGCCTCGTCGGTGAGGGTGTAGATGATCGTGCCCATGGCGGCAACAACTCCTAGTGATCAGGCGCGGTTCGGCGGCTTCAGCTTACCCAGAAGCGGCATCCATCCATCGGTCCCGCTCGCGAACACCGTGCGCCCGTCAACTATCCTCGCCCTCGTGACGTCACCCAGCGCCGCGCCGAGGCGGCCCTACCTCGTCGGCCTTGTCGGCTCGGGAGTGCTGCCGTCGTTCACCCCGCCGATGCACATGGCGGAGGCCGCGGCGCTCGGCGTGAGCTACGTCTATCGCCCCATCGACCTCGACGCGCTGGGTCTGGTGCCCGAGCGCCTGCCAGAGATCCTCGACTGGGCGCGGGCGCTCGGCTACGACGCCCTCAACATCACCTTCCCGTGCAAGCGCGCGGTGGTGGACCTGCTCGACCACGTGGATCCGACGGCGCTGCGGCTCGGCTCGGTCAACACTGTCGTGTTCACTGACGACGCCGGCGCCGTCGGCTACAACACCGACACCAGCGGCTACGAGCGCGCGTTCCGGGCGGGCCTGCCCGGCGCCGATCTCGGCCGCGTCGTGCTCCTCGGCGCCGGGGGAGGAGGCAGCGGCGTGGCCGACGCCTTGCTGCGGCTGGGCGCCGCCCGGCTCACCATTGTCGATGTCGACGGCGAAAGGGCCGCCGAGCTGGCGTCGGCGCTGGGCAGTCACAGACACGCCCAGGTCGACTCCGCCACGCCCGCCGACCTCCCTGACGCGCTCGCCGACGCCACCGGGCTCGTCAACTGCACGCCCATCGGCATGCATCACCACCCGGGGATGCCGCTCGACGAGGCCCTCCTGCGCGGCGACCTCTGGGTCTCCGACATCGTCTACCGCCCGCTCCGGACCCGCCTCCTCACCGTTGCGCGAGGCCTCGGCTGTGCCACGCTCGACGGCGGGCGCATGGCGGTCTTCCAGGCCGTCGAGGCCATGGAACTGATCACCGGCCTCCAGCCCGACCCGCGGCGCATGCGCGAACACTTCCTCCACCTCCTCGCCGCCGAGCAGAACTAGCCAAGGAGCACCGATGTCGACGACGACGCCACCCCCTCGCCGCACGCCCGTCCGGGCGGCGGTGGCCAGCTTCATGGGCTCGGCCGTCGAGTACTACGACTTCTTCATCTTCGGATCGGCGGCCGCGCTGATCTTCCCGAGGATCTTCTTCGGCAGCGACGGCCAGGCCGCGCTCGTGATGTCCTTCATGACCTTCGGCTTCGCCTACGTCGCCCGGCCCATCGGCGCCGTCGTGCTCGGCCACTTCGGCGACCGCATCGGCAGGCAGAAGGTGCTGATGTTCACCCTCGTGCTGATGGGCCTTTCGACGTTCATCATCGGCTGCCTTCCGACGTTCGACGCCATCGGCTGGTGGGCGCCCGTGCTCCTGGTGCTGTGCCGGCTGATGCAGGGCCTGTCGGCGGCGGGGGAGCAGGCGGGAGCCTCGTCGCTCACGCTCGAGCACGCCCCCGACCATCGCCGGTCCTTCTTTACCTCCTGGACGCTCACCGGCACGCAGGGCGGGCAGATCCTCGCCGCGCTGATCTTCATCCCCGTCATGGCGCTCCCCGACGACATCAAGTACAGCTGGGGCTGGCGCGTGCCGTTCTGGCTGAGCGCCATCGTCGTCCTCGTCGCGTTCTGGATCCGCCGCAGCCTGCACGAGACCCCGGTGTTCGAGGACGCGAAGAAGGGCGGCGAGATCGCGAAGGTGCCGTTCGTCGCGCTGATGGTCCACCACTGGCGCGACGTCGTTCGCGTCGTGTGCTGCGCGTTCATCGCCGCCGTCTCGACGGTGTTCGGCAACCTCGCGCTGGCCTACGGCAAGGAGGTCGGGTTGCAGGCGTCGCTGACGCTGTGGCTGGTGGTTGCTGCCAATGTCGGCGCGCTGGCCACCCAGCCCCTGTTCGGGATGCTGGCCGACAGGATCGGCCGCAAGCCGGTGTTCGTCTACGGGGCCGTCTCGTCGGCGGTGTTCATGCCGTTCTACATGCTCTCCATGAGCTCCGGGAACACCGCGGTGACGTTCGCCCTTGCCATCCTCACGTTCTCGTGCGGCTACGCCGCCGCCAACGCCGTGTGGCCGTCGTTCTACGGCGAGATGTTCAGCACGAAGGTGCGGTTCTCCGGGATGGCGATCGGCACGCAGCTGGGCTTCCTGATGGCGGGTTTCGCGCCGTCGATCGTCGCCGGGCTCGGCGGCGTGCGCGAGGGCGGCTGGGTGGTCATCTCGGCTTTCACCGCCGTGATCTGCCTCATCGCCGCGGTCAGCGCGCTCACCGCTCGGGAGACGAAAGACGTGCCAACTTCGCAGCTCGGACAGCGGTCCGGCGCACCCGTGGGCATCTGATCAGGGCTTTGGCGGTTTTCCGGGGATTGGGTAGCCTGTACCCCACGAGTTGGTTAAGCATTCCGCGGCAAGGCCGCGAGGGACACAAGGCAAGGGGGTCGACCCGATATGGGGCGCGGCCGTGCAAAGGCGAAGCAGACGAGGGTGGCCCGCGATTTGAAGTATCGCGCGGTGGACACCGATTTCGCATCTCTGGAGCGTGAGCTCCGCAGCAGTGACTCCTACGGGGAGTACGTCGAGGTGGTCGAGGACATTCCCGACGCGTACTCCGACCTCGCTGACCAGTACGCGGACTACGAGGACGAGGACGACGAGCGCGCCTCGTCGTAACCCCTTGCCATGGGCGAGTGGTCGCCTGACACGGAGCTCGACGGTTACGAGCAGCTGATCTTCCCGTTGCCCGGGGAGCCGACCTATGCGCTCGAGCCCGAGAACTCGCTGGTGGCGACGCTCGTGCGCCGCGACGGCCCCCGGTCCCGCTCCGCGCTGCTCTACGTCCACGGCTGGAACGACTACTTCTTCCAGACGCACCTGGCCGACGAGATCGAGGGCCTCGGCTACGACTTCTACGCCCTCGACCTGCGCCGCTACGGCCGGTCCCTGCGCCCGAAGCAGCTCGCCGGCTACATCGCGGACCTGACCCACTACTTCGTCGAACTCGACCTCGCCGTCGCGCAGCTCCGCGCCGAGGGTCACGACCGGATCGTGTTCATGGGGCATTCGACGGGGGGACTGGTCGGCAGCCTGTACGCCAGCGAGCGGCCCCGCACCTTCGCCGCCGTGATGCTCAACGCGCCCTGGCTCGAGCTGCAGGGCAATTCCATCCTCCGGCCGACGACGCAGTCTGTGTTCAGCGCCGTCCGCGCGGTGGCCCCGACGACCGCGCTGCCCGCCGTCGACGTCGGCCATTACCGGCGCTCGATCCGGGCCGATCAGGACGGAGAGTGGGTGTTCAACCACAATCTCAAGGGCGACCCTGCGTTCCTCCTGCGCATCGGCTGGCTCGCGGCCATCATGGAGGGTCACGCGAAGGTGGCCGACGGCCTTGATGTCGACTGCCCCGTCCTCGTGGCGATCCCGGAGCGCAGCGAGTTCCGGCGCAAGTGGGACGAGGTGCTGAAGACCGTGGACACGGTGCTCGACGTCGACAGGATCGCCGAGCGCGCCCACGGCCTCGGCCACCTGGTGATGATCGCCCGGTTTCCCGGCGCGCTGCACGACCTCACGCTGTCCGCACCGGAGGTCCGGGCGCGGGTGTTCGAGGAGTACGCGCGCTTCCTGCGCTGTTACGCCAGGCGCCCGGACCTACAGCCAGCCGAGGGCCCGCGCCCTGACGACGGCGTCGGCGGCGTTTGACGCGTCGAGCTTGCGGTAGAGCCTGCTGATCTGGGTCTTCACCGTGTTGATCGACACCACCTCCTGACGGGCGATGGTCACTCGGGGCGTGCCCGCGGCGAGATGCTTCCAAAATGACAACCTCGCGTTCGGTCAGCCCGGTTGCGCTCGATGCGAGGAGCGAACGACCGAACGGATACACCGAGGCGCGCACGTGGGAGCTCCACGCCTCCTCGACGGCGGCGGTTCGAGGGTGCTGTCGGCAGAGTGTGCAGAGCGCGCACGACATCGGGATCGATGGTCCTCAGAGCGGAGAGATTGTCGTCGATCGTGTCCAGCAGCGCGGTGAAGACCGTACTGGCCTCTACCCGCTGCCCCATTCCGGGTCGAACTCGCCGATCGATGGGACTGCGGCGAACACCCCGCTGCCCCTGACGTCGGTCGAGACGCAGGCGGGCGTCGACGCGATTCACGCGAAGCTCAATGCCTTCAACCGCTCCGGCACCAACTTCACGAACTGGCAAGCGGCGTTCGACACCGTTCGCACGAGCGGCGAGTCCTTCGACGCGCTGGCACTCGTGACCGACGGCAACCCGACGAGAATCAGCCACCCCGCTGTCCTTCAGGACACGGCCGACAACCCCGTGAACCAGGCCATCGTCGACGGCGGCGTCACCGCGGCGAACCAGCTCAAGGGCGCGGGCACCCGCATCATCGGCGTCGCTATCACCGACAACCTCGATGACGATGCGTATGCCGCCATGCTCCGGCAGATCCCCCAGGTCTCCGGGCCGACCGCGGGCAGCGACTACCAGCTTGGCGGGATCGCGAGCCTGAAGCAGACGCTGCTCGACGTCGTCAACAAGAACTGCGCGACCATCGATCTGGACAAGGTGGGCACCCTGTCCGCCGACGGCAACGAGATCAGCTACAGCTTCACCGTCGAGAACACGGGCATCGTCCCGATCACCGACGTCCGGCTGACCGATCCGCTGCCCGGCCTCTCCAAGATCGAGTGGGGAGAGTGGCCCGACCCGGCGAAGGAGGGTGAGCTTCAGCCGAACGACAAGGTGACGGCAACCGCGACCTACACGGTGACCGAGGCCGATCGCGAGAGCGGCAATGTGCACAACGAGGCGACCGTGGACGGGCTTCCTCCGACGGGAACGACCCGTGTGACGGATCGGGATCCGGAAGACACGGAGATCACCGAGCCGGAGCCGGATACCCCGCCGACGACGAACGCCGGAACGACGACGGGCCCCCAGGGTCTGCCGCAGTCCTGGGAGCCGACCCCGGAAGCGGGAACGGCCGACATCGACTGGGACACGCTGACGCTGCTCGACGAGAACGGCGAGCCGACCCCGTCGGTCGTGGTTCCCGGCCAGGGCACCTACACCGTCGACGGCAAGGAGATCGTCTTCACCCCGCTGCCGGAGTTCGTCGGGACGGCGACCCCCGTGGACTACCGCATCTCGGACGAGGCGGGCCTGCACGCGGAGAACACCTACACCCCCACGCTGACCGCAGTGGTCCCCGAGGCGAAGGACGACGCCTCGACGGGCCGCGTCAACACTCCGCAGTCGGTTGATCCGCTGCTGAACGACACCCCCGGCGACCCGGGTGTGCCGCTCGCCCCGGAGACGCTGACGCTGCTCGACGGCGAGGGCAACCCGGTTGCGACCCTCACGGTTCCCGAGGGCGTCTACACCATCGACTCCTCCAACCCGGAGAAGCCGCTGATCGTGTTCACGCCGAACCACGGTTTCGTCGGCACGCCGACCCCGGTGACCTACCGCATCGCGGACGTCAACGGGACGACGGCGGAGGCCGTCTACCAGCCCGTGGTCGTCGGACCCGAGAAGTCCAAGGACCTGATCGTGGAGCTGGTCTGCGAGACGCCGGCCGTGTTCGACATGGTCACGGAGGTCGACGGTCTCGATCCGGCCTCGGTGCGCCTGGTCGACGCGAACGGCGCGTTCGTGACCGAGCTGCTCGTCGAGGGCAAGGGCACCTGGACGGTGGACTCGGAGACCGGCAAGGTCACCTTCACCCCGAGTGTCTGCTTCACCGACGATCTGCCGCCGGTCAAGTGGGTCGGCGAGCTTGAGGACGGCACTCCCGTCACGGGCACGCTCGAGGCGATCTA
>Ga0116181_1004360_pt1 | contig 10648 bp, 9 predicted proteins | sample AD_UKC075_MetaG_FD_89752 | JGI IMG/M metagenome (GOLD analysis project Ga0116181, IMG submission 89752) | Active sludge microbial communities of municipal wastewater-treating anaerobic digesters from USA - AD_UKC075_MetaG | ecosystem: Engineered > Bioreactor > Anaerobic > Digestate | place: USA...
AGCACCAGTTGCTACTGCCAGCAGCTGGCCAGTAATTTTTTCTCCATTTTCGGTCTTTATTTGAAATCCATTACCGGATTTCTCCAAGAAGGTTATTTTTCTACCTTCTAAAATATCAAATTTTTTAAAGGCAAGTTCTCTTTGTAGATTAATAAACTGGCAAATCCCACAATAAAGGCACTCATCAGTAGCCTTACAACCTAAATCAGTTGATAGCCCTCCTAGGGATGATTCTTCTATCACTAAAACTTTCAATCTATCCTGTAAAGTTCGGGCAAGAGTTAATCCTGCTACTCCTCCTCCAATTATTACCAGGTCATAGCTCAATTTTTTCTCCTCTAAAAAAGACCTTTTATCCTCCCCTGATGGTCGATGTCCACTTTATTTCCTGCTGGCTCCGATGGCAGGCCGGGCATGGTGCTCATTTCTCCGCAAAGAGGGTAGAGAAAGCCAGCACCGATAGAGGGGCGAATATCCCGGATAGGGAGTGTAAACCCTCGGGGTCTACCTTTCAGCTTAGGATCGTGGGAGAGAGAAAGATGGGTTTTAGCCATACAGATGGGAAGCTTATCCCAGCCCAGATTAGTAAACTTTTTAATTTCTGTCTCTGCTTTCGGCTCATAGCTTACTCCATCGGCGCCATAAATTTTAGTAGCTATGATTTCAATTTTTTCTTTAATAGGGATATCTAAGGGGTAGAGAAAGTGAAAATTTTGAGGTTCGTCACAAGCTCTCACTACCGCTTCTGCCAGGTTTCTTCCTCCTTCTCCTCCTTTTTCCCATACTTCAGATACCTCTGCGGCAAAAGCTCCGTTTTCTAAGGCAATTTTCCTTACCGTTTCTACTTCTCTGTCGGTATCGGAAGCAAAAAGGTTGATGGCTACTACTACCGGTACTCCAAAAAGACGAGCATTTTCAATCTGCTTTATCATGTTTTCTGAGCCTTTTTCCACTGCTTCTATATCTTCGCAGGTGAGCCCTGGATCTAAGGGTTTACCGGCAATTACTTTATACTTTCCGCTGTGCATTTTCAAGGCCCGGATGGAGGTAACCATTACCACACAATTAGGAGTCAAGCCACTATAGCGACATTTGATATCCATAAACTTTTCCATTCCACAATCTGCACCAAAACCACTTTCGGTAACCACGTAGTCGCTCAGACGGAGAGCAATCTGATCGGCAATTATGGAACTGTTCCCATGAGCAATGTTGGCAAAAGGACCGGCATGAACAAAACAAGGGGTATTTTCCAGAGTTTGTAAAAGGTTGGGTTTCAGAGCCTCTTTCATAAGAACAGTCATTGCTCCAGCACACTGTAAATCTTCAGCAGTAACTGGTTTTTTACCTTTATCATAACCGATTACTATTCGCCCCAGTCGCGCTCGCAGGTCAAAAATGTCGGTGGTCAGAGCTAAAATAGCCATCACCTCAGAAGCTACGGCAATATCAAAACTACTCTCCCGGGGAACTCCATTGGTTTTCCCTCCTAAACCGATGATTATTTTTCGCAGTGCCCGATCACTTATATCTACTACTCGAGGCCAGCTGATGGTAAAAGGATCGATATTTAATTGGTTACCGTGATGAAGATGATTATCAATGAAAGCGGCCAATAAGTTATGCGCCGCGGCTACAGCGTGAGTATCACCGGTGAGGTGAAGATTGAGGTCTTCCATAGGAACTACCTGTGAGTATCCCCCTCCCGCTGCCCCCCCTTTAATTCCAAAAACCGGACCTAACGACGGTTGACGAATACAAACTATACTTGTTTTGCCAATTTTATTAAGAGCCTGGGAGAGGCCAACAGTGGTTACGGTTTTTCCTTCTCCTAAAGGGGTGGGAGTAATGGCAGTAACATCGATGTATTTGCTCTGGGGTCGTTCAGGAAACTTATTTAATACTTCTAAAGAAACTTTAGCTTTGTATTTACCGTAAAAGTCAATGTCATCAGGAGATAATCCCAAACCTTCCGCTATCTCAGCGATGGGCTTCATCCGGGCTTGTTGGGCAATCTCTAAATCGCTTAACATTTTAATCCCCCTTAATTTAAAACTTGAATTATTTATTAATTAAAATATTTAATTAAATTGAAACCAGGAGAGGGTAGCTTTTTACCCTCTCCTGGTTAAGGAAACTATGATTTAGTTAATGCCTAGCAGCTCTCTGGCTTTATCTACGGCTGAGGCAGCATCAGGAGCATAGCCATCTGCTCCTACCTCATCGGCAAATTTTTGAGTTACTGGAGCTCCCCCGATCATAATTTTTACCTGATCTCTGATGCTTGCTTCCTGGAAAGCTTTAATATTCTCTCGAATTTGTATCATGGTAGTGGTCAAAAGAGCAGACATGCCCACCAATTGGGGCTGATGTTCTTTTACAGCTTGAATAAACTTTTCCGCCGGTACATCAATACCCAGATCGATTACCTCAAAACCGGCTCCTTCCATCATCATGGCCACTAAATTTTTACCAATATCGTGGAGGTCACCTCTTACCGTCCCGATGATCATTTTACCTACTGGCTCCACTCCAGCTTCTGTTAGCTTGGGCTTCAGGATTTCCATCCCCGCTTTCATAGCCCGGGCAGCAATTAAAACTTCCGGAACATAAATTTCATTAGCTTTAAATTTGGCTCCTACTTCGTTCATGCCTTTTATCAAGCCTTCGTTCAAAATTTCTTGAGGAGACAACCCATCACTCAGAGCTTTTTGAGTAAGCTCTGCTACAGCTTTAGCATTACCAGCAAAAAGTTCTTTAGCCAGTCGATCCAGGATTTCCGCCATTTCTAATCCTCCCTCTCTTAATTTTTTGCTATCTTAGCATAAGGTGATAGAAAAATCTATAACCATCCTATATAATTTTTTTTAGCAAATTTAATTTTAAGTTTTATTTTTTAAGGAGGATAAAAAATGAGTGAGGAAAAAGAGGCTATTCAGAGGTGGTGCGAAGGAAAGAGTAGAAAAAGAGGGGCAAATGTCTTTATTGCAGCTATATTAGCGGGAGCATACATTGGGTTTGCCGCTCAACTCTTCACTTTAGTTACTACCTCTTCTTCCCTGTCTATGGGAATTACCCAGCTTTTAGGAGGATTGGCTTTTTCGGTGGGATTAATTATGGTGATTTTGGGCAAAGCAGAGCTCTTTACCGGTAATTGCCTCTTAACTTACCGCTGTTTCGATTCTCCTCACCTGTGGAAGAAAACCTTGAGTAACTGGCTGGTAGTATATGCCGGAAACTTTTCAGGAGCACTGCTCTTGCTTCTTCTTTATTATTTATCGGGATTATTCTCCATGGGTAACTTTGCTTTGGCAGGAAGAGCCTATGCCATATTAGAAGCCAAGGTAAATTTGACTTTTTCTCAAGCTTTTTTCCGGGGTATTCTCTGTAACTGGTTAGTGTGTCTTGCGGTATTACTTTCCATATTTTCGGAAAACAACCTTACCAGACTTTTGGTAATACCCGTTCCCATCACTACTTTCGTGGCTCTGGGATACGAACACAGTATCGCTAATATGTATTTTTTACCGGCAGGGATGATAGCACAAAAATTTGTAGAAGGAGCAAAAAATATAAGCTGGGGAGCAATATTTATAAAAAATCTAATTCCGGTAACCATGGGAAACATAATAGGAGGCTGTTTTTTAGTGGGATTTCTTTACTGGATTATAACCAGCGAAGGAGAGTAAAGAGGCCAAGCCCAAAAAGGGAACTTCGGTTCTGGTGCTTTCCCCCAGTATTTCTGCATTTTTGTGCTTACTTCTTTGTGCCTCAAATTGTTTTTTTCTTCGAAAGCCCATTTCTTCGCTTCCCGACGGATAAGTTGCGCCCCCCTCAGTAAAGCAAGATGGCCACAGAGCAAGAGGGGAAAAAGATCCTTATAAACCTGACTATAGAGGGAAACCCCCTATAGCCCCTGGAAAAAACTAAAATAAAAAATATAAAAAGCAAAAGAACCACCGAGGGAGAAAAAGCCAAAAACTAAAAGCAAAAGTTACCGAGGAAGAAAGAGCGTTTCCCTCAGTGTGTGGTGATCCCGTTTTTGAAGGGAGAGAATGCCACGTAAGCGAGGATGGGGCTTGCAATGGCGACCTGGAAGTTGCCACTCAGTTTTACGACAGTAGCACTATTGACACACGGACTGAGTCTACTCTACTATAGAACAAGTTTTAAATATAAATTTGGGAGGTTCGTTATGAATAAAAAGGCGTTAATCGTGCGAGGCGGGTGGGATGGTCACCAACCAGTGCAGGTAGCTGAGGTGTTCCACGAAATATTAGTGGACGAAAACTTTGAAGTGGAAGTGTCCGATACGTTAGATTCATTTCTGGATAAAGAAAAGTTAATGAATCTATCTTTAATAATTCCTATATGGACCATGGGTAAAATTACCCAGGAGCAGGTCAATCCAGTGCTTGAAGCAGTTGGAAATGGCGTTGGTCTTGCAGGCTGTCATGGTGGCATGTGTGACGCTTTTAGAGAGTGTGTGGATTGGCAATTCATGACTGGCGGGAATTGGGTAGCACATCCTGGAAATGACGGTGTGGAATATGTAGTTAACATTAAAAGAGGCTCCAGCAGCATAGTGGAGGGCATAGAGGACTTCGTGGTGAAATCTGAACAATATTATTTGCATGTTGATCCAGTAGTCGAAGTGCTTGCTACAACTCGTTTTCCAGTAGTAGATGGGTATCATGCCACTAATGGTCAGGTAGATGCTCCGGTGGTATGGACGAAACGATGGGGAGCAGGTAGGGTGTTTTATTGTTCTCTTGGGCATCATGCTGATATCTTTGAAATGGGAGCGCCTCGCGAAATAATGAGGCGGGGTTTCCTCTGGGCAGCCGAGGGTAAGGAAATTGCTTCTCAAAGAGGAGCAGCAAATAAATGAATAAGGTCAAAGTGGGTATTATTGGATGCGGGAATATCTCTGGTATTTATATGAAAAATTTGACCAGTATGTTTGATGATATTATTGAAGTGGTAGCTTGTGCGGATTTAATACCGGAGCGCTCTCAAGCTAAGGCACAAGAATTTGGTATTCCAAAATCTTGCACAGTGGAAGAGTTGTTAGCCGATCCTGACATACAGATTGTGGTTAATCTTACTAATCCCGAAGCTCATGCTGAGGTAGCTATAAAGGTGCTGAAGTCAGGGAAACATGTGTATAGCGAAAAACCACTGGCGGTAACACGAGATGATGGCCGGAAGATTATCGATATTGCAAGGGAAAATAAGTTATTGGTAGGCAATGCACCTGATACCTTTTTAGGAGGCGGTATACAAACCTGTATCAAGCTTATTGATGACGGATGGATAGGTAGACCAATAGGGGCTGCTGCTTTCATGCTTTGTCCCGGTCATGAGAGCTGGCATCCAGACCCGGAATTTTATTATAAAGCTGGTGGAGGTCCGATGTTCGACATGGGTCCATATTATCTTACCGCCCTTATAGCCATGATGGGGCCTGTAGAGAGGGTAACCGGTTCGACTCAAATAACTTTTACTGAAAGGATTATCACCAGTCAACCTAAATATGGCAAAAAAATAGAGGTTGAGGTGCCAACTCATGTGGCAGGAATATTAGATTTTGAATGTGGAGCGATGGCTACCATCACCACAAGCTTCGACGTTTGGGCATCGCAATTGCCAAGGATAGAGGTATATGGCAGCGAAGGTACGCTTATTGCACCTGATCCAAACACCTTTGGAGGACCTGTACTAATCAAGAGAAAAAATGCTGATGAATGGAAAGAAATACCGCTAACCCATGGTTTCTCAGTTAATAGTCGTGGTATTGGAGTAGCTGATATGGTTTATGCAATACTGGAAGGGCGAGCTAACAGGGCTAGTGGCGAGCTGGCATACCATGTACTGGACATCATGGAGGGTATCCACGACGCTTCAAGGAACGAAGCCCATTATCATCTTGAGAGCAGGTGTCCGCGTCCTGAGCCACTTCCCCTTGGTTTGCCTGAGAAATGAGAGGAGAGGAATCCATTATTTCCAATTGGTGCAAGTAGATATTGTGGTTCAGTGGGCGGTTCCTTTTTAATGTTCCCTCCTAGAATCATTTTCTTTATGGACGGGTTTATTTTGTTTTGGTTATCTTTGTTCCATGTTTTTTAATGATATAATCACAGATAGTATTGCTTGTCTTTGACTCTGGAGGAGTTATGGGTGTAGTTTTATTGGGAAAAAGAGAAAATAATTACGCTATTAGCAAAGCCGAGAAAAAGCCTCCTTTTAGCTGGTTGTGTTTGAGCTATCTCCTCTCTGAGCTCAGGAAGTCCGTGCTTCCAGCCAATGTATGAAGAGTTTTTGATAATCCTCTTTAACAACAAACCAGGGGAGCGAAAGATAAGTAAGCTCAAGGGTATCGAGATTTGAATAAATAATGTGCACCTTGAAAATTGAATAGGGCAGACTATAGGGGGAGAACCCCCCATCACCCCCCTTCTCTTTTCCTGTCATCGCGAGGAGCGAAGCGATGTGGCGATCTCTTTATTGGATTCCTTCACAACAGGAAGAAAGGAGAGATTGCCGTGGGAAGCGATAAAACGACCCTCGCGATAGCTGGAGATAGGGTCATGGTGCTTCGGTTAAGGAGTGCAAGAGATTTTTAGAGTTTCTGAAAAATCTTGTGCGTAAGTAAGAGATAAAAGCAAATTTAAGCTGTGAGGCAAAGATTAGAGATTTGAAAATTCTGGACTCCATTTGCCGACTGGCTAAAAAAGCAGTGGAAGTTATAAAATAAAGGAGGATTTAGAAGATGAGCGATTTTACTTACTCTCTGGCCAAATTTATCCCTTTTCAGGACCGGGCTGAGTGTGAAAGGGTAAGAAAAATTAAAAAGGAAGAGATTACTCACCATCCTAATCCTGAGTTCAAAATCAGGGTAATCGAAGAAAGAAACGATTTCTACTTTCAATTTGCCCTGGATATTTTTACCCGTATAGTGGAAGCTCGGGAGAAAAAAGAAAACCTGGTTCTCATCCTTCCTGTAGGTCCAGTTCCTCAGTACTCATTGGTGGCAAAAATGGTTAATCAATTTCGCATTTCTTTGGATCATCTCCATGTTTTTAACATGGATGAGTATGCTGACCAAGATGGAAACACTGCTCCTCTGTCCTGGCCTGGTTCCTTCCAAAAAGCCATGTGGGATAATTTCTTCAGCTTGATTGATCCCCCTTTGCGTCCCCGGGAGGGAAACATTCATTTTCCTACTAAAGAAGTTCTTCCCGATTATGCCAGAATGATTGAGGATTTAGGAGGAGCGAATTGCTGCTACGGAGGAGTAGGGTGGTGCGGACACATTGCTTTCTGGGAGGCTCATTTAGGATTTGAGTTCGGGGATGACCTCGAAGCTTTTAAAAAAGCTGGCCCTCGGTTGGTAGAGCTCCATCCTATGACTATCATGCAAAATGCTCTTCACTCTTTCAGTGGGGATTGGTCCTGGGTGCCGCCTAAAGCTAATACCATTGGCCCTGCGCAAATTGTGGGAGCCAAAGACAGGAGTTTCTGGCTGGATGGTTGTTGGGAGGGGGGAATAAGCTGGCAGAGGTTTATTGCTCGCCTGGCGGCGCATGGGCGAGTTAATCCGTTAGTACCAGCTTCTATTCTCCAAACAGTTCCCGGTACTTACACCATGCTTGGTGGAGTAGCTGAAAATGTAGAAATTCATATGGCTTAGAAAAAATAAATTTCTCTTTGGGGAGGGAATAGAAGCGGTCGTTTTTAAGGCGGCTCTGTTTAGCTGTTGGCGTTGGAGATTCGGTATCAGAGCCTGAAAAGGATGTAGTTGATTAGCCGGGGGAAGGGACAATATGGGCGTCTCTGTTACCCCGGTGGAAAATTATCACGGTTTGGTGGTTAACTATAATAGAAACGGAGGGTAAAAATATGAAGTTTGGAGCATCGGTTTGGCCGTTTAAGTGGGAAGCACCTTATGAAGACACAATAGTCAGAATAGCGAAATTGGGTTTTCGGGCTGTAGAGCTAATTGCCTGGGATAGGAAAGTATTGGACGAATATTATACTCCGGGGAAAATAAAAGAGCTAAAAGATATTATAGCCAGTGAGGGAATGGAGTTATCGCAATTTGTTTCTACTCCCAGTTTAATGGCCAGTCCAGTGGAAAGGGAGAGAAAAGAAGCATTAGAACACTTCAAAAAACTGGTAGAAGTGGGGAGCGAGCTGGGAGCGAAGATTGTGAATTCTGTGGCACCTTACCCTTTTAGTATGGACTTTCCCCCAATTACAGAAAGACCTCTGGTACAAGAGCAAATCATAGATATTCCAGGCAACCTGGATTGGTCGAAAAATTGGGAAGATTATATCGAGGCGTTGAGAGAGTGTGCATCAATTTGTGAAGATGCAGGGATACGATATTCTCTGGAGCCTCATCCTTACCGGTACGTGAGTAATGCAGATTCGATGTTGAGGATCTTGAGCGAGGTGGAGTCTCCCGCTATGGGCATAAACTTCGACCCCAGTCATCTATTCCCCTGTGGCGAGATACCCCAGGTAGTGATATATAGATTGGGAAAAAATATCATCCATGCTCACCTCTCCGATAATGATGGATTGACCAACGCTCATTGGAGGCCGGGGAAGGGAAAAATGGACTGGCAGGGGATTCTTAAGGCGTTTAAAGATGTTGGGTACAGCGGAGTATTATCCCTGGAGCTGGAAGATGTACCCGGGGTTTCGAGGTCAGCTATATTTGGGGAGGCAGAGAGAATCTCCACCGAGCTATTAGATGCAGAGTATATCAAAGCCCGAGAATATTTAAGGGAGATATGCCAGCATCTAAATATTCCAGTTGAATAAGAGCTTCTTTAAAGGTTTGTGGGCTATTATTGAGCGAGAGGGTCGAAGCTGGGATGCTTTACTGCTGCAGGACTAATAGGCCGACGACATGATAAAAGACTGGTGAGGTTACAGAGATTTATTTTTATTGGAGAGGAGTTAACATCATGGCTCAGAGAATTATTGTATATGTAGGAACTTATACTTGTCCTATCAAATTTGGAACAGGAGAGATATTGGAAGGTAAAGGTGAGGGCATTTATTTATTAGAATTAAACACTGATACAGGAAAACTCGAGCACATCCAGACTGTCGCTGATGTTTTAAACCCGTCTTATCTTGTATTTAACCGGAACAATAGCTGTCTGTATGCGGTAAACGAATTGAAAGAATTTGAGGGGAAGGTTTCTGGCTCGGTCAGTGGCTTTAGAGCCGGGGAAGATCACACGCTAACCTACATTAATAAACAAGATAGCGGTGGTTCAGACCCCTGTTTTGTAGAAGTGAATAGCGGAGGCACCCATCTTTATGTATGCAATTTTATGAGCGGTAGTGTATGCGTTTTTTCCATTGGTGCCGATGGATCGGTTGAACCTTATTCTCAGCTTATCCAGCATGAAGGTAGTAGTGTTAATCTAAAAAGGCAAAGCGGGCCTCACCCTCACTCTTTCCTTTTTTCACCAGACGGCCAGTATGCTCTTGTACCAGATCTGGGTTTAGATAAAGTTGTAATTTATCGAGTTGATGGTGAGACAAATCTATTGAGTGAAGAACCTGTTTCCTATTTTTCAACCTCTCCTGGAGCTGGTCCTCGTCATGCTACTTTTGACCCTCAGGGGAGATACCTGTATCTTATAAATGAGCTGGATTGCACCATAGTTGCTCTTGAGTATTATCCTGAAAGTGGCGGTCTTACTGAATTACAGACGGTTTCCTCGCTCCCTGAAGGCGTTGATGTTGCCAATAATAGCTGTGCAGATATTCATATTACGCCCGATGGTACCTATTTGTACGGCTCTAATCGGGGGCATGACAGCCTGGTCTGTTACCGGGTAGAGCAAAAATCGGGGCTACTTTCCTACGCTAGTTGCCAACTCTCAGGTGGCAAGACCCCCCGTAACTTTGCCATCGACCCTACCGGCCGTTATTTGCTGTGTGCTAACCAGGATAGCGATAATATCGTGGTCTTTGAGATTAACTATCGTACAGGGGAGCTGGAAGAAAAATCAAGGATAACTATTCCCACTCCTGTTTGCGTGAAACCTTATCTTTTCTGACAATTTAAAATGTAAATCGGGTAATTTCAGGAACAGTACCTGCTTGGGGGGGTTGCAAGTTCTCTTTGAGAAGCGGGGAGATGAGTTCATTTTGGGTTTTGCGCTATCGTTTGGTTTTGAGATTTAGAATCTTTTAATGCGGCTTTCTTTCCTTATTGCTTTAGATTACTGATAAATACATTCAGGGGTGACGGATGAGAGTGGTCATTGCGAGGGTCGTTTTATCGCTTCCCGTGGCAATCTCACCCTCTTGAAAAGCGAGATCGCCACGCATGGAGGAAGGTTTTTTCTTCCTTCATTAGTTTTAGTCTTTTTAATCTATTTTGCCTTTAGTTTTGCGCCACAGGCTGTCCATGCTCGCGATGACAGAAAAAGAAAGGGAGAGGGAAAAAAAAGAATCAAGGGTGAGGGAAAATACATAAAGGGCTTCCTCTTCTATTATTTGGATTCCTGATAGAGACATTCAGGAATGACAGGCAAGGGGATGATAGAGCGTTCAGGAATGACGGGATAAAGGGTCATTGCGATAAGAGAAGAGGGGCAATCTCCAAGGGTCGCTA
>Ga0116181_1004364_pt1 | contig 10641 bp, 8 predicted proteins | sample AD_UKC075_MetaG_FD_89752 | JGI IMG/M metagenome (GOLD analysis project Ga0116181, IMG submission 89752) | Active sludge microbial communities of municipal wastewater-treating anaerobic digesters from USA - AD_UKC075_MetaG | ecosystem: Engineered > Bioreactor > Anaerobic > Digestate | place: USA...
GAAAAAACCATCGAAGAATGTTTCTACGAACTCGACCAAGTGAAAATGATGATGCCGGTTCACGTTCCCAATTATACCGATTTTTACAGCAGCATCGAACATGCAACCAATGTTGGAAAAATGTTCCGTGATCCTGCAAATGCGCTGCTTCCGAACTGGAAACATCTTCCGGTTGGTTATCACGGTCGCGCTTCCTCCATTGTGGTTTCTGGAACGGAAATCATTCGTCCGAAAGGTCAGACAAAACCTGCAGATTTGGATTCACCAATTTTCGGCCCTTCTAGACAACTCGATTTTGAATTGGAAATGGCATTTATCGTGAATAAAAACACTGAAATGGGCGAAAGTATTTCCACTGCTGAAGCGGAGGAGGTGATTTTCGGAATGGTGCTTTTCAACGATTGGTCGGCAAGAGATATTCAAAGTTGGGAATATGTTCCTCTCGGCCCATTTTTGGGGAAAAATTTTGGAAGCTCAATTTCTCCGTGGGTTGTAACTTTGGAAGCTTTAAATCCATTCAGAACCGAATCTCCAAAGCAAGAACCTGAAGTTTTGGATTATCTAAAATTCAGCGGCGACAAAAATTTCGACATCAATCTTGAAGTTTATATACAGCCAGAAAACGGAACTGAAAATTTAATTTCCCAAAGCAACTACAAATTCATGTACTGGAATATGACGCAGCAATTGGCGCATCACACAATAAACGGATGTAATGTGGAAGTTGGTGATATGTACGCTTCAGGAACGATTTCGGGTGAAAATCCTAACTCATTCGGCTCGATGTTGGAATTAACTTGGCGCGGACAGAATCCTTTAAAATTGAATGACGGACAAGAAAGAAAATTCATTGAAGACCACGACACGATTATCATGAGAGGTTTTGCAGAGAAGGATGGAATTAGGGTTGGTTTTGGTGAAGTTTCTGGGAAAATTTTGCCTCCAAACTAAACATTTTAGTCACTAATTAATTAAATGTAGTTCACTTTAGAATAAAATCTTCGATTTTTTAACTTAACTCTTCTAAATGTTTTCAAAGTGAAAAACTAATAACTTAAGTACGTAAAGTGTTAAAAAATAACTTTCAATATCAATGAAAACAATCTCACCAAAAGATTTAAACAACCTCCAACTTCAAACGCTTTTGCAGACAGCGATTGCGCCTCGTCCGATTGCGTTGGCTTCCACTATAGATAAAGACGGAAACATCAATTTAAGCCCCTTCAGTTTTTTCAATATGTTCAGCTCGAATCCGCCGGTTGTGATTTTTTCACCTGCGAGAAGAGTTCGAGACAATACCACAAAACACACTTTGGAAAACGTTTTGGAAATTCCCGAAGTCGTGATTGGAATCGTGAATTTCAAAATTGTACAACAAATTTCTCTAGCTTCAACCGAATATGAAAAAGGCGTGAATGAATTTGTAAAATCTGGATTAACAATGAAAGATTCGGATTTAGTCCGACCAAAATTAATTGACGATTGTCCCGTAAACTTAGAATGCAAAGTTTTAGAAATCAAACATTTGGGAACGGAAGGCGGTGCAGGAAATTTGGTGATTTGCGAAATCCTTAAAATTCATGTTCGTGAAGAATATTTGAACGAGGAAGGAAATCTAGACCAAATGAAATTGGATTTGGTTGCGAGACTTGGTTCCAATTGGTATTCCAGAAATAATGAAAATAATTTGTTCGAAGTTCCGAAACCATTAGTCACAAAAGGAATCGGTTTCGATTTGTTGCCGAATGAAATTAAATACAGCAAAGTATTTACTGGTAACGATTTAGGAATGCTCGCAAATGTGGAAGAATTGCCGAATGGGGATTTTCATTCTGATGAATCGAAACATTTAGATGCTCAAAAATTACTTTTAGAAAATAAAATTGCGGAAGCTTGGAACCTATTGATTCAAAAATAAATATGAAAAAAATAAGTTTTTATTTAATCCTCATCTTCGCCCTACAAAGTTGTCATGTTCCTGTTAACAGGGATTATAACGGATTAAGCGGCGCTTTGGTTTTTACGCAAAATAAAAAATGGCTGATTAATAACATTTATTCTGACTTGAATTCTGTGGAACGCGAGAAAATGAATCTCCAAATTCTAAACAGCTTTAATTCTTTAAGTAAAGGAAATGCAGTTTCTATTGACGAAGCTATAACCAAAAACCTTTTGCCTGCAAAAATTTCATTAAACCCTGACTTGGAGCAGTTGGAAAGCTTAAAAAACAACTCCGATTTCGATTATCTCGTGAACGTAAGAACCAAAAAAGTGGCCGACCAAATTGCTTCCTTAGAATTGAGTCAACCTTATCAATTCAGCAAAAATGAAGCGTATGCAATCTTGGAAGTGTACGATTTGAAGACCTCCAAAAAAATCTATTCGCAAAAGGCATCATCGGAAACTTCCATGGAAGGTAAAAAAACGTATCCGGAATATTCCGCAGAACAGCTGAACGCAGAACGTGCAAACGGAAAAACACCAAAAGGTCCATTCTTCAGTTATTCCGCCGACGCACTTTCTAAAAAAAACCTGAACCAGATTTTGAAAGACATTCAAAAGAAAGCCGTAAAATAAAAATTGAATGAAAATTTTCAGTCTTTTTTTCGCTTAATCTCTATCAAAATTATTCTTCAGAAAATTAATCATTTTTTCGGCAGCAATATCCAAATCTTTTGGCATAAAGTCTTCTGTCCATGGTTCTTTAGCACCAAAAACATGATTGGCATTTTCCATGATGAAAAGTTCGGAAGTTTTGCACCATTCGTTTAGTAGAAACGCTTCTTTATCTTTCACCGCTTCATCATTTGTTCCCTGAATAATTAAAAACGGTTTTGTAAGATTTTGTGCACAACGCTGAACACTAAATCGGTCTTCATTATTTTTATAATCCTCGAAAAATTGATAGTAATGTGGCATCTGTTGTTTGGTTCGTGCGTTTTCAGAAAACATGACGCCGTTATTTTTCCATTCTTCCAATCTTTCGCCGGACGGAAAACGATACCCGAAATGACTGACTCCCGCCAATGAAATCAAAGCTTTCACTCGATCATCTTCAAACGCTTTAATCACCGAAATTCCGCCGCCGCGACTGTGACCGATGATGGCGATTTTGGATTGGTCAATTTTTGGATGGTCATAAAAATAATTTAAAACCGCATCATAATCCGACATTTCCTTGGTGAAATTATTATTACCGAAGGCTTCCAAATCTGCAAAATCTTTCGGGTTTTCAATCGTTGTTCCGTTGTGCGAAAAGTTGAATTTCACAAAGAAAAAACCTGCCTCAGCAAATTTCTCCGCCATGAAATTCCAAGCGCCCCAATCTTTGTAACCTTTGTAGCCGTGTGCAAAAATGACCAACTGAAGTTTCTCCGAAGTTTCGGGATAGAATGCATCGGCAAGAAAGTTTTTGGTTTCTGGATTTTGGATGAGGATGTTTTGTTGGGTTGTCATTTTCAAATTTATGATTTATTTAAATTCTTATTAGAAACTACTTTTTTGTTCTCTGCTCTGGTTTCAATTCTCTCAATATCTTTTGACAACTTATTGATTTCATTTTCAATATCATAATCAACTTGAAGTCCAAGCCAAAATTTCGCAGAGTTTCCAAAATAAGCACTCAATCTCACAGCGGTATCAGCTGAAATTCTTCTATTTCCCTTAATAATTTCGGAAATTCTTGTTTGCGGAATTTCCAAGTCTTTTGACAATCTGTATTGCGAAATTTCCATCGGAATCAAAAATTCTTCCCACAAAATTTTTCGTGGTGTACTATTTCGTAATCTTTCCATTTCTTTTTATTTAATGATTATCCACAATTTTACTTCGAATGCACTTCCTTTTTCCCATTTAAAAATAATTCTCCGTTGGTCATTTATTCTAATACTGCAAATCCAGTAAAGTCGGTTTTAATTTTTCCAGCTTATTTGCAGGTGGAATCTTCAAATCTGAGATATTAACCGAATTATTGATCATCCTCAATTTTCTTCTTGCGACATCTTGTGATTCTCTCGGAAGTTTTTTTCAAACAAATCCATTACAAATTTCCTCAGTTTCTTTATCTCCAAAAGTTGTAATCATACCTTTTGCATTACTAACGTACAAGATAAGCAAAAAGTTCGATTCTCATTTTTTAAAAAGAAAGTAAATATCAAAAAAAATCCTCCCGAAACCGAGAGGAAATTTTTTCTACCAAATCTTAATTCTTTCGTTTGGCGCTTTATACAATTTGTCGCCTGGTTTTACATCGAACGCTTTATAAAATGCATCCTGATTCACCAATGGTCCGAACGCACGATAATATCCCGGAGAATGTGGATCGGTTTTCACTTGGTTCACGGTGTATTGTTCGGTTGCTTTGGTTCGCCAAACGGTTGCCCAACTCATGAAAAATCTTTGATCCTGCGTGAAACCGCTGATTAACCCTGGATTTCCGTGGTCTTTCAAATACATTTGAAGGGCAGAATAAGCCACCGCTACTCCACCCAAATCTCCGATGTTTTCACCGCTGGTGAATTTTCCGTTCACGAAACTTCCTTTTACGGGTTCATATTTATCGTATTGGGCGGCAAGTTGACCTACTTTTGCGTCGAAATTTTTTCGGTCTGCATCCGTCCACCAATTATTCAAGTTTCCATCGCCGTCAAAACGGGAACCGGAATCATCGAAACCGTGAGAAATCTCGTGCCCAATTACCGCACCAATTCCACCAAAATTTACGGCAGGATCTGCTTTAAAATTGAAAAACGGCGGCTGAAGAATTGCAGCAGGGAAAACGATTTCGTTGTTGGAACCGCTGTAATAAGCATTCACGGTTTGTGGCGACATTCCCCATTCGGTTTTGTCAACTGGTTTTCCAACTTTTTCTAAATTTCTGTTGTAGAACCATTCTGTGATTTTTTGGCGGTTTCCGTAATAGGTTCCACCATTCTTTGGAGACACCAGTTGCAATTTAGAGTAATCTCTCCACTTGTCGGGATAAGCGATTTTCACTCCGAATTTTGAAAGTTTTTCTTGCGCTTTCACTTTCGTCGCATCCGACATCCAATCCAAATTGGCAATGTGTTCTTTAAAGGATTTTTTCAGGTAAGAAATATAGGTTTCCATTTGTGCTTTTGCTTCTGCTGGGAAATATTTCTCGACATACAGTTTTCCGAAAGCCTCACCCAAAGTTCCGTTAACCACGCTCAAACCACGTTTATCCATTGCTCTTTGCTCTTTCTGACCTTGAAGCGTTTTGTTGTAAAAATCAAAATTGATGTCATCCAATCTTTTATCAAGATTATCCGCATTGGAAGAAATCATTCTCGCCTTCATATAATCTTTCAGCAAAGGAAGCGTTCTTTCGTTCATCCACGAATCCATATTTTGGTAATATTTCAGTTCGCTTACAATCACTTTATCGGTTTTTACCCCTACGTTAGAAAGATAATTGGGCAAATCGATGTGCGTTGTTAAAGTCGAAAGTTCTTTAATTGTTTTGGGGTTGTAACGTTTGTTGGCGTCACGGTTTTCTTCGTTGGTCAACAAATAATTAGCGAGCTGCTTTTCGAATGCCACAACTCTTTGCGCAGTTTGGTCAGCATTTTTTTCACCCAAAACATCAAACAGTTTTGCGAGGTAATTTTTGTATTCCCCTAAAGTTTTCGTGTTGGCTTCGTTCTCTTTTTGGTAATAATCTCTTCCCAAACCAAGACTCGGACCACCAAGATAAACTGCATTCATTACAGAGTTTTTCATGTCTGCACTTACGCGCCACATGTAGAAGGGATTGTCGCCCGTTTTTGTAGCTTCCAACATATATTTCTGCAAATCTGCGATGGATTTTATCTGGTCAATTTTTGCCAAATCAGCTTGGATGGGACTGATTCCGTCTGCATTTCTTTTATCCCAATCCATGAAAGTTCCGTAGAGATTTTGGATTTTTTCACCTTCAGAATTGGCTGAAAATTTATCGTTTAAGATTTTATGCAGAATTTCAAGCGAGGCAACATCGGTTTCTTCACGCAATTTGTCGAAACTTCCCCATCTGGTTTTGTCTGAAGGAATTTCTGTGGTTTTCATCCAGTTTCCGTTCACATAACTAAAGAAGTCATCTTGTGGACGAATATTGTTGTCCATGTAAGAAAGATTAATTCCGTAATCTACGTCTTTTGCAGGTTTTACAGGGGTTTGTTCGGTATTGGTTTCCGCTGTTTTTGCTGTACCGCAGGAATTCAGCAAAATAATTCCGGAGAATGCGAGTACAGAAATCGTCAATTTTTTCATATCTAATTTTTATAATGATCGAGAATTCTCAAAGATAACATTTTATGTTTGCACTAAAAAAAGTTAACAGGATTTTAAAACCCTGTCAACTTACTGAAATGATTATATTTTTTACCAGATCCTAATTCTGTCTTCTGGTTTTTTATAATGTTTGTCTCCTTCTTTCACCTCAAAAGCTTTATAGAAAGCATCGGTGTTTACGAGCGGACCAAATGCTCTGTACAAACCAGGTGAATGTTCGTTGGTTTTAATTTGGTTGATTAACGCGGCTTCTTTCTGCAAAGTTCTCCAAACCGTTGCCCAACTTAGGAAAAATCTTTGATCTTGGGTGTAACCGCTGATTAATCCTGGATTTCCATGATCTTTGAGATACAATTGAAGTGCGTCGTAGGAAATATTCACGCCCCCTAAATCGGCAATATTTTCACCGTTGGTAAATTCACCATTCACGAAAGTTCCTTTCACTGGTTCATAAGTACTGTATTGCGCTGCGAGAGATTTTGTCGCTTTTTCGAAATTGGCTTTGTCTTCTTTTGTCCACCAATCAACTAAGTTTCCATCTGCGTCAAATTGAGCTCCAGAATCGTCGAAACCGTGTGTCATTTCGTGACCGATTACCGCACCGATTCCACCAAAATTAATCGCTGCATCTGCTTTTGGATTGAAGAATGGCGGCTGCAGAATTGCGGCAGGAAAAACGATTTCGTTGTTGACAGGATTATAGTAAGCATTCACGGTTTGCGGCGTCATTCCCCATTCCGTTCTGTCAACAGGTTTGCCGATTTTTTCTAAACTTTTTTGGTATTGCCAAGCGGTAACATTTTGCAGGTTTTTATACAAAGTTCCTCCGTTTGCTTCTGAAGCAATCGTCAATTTTGAATAGTCCTTCCATTTATCAGGATAAGCGACTTTCATGGTAAATTTATTGAGCTTGTTTAAAGCTTTTTCCTTTGTAACAGGCGACATCCACGCTAAATCGTTGATGTGAGAAGCAAAACTTTTCTTCAAATAACCAATCAATTCAACCATTTGTGCTTTTGCTTCTGCAGGGAAATATTTATCCACATACAATTTCCCGAAAGCTTCGCCCAAAGTTCCGTTGATGAGTTCGAAGGCACGTTTGTTTTGAGCTCTTTGTTCCTGTTGACCGCGAAGATATTTTCCGTAGAAAGCGAATTTTTTCTCATCCAAATCTTTGGATAGATAATTTGCACTTCCTGAAAGAAGGTGATATTTCATGTAATCCTTAATCAAAGGAATATTTTTGGCAGTGAGAAACTTGTCTAGATTTTGGTAATATTTCAGTTCACCAACAATTACTTTATCCGTATTCACACCCACAGAAGTTAAATATTTCGGTAGATCAACACTTTTCACCAAATTCTTCAATTGCGGCATAGTTTGCGGATTGTACTGCAAAGTCGCATCACGAATCTGCTCATTCGTCAATAAAGTTTGCGCCATCGTTTTCTCGAAATTCACAATATTTTGAGCAGCAGTTGTTGAGTTTTTATACCCTAAAACATCCAACATCGAAGCAACATACTTTGTGTATTCAGCAAGAGCTTCCGTATTTTTTGGATTTACTTTTTGAAAATAATCACGTCCCATTCCCAATGAAGCGTCGCCCATGTAAACCGCATTCATTTTAGAGTCCTTCAAATCAGAAAAAACACCCCACGAATAAAAAGGATTTTCCCCGTTTTTGGTCGCTTCAATTAAATAATTCTGTAAATCTGCAACTGATTTTATGGCGTCGATTTTGGCGAGGTCAGATTTAATTGGAGCAATACCGTCTGCATTTCGCTTGTCCATATTCATGTAAGTCGCATACAAATCCTGGATTTTTTTGCCTTCACTTCCTTCTGCAAATTTATCGCTCAACAAAGAATTGAGAATCGTCATTGAGTTGTTATCGGTATCTTCTGCCAATTTGTTGAAGCTTCCCCACGTTGATTTATCGGCAGGAATTTTCGCCGTCTTCATCCAACTTCCGTTCACATAGTTGTAGAAATCATCTTGCGGACGAACCGATTTGTCGAACGTGGATAAATCGAGTCCATTTTCAGGAATTTCGGTCTTGGTAACCATTGGAGTTTGTGGTGTTTCAGGAGTTGGAGGTGGCGTTGGAACTTTCGTTGCACAAGAGTTTAGTGCAATGATTCCCGCAAAAGCAAGAATACCGATATTGAGGTTTTTCATAAAAAAGCTGTTTATTATTTAGTAGAATATTTTTCTCCAACGTTACAGTTACGAAAAAATAAAACCATTCTTTTGAATGGTTTGTTTCGATTTTATTTAAAATTAATTTTTCCGCCAATTACATTTTTCACGTTACGTTCATCAGGATCTCCGTAAACATCGATGATTCCTCCTGCTCTTGTTGTTGCATTTACCGCATCAGAAACATTCACTTCTGCGAATCCACCCGCATTGGTTGTAACTGTCGCATTTTGCGACTGCAGATTTTCAGCCAAATATTTCCCGCCTGAATTTACCACCACATCTTGTTGGGTTGCATTGCCAGAAAGCTGCATAATTCCGCCTGAATTGATTTTTATATTTAAATTTTCTGTTTCCAGTTTGAGATTGATTTTTGAACCTTCATTGGAAGTAAGATTAAGCGAATTCGACTCTACAATTTGTGCAGATGAAATAGAAGAACCCTGACTTGCCTGAATATCATTCAGATTCTCGTAAAAAACCTTCACCGTTGTGCTGCTTCCTTGCAGAATTTTTTGTGGAATCATTCTAATTTTCAACTCTCCGTTTTTATTAACAATTTCAACTTCCGATTCGTATTGATCGATTTGTATTCTGCTTTCATCGGATGGAATCAGCGTCACACTAATTTTGTCGTAAACTTTCAGGGAAGAAAAATCGCCCATGTTTTTCACGGTTTGAGCAAATATTAACTGCATCGTAAAAAACAAAAAAACTGCAATACTCTTTTTCATTGTTAAATTTTTGGTTCGATTCTTAAACGTTTTGAATGGAGATTTATTTCAAAATCATTCCATTTTAATTAAAACCTCCACCAAATCCTGTAGAATCCTTTGTGAAACAAAATTGGCAAAATCATTTCTTTCCAGATGCGGAAGAAATAGACGGTTGGTTCTTTCAAAATCTTTCACCCGAATCGAATAAAACACTGTTCCAATTTCATTATTAAAATCATCGGAATTCGGCCCGGAAACTCCCGTTGTAGAAAGCGAAATATCGGTTTTAAATAATTTTTGGCAACCCAAACTCATTTCCTGTGCAACTTCTTCGGAAACCACCGTTTTGTCTAAAATTGTTCTTTCCGAAACTCCTAAAATTTCTATTTTTTTATGATAATCATATGCTATAATTCCGCCCAAAAAATATTTCGAGCTGCCTGAAACTGATGTAATTAATCGCGACAATTCTCCACCCGTACAACTTTCCGCCGTGGAAACGGTGAGATTTCTTTCCGTTAATAGTTCCTTCAAAATTTCCTGAATTTCGTTGCCATCCCAGGAAATTACTTTTTCAAAGATATAGGGTTTTAGTTTTTCAATTGCCGCATCTAATTGATTTTGAATTTCTTGTAAATCATTTCCAGTTGAAGTCAATCGCAATTTAATTCGCGTTCCAATCGGTAAATAAGAAAGTGAAATGTTTTCGGGGAGAGAAAGTTCCCAATCTTCAATGGTTGCAGAAAGCAAACTCTCAGGAAAATCGACGACAGAAATAATTTTTGTTACGATATGATTTAATGAAAATCTCTCTTTTAAATAAGGAATGATTTGATTCTTAATCAAAGGTTTCACCTCGAAAGGAACACCGGGAAGCGAAAAAACGAGTTTCCCATTTTCTTCGATCATTTGACAGGGTGCGGTTCCGTTTTCGTTTTGAAAAATTTTCGCTTTGGATAAAACAACCGCCTGACTTTTATTGATGTCGAGAAGATGTTCCCTTTTTCTTTTAATTAAAAGCTGTTGTAGATGTTCGAAAGTTTCGTCATCCAAAACCAATTTATCATTGAAGAATTCGGCGAAAGCAGTTCTGGTCTTGTCGTCTTTTGTAGGTCCGATTCCGCCTGTTGTTATGACGATTTCCGAAATTTGCGTGGCAGATTTCAATCCATTTTTGATTGTTTCGATTTGATCCGGAACAGTAAAAATTCTTGAAACTGAAATTCCGATATTTTTTAATTCCGAAGCGATAAAGTTCGAATTGGTGTCTAAAGTATTTCCCGAAAGTATCTCGTCGCCTATGATAAGGATGGAAGCGTTCATAGAATGTTTTCTACAAATTTCGCTTATTTTTTTACAAATGAAGCAGAGAAAAGGACACAAAACTGAAAATCTTCAGATTTTCATCTTTTGCGAATTATTTTATAAGTAA
>Ga0116181_1004368_pt1 | contig 10638 bp, 12 predicted proteins | sample AD_UKC075_MetaG_FD_89752 | JGI IMG/M metagenome (GOLD analysis project Ga0116181, IMG submission 89752) | Active sludge microbial communities of municipal wastewater-treating anaerobic digesters from USA - AD_UKC075_MetaG | ecosystem: Engineered > Bioreactor > Anaerobic > Digestate | place: USA...
AAGGTTTTGACCGCCTTCACGCTGCGCACCTTCCAGAATTTTTGTTCTCATGTTATAGTATATCTTAGAAATATTTAGTTGTAAATAACGGGAAGGTGTGTAACACGGAAATCAACTTTCATTTTAGGTCATCGGGGTTAAATTTTAAATCCATAAGCATATTGGCTGAATATTCTGTTTAAAGGATTCCAATTACCTCTAGTCGAATAGAAGATCGACTTATTGAAAGAGGTGATGGAATTAATATGGCTAAGACAATAAAAATTATGGATTTCTTTGAAAATGTAGAGACGACAAAACAGCATAATGGTTATTTTTGCAGTGTTGCGGAGGCACTGACCATTGTAATTCTGGGTTGTTTTTGTGGATTGCAAAATGTCAGTCAGATCCACCAATGGGCTTCAAACCCTCGTGTTTTCGAATTTTTATCAAAAAATTTCGGTATAGAGAAAATCCCCTGCTATTATTGGTTGCTTTGTTTGCTCAAAATGATAAAAACTGATTCATTAAATCAGTGTTTTATGAATTGGGTACAGTCGTTTCTGCCTGAGGGACTAAAGGGCTTAACTCTCTCACTAGACGGCAAAACTATTCGGTCAACGGGCAAAATGGAAAAATATAATAGCCCTTTACACATTGTCAGCGCTCAAATCGCCGAATTGGGAATCACATTTGGGCAGCAAACAGTTGAAGGCAAAACTAACGAAATTCCAGCAGTACAGGAGCTTTTAGATACATTGCAAATCGAAGGCTGTATTATTGTTGCCGACGCGCTTAACTGCCAGAAAAAAACAGCTAAATCGATTATTGATGGGAAAGCAGATTATTTGTTTTGTGTCAAAGACAACCAGGAAACGCTGAGGAATGATATTGAAGACTACGTCCAGGATGATAGCCTGAGAAAAACAATGGATACTTATAGCAGTTGCGAAAAAAACCGCGACAGAATCGAACATAGAACAGCATTTTCGACTTGCGATATTCAATGGCTTTATGGTAAAGAAAATTGGGAAGGACTGGCATGTATCGGGGCTGTAAATAAAATAGTTACAACCAAAAAAGGAACGACAGAAGAATGGCATTATTACATCTCGAGTCGCAAACTCTCAGCAGAAGAGTTACTGAGGCATGCACGTCTAGAATGGTCTGTAGAAACAATGCACTGGCTATTAGATGTGCATTTCAGGGAGGATTTTTGCCGAGTTGAAGATGAAAACATTCAACAAAGCTTAAACATTGTTCGTAAAATTGTGCTCAACAGTATTAAAACCTACAAAGAGAAAACTAAATCCAAAAAGCCTATTTCAAAAATCATGCTTGATTGCTTACTCGAACCTGATAATATCCTGTCGATCCTTACGGTTAATGAAAATTGATTTCCGTGCCTTGATGAAACCTTGATGATCGCGTCAAGTGGGTGTAGGTCTGAGCATTTGATGAAATTCAACTTGAAGTCTCACCATCATAGCCTCTGGAACGAAAGGTTTTTGTCAGTCTGCAAGGAGGATTGGCAATGCAGGTATTTCAGTCTGGATCCTCGCTCGCCTTAAAGTGCGGAACTAGGTTTGCATCTATGGAGAAAAGGGTCTTGCAAAAAACATTCTGCACTAAGTCCTTTGGTGATTTTTAATTTTTGTGAAATCGTCATGAGAGATTTTTTCTCTCGTTATAAAACACGTTCGCTATTCTCAAACATTTTGGATATGTTTTCGTGTTCCTCCATAATCAGCACGCATCAGGCATCTTTGTATACCCCTTGCCGTCATCTCTTCCGTTCTTGGACGCCGCAGATACGCTCGGCATTCCCTGTATACTGTCTGGCTCCACCCTATTCTCTGCAGGCCAGCCCTCATATGAGGTTTTCTGTTTTCTTAAAGTACAGCAACCTTCCGAAACCTGCTGACTTCTGACAGTACAGCCGTATATCACTGCACAGGCTGCCATGTTGAAGTTTATCTCCATGGCGTATCTGCCAGAAGCGAATGCCGGGTGCACCACTAAATAAGGCGCATAGCTTTCACCATGCGCCTGCCCTTATCACTTATCGCCATAATGGGTTCGACATTGAACTATTTCAATTTTACCTTCCTTAATACGATATACTAGCCTGTTTGCTGCATCAATTCGACGGCTCCAATATCCAGCAAGGTTTCCCCTTAACTGTTCCGGCTTTCCAATCCCCTCATGACCATTACGTTCAATATCTTTAATCAATAGATTTATTCGTTTTAAAGTCTTTTTATCCTGCTGCTGCCAATAAAGATAGTCTTCCCACGCTTCATCTGTCCAGATCTTAATCATCGTCCACCTCTAAAAGCTCGTGGGGTTTTCCCTTTCCGGCTTCAAGCTTAGCGATAGACTTGGCAAGCCGCGCCTGATTTATTTCATTCCAAAATGGATCGGCTGTAATCTCAAATGGTATCTTACCTTGTTTTACAACTGCTTTAGCAAAAAGTGTAATTGCAGTTGTCATGTTCAGTCCCATATCTTCAAAAAGCACTTCTACCTGTCTTTTAAGATTTTCGTCCATACGAATTGTTACACTTGTAGTTGCCATTATTATCCCCTCCTTTACTTACATTGTAATCGTTTAAGCTTACATTGTCAATACAGGTTAAGAGATTTGTCCGCTGAAAAGGCATCAGGCATCCAATCCAGATCTGTAGTTTTTTGTCAGCATTTACCAGGTACATATGTACTTTTCCAGTTACGACCTCATTGCTAATATCGACAGAAATGTTTGTTTTCATCCACTGATGGTGCTGCGCTCGGCATGGATATCTAGTATAGTCCAAAACCAGAAAGCGTTAATTCAAAATAACTTACATTTCGAACCCTTTGCGGCAGAGCTCTCCTATTTTTCAAGCACGTAAAACCAAGGCTTTGTAAGGGGTATGCCTCCATACTTAAAAAAATTTAGCCAAGTTGTCGACAGGCTTGACCCATACATAGATGATTGGTTTCCGTGATTTAACTCCACTGGCGAGCCTGAGAGTATCTCGGTCTTTTTCAAAGGCTAGCCTTACAGACAATTGCACTATAGTTGCAGTAAAAACGGCTCCACTGCTCCCATACACAAGATCCCGTTTAAAGTCATCCGATTTTTTCTCGGCGTCCTGCAAAAAAGTCAACCACAGCCGCCCTGTTAAAAACAACAGCGGACTGTTTTCCATTCTGTTTCCTAAAAAGCCTCACCTGTTGAGCTCTACAGCTGCCAGGAGCAATTCCTTCAGCGCACTTCGCTTCTCCTCTACCTGTTCAGGTGAATGCACCTTCTCGTGGCGGAGGTTCCTGCCTGTAACCTCAAGGAGTCCCAGATCCAGGCCGCGCATGAAAACCAGCGTCACTCATCTGGTGTGAGCTGAATGAGCCGCCACCCCCAGCCATCGTACCCGTACTGCCCTGAGCCGTAGCCCATTTGGCCATCCACGCAGTCAATTGAGAAATTTACCTCAGGAAAGTTTTCAAGGATTAGGCTGTGCATGTCTAGATAAGCCTTTTGGAGCTGAGAGGATCTTTTTTGCAATAGCTGGAAATCTGTTCTCGAGTTGGCCTTTCAAGATGGGGATGCTTTCTATTTCATCACCTCAAATTTTTTTACGATGCCTCTTCCAACATAGGGGAAATTGCTGTGAATTTCTCGCTGTGGAACTGAAAGACTTCGTCCAGACAAGAGCGCAGGAAGAAAAAGTTATGCCTGCCGCCAGGCACCTTCAGGTAAACATAATCTGCACCAGTTTCAGAAAAAAAGGCCACAAGTTCTTCGGCGTGCTTGTGACAGAAAAATTCGTCTTTGTTGCCCACAACGACGAAAAAGGAACGTTGGGCATAAACTTGCGGTAGGTTTTCCGCAAGCCTAACCAGGAGGGTTTTGGGATCGTTCCGCTGCCAGTCCTCAACTGTGAGGCCGAAGACTTCTTCACTGAGGTGACGGAAAGTATTGCTGAAAAGGCGCAGAGGGGTAAGCTTCCAGCCAAAGGTCAGGGTTTCAAGGCTCAAGATCCCAGAAACGGAGCTTGCAGAACCGAAAAGATGAGGATACTTGGCAATGAGCTTGAAAGCACCGAAACCGCCCATGGAAAAGCCTGCTATGCCTCTCCCTTTTGGCGTGGGGATGGTGCGGAAGTTGCGGTCTATAAAGGGAATCAGCTCTTTGATGAGATAGCCTTCGTATGCGCGCCCGTCTGTGTAATCAGAATACCAGCTTCTACCTGCATCGCCGGATTCTGGAATCACTATTATAAAGGGGCTAGCCTTTCCCTGGGCACACAGCTCAGCCAGCAACTCACCCCAATCGAGGAGCAGCTGCAAATTAAAAGGGCTTGATTCCCAGCCGTGAAGAAAATATAAGACAGGATAGCGCCTTGCGTCTTCCTCATAGCCAGGAGGAAGCACCACTGAGGCTTTCAATTCCTCACCTGTTAGCCGGGACTGGATTTGAATCCACTGATTGCTATGGGAGAAAGCCACGGTTGAGAGCAATAAGAACAAGAGGGTAAATTTAAATTTGCCGCTCATCGCCCAGCCTCTTTTCAAAAACCTTTTCTCAAATTCTCTTCGCCAATTCAGCATTCAACTCCTCCTTGCCCAAGCAAAAATGTTGAGCTGAAAGCTATAAGATCGCCGCCTTTGGGCAGAATAAGCACCGGAGGTGTTGTCTGTGAAAACCAGTTGGATTGTAGCTGGTACTGGCGCAGTTGTTTCTGCACTGGGATGGCGGATGCTTCCGAAGAAAACCGGTGCCGGGATCTTGGGGTTTGGACTGGCCCACGTAATCTTGGGACTGGCTGACCGTCTGCGGCCGACAATAAGACAATAGCCTCCGGCTCGGGCAGCTGCCCGAGCTTTTCTTAATATGCATAAAATACCTTTTGCTGGCAAAACTATGTTCAGGAGGTGAAAAAATGGACAGATTGGCTCTGATTCTGGTGATCATCGGCGCGTTGAACTGGGGCTTAATTGGTCTTTTTGGCTTTGACCTGGTTGCTGCCATCTTCGGTACAGGCAGCACCCTGAGCAGAATTATCTACACCTTGGTGGGGTTGGCAGGCCTGTGGAGTCTGTCCCTGCTGTGGCGGGAGCGCACCCCGCAAGCTAACAGTGAGCGCTGACCCGAAAAGCCTCTTGCTGGAAAGCGAGGGGCTTTATTCATTATAAACGGCCTTTTCACAATTAGAGGGGTTGCAGAAGCTTGTAGTTTTGGTATACTCAATTTGTACTCATTTACAATGTTTGGTGGGAGAAGAGATGAAATATTATCAGAAAAACTTGATTGTCCTTTCCCTGACCAACTTTCTCGCTGCCAGCAGCTGGAACCAGGTGATTCCCTTTCTGCCTCAATTCCTGCAGGAGCTTGGAGCGGGACCCAGGCTCGCTGCTTGGTCCGGGATTGTTTTCGCCCTCCATTATGCCTCAGGCATTATAATGCAGCCCATCTGGGGAAAACTCGCTGATCGGAAAGGCCGCAAGCTGATGGTGATCCGGGCGGGGCTCTGCCTCTCCTGCGTCTATTTCGGGATGAGTCTCTGCCAAGCCCCCTGGCAGCTTGCCCTGATGCGCTTCCTCAACGGCGCCCTTACTGGTTTTGCACCAGGGGCAATCGCCCTCATCGCCACGAACACCCCCGGGAGACTGGCAGGCAGGGCGGTGTCTGTAGCGCAAACCACCAACGCTGCTGGCACAATTTCAGGTCCTGCCATCGGAGGGCTGCTTGCTGCATCCTTCGGCTACCGCACAGCCATGCGCCTTTCTGGCTTTTCTGTCCTCTTTTCCACCCTCTTGGTTATTTTCCTCGTTGAGGAAAGGAAAAAGCCGCAAGAGAATGAAGATACAAGTCTGCTGGAGGACATCCGGCTGACAGCAAAACAGCCTCCTCTTTTGCTTGCCTTGGGCCTCGTCTTTTTAGGGACTGCCCTTTCAGTGGCAGTCCAGCCATTCCTCACAGTATACCTTCAGAGCTTAAGCCCTCAAGGATCACCTTGGCTGGCTGGAATGATTTATTCCCTGCCAGGCCTTGCCTTTGTGCTTTCCGCATACCCCTGGAACAGATTGGGAGAGCGCAAGTCTTACAGCAGAATTGCTGTTTTGGGCCTGGCTGGCGCTTCCCTGTTTCTGCTCCTTTCTGCTTTCGCAGGCTCCATCGGGAAATTTGCCCTTCTCTTCCTCATCTACGGAATCTTCCTTGCTGCTGTCACGCCAAGTGCTGCCTCTATTATTGCCAGGGACGTTGACGAAGGCTTTCGGGGACGGGCTTATGGAATCCAGCAGGCTGTGATCAACATAGCAGGCCTTATCGCTCCCCTGTTTGCAGGGGCAACTGCAGACCGCTGGGGACTGGGCGCCATCTTTTGGAGCACTTCCTTGGCAGTTTTCGCCCTCACCTTCCTTCTCTGGCGGTGGAGCGAAAATGCAGCAAGGTCGGGCTTTGGCACGCTGAACCAGCGGAAAGCACTGTTCTAGACCAACAAAAACAAGGGTAACTGCACTTTTGCAGTTGCCCTCGCTTCTTTATAGGCTCGCTTCGCTATTGTTCTCCCGCGCTAGATGGTCCACTGATTGCTGATGATCCCAACCAACTTCCAGCTGTCTTCGTATGCTTCGAAAACCAGCCGCAGGCTCCGCCAGTCCATGCCTTCGTATTGAGGCTCGAAGCCGGGAAAATAATACTCCACCACAATGGGGTTGTCGTAGACTTGGAATTGGTTCTCCAGCATGTTGCCGAAGCTGAGGACTTGGTTATAGCCTATCTGTGGAGCGTGCAGATAGTCTACAGGGTAGACAAATTGCTGGTAGTATTCTGCTTTGGTCAGGAGGATCGGTTCTCCTGTGCCATCATAATCTCCCCAGCTGTAAATAGCTTGGTCTGCGAAAAAGGTGCTTAGTTCCTCCTTGTTCAGGACCAAATCGTCTGCCAGGGAAACGTAGGTGTAGGGAGTGAACCGCACCCCTTTAAGGGGGTGCACATGTTCGATGAAGCTGGCCAGATCTTTGTTTCTGAGAGCACAGAGAACCTCCTCTGCAGTTTCAGAGATGATCTCCTCTGCCACAGCCGGGCGAATGGGAACGGTAAAGGAAAGTTCTGCTGAAAACTGCTCTTCCACCTGGCGGCTGCCCTTGCATCTGGCCAGGATCCAGATCTGGGCTTTGTATTTGCCTCCGGGCACTTTTTCCCCCTTTTTGTCAGTGAGATCCCAGCTGGTTTTCCAGTTCAGCTTCCCTCCTGGGTCTATGGTCTTCATGACCAAAGCCAGGGTGAAGAACTTGCCGTCTGAATAGCGCCAGACTTCTTCGCCGTTTTCGTCAGTAATAGTCAGCTCGAACTGCTGGCCTGAGCCGAAGATCAGGTTTTGGGACTCGTAGTGGTGATTGTACAGCGAGAAATCAAAGCTAACCTCATCTTGGGCAACTTGGCAGCTAGCCCTGGTCTCGAACCTGGCCAGCTCTTCCTTTGCAGGCACCGAGCAGCCTTCGCCAGCTGCTGTCCTGCAGAACAAAATAGAAACGAGCAGAAAAACTGTTGTGAACCTTAACTGCATACATGCCCTCCTTGCGGGAACTTGTCTTTAAAATCATTGTACACCATTTTCTCCAGGACAGCAATCTAGAAAAATGTCAAAAAAAGAGGGCTAGCCAAAGCCGCCCTCTTCTCTTTTACATTTCCAAAAACCGCCAGAAGTTTCCGCCCAGTAGGGCCTCTATATCCCGCTTGAGCTCTGCTTCTGTTACCTTCCAGCCTGTGCGCCCAAGATCGCTGTATTTGTCTACCAGCACTTTTCCGATGATCTCCCGGGAATGGGCCCATTTGTAGATGAGCTGATCCAAGACCCTGGCATCGGAATGCTGAGGCAGGTAGCTGAGGCCCAAAAGCTCTGTCCGCATCCGGGTCATCTCTTCGATGAGGCTGGGGTTGTTCAAAAACCACCAGCAGCCGAAGAGCATCAAGTTTTTGTACTTTCTGGCAGCAACTGCCAACTCATGCTGGTTTTCCCTGGCAAGCATGGTCACCAGGAACTTGTTCTCCGGATAGTTAGCGCAGAGGTATTCCACAGCCTCAATGCAGCTCTTGCCCACGCTGTCGCCTGCTAAAATCAGCTCTGGGTTCACCAGCTTTTTCACACCGATCATCATGGCAAAGGGAACGTTCCGCTCCCTGCTCACAGGCAGCACGCAGTGTTCGATTAAACGGGCCTGCAGGTTGTTTGCAGGAAAAGCGAAAGATGGCGGCAGGGAAACAGCCATATAGAGAGCACCCATCTTGTCCAGCCAATCGTTGAGGAAGCGCCGCACCTCAGAGAGGGTTTCTTTGCTCAAACCGGCTTCTACATTGTACCCAAGCTCCCGCAGGATGGAAATGCCCTGGGGGGTAGTCACGAGGAGAGGATCCAGCCGCAGGACTGCCCGGAAGCGGGGGTCAGTTGCCCCACCCTGTTCCCAGATGCTGCGCTCTGCCGGATCAAAGGGATCGTTGGTCATCACAACTGTTTCCACATTCGACAGTTCCAGTACTTTGTCTATGTACTGTTCTGGTGTGAGGCTGGCGAAATATTCCCGGTACCCTTGAAGGTCTCTGCTTTCCACATCCAGACCCAGTTTGGCAAGGCAGGTGAGCACACCTCGGCAGGCTTCGCTGATAGGGGAGCGGTCAACAAAGAGGGTCTTCCAGACCAGGTCTGCCTGCTGGGTTTTGTCCAGCTTCCAGAAGGCTGCAGGCTCCAGATCCACAACTCGCAGGGTTTCAGCCACGAGGTAGTGGTAGGTGAGAAGCTCGTCAATCCCCCAAAGGAGCAGTCCGCCGAAATCATTGGTATACAGATGGGTGTGAATGTCTGTAATTGGCGTTTGTTCCAGAATTTCTTCAATTTTCGCCGTTAACTCTTCTCTTGTCACAATAAACTCCTCCTTGATACGTCATTTATTGATTAATCCCTGTCGGGAAAACCTAAACCAGGTGCGCTGCAAGATCGTAGTCGTACGCTTCAGTGATCCTGGCAGTTGCAAAGTGGCCAGCTGGCAGCTTTTCTTTCAGGAAGATCACTCCGTCCACCTCTGGAGCTTCCGCTTCAGAGCGGACGATGCTGCCTCCTTCCTCCCCTGCGCCCTCGCTCATGACCAGAACCTCGCTCCCCACTCGCTGCTGGTTCTTTCGCCTGGAAATAGAACGCTGCAGGCGCATCAGCTCCTCAGCTCGCTCTAAGGCAAGCTCGCGGGGTACCTGGCTTGCGAGGTTTGCGGCGACTGTGCCGTCTTCACGGGAATAAGGAAACACTCCTACTCTCTCCAGCTGCGCTGCCTCGATGAAGGACATAAGCTCCTGGAAATCCTCATCCTCCTCGCCAGGAAAGCCCACAATGAAGGTGCTGCGCAGCGTTACATTCGGTATTGCTGCCCGGATTGTGGCGATTTTCTCCAACAGGCCCTCTGCTGTGCCGCCCCTGCCCATCTGGGCAAGGACTTTTTTCGAAGCATGCTGCAGGGGCAGATCAATATACTTGCAAACTTTGTCTGTGCTTGCAATTGCCTCTAGGAGCTCTGTGGTGATCCTGGTGGGGTAAAAGTAGAGGGGCCGGATCCAGACCAGCTCTGAGATCTTGTCCAACTGCCGAAGAAGCTCAGGAAGCTGGCTTTTCCCGTATAGGTCTGTACCGTAGAAGCTGGTGTCCTGAGCCACCAAAAGCAGCTCGCGGGCGCCTTCTTTGGCGAGCCTTTGAGCTTCTGAAAGGATCTGCTCCAAGGGCCTGCTGCGGTACGGGCCTCGGATTGAAGGGATGGCGCAGTAAGTGCAGCAATTGTTGCACCCTTCAGCCAACTTAACGATGGCAGTGCCAGGAGGGGTGATCAGGCGCCTGGGCTCTTGTCCTGTGTATAGGTATGGACCTGCAGCTTGTGCCTGCACCTTCTTCCCCGCCAAAAGGCCCTCTACAACCTGCACGATCTGGGGAACCTCATTTACCCCTAAGAAGCAGTCCACCTCTGGCAGTTCCTCAGCCAGTTCCTTTGGGTATCTTTGGCTTAAGCAACCGGTTACCACAAGGGCATGAGCCCGCCCTTCCTCTTTCAAAGCAGCAAACTCCAGAATCTGGGCGATGCTTTCTTCTTTTGCATCGTCAATGAAGCCGCATGTATTGACTACAAGCACCTGTGCCTCTGAGGGATTATCAGTGAGCTGGTATCCTGCCTGCTCTAATAGTCCCATCATTACTTCGCTGTCCACCTGGTTCTTTGCACAGCCCAAAGATGCGAAGGCTATTTTTACTTTCTCCAAATCAACTCACCTTGATTTCTGCTGCTATCGCCAGAATTTGGGAACATGTCTCGGGAAACTTCCAGAGTAGCTGTAGTAGATGACCCCTGCTAAGACTGCCACAACCAGGGCAAGGGAAAGGTATACGCCCCAGCGGCCTTTTTGATCGACGAGAACCAGGCCTGTGCAAATCAAAATCAGCGGCCAGAACCGCAACAGCTGAGGCCATATGTCTCGGGGCAGCAGACCCAAATTGCTCAGCAGAAGCAAGAGTCCAATGGCGATTAAAGCCATACCTGCAAGGTGCTTTTTTTCCATCTACAGCTCCTCCTAATGTTTCTGATAGATCAAAAACACGCCGGCAGCGACGATCAAAAGGGGCCAGAGCTTTAGCAGAG
>Ga0116181_1004370_pt1 | contig 10637 bp, 8 predicted proteins | sample AD_UKC075_MetaG_FD_89752 | JGI IMG/M metagenome (GOLD analysis project Ga0116181, IMG submission 89752) | Active sludge microbial communities of municipal wastewater-treating anaerobic digesters from USA - AD_UKC075_MetaG | ecosystem: Engineered > Bioreactor > Anaerobic > Digestate | place: USA...
CCGAGCCGCCGCCGCACCCCCAGAACGCGTCGCGCTGGCCACCCACGCCGACGTCGAGGAATGCCCACACCGACGATGAACCTGCTGCCGATCCGCAGCAGCGACCAACGCCAACCGCACCGCCTCCACCCGACGAGCGAGCCGATCCACTTCCTGCACGTCCACGCTCGACACGACCACACCGGCTTCAGGAGACGACAGTCGGGCCAGGATCTGATCGCAGGTCGCATGCACCACCGTGGTCGAAACCCCCGCCACCGACGGCCCCTCCGACGCGCCACCCAACCGGCCATCACACGGCATACCGCCGAGTGGTTGCGGGTCGAGAGCGAGCGTCGTCATAGAACAAGTGTATGACGTACAGATGTACTAACGCAAGCCCTTTGCAGAGATTTGTCAAGCGCTTTAAAGGACCTGGACTCCGTGCAGCTGGCGAAGCGCCACGCGGGCAAGCCCACGCAACGTCGATCCCGCCCAAAGGGAGACGGGTGACAGGTAGGTGGACGAGTCGGTCGGTACGCCGGATTCTGTTCTCGCGGAGCCGTTTCCGGTCCCACGAGCGACGGTCATCCATCTCGGCTGACCATTGCTGGCCGGCTCTAGCGCTCTACCCGCAGGCATCGGGCGGGCCGCCCTCGAACGCCTGCTGTCTGAGCTTGCTCCGGGTGGGGTTTACCGAGCCGACCTGGTCGCCCAGGCCGCTGGTGGTCTCTTACACCACCGTTTCACCCTGACCTCATCCGCCTACTGGGCGTCCCAGCGGTTCGGGTGAGGCGGTCTGTTTTCTGTGGCACTGTCCCGCGGATCGCTCCGGGTGGCCGTTAGCCACCACCCTGCCCTTCGGAGTCCGGACGTTCCTCGGCACCCGGCATACACCGGGTGACGCGACCGCCTGACCGACTCGTCCGCCCCCAGTATGCCCTCTGCCGCCCCGTACCCTGCCACCGTGCCCCCCTTCCGCAAGCACTCCCCCACCAACCACCCCCGGTATGCCGGATGGGAAGCTGCGGGGCTGCGCTGGCTCGCTGCCGCGACCCCGGACGGAGGAGCAGAGGTTGTTGAGGTCCTCGACGTCAGCGGTCCGACTCTGGTGATGGAGCGTTTGACCCCGAGCCCACCGACCCGGAAGGCAGCGGGCGAATTCGGGGAGCGCCTGGCTCGCACCCACGCGGCCGGCGCGACGGCATACGGGACCGGTCCGGACGGCTGGGAAGGCAACGGCTACTTCGGACCCAGCCACGACGTCCTGGACCTCGCCCTCGGAGCCCAATCCACCTGGGGCGCGCATTGGGCCCGGCAGCGACTGCGCCCGATCGCGGCGACGTGCGCGGCCGCTGGCACCCTCGACCCGGCCACGATCGCCGACCTGCACCGCGTGGCCGACCGCTGCGAGGCGGGCGACTTCGACACCGGCGATCCCCCGGCTCGGGTCCACGGCGACCTCTGGTCGGGCAACCTCATGTGGACCGAGCAGGGCGCGGTGCTCATCGACCCGGCGGCTCACGGCGGACACCGTGAACTCGACCTCGCGATGCTCGCGCTCTTCGGCGCTCCGCACCTGGGCGAGATCGTCACGGCATACGAGAGCGTGGCACCGCTGGCAGCCGAGTGGCGCGACCGGGTGCACCTCCACCAGCTCTACGCGCTCGCGGTCCATGCGCACCTTTTCGGCAGCGGGTATGCCGTGCCGACTGCGTCCGCGTCGCGCCGCTACCGCTGACCGACGATCTCCATTCGCACCGACCCTGCCTCGACGTCGACAGCGGTCACTCGGACAGTGACGTCGGTGCCAGGCTTGGCCGACCCGGCCGCCAGGCCCACGACCGCCGGGTCAAGCAGTTGCACGACCGGCATGCCCTTGGAGGTCACGTCGACGACCGAACCGGAAAAGTCCCGACCCACCGACCCGGCAAGCACCGCGGCTTCAACCGCATCCGTGCTGGCCCGCTCGACGGCGGACGCCCGCCGATCACCCTGAGCCATGAGGTCAGGCAGGGCCGGCAGCGCCTCGCGCACCCATCCCGGCACCGGCGATCCCGAGCACAGCGATTCGCAGACCACCAGCCCGAAGCGATCGACAAGCCGGCGCAAAGGCGCCGTCACGTGCGCGTAAGGGGCGGCCACGGCGGCGTGAGTGCGGACCGACGGCGCTTCCCCCTCGAACGGGGTGTAGCCGGCGCCGCGGAAGAGCGAAGTCGCCTCGTGGATGAGGGCCAGGTGGCGCGTGTTGTGGCGGTCCAGCGAGCGCAGAAAGTCGCCGTAGCGCTGGCCTTGGGGCCACGGCACTCCGAGCGCCGTGGCCTGGCGCCGGAACCGCTTGACCGCCCCAGGCTCGGGGTCGGGCATGGTCCGCAGGATGCCGATGCCGCCGCGCACCATGATGTCGGCCGCCGCCATGCCGGTCATGAGCGAGATCTGGGCATTCCAGTCCTCGGCCGGCACCGGTGGGCGCAGCTCGATGACATAGCCGCCGAACCCGTCGGGGTGAACCTCCTGCTCGGGCATCGGCAGCGAAGCTCCACCTCGAGCCGACTCCAACGAGGCCCGTTTGCCGCCGATCTCGCGCAGCAACACGACTTGTTCGTCAGGAGTGCCCGCGTCGACGTCAGCCTGGACGCTGACATAGTCCCGCCGGACTTGACTGCGCACCATCGCTCGCGCTACTCCGGCGCTCGTGACGGTGCCGTCGGCGGCCAACCGCAGATCCCACACGTATGCCGGTCGCACCTGGTCCGGCAGCAGGCTGGCAGCCGCTTCGCTGAGGACCGGAGGATGCAAGGGAACTCGACCGTCCGGGGCATAGATGGTCAGGCCGCGGGCGCGCACCTCGGTGTCGAGCGCCGATCCCGGGGTGACGAAGTGCGGCACATCGGCGATGGCATAGCGCACCCGATATCCGTCGCCGTCCCGCTCCAGGGCCATCGCCTGGTCGAGGTCCATCGATCCCACCGGGTCGAGGGTCCAGAACGCCACATCGGTGAGGTCGGCCGGCGCGCTGGGGTGACTGTCAGCCGCCGCCTGGGCATCCGCGAGGGCCGCGCTGGAGAAGTCCTGCGGGACCTTGAGGTCGGTCCTGATCTGGGCGAGGCGGCGCAGCAGTGCGTCGGTCGTCGCAGCGTCGGCCGGGGCCGCCGGCGTCGGCAGGACCGTGATGTGGCGGCTGGGCATGGCCACACCCTAGTCACCGAAGGCACCACCTGCCGGGCCGCCGAGCCGCTACGAAAAGGTTACTCGGAACGAGTTAGCGACCGCTCCCGGCGGGCTACCTGGGAGAGGCCAGCGACGCCTCGCGACGACCAACCACGCCACTACGCTGCGAGCGTGATCGTCCTGCTGCCCCCGTCCGAGACCAAACACGAGCCTCGGCGCGGAGCACGATTGGCCCTCGGCACCCTGTCCTTCCCCGAGCTCACCCCAGCCCGCGAGACGGTGCTCTCGGCTCTGCTGGAGATCAGCGGACGACCGGACGCCTGCCAGCTCCTCGACGTCTCCCCCGGCTTGGCCGACGTGGTCGCCCGCAACCAGCGGCTGCGGGAGCTCCCCACCGCAACGGCAGGTCAGATCTACACCGGCGTCCTCTACGACGCGCTCGACCTGCCTTCCCTCGACTCCGCTGCCCGAGCGCGGGCCACCCGTCGACTGGTCGTCGTCTCGGCGCTGTTCGGAGCCCTACGGATCAAGGACCGCATCCCGCCTTATCGCCTCGCGATGGGCGTGTCCCTGCCGACCCTGGGAGCCCTCGGACCGATGTGGCGCCCCCATCTCGATCCGGTGCTCACTGCAGCGGCTGGATCGGGCCTGGTCATCGATGGGCGCTCCGCGGCATACCAAGCTGCCTGGGTGCCCCGCGGCGACCTGGCCGAGCGCTGGGTGCACCTGAGGGACCCGGCGTGAGCCACGCCGCCAAACACACTCGCGGCCTCGTCGCGCGAGCGGTGTGCCGGCATACCGGCTCTCTTGCCTCGGTGCCCGCGCTTGCCCGGGCGCTGGAAGCCGACTTCGAGGTGACCGTCCATTGCCCGGCGCGGCCCGGAAAGGGCTGGACACTGGACGTGCTCGCCCGCTAAGAGCGGCCTACCTCGCTGCGGTGCTCCACCCAGTTGATCGCCGGAATCGACAGGTTGCCGTCAGCCCACAGGTCGACGATCGAGATCGACGCGGGGTCGGTCGCCAGGGTCCAGAACCGCTCGGGCGCTATCCCCAGCAGGTGGTTGAGAACGATGAGAATCGGCACTCGACTGGTCACGACGACAGTCACGCCGGTGCCCGGAGCCACGACCGACCATGCTCGGTGCACTCGGGTGGCGACATCAGCGCGGGACTCGCCACCCGGCGGCGGATAGGCCGGATCCATCCGCATGCGGGCCAACTTCGCCGGATGGCGTGCCGCGATCTGCTCGAAGGTCAGCCCGTCCCACTCCCCGAACGACCGCTCGTCCCAGTCCGAGTCGCGAGCAGGCTCGACTCCCAGCGCGGATGAGATGGCATCGCCAGTCGACATGGCTCGCGCCAGGCAGGAGGTGACGACCCGCACCTGCGGGGGCACGTCCCCCGAGACGGGTATGCCGTGCACCACCGTCGCGACGGCGGTCGCCACCGCCTGTGCCTGGGCCTGACCGGTCGCATTGAGCGGGGGGTTCGACCCGCCGCGACCGTCCAACCGCCCGGAGACGGTGTTGTCGGTGACCGCGTGCCTGACCAAGATGATGCGGTGCGGATCGGTGAGCACCGGGCCTCGACCGGAGTCAATGGCCGCGGTGGTGGAGACGCTTGCTCCACCGTCGGGTGACGAGCTCGCGGCCATGGAGTTGCCCTCGACAGCGGGGCGGGAGAGGTCGGAGCGTGGTGAGTCGTTGGAGGTGGATCCGTCGGCCGCGATGAGTCGGTCGATGTGCTCGCCGTCCATGCCCTTGTTGGAGAGGGCATCCGCGGCGGCATTGTCGGCACGAGGTATCCAGGTGTAGCGCACTCGACCACCGGCATCGGCGATCTGGCGCACCAGAGCCCGGGCCTGGGCAGCCAGACGCCGCATGTCTTCGTGTTTGATCTGCCAGCGACCGGCCATCTGCTCGACGACCAGCTTGGAATCCATCCGCACCTCGACGTCGGCGTCTGGCGCGAGACGGAGAACGCCCTCCAGGCCGGCGATCAAACCGGAGTACTCCGCGACGTTATTGCTGGCCAGCCCGAGCGGCTCGGCGCGCTCCAGGAGCACCTGTCGAGTCCGGCCGTCGCGAACCAGCGCACCGAACCCGGCCACGCCGGGATTACCCCGTGAACCGCCGTCGGCCTCGACGACGAGGTGGCGTCCGGCCAAGGCCTAGATCCCCGACTCGGCGGTGCGCACGAGAATGCGGCGGCATTCCTCGCACCGCAGCACCTCGTCGACAGGCGCATCGCGCAACCGACCGAGGTCGACCTGATTGAGCTCCAATCGGCAACCGCCGCAACGACGTTGGCGCAATTCCGCAGCACCGATCCCGCCATTGGAGGCGCGGATCCTGCTGTAGACAGCCAATAGATCCTCACCGACATTCGGCAGGACAGCCGCTCGTTGAGCACCGACCTCGGCCGCTTCGGCGTCGAACCCCGCGATCGCTTCGTCCCGCGCCTGGGTCACGGAGGCAATCGTGGCGTCGAGGTCAGCCCGCTGGGTCTGCAGCCGAGCCACATCGGCTTCCAGGCCCTCCGCGCGCTCCATGACTTCCAGCTCGATGTCCTCCAACTCGCTTTGGCGGCGGGCCAACGACACGAGTTCGTGCTGGATCGCCTGCAAGTCCTTGGCCGTGCCGGTGCCGGAGTCCAGGCGGCGCTGGTTGCGCTCGGCTCGGTCGCGCACCAGTTGCACATCCGACTCCGCCTTGGCCACCTCGCGCTGGATGTCATCGAGCGCCGTCTGGGCCAAAGCCACCTCGCGGTCCAGGGCAGCCGATTGCTGGGCGAGCGTCGTGAGCTGGGCGTGCTGGGGCAACGTGGTCCGGGCGTGGTCGAGTTGGTCCAGACGGGTGTCGAGAGCCTGCAGGTCCAACAGCCGCAGCTGGCGGAGCGGGTCGGCTTTCAGTGCGCACCTCCGGCGTCGATCGCGCCGACCACGAAATCCCAGGGGTCGGTGCGTAGGGTCGAGACGTAGGTCTCCACCGTAGTCCCCTCGGGCGAGCCGCCGGACAGCGCCGCGAGCAAGCGCTCCTGCGCCGAGGCCAGCCAGAGCCACTCGGTCGCCCAGTGCCCGGCGTCGACGAGATACGGCGGACCACCGCGGGCTTCCTCCCGAGCCTCGGACGCGGGGTGGTGGCGCAGGTCAGCGGTGACATACACGTCGGCCCCCGCCCCCCGGACTGCGGCGAAGCGGTCGTCGCCGGAGCCCCCGAGGACGGCCACCCGGCATACCGAGGCAGTCGCCGGGCCAGACACCCGGATGCCGCCCGCCGTGGGCGGGAGCTGGGCCGCGAGCGCTTCCACGAATGCCCGCAGGGTGGTGGGCGCGGCCAACTCGCCCACCCGGCCGAGCGGCTGGCCGTCCTCGATGTCCAGGGGCCGCACCTGGGTCAGCCCGCAGGCCGCGGCGAGGGCGTCGCTGACGCCAGGGTCGGCGACGTCGGCGTTGGTGTGGGCACAAAAGATCGCCAGATTCGCGACGACAGCCCTGGTGATGGCGGCGCCCTTGGCGAAGGTCGTTGCGACAGAGTGGATTCCGCGCAGCAGTAAGGGATGATGGGTAATGAGCAGGTCGGCCCCTGCAGCGATGGCCTCGTCGATGACGGCCAGCGTGGGGTCGACGGCGAGATGGATGCGCCGCACCGGTTGGTCGGGGTCGCCGGTCACCAGCCCGACCCGATCCCACCCGAGCGCGGTCTCGGGCGGGTAGAGCGCGTCGAGGGCGGTCAGGACGTCGCGCAGAAGGACGCTCATGTGGGCCCGGCCGGGTTCGAACCGACGACACCCGCGGTGTAAGCGCGGTGCTCTGACCAGCTGAGCTACAGGCCCCAAGCGGCGGAGAACGACCCGGTATGCCGGTCGCCACCGTCGCGGCGGTTCATTGTGCCACCGACGCCCCGGCTCCGGGTGTCACCCCTCCCGGCGCAAGTCCGCCAACGCCGTCCGGTAGTCGGAGAAGTCGCGAGCCAAGCCGGTCGGGTTGACCTCGGTCCAGCGCACGATGCCTTCGCGGTCGAGCAGGAAGGTCCCCCGCTGCGCGAAGCCCTTCTCGGCATTGAAGACCCCGAATCGACGGGCGACGTCCCCATGCGGCCAGAAGTCGGACAGCAGCGGGAAGAAGTAGCCCTCGGCGTCGGCCCAGGCGCGCAGCGCGAACATCGGGTCGCACGAGATCGCCAGCACCTGGATGCCATCGTGTTGGAAATCCTCCAGACCGTCGCGGACCGCCCGCAACTCGCCGGTGCAGATGCCCGAGAAAGCGAACGGCACGAAGACCACGACGACGTTGCTGTGCTCGCGCACAGTCGCCAGCGACACCTCGGTCCCGAGGTGGTCGACCAAGGTGAAGTCGGGGGCCCGATCTCCGACGGCCAGAGGAGCACTCATACGGTCAGTCTGCCAGCCCGCGCCGACAGCGCGCGGCCGCTCGCGGGTATGCCGTGTGGCCAGATATCCCGCCTGGCCAGTGAGGCAGTAGAGCGAGCGCCCGGGTCGCGATTGGTATGCCGGGCGGCGGGGTTTTCAGCGACGTGCCGAACGGGGGGCGACAAGTCGAGCGACGGTCCAGTTCCGCGACACGTTGGCGACCCCGGCCGGATGCAGTCCCGCCGTGACGGCAGCATCCTCAATGTCGCTGGGCTCGACATGGCCCCGTCGTCCGGCTCGCGGCGTGCACAGGACGAGGAAACCGCGGTCCACGAGATTGGTTAGGGCATCGACGAGCGTGTCCACCAGGTCACCGTCGTCGGCTCGGAACCATACGAGCACAGCGTCGGCACCGTCGGTGTAGCCCTCGTCTTCGAGGGGGCTGCCGACCACCTCTTCGATGGCTAGTCTCAGGTCTTCATCAACGTCGTCGTCCCACGCGAACTCCTGGACGATCTGCCCAGCCGCGAAACCGACCTTGGTCAGCATCGTTGCCTGCGCAGCCTCCGCCTGCCCTTGCACGGACCTGTCCGTCCTTTCGTGATCCTGATGGCGGGGACTGACCCCTGTTCAGTTCAGTCTGCCGCAGCGACCCGGCGTTGTGGGTAGTTGCGGGGGTGAGATCACGCACCAGATTTCGGCGAGCGGACGGCATACCCGCGTCTCATCCGAGCCGTCCCATCTCGTGACTCAGATGTGACGTAGACCGCTTTCGGGTAGAGGATGGGGGCAGCCACTGCAGAAAGGACCCACACCGTGTCAGGCCAGTCCGGACCCATCTTCAACGGCATCCCGAGCCAACTCCCCGACACCGATCCCGAGGAGACCCAGGAATGGGTGGAGTCGCTGCAGGGAGTCATCGACGGGCAGGGCCGCACCCGCGCGCGCTACATCATGCTGCAGTTGCTGGCGCAGGCCCGCGGCCAGCAGGTGGGGGTCCCCTCGCTCACGGCGACCGACTACATCAACACCATCCCGCCGGAGCGCGAGCCATGGTTCCCCGGGGATGAGGACATGGAGCGGCAGTACCGGCGCTGGATCCGCTGGAACGCCGCGGTCATGGTGCACCGGGCACAGCGCCCCGGCGTCGGCGTCGGTGGGCACATCTCCACCTATGCCTCGGCGGCCACGCTCTACGAAGTCGGGATGAACCACTTCTTCCGCGGCCCGGACCACTCCGGCGGCGGCGACCAGGTCTTCTTCCAGGGTCACGCAGCGCCGGGGATGTATGCCCGCGCCTTCCTCGAGGGCGTGCTGGCGGAGGAGGACCTCGACGGCTTCCGCCAGGAGAAGTCGCACCTGGTCGACGGCACGATCCGCGCCCTGCCGTCCTATCCGCACCCCCGGTTGATGCCGAAGTTCTGGCAGTTCCCCACGGTGTCGATGGGCCTGGGCCCCATGAACGCCATCTACCAAGCGCAGTTCAACCGCTACCTGCACCACCGCGGGATCAAGGACACCAGCGGACAGCGGGTCTGGGCCTTCCTCGGTGACGGCGAGATGGACGAGCCCGAGTCGCGCGGTCTGCTGCAGCTGGCCGCCAACGAGGAACTCGACAACCTCACCTTCGTCATCAACTGCAACCTGCAGCGCCTCGACGGTCCGGTGCGTGGCAACGGCAAGATCATCCAGGAGCTGGAGGCCTTCTTCCGGGGCGCCGGCTGGAACGTCATCAAGGTCGTGTGGGGCCGCGGCTGGGACCCGCTGCTGGCCGCCGACCGCGACGGCGCGCTCGTGCACATCATGAACGAGACGAGCGACGGCGACTACCAGACCTTCCGCGCCAACGACGGCGCCTATGTCCGCGAGCACTTCTTCGAGCGTGACCCGCGCACGGCCAAGATGGTCGAGAAGCTCACCGACGAGCAGATCTGGAACAACCTGCGCCGCGGTGGTCACGACTACCGCAAGGTGTATGCCGCCTACCTCGCCGCCATGGAGCACACCGGTCAGCCGACGGTCATCCTCGCCAAGACCATCAAGGGCTTCACCCTGGGTTCGCACTTCGCCGGCCGCAATGCCACGCACCAGATGAAGAAGCTCACCCTCGATGACCTCAAGGGTTTCCGCGACCTGCTGCGTATCCCGATCAGCGACGCCCAGCTCGAGGCCGACCCCTACCAGCCGCCGTATTACCACCCAGGTCCCGAGGACCCGGCGATCCAATACATGTTGGCCCGCCGTCGTGCCCTGGGTGGCTCGGTGCCCTCGCGACGTACCGCCCACGTGCCGCTGCCGCTGCCGCCGGCCGACTCCTACGAGGCGATGAGCAAGGGCTCGGGCAAGCAGCAGATCGCCACGACGATGGCCTTCGTGCGCCTGCTCAAGGACCTCATGCGCGACAAGGGTTTCGGTTCGCGGGTGGTGCCGATCATCCCGGACGAGGCGCGGACCTTCGGGATGGACTCGTTCTTCCCGACCATCAAGATCTACAACCCGCATGGCCAGAACTACACCCCGGTCGACGCCGAGCTCATGCTCGCCTACCGCGAGTCCGAGCAGGGCCAGATCCTGCACCTGGGCATCAACGAGGCCGGCTCGATGGCCGCCTTCACCGCCGCTGCCACGGCATACGCGACCCATGGGCAGCCGATGGTGCCGATCTACATCTTCTACTCGATGTTCGGCTTCCAGCGCACCGGTGACTCGATCTGGGCGGCTGCCGACCAGATGAGCCGCGGCTTCCTCATCGGTGCCACCGCCGGTCGCACGACGCTCACTGGTGAGGGTCTGCAGCACGCCGACGGCCACTCGCCGCTGCTGGCCGCGACCAACCCGGCCGTGGTCACGTACGACCCGGCCTTCGGCTACGAAATCGCCCACATCGTGCGCGACGGGCTGGAGCGGATGTACGGCGAGGGCGACGAACATGTCGACGCCCGCGGCCGCAACCGCGACGCGATCTACTACCTGACCGTCTACAACGAGCCGATCGTCCAGCCCAAGGAGCCCGACGATGTCGACGCCGAGGGCATCCTGCGCGGCATGCACCTGATCTCGAAGGGCAACGCGGAGGGGTTGGCCGCCGACGCCAAGCATGTGCAGTTGCTGGCCTC
>Ga0116181_1004375_pt1 | contig 10628 bp, 7 predicted proteins | sample AD_UKC075_MetaG_FD_89752 | JGI IMG/M metagenome (GOLD analysis project Ga0116181, IMG submission 89752) | Active sludge microbial communities of municipal wastewater-treating anaerobic digesters from USA - AD_UKC075_MetaG | ecosystem: Engineered > Bioreactor > Anaerobic > Digestate | place: USA...
CGCGGCGGGGCTGGCGGCCTCCCCTTGCTGGGCCAGGGCGCTCAGGGGTTGCAGGGCCAGGGCGAGTTGCGCGGCCACGACGGCTCCCGCTGTGGGGCGCAGCCAGCCGCGCCAGGCTGTGCGGGTGTTGATGGGGTGCATGGGGTGTTTCACGAAGGGCATGGCGTCAGGGCTGGGGTGCTGCGGTGCGGGGCCTGGCGCGCTGTGCGGCGCAGGCCGCAGCAGGCAGCAGAAGGGCCAGCAGCCAGAGGTGGTTCAGAGGCACAGGCCAGGGGGTTTCCGTGGCGGCGCGCAGGGTGATGGTGGTTTGTGCCAGGGCTTGCTCGGTGCCGGTGAGGTCGATGGTGGCGGCCACGGGCAGGATGTCGCCGTCTTTGCCCTTGGCTGTCCAGGCCCAATTGAACGTGGCGGTGGCGCCCTGAGCCAGTTGCACGCCGGGTTGGGTGTAGACGGCCAGCACATCACCGGTAACAGGGTCCAGCACGCGCGCGCGCACGGTGGCGTTGCTGATGCTGGCGTTGCCGTCGTTGGTGACTTGCAGTTGCAAGGTGGTGCCCTCCCCTACGCGCACGGTGGCTGGTGTCGCCTGGATCTGGCCGTGCAGCCCCACGCCGCTGACCTGGGTGTCTTGCACTGTGAAGCTGGTGCTGCTGGCCGACAGTTCGACGCTGGATGCCTGCAGGGAGGCGGCTTGCGCGGTGCTTGCGGCCGGCAGGTACAGCGCAGAGCCGAGCAGTTACAGCCGCACCTGGTAGACACCGGGCGCCAGCACCGCCGCCGGCAGGCTGTAGCGGTAGGGGTGCTGGCTACCAGGGGCTGCCTGGGCGATGGTTTCGGTGCGGGTCAGCACGGTGTTGCCGCCGGGGCCAGTGACGTAGGTGACGAGTTGCAGGTTTTCTTGCAGCAGGTTGGCGCTGAGGTTGGCAGCACGGGTGTCGATGCGCACGGTTTGCGCGGCGCTGTAGCGGCTGCGGTCGGTGCTGACGCGGGTGCTGTTAAGGCTGTCGCCCCCGCCTGCCGCGCCGGCCTGCACGGTGAACCCGGCCACTGCGCTGCCGTAGGCCAGGCCCTGCGCGGTGACGAGTTCGGCGCGCACCTGGTAGCCCCCTGCCAGTACGGCGGCCGTCGCCCAGGGCGCGGTGGTCTGTCCGCTGGCGCCGGGCGCAATGGCGGCTACGTTGGCCGGCGCAAAGGCGGTGGTCACCTCACCTGCCGCGTCGAGCACGGTCAGGCGCACCAGGGCACCGTGTGCCAGGCTCCCCGCGTTGTGCACGGTGGCACGGAGCTGGGCCAGCTCCGACTGCTGGTACAGCGGTTTGTCGGTTGCGACCGTGATGTGCATCTGCGGGTCCACCATCACATCCGGGATGGCCATGGGGGCTGTCACGGTGCCTTGGGTGAAGCTGTTGGCAAATGTCAGCGATGCCTCTGAGGCAGCGGCCCGAACTTCTCCCACGGCCATGCCATGCAGGGTGAGGTCGAAGTTGATCTGCCGGCCGGCCTCGGGCACGCCCACCAGATCCCAGGTGTAGCGGGTGCCGCCATCGGGCAGCACCTCGGTGCGGGTGGGCGCCAGGTCGGGGTTGGTGAAGGTGATGTTGGCCGGCAAGGCCAGCGCCACCTGGGTGTCGAGCCCACCCAGCCGGTCAAGCATGACGGGCAGCCAGATCTCTACCCAGGTGGACGGGATAAGGGCACCTTCGGCAGTGGAAATGCCGTTCTCTGAAATCCAGGAGCCGTTGGCTTGCTGGCGGCTGAGCAGCAGGGTGACGGCGTTGCGCACCTCGGGTGAGCGTGGCGATGGGTTCAAGTTGTCCAGCGCAATACCCACCATGGCGGTGACCATGGAGTCGCTGGTGGTGAAGCCAGCGTTTTCCTTCCAGACCCAGCCGCCATCGGCCCTCTGGCGCGCGCGCAGGGTGGCGCCCACGTTTTGCATGAGGCTGTCGAATTCGGTCTCGCGCGCGGTGCCCTGGTAGTGCTTGCGCGCATTACCCAGCCCGATCAGGCGGAAGGCGACGTCGATATTGTTGTCGGGGTCGATTTCTGTGCCAGAGACGAGCCAGGCGACAGCACTGTTTACAGCAGAGTCGATTCGTGCGCCCATTGCAACAACGTCTACCGGTGTTTTGCCTACGATGGAAACATCGGGGTAATTGCTCACCAGAAGACGTCCATCTGGCAACACAACGGCGCCCCAGACAAACGAAGAATTCCACCGCTCAACTACCCAATCCTTGTTGTAATAAAACAAACCCTCTGTCGTACCAAGCAAATATCCATCGCGATAGGCCATCAAGCTGTAGGGATAACCCTGGGTTATAGGAACAAGAGTTTCCAGCAGGCGCCCACTGGCATCAAGATGAATTAAATTTCTTCCTTCGAGTTGCGCCACAATAATTGTGCCGTCAGCCTTGACTTCAATCTGTGGAGAGCGAGCGCACTTCACTTCCATTTTCAAAGACGCTGATTTGTCCTTGCTCATCCAAAATATAAAGACCCCCCTGGTTATACAAACCAAGCAGGTATTTCCCAGGAGAGTACAACTTTGACTCTTCCACTGGTGATGAATAAATCTGGGTCATTACACCAGATGGATCTCGCAAGAAAACCCCTGAGTAGGAGCCCAGTAGCAAACGACCATCCGGTTGCATCTGAATGCTCCGCAGCGAATTTATGTTCGTTTCCAGCAAAGTGGTGACGCCATCTGGTGCGACACGCCACAATTGATTTTGCCCGATGTTCGCAACATAGAGCGTTCCATCGGCAGCGGTTGCAAATTTCAAACCGCCACCCGGCAAGCCTGGAACAGACCAAGGCATCAAATTTGAAAATTCAGCTGGTGGCACTGCCGACACCAGCCTCGATTTCAAAGTAGACAGGCTGTCAATATTCAATGCCGTCAATGGCGCAGGCGTTTCCCACCAAGACGCCTTGTGATCCATATACCATGCCCCGGATGGAGTTTGGTGATTTAAAACATAATTTGCCATCCGGCTATTTGACGCCAACACAGCGCTGGAATCATGCCACTGCGTGGAAGCCCAAAGAGCAAGACTGGTACTAACGTTTTCAAAACCTCCACTCACGTAGGGAATAAATCCGTCAGATGTGATGCTCTGCAAAATACCATTCAACAAAGCCGTCCGCTTGAGTGGATTCAATGGAGGAGAAAATTTAATATTTCTCTCTCCGCCCACCACTGATTGTGTTTGCACATGGCATGCATAACACCGCAAATCATTCACATAGTGGTTATAAGCGGCGTTGTCCGCATAGTTCACCGCCTTGGTGATGGCCTGCTTGACCAGCGGCACCAGCGGGTCGGTGATGCTGCCCGTGGTGGTGTCGATTCCCTTGGTGTCGATCGTGCCCCGTACGGTCTGGGTACCTGCGGGCACCACTGTTTTGCTGACCTTGAATTGGCCCACGCCATAGTCACCTACGTGCACGGTTTGGGTCACTTCGCTGCCAGGGATGCCTTGTGCCCGGATCCTCAGGGTGAAGTTGCCTGCGACGGATGGGGTCCAGTCAGAAAAGCCCAGGCTGATGAGCTGGGACAGGCCGGCCCACGCTCCGACTGCAGTCTGGCTGTGCACGGTATTGCCGGCAGCGTCGAGAACGTCGAGTTGGTATACCTGTGACGCCAATGGGACATTGCCGCTGTTTTGCAGTGTGGCGGCCAGTTGCACGGTGGTGCCCATACCCAGTTGCAGCACCGGTGGCGTGGCCACCAGGGAGCCCGAGAAATGGGGGTCTGCGGTGATCTGGATGGCGCCCACGGACGCCAGCGCATTCAACACGATGCCCTGTGGCGTTTGTGTTCCCACGGAACCTGGCTCAAACAACTGAACGGTCACCCCGTAGGCGCCGGCAGGAAATGTGGTCGTGTTCCACGGAAAGCGCAGCATCTTGCTCTGCCCGCCCGCCAGGGGCAGCACGCCGATGGCTTCGCCCTGCGCATCGGTTGCGCCCACGCTGGCGATGGTGGTGCCGTCCGGCCCCGACACCAGCAGGCGTGCCTGCACCGATGCAGCCACGGCAGCGCTGTTGGTTACTTTGACTTGCGCCAGCACGGGCTGCCGCGCACCAGCGGATGCCGGCGTCACCAGCAGATCGCTCAGGGCCCAGGTGGCCTGCGGGCCTGCTCCACCAGCGCCCGGCAAAATGATGTTTTGCACCAGATCCGCCGGCTTACCAACAGAAATGCTGATGCCCACGGTTCGGTAGTTTGCTGCCGAAACGGTCATTTGCACCGCGCCGGACGCCAAGCCTGTCAGTATGTAGGCACCATTGGTGCCGCTGGTGGTGGACAGCTCGGTGCCATTGACGACGGCGCTGATCCGCGCGCCAGCAATAGCCACCCCGGCACCATCGGCAACCGTGCCGCGCAGACTGGACGTCTGCCTTTGGGGCCGCATCACAACAGACCCCATTACGGGTTTTGCTCCATCCAGCAAGGCCACCAGGAGCGTCTGGGTCTGGTAGCCTGCAGACTGGAACACCACGCTGTAAGTGCCAGCAGGCAGGTTCAGGGCAAATGTTCCCTGGTTGTTGGTGGTGGCCTGCACCGCCGCAGCGGGGCCGTTCAGGCGGGTGGCCGTGATTTGCACACCGCGCAACGCAGCAAAATCAGTGAATCCCACCACAGTGCCCGATAGTTTGGCGCCAGAGACAGGGGCACCAGCATCGCCTACAGGGACAAGGGCGGGGGAAAAGACCAGTTCGGTGCCTGGTGCCAGATCCAGTGAGGTACTGATGGGCTTGTATCCCGCCGCCGTCACCAAGATCGCAGCGACACCGGACGGTACGTTGAAGTCGAAGTTGCCTTTGGAGCCAGTCGAGACCGAAACAGTTTTGCCCTGGATGTTGACGGACACTGCTGCGGCAACAAGAGGAAGGTCGGTATTGCGGTCGGTGACGGCCCCCACCAACCGTGTCTGGTTGCCGGGCTGCAGCGGGTTGTCGGGGATCTGCCCAGCCGCCTGCAGCGCCCGCAGTGCCAATGCAGAAACAAAGGGATCCGCGTCCCAAGATCCATCCACACCTTGCTGGCTCAGCAAGTAAGACTGCACGGTGGCAGCGACGGTCGGACTTTGTCCGGCATAAGGCTGCACTGCCTCGAAGACCATGGCGGTCATGGAGATATCCGAGGCCCAGCTGCCGACGGCGTCCTGGCTTGCAAGCAGGAAGCCAACCGCCCGGGTGGCCATGGCGGATGCCACCTCCGAGCTGGCAACGGCATCCTTGAGCCCCAGCAGGATGCTGGAGGTGCTCACCAGGCTCGCCCCCTTGCCTTGCGAGAAACTTCCATCAGCGTTCTGCTGACTTCGCAGCCATTCCAGAACCATGTTGCGTTCGGTGTGTGTCAGGCTCGCCAGCTCACTTTGCAGCGCCCAGCCGGTGTCCAGCAGACTCGGCACCGCATGGTCGGGGAAAGCTGCGTAGCCGGATCCTGCTACATACCGCTCACCCAGTACGCCGGCGGGCGCGAGACCCATGGCGCGCTGCAGGTAGCGCTGACACGCCAGTGTCTGCGTGGCACTGGATGTACCCGCTGGCAAACTGTTGACGAGTGCAGCGACGCCGGGCCCTAAACCCGCCAGCTTGATCAGGGTTTTAGCCGCCTCGCAACCGCTCTGCTCATCCGTTGCGACCTGCGACGGGGTATTCAGCAGTCCATTGCCAAGCAGTTGCCCTTGCAGCCAGGCAAGCCCCAGGTCAACAGGATTGGTAGCGCCCAAGGCTGCGGATGTGATGGCTGCGCCACATAGGACAAAAGCAATCAGAGCCCCCTTGAGCCAACCCGAGGCACCAACAAAAAAGCGCTGCGCATGCCCAACAGCGGCTCGAAGTCCGCCCCCTCCCCATTGACCCCTCATCACAGCTCCATATACGGCTCATTGGCCGAATCGTTACAAGCCGGAAACCCTCATTCCCAGGTAGCGCGACGTACACAACCCGTGACACCGCAAGACAAACACGCAAGGTTTACCGCTCAAGAAGACATGGCGGCAGAGAGAACGGTTGCGCTACGGGCGGCTACCTCAACCAGCTCAGCAGTTGTGCGCGCACCTTACACGGGGGGAGCGGTAGAAACAACCTGTCAAAGTTGACAGGGGGATATGCAAAAACTGCAACAGAATGAAAATTCTGGCGGTGTGGCGACCAGGCTGAAGCAGGGATGGTGCTTGTAGTTTTTAATCTTCTGTCTGCATCCGGGCGTATCGGCCCTATGGGCGTTGGGGTTCGGCCCATCTTTCAAGAGATTTTTATGGCCTTGGGTGGGCGCAGCATCCAGCCATGCCAGCCTTCTCGGAAAAACCGCTTATTCCCTCAGCACCGCCAGCACCTCCGACCGGAACTCCCGGCTGTACAGCACGAACACCACGGCCAGCGTGGCGGCGATGAAGATGGTGGGGGAGAAAAACCAGCAGATCACCGCGAAGGCGAAGTAGTAGGCGCAGGCCCAGGTTGAAGGTCTCGGCGGCCATGCCCATGAGCTTGGCGCCGCGCAGGGCATAGGCTTCGCGGTCGTGCAGGCCCTCTGCAAACTCGGCCGGGGGCGGCATAGAGCCGATGGCCAGCAGGCCGAAGCTGTACAGGCGCAGGCACCAGGTGAAGCGGAAGAAGGCATACACGAAGATGCCGATCAGCACCATGATCTTGAAGTCGAACACCACCGTGCTGGTCTTCACGGCAAAGGGCAGTTCGTGCACCAGCTCGGCTGCGCGGTCGCTGGTGCCCAGCAGGGCCGCCAGGCCGCCGATCACGATGATGGTGGTGGACGCGAAGAAGGACGGGCTGGCCGACAGGCTCTGCGCAATGATGCCGTCCAGCATGCGCGGGTCGCGTGCCACGGTCTGCAGCATCCAGGCGTGGCGGTAGCGGTTGGTGGTGGCCAGCAGGGTGCTGCCGTGGCGGGCACTGGCACGGTGGGAGTACAGCGTGTAGCCCACCCACAGCCCCACGAACACGGCCAGAGCCAGCCAGTCAATCCAGGGGAGCAGGGTCAGTATGCGCATGGCCGCCATGGTAGCGACCCGGCGGAGTTTCTAGGTCCCGGGTTTGCGCGCGGGACGGTCCGGCACCGGGATGAATTCGGTCTCACCCTGCACCTGGCCCATGCCGGTGGCTGCCTCCATGCGGCGCCAGCGCTCGGCGGCATCGTCGATGCGCGCGTTGTCGCTGGCCACGAAATTCCACCAGATGTGGCGGTAGCCCTGCGATGCACCGCCCAGCACCATGTAGCGCCCGCCGTCAAGGCTGGCCAGTTGCACCGGCTGGCCTGGCTCCAGCACGGCCAGGGTCTGCACGGCCACCGTCTGCCCATCCACCTGCAGCGGGGCGTCCACGGTGTAGATGGCGGTTTCCTCGGCCAGCGCCGGCAGCTCCAGCCGGGCACCCGGTGCCAGGCGCACTTCCAGGTAAAGCGTGGGCGCCAGGGTGGCCACGGGAGATGCCTGGCCAAACGCGCTGCCCACCAGCACCCGCACCACGGCGCCGGGCAGGTCCACTTCCGGGATCGCACTCGCCGGGGTATGCACGAAGGACGGCGTGGTGGCCTCATGCGCCTGCGGCAGCGCCACCCACAGCTGGATGCCGTGGTTCACATACTGGGCATTCTGCAGCCGCTCGGGCCTCCGCTCGGAGTGCACGATGCCATGGCCGGCGGTCATCCAGTTGATGGCGCCCGGGGTGATCTCCTGCACCGATCCGAGGTTGTCGCGGTGCATGATGGCGCCGTCGAACAGGTAGGTCACGGTCGCCAGGCCGATGTGCGGGTGGGGCCGCACGTCGCGGTTCAGGCCGGGCTCTTCGGTCACCGGGCCGAAGTGGTCGAAGAACAGGAAGGGCCCCACCGACTGGCGTGCAGCCGACGGCAGCAGCCGCCGCACCACAAAACCACCGCCCAGGTCTTTGTGGTGGCCAGTGAGTTGCAGTGCGACAGGCATAGACGCTCCTTCGTGGTTCAGGCGGGCAGCTTAGCCCTTGAGGCGCGCAGCCAATTCGGCCACACGCTGGCCGTAGAGCTTGCCGGTCTCCAGATCGCCCGGCAGCATTTCTGCAGCGCTGGCATCCGACGGCGTGGTGGTCAGCAAGCCGCCGTAGCCTCCCACGTAGTTCGGCGAATTGCGAGTGGCCGCCTTGTTGTTACTGGGCATGATGCCCAGGCTGACCCAGATGCCACTGTGCTGCATGGCCAATTGCCACAGAAAGGTCAGCGTGGAAAACTTGTCGCCATTCATGGTGGCGCTGTTGGTGAAGCCACCGAAGAACTTGTCCTTCCACTGCTGCGCGTACCAGGCCTTGGAGCTGGCATCGGCAAATTTCTTGAATTGCCAGCTTGGGCCACCCATGTAGGTCGGTGAACCCAGAATGATGGCGTCGGCGGCAGCCAGGGTATCCCAGCCGCCTTCAGGCAGGTTTCCTTCGGCGTCGATGGCGAGCAGTTCGGCGTTAGCACCCTCCGCTACAACTTGGGCCAGACGCTGGGTGTGGCCGTAGCCAGAGTGGTAAACAACAACAATTTTTGCCATGGTGCAATTTCCTTAAAAGCGGGTTATTACTTTTTATCAATGCTCAGGCGGCCCGCACCGAATGCAGCGAAGCCCAGCAGGCCACCGGCGATGGAGATGTTCTTCCAGAACATCAGCTGGTTCACGAAGGCCTTGTCGGCAGGCAGCGCCCAGTAGTTGTGGAAGAACACGGCAGCGGCCACGGTGAACACAGCCAGCACGATGGCCGACAGGCGGGTCTTGAAGCCCACCAGCAACAGCAGGCCCAGACCCAGCTCGACCACGATGGCGACCACGGCACCCAGCGCCGGCAGGGGCAGGCCCACTGATCCGATGTAGCCCACCGTGCCCTCGAAACCGCTGATCTTGCCGAAGCCGGCTGGCACGAACAAGGCGGCCAGCAGGATGCGCCCGAGTAGCGCCACTGCGTCCTGGGCTGGGGTGGAGGAAGAAACCGAAGTGGTCGTGGTAGCCATGTGAAACTCCTTGGTAGTCAGAAACAAAAAAGAAAAGAAAAACGGCAGGGAAAAATCAAGGTGCCAGGTCAAACACCAGCACTTCCGCGTCCTGGCCATGGGCGAGGGTCAGCACGGTCTCGTTGGCGATGAGTGCGGCGTCGCCTGTATGCAGCGTCTGGCCGTTCACCTCCAGTGCTCCGCGCACCAGGTGCACATAGGCCTTGCGGGCCGGGTCCAGCGCCAGTTGGGCCTGCTCGTCACCGTCGAACAGCCCTGCGTACAAGGCCGCATCGGCGTGGATCAGCACCGAGCCGGCAGCACCGTCGGGCGACGCCACCAGGCGCAGCGTGCCGCGCTTGTCGCCAGCCGCGAAGGTCTTCTGCTCGTAGCTGGCCGGAATGCCACGCACATTGGGCTCGATCCAGATCTGCAGGAAGTGGGTGGTCTGGTCGGGCGCATGGTTGAACTCGCTGTGCTGCACGCCGCGCCCGGCGCTCATGCGCTGCACGTCGCCGGGCGGGATGCCCTTCACGTTGCCCATGCTGTCCTTGTGCGCGAGGTTGCCTTCCAGCACGTAGCTGATGATTTCCATGTCGCGGTGGCCGTGGGTGCCAAAACCCATGCCGGGGGCGATACGGTCTTCGTTGATGACGCGCAGGTTGCCCCAGCCCATGTGCTGCTCGTCGTAGTAGCCGGCGAACGAAAAACTGTGGAACGACTTGAGCCAGCCGTGGTCGGCGTAGCCGCGTTCCTGGGAGGGTCGAAGTGTCAGCATAGTCAACTCCTTGAGAACTTGCCTCATGTCGCGCCGGTCGGATGGACCCGCTGGCGATGGGGTCCACTGTAGGCCGCACAAGGCGTTTGCAGAGCCTGTGGCTTTGACGAGATAATTCAAAAACTTTGAATACATAGACTCGTTATATGCAAATAACCAGCAACATCCTGACGCCCGACACGCTGCGCATGCTCGAAGCCATCGCCCAGGCCGGCAGCTTCGCCGGGGCCGCGCGCCAGTTGGGGCTGGTGCCCAGCGCGCTCACCTATAGGGTGCGCCAGATCGAGGATGCGCTGGACGTGTTGCTGTTCGACCGCAGCGCCCGCCAGGCAGTGCCCACCGAGGCCGGGGCCGAGCTGCTGCGTGAAGGTGCCCGCCTGCTGCAGGAGATCGACGCCGTGGCCCGCCGCGTGCAGCGGGTGGCCACCGGCTGGGAATCGCAGTTCACCATCGCCGCCGACGGCATCGTGTCGCGCACCACGCTGCTGGAGCTGGTCGAGGCCTTCTTTGCCCAGCAACCGCCCACCCGGGTGAAGATCCGCGACGAAATCCTCTCGGGCACGCTGGAGGCGCTGACCTCGGGCCAGGCCGACATCGCCATCGGCGTGGTGGGTGACACCGGCGGCACGCCCGACATCCAGGCCAAGCCGCTGGGGGTGGTGCCCTTCATCTACGCCGTGGCGCCCCACCACCCGTTGGCCCAGGCTGTGGAGCCGATCAGCGACGACACCCTGCGCCAGCACCGCGCCATTGCGGTAGCCGACTCGGTGCAGCGCGGCGGCGGCATCACGGTGGGCCTGCTGCACGGCCAGAACGTGATGACCGTGCCCAGCATGACCACCAAGGTCCACGCCCAGTTGCGCGGCCTGGGCGGAG